>ERZ777306.2775-NODE-2775-length-20869-cov-4.668492_pt1 | contig 20869 bp, 17 predicted proteins | sample MGYA00374966_ERZ777306 | MGnify/ENA primary metagenome ERZ777306 (study PRJEB29329, sample SAMN06343882) | mouse gut metagenome | isolation source: Mouse cecum | place: Austria: Vienna | collected 2014-11-15 ...
GGAAGGGTGTCCTCATACCTTGAAAGAAACGGGATGCTTGTGTCCGGAAAGGAAAACAAAGATGAAGACCGTACGGAAAACGAAGAGCAGCCTCAGAATGAAGACACACAGCAGAAGCAGAGCGTCTCGCCTCTTGAGGAATTCGGCTACGACCTTACGAAGGCAGCGGCAGAGGGCAGGCTGGATCCTGTGGTAGGAAGGGAAGACGAGATAGAAAGGGTGATACAGATTCTCGGAAGGAGAAAAAAGAACAACCCTATGCTTGTCGGAGACCCGGGAACAGGAAAGTCCGCCATTGTCGAAGGGATCGCACAGAAAATTGCTTCCGGGGACATTCCTCACGTTCTGAAGAACAAGAGGCTCATCTCGCTCGACATAGCATCGGTAGTGGCCGGGACAAAATACAGAGGGGACTTCGAAAAAAGGCTCAAGTCAATCATCAGGGAGCTGTCACTTAATCCGGATGTGATTCTATTTATCGATGAATTCCATACCATCGTGGGAGCCGGAGGGGCTTCAGGCAGCCTTGATGCCGCAAATATGATGAAACCGGCCCTTGCACGCGGTGAAATCCAGTGCATCGGAGCGACAACTCTCGACGAATTCGCCAAAATAATAGAAAAGGACGGCGCACTTGACAGAAGGTTCCAAAAAATCGTAGTGGAACCGGCAGACTATGCTCATACCGTCTCTATCCTGAAAAAGATCAAAGGAAATTATGAAAGCCATCACGAAGTAAGATATACCGACGAAGCGCTGGAAGCATGCGTAAGGCTTTCTGAAAGACATATAACAGACAGGTGTCTGCCTGACAAGGCGATAGACGCTATGGATGAAGCCGGTTCAATGGTCCATCTCCGCAGCTGCAGAAGCAAAAGAGGCTCCTCTGAAGTCTCGGCTGAGGATATAGCTGCGGTCATATCACAGATGACCGGAATTCCTGCAGGCAAAGTGGCAGAAAGCGAAAGCAACAGGATAATAAAAATGCAGAAAATGCTCAGCGGCAGAATCATCGGCCAGGACGAGGCCATAGAGAAAGTCGTAAAGGCAATCAGAAGGAACCGGGCCGGCATAAAAGATCCTCGCAGGCCGATAGGCACATTCCTTTTCTTCGGACCGACAGGAGTAGGCAAGACTCAGCTGGCAAAGTCACTTGCAGAATATCTGTTTGACAGCCAAGACAATATAATCAGGCTTGATATGAGTGAGTATATGGAAAAATTCACTGTATCAAGGCTTATAGGCGCGCCTCCGGGATACGTAGGATTTGAAGATGGAGGACAGCTCAGCGAGAGGGTCAGAAGGAAACCGTACTGCGTCGTACTTCTTGACGAAATAGAAAAAGCGCATCCTGATATCTTCAACCTTCTGCTTCAGGTACTGGATGAAGGAAGACTGACCGACAGCAACGGAAGGACAGTGAATTTCCGCAACACCATACTGATAATGACATCCAATGTAGGAAGCAGGGAAATTGACGAATACGGCAACGGGCTCGGCTTCAACACGGCAGGAAAAAATGTCGTCACAAGCAGAAAGACAATACTTGAAAAAGCGGTCAAAAAGGTCTTTCCTCCCGAATTCATCAACAGGATTGACGAACAGGTATTCTTCAACCAGCTGGACAGGAAAGATATAGAAAAAATCATTGACATCGAGCTGAAGGATCTGCGCAGCAGAGTCCTGGGGGCCGGATACAGGCTTACTGTAACCCCTGCCGCCAAAAGGCTTGTGGCAGATGCCGGATATGACCCAAAATTCGGCGCAAGACCTCTGAAAAGAGCGGTGCAGAAATATATCGAAGACCCTGTTTCAGAATTTATAATCATGCAGAGTATGCTTCCTTCATCAGGCGGCGCGACTTTGAAGGTCGGTCTGTCACCCGACAGACAAAGCACGGAGGCAAGCCTCGTTACGCAATGCTGATTTCCTGTATTTCAAGGTCCATATCTGTAATCATATCCATAAGTGCACGGAGCGAATCCTCTGATGAAATCATAGAACTGATTGATTCAAGTGTAAAATCTGTGTTTTTCATAATATGATGTTTTTGTTTTTCTTATGTTTATGATGCAAAGATAGACGTCACTTGTACCAAAGTATGGCACATTAAACTTTTTTAAAGAATTTATGACAAAACTTGTAATATTTGATCTTGACGGCACTCTTCTGAACACTATAGATGATCTTGCGGGAGCGTGCAACTACGCACTTGACAAGTGCGGATATCCGGCAAGAAGAGCAGAAGAATACAACACCCTCGTCGGAAGAGGGATATATAATCTTTTCAGAGGCGCACTTCCAGAAGGGGCGAAAGACGAAGAGAACGTGGAGCGGATGGCGGAGATTTTCATACCGTACTACGATGCGCACAAATGTGATATGACACGTCCATACGACGGCATCATCCAGCTTCTGTCATCCCTGGAGAAGGCCGGGATAAAGTTTGCCATAGCATCCAACAAATACCAGGAGGGAGCCGAAGGTGTAGCCGCAGAATATTTCGGGCAATTTGATTTCCTCAAGGTCCTCGGACAAAGGGAAGGATTCCCGATAAAGCCGTCACCGGACATTGTATATGAAATAATGGCTGCGGCAGAAGGAATTGAAAAAGATGAAGTGATCTATGTCGGGGATTCTAATGTTGATATGGAGACCGGCATCAATGCCGGAGTAAGGACAGTCGGGGTAACCTGGGGCTTCCGGACCAGAGAAGAACTGGCCTCATTCAATCCGTGGGGGCTTGCCGATACGCCGGAGGAACTGCTTGATTATATTATAAACTGACAAAAATATGGAACAGAACCAACGGGCCATAGATACCCTTGCAAGGTACATAATCTATGGGACAGCAGCGGCGGCGATAGGTGCGCTCTGCTGGTTTTTCAGAGATGTCATAGTCTATATCCTTATTGCCGGCGTGCTTTCCCTGATAGGACAGCCGCTTATGAAACTCCTCAAAAAGATAAGGATCAGGAACAGGTCACTGCCTGACTGGCTGTGCGCAGCATTGTCCATAGTGCTTATACTGCTTGTATTCTTCAGCATAGTCATACTTATCTTCCCTGTAGTGGCATCCGTATTCAAAGACATATCAATGGTGGATGTCAGCAACACCGTAAAGTCCATCTCCGTGCCGCTTCAGAACTTCAACGACTTTATGATGGACAAATTCCCCAATCTCGGGAACGACTTCAAAATAGAGAAGGTAGTGCTGGAACAGCTGCAGAAATTCGTGAACATAACAATGTTCTCCTCATTCCTGAGTTCGGTGACATCATTCCTCACGAGCTTCGGAATAGGTCTGTTTTCAGTGGTGTTCATCTCATTCTTCTTTTTCAAAAATGAGCACCTGTTCTCCAGGATAGTGGTGTCCCTCGTACCCGACAGGCACGAAAAGAATGTGGTGGAATCAATAGACGACATACATTATCTGCTCACAAGATATTTTCTCGGGCTTCTGACAGAAGTCGCAGGAGTCGCGACGCTGAACTTCATCGGTCTGCTTCTGATTGCAAGGATGGGATTCAACGCATCTATCGGAATCGCCTTCATGACCGGACTGCTCAACATCATCCCTTATGTCGGGCCGCTTACAGGAGGAGTGATAGGCACCGTGTTCGCCGTCGTCATAAAATATATATGCGCCACACATCTCGGGCTTGACGTCAGCTTCTGGGTATTCATACTGATAGTCGCCGCCATATTCTGCGTAACCCAGCTGGTGGACAATTTCCTTTTCCAGCCTATCATATATTCAAGCAGCATCAAAGCGCATCCTCTGGAAATATTCATTGTTCTTCTTATGGCCGGCCATATAGGAGGAATAATTGGAATGCTTGTTGCTATACCGTCGTACACCTGCCTCAGGGTGATAGCGGGAAGATTTTTCCGGAATGTCAAATTCATAAGGGCACTAATCCCTGACCGGCAGCAGGAAAATGCGAAACAATCAGAACAGAATGAATAATATGAATTTAAACATCAGCAGAATGAAGACATTGTTTTCAAAACGGGGCGTATTGATTATGGCCGCGGCAATACTGCCGTTTCTGTGCCCGGCCCAGGAACCGGTCAGCATAACTCCTGACGGGACATATATGTTTGCACAACGGGACACCTGTGATCTCTTTCTTGATGTCTATGAGCCTGCCCCGGGGAGTATGACATCATTTGAAGGCAAGGAAAAACCGACCATACTGTTTATGTTCGGAGGAGGATTCATCACAGGAAAGCGCAACGCCGAAGAATATTTTTCCTGGTACAAATCTCTGACAGACAACGGATACCGTGTCATAGCCATCGACTACAGACTCGGGCTGAAAGGGACCAGGTCAGTCGGCATAGCACAGGTCGATCTGCTTGACAATGCCATACATATTGCAGTGGAAGACCTGTTCAGCGCGACAAACTATATAATCGAGAATGCGGAATGTCTCAATGTGGACCCTTACAACATAGTGATAAGCGGCTCTTCCGCCGGTGCTATTACAGTTCTGCAGGCAGACTACGAACTTTGCAACAGGACATCATACTCAGCCTCGCTGCCGGATGATTTCCATTATGCCGGAGTAATGTCATTTTCAGGAGGAGTATTTTCACGCAAAGGGAAGCTGAAATACGAAGAGCAGCCCGCACCGACGATCTTTTTCCACGGGACCGGAGACAAACTTGTGAACTACAAACAGATAGTATTCTTCAACCTTGGATTCTTCGGGTCAGACAAGGTCGCAAAAAGATTTGAGAAATTCGGATACAACTACAATATACTGCGTTATCTGGACCGCGGCCACGAAATAGCCGGCATAATGGACAGGACAGTAGGATTCCAGATGAACTTCATAGAAGAAAACATAATGAAGGGCAACAGGCTGATTGCGGACATCATCATAGATGACCCCGGAATCCAGGAAGGAACAACAGCGAAATCACGCAAGGAGCTATACGGGAACTGACATATCCTGTCAGCGTCAATACAACGGTGAAGTCTATCGTCTGTCGATAAACTTCACCGTTTTTCTGCTCATCGGAGGCATCTGAAGCTTGGCTATATATTCAACCGGATCAAAACTGATCGACGGGGCCACCCTGACCCTGGAACGGAACATATCCTTGATTCTCTTTTCAAAGACATCGCTGTGGTCGGACGAACCGACACGTACAAGCACCTCATCCGTACCGAGATCATTGGTATATACCTCGACTATATAATTTGTGATCTCCGGTACATTGTCCAATACATCAAAAAGGGCAGGAGGATATAGTGTCGTACCTTTGAACTTGACCATCTGGCTTTTGCGCCCTATCACTGAACTCAGGCGTGAAGAATGCCTTCCGCAGCTGCACGGTTCATCATAACGGCGGCATATATCGCCGGTACGGAATCTCAGAAGCGGCATGCCTTCGACTCCCAACGTAGTGACAGTGACTTCTCCTTCCTCCCCTTCCGCTACAGGATTACCATTCTGGTCAAGAAGTTCCACTATTATCAGATCCACAGGTATATGGCATCCCCTATGGGCAGAGCATTCCGTGAAGGAAGCCTGCATCTCAGTCGATGCGTATGTGGAATACAGTTCCAGTTCACCCCAGGCGTCATTTATTCTTTTGCCGAGCGTGTTGAATTCAAATGTATCAGGATTTCTCAAAGCCTCCCCGATGCACACGCATTTCTTCAATGAACTGCCGTGCCAGTCAATGCCGTTTGCGGATGCGAAATCCACGAGTTTCAAAAGAAAAGACGGAACTACCATTCCGCATGTAGGTCTCGCCCTCCTTATCGTGTCCCATTGAAGCTCCGGTATCCCATTTCCGACACGGATGATCCCCATACCCATCTTCCTGGCTCCGAGGAAATAGGCAAGCCCTGCCATAAAACGCCTGTCAAGGGTTGTCATCAGCTGGAGGATATCAGACCTGCCGCATCCTGCAGTAGAAAACGAGAGCCATTCATTGTAGGCCAGCCTGTCAAGGTCACCGTCCGTCAGAGCAAAAGTAACCGGATCTCCAAGAGTCCCGGAAGTAGTGACATAGTCGACAATTTCATCTTTTGATACACAAATGAAGTCTTCATTGTATTTCTGGAGATCATCCTTGGAGGTCAAAGGGATATTCGCAAGGTCTTCTATCTTCCTTATCCTGTCAGGTCTGATCCCGTTCTCGGCGAACATCCTCTTATAGAATTCAGATGAGCCGGCGAGATATTCAAGCGTCACGGCGAGCTGCGCCTCCTGAAAAGCCTTTATTTCGGAAGCGGATGCAAACTGTATTTCCGGGGTTCTAAACATAGTCGTCAGTTTTATATATCTTTATGCTTTCCGGGGAAAGTCCGGAGAACACGGCATCAAAGCCATCCTGAGAGAAAGAGCCAGGATCCGCATTGACATATTCAAGCCCTTCATCCACCAGATAATTGTTGCGTGCAATCTCTATCCTGTCCGGATCTCCGTCAACGGCAACTATCTGCCTGTCAGGCGAAAGCATCTTAAGCATCAGGTCAATCTGCCCGTAACCGCATCCAAGATGCAATATCCTTCCCTTGCGAGGCAGCAGTTCATCAAATTCCCTGTAGGAATCAAAACGGCGCAGCTCGCGGCGTGTCTCCCTCTCCAGGCCCGCCCCTTTGTAAATCATACTTCTGAGCAAGGCCCACCTGTAATAAGGGTCAGCGGTCGAACTCCATTCCTGTCCGAGCCTGCGGTACATTTCGCAGACCTGCATCCTCACCATCCTGGCAAGCGTCCTGTAGTCACGTCCTTCAGGACTTATCCTGTCCATAAACACTACAGAGGTCACACTGCGTCCCATATTCATAGGAGAATGCTTTGGAAGGACCCTGTCATTGCCATAAAATACGACAGGAAGGATGTCCATATCCAGCGTGGAAGCAATATAGAAGGCCCCTTTATGGAAACGGTGGATCCTTCTGTCAGTCTCCCTGGTCCCCTCCGGGAATACGGCAAGGCTCCAACCGTCCCTGACACGCTCCGAATAGGACTCCGCAATCTCCTCATATCCTTCATCGGAATAATAGAATCCGAGGAATCTGGCTATAGGCCAGAACACCGGAACCTTACGCACCCAGCCTTTGGCCATCACAAGCAGTCTCGGACTCAAGGCCATAATCCAAAGCACATCAAGGAAAGACTGATGGTTGGCCACAAGTATACAAGGTTTCGAGAAATCCTCATTTCCAGGATTCCTCATATCAACCTTGACAAGCGGTGCCGTATATATTATCGCCCGGCTGAGTATATATCCCGCATATCTTGCTGCCCTCTGCTTCGTGAGAAGCTTCACAGGAAGAGGCAGCAGTACAATTATGACGGCTGTCGTCAGCAGGCAGGCTATCAGGAACTCCAGAAACAGCAGTCCGGAACATAGCACCCCGGTGAATGTATACGGATGCCTTCCCTTTGAAGCCGGTCCGAGCACAAAAAGATCAAATACCAGAGGCTGCAATGTGAACGAGATCAGCACCACCGCGCACATTCCTATTATGGACAGCGCCCCTATGGAATGCAGAGCAGGATGTCTGGCGGCAATCATAGCTCCCATTCCAGCGATTATTGTAAAAGTCGAGAAGAAGATCGCGGTCTTGTGTGATGAAAGGATTTCTTTCCTGGTCGAATACCTGTTTATCAGGCCGTCCATTATGAAAATGCTGAAATCATCCCCTATGCCGAATATGAAAGTGGATATGATGATGTTGACTATATTGAACTGCATTCCCGTAAGCCCCATAAGGCCTATTATGACAAACCAGCTCAAAAGCATCGGAAGAAAACTCAGAACCGCCAGTTCAAGCCTGCCGTATGATATCCACAGGACAAAGAATATCAGAAATGACGAGATGTAGAGTATAAGATTGAAATCATCCGATATCGCCTTTACAGTCGAACCGGCAAAATAGCTTCTGTCGAATATTACAGTCTCTCCAGGATTGAAGCATCCATAGACCTCGGACTTCAATGACGGATCTATCCTGATATGGGTGACAAGCATAACCAGAGAATCCGCGGAGCTTACCCAACTGTCCAGCAGAGGAATATTCCCTCCGGTATAGTCCACCGTCCCGTAATCCTTGTCCACAATATCGCTGAAACGGTCAAAAGCACCTTTTTTGAATCCGGCTTCCGAAGCCGCCCTGCCGACGGCCGCCTTCACAGCCTCCTTCTTTCCTCCAGACCAGAACCTGTCCCATCTTTCAAGTCTACTGGCCTGTACGGACGGTGATATGATGAAGCTGCCTGCACTTGCAGTCCCCTCGACAAGCCCTTTACGTACAAGGCTGTCCACGATGGCATCAGTATGCGAATATGCGGCCACGGCATCTTCAAAATCAGATCCGACACTTACAAGCATTATATCTTCATCACTTCCTCCGGCCATAGACTCGAGCCTCTGACGTGATTTGTCAAGATGCTCCGGCATATAGTTTATGCTCATCATATCGGCATTGAACCCGACTTCCGATGAAGTAAAAAAGCTCATAAGAGCCACAACGGCTATTGCGAGCACCACCCACCTGTTTTTCTCGTATGAATACCCGTTGATACGCTCGATCCTCCTGAGCAAAGGTGTGTCCGGAGTGTCCGCAAGCGCACTCAGAAAATGCGGAAGGAACACAAGACTGAATATAGTAGTCCCGACCAGGGTCATTGAAGCAAAAAGGCCGAAATCCCTAAGAAGTGCGGATGATGTGAACAGCAGTCCCAGAAAAGCTCCTATAGTCGTAAGGCTTCCCACGGTAAGAGGGAAAACAAGCTCTCTTATCAGCTGCTCCACAGAACGCACATGCCTTTGATGTGCAATAAGATGTATGGAATAGCTCAAGGCTATGCCAAGCACAACAGCACCAGTCCCCACAGCTATAGCGGAAATGCTTCCTTTGACAAGGCTCACCAGACAAAGGGAGAACAGCATGCCGTACAATACCGGAAGCACGATCAGAGGTATGGAACCGCGTCTTCTGAAAGCGAAAAAGATGAAAACAGCTATAAGAAGCAACGCCGCCCCGGAAGTCAGCAAAGTATCTTTCTTTATCTGCCTGGCATTATATACCCCTACCGCAGGACCGGCAAAATATTCCGCCTCCACCTCAGGATATTCATTCCCTACAATATTCAGCTGCTCTTCTACAGCGGTAACCAGACGGTCGTTAATACCTGTTTCCGACATTCCGAACTCCGGAGTGACGAAGCACATAAGAGTCTTTCCATCAGGAGAGTATATATGCCCGTCCATCATCATATATTCCATATCGGCATTCAGGTCCGACAGACGTGCAAGCGACGGGACCGCAATTCCGAGAGGATCACGGAGAATATACTCCTTCAGGACAAAACCGGCCGGAGAAAGCAGAGTCTCCCTGTTTTCCCGCATCCGTGCATCAAGCGCGGAGGGCTGAAGCAGTGAATCGATTCTGGCATAATCGGCCTCCTCAAGAAGAAAAGGAAGCATGTCATACACAAACCCGCTCCCTTCCGACATCGTCTCACTGTCAATCTCCACCATTATGTCCTTTACAAGCCCTTCAGCTGACTTCTCAAGTCCGGAAGCAAATTCTGATGCAGCCTCCGCAAGAAGCCCGTAATCGGCATCAGCTGACATATCCTTCATAGTGAACATAATGACGAATCTGTCACTTACCTTCAGATTGTCAAATACTTTCACTGTCATTCCGGAATCACCGGTATCAGGAAAGAAGCTGTTGATATTCTCATCAAAGCGCAGCCTCATACAGCAGAGTCCCATAACAAGGACCGAAAGCACGAGCAGCACATAGAACTGCACCTTATGGCATTGGAAATACCTGTATAAACGCACAAAAAACTCCGTCATCTTCTTCTGAATATCATAAGCATCAACGCGAATACAAAAGCGCAGACAGTGCTGCCTGCCGCCGCGAACACAAACCCTCCGGCAACGTATTCAGCCACAGTTCCGGCAAGATTGGAAAAGCTGATCTCTTCAAAAGCTACCACGCACGAACTTCCGAAAAGCCTGCATCCGGTCATATAGCTGGCATATATGATAAAAGGTATTGCAGGAGGTATGCTGATGGCAGAAAACAGCCCCGCCACAAGCCTGTTGAGCCGCAATATATGCGCAAGAAACACAGCCAGCACAAGCTGATAGCCATAGAAAGGAAGAAGCCCGACAAAAGAACCGAGCCATAACGACACCACAAGCTTCAGATTGCCGTCCTCCGTATGGAAAAGATTTTCATCAAAGAACCTGCGGATATTCTTCCAGGTCAGTTTCCTGAGAAAATCACGCGGCCATATATAAAGCAGGCATATAAGGACAAGCACGGTATTAAGCAGGCTTATCCTGGTAAAATCCCTCAACGGCCTGAAATGGGACACCCTCTCCTCCTCTGGAGGATAATATACGTTCACCGGAATATTCTTCACTGTCCTGCCGGACCATCCTGCAAATACGATAGCCTCAAGCTCAAATTCATACAATGAAGTATAGTACCATTTTGAATAGTCCATTCCCTTCAGCGGATACATTCTGAACCCGCTCTGTGTATCCTCAAGCCTTATCCCCGTCTCAAGACGGTACCAGAAATTGGAGAACCTGTTGGCAAAAGTGTTCTTTCCCGGCATATTCTCGCTTTCCAGGTTGCGTGAACCGACTATGACCGCTTCCGGATCATCCTTCACGGCCTCCACAAAAGCAGGTATGTCAGACGGGAAATGTTGGCCGTCCGCATCCAAAGTTATCGCATACCGGTATCCCGCACGCGCAGCCGCAGTCAAAGAATTTTTCAATGCCGCTCCCTTGCCCATATTCCGTGGATGCTTCATAATCATCTTGCCCCCCCCGATTGCATCCGCACCAGGCTTCAGAGCGTCGTCAGACGATATTTCACGAAAGCCGAAAGTAGCAAGAATTCCGGACGTGGCATCAGTGCATCCGTCATCCACGACCAGTATGTCCGAAGAGTATTTTATAAGCGAAGACATCACCGTACCGATCGTACCCGCATTATTGAATGTAGGCACGATGACTATGGCGTCAAGCTCAGCAAGATTCTCCTTGCAATCTCTTGGACTCATCAGCATATCGGCAATGTTCTGTTATTCTCCAAAGGTTATCTTCCTGTCCGTAAAGAAAAACTCCGTATAGTCACCGTCCGGTTCCTCCATCCGGAATGAACTGACAGACAGGTCCTTCTTCTCCGCTATTATTCTTATTTTCATCCTGGTCCCTTGAGGCCTGATTTCAAACATATACTCATCCCCCTTTTCATACACAGACACCATTGTCTGCTTTTTCTGTCCCTGCATATAAGCGTCAGGCCCTGAGGCTATCATAGCTTTTATCCTGGCATACCGCCTGTCAGACGACATATCCTTTACAGTCTTCCTGCCCCCCTTGGCGACAGACGTGACTGTATTGCCGTCTATTTCCACAGACGACTGCTCGGGTGAGAGATACACAATAAGTATCCTGTCAGGAGCGGAAAAGCTGAACGTTCCTTCCGACACGGCTTTGCTTTCAAGAACATCCACATATTTCTCCTGTACAAAGCGGCAGTCTATGGTACGGATACGGCCAAGTGATACATTGAACGCATGCGACACGGCTTCCGGGTCCGCCACTGCAGACCACCCTTCCTGTGAATATCCGCAAAGGACATTCACAAACAGCACCAGCACAGCCGGTATAAATTTAATTGCTCCTGCCATACAAAATCACGCAATCTGCAAAAGTAATAAAAAGGAACGGACTGCCGGATCAACTAAATCAAATTTCTTGAGCGGAGCCGGTCAAGCAGTCTCCGGAGCAGATCAGGAGCAAGCCTGAGCCTGTCGTGAAGAATGATTACAGAGCCAGGGCGAACACGGCGGACAATCCTGTCAAGACATTTTGACACAGCGGCATAAGACTTTTCAGAAGGCAGAGAATCTTTTATGAAAACCGTATCAAAGCTGCGTACATCCCAGCCTATGACCTTATGTCCGGTATCCCTGAGCACCTTAGCCATATTACGGTTGGTGACTCCGAAAGGAGGACGGAACAGTTTTTCCCTGTCTCCGGTTCCTGCTGCATCTTCCAATGCAGACGATATTGCGGAATCCCCTGCCCTGATTTCAACATCCATCCCGTGTATGCCGGAAAGCGGGAAGAATCCTGAATGCGAATATGTATGGTTCCCTATATGATGCCCCTCGGCATATATCCTCCTCACTGTCTCCGGATATTTTTCAGCTTTGCTGCCTATAAGGAAAAAATAAGCCTTGACATCATATTCCGCAAGAATATCCAGAATGAGCGGAGTAACATCCGGGTCAGGACCGTCGTCAAATGTAAGAACCGCCTTGCCCTGTTCCAGATTACGGCATACTGTCCTGATCCATATTCCGGACCCGACATCAGAGCAGGACCATACAAGAAACCCGAGCACAACCGCAGCTGTCGCCGCGAAAAAGCACACTATATAGATCATATACCTTTGAGGGTCAATGTGATTACAGGAAGTTCAAGTACAATGCGCGCATCAGCAGAGGAATTTCCGGCCAATGAAAGCACGGCGTCATACAAAGATATTGCAGAGTCTATTGAAAGGTTCATAGGCTTCCTGACGGAAGCATTTCCGTGAAAAAGGACATCACATATTTCCACAGCCCCTGACTGTGCAGGAGAATCCGAAACAAGAAACGACACTGCACCCTCACTGCCTTCACTGAAACACCCCAGCCTCTCCAGTAAAGTCCTTGAAGACGGGGTAATCTCATCAAAAGCTTCCAGCAGCACCTTGCTCCTCCCTTCCGACACACACATCAGAGCATCTGTCAGAGCCGCGTCAAAACTGCATCCTCCGTGGACATAGACCATATTATATGACCTTATCCTGTTGATGAGAGCTATCTGGGCACCTACGGTATTGTATGTTGACTGTATGAAGGCTGTAGGATTCAGCATATTCTCATCCCTGGCTATCATTTCCGAAAGAAATTTCTCCGTATCCGCAAGACATCCCAATGCAGAAGCAGTGATTATAGCATCTGGAACGATATAATCATCGCCTTCAGGCGACCTGAGGCATTCCAGCGCGCTTGCCACTCCCATTTTCACTATGCGGCTCATCCTTCGGCGCATATTGGCATCACGTATTACATCCTTGTAGCATACCTCCGTCCCTGGAAAAACAGCATTTGCTGCATTTATATACACAGGCTTCATCATATTGCAGAAAATATAAGAGTGGTGTCATTGCCTCCGAATCCGAAGCTGTTGGACAGTATATGCCTGAGGGCGACATTCCTGTGATATCCGCAAAGAGGCCGAAGTCCTATCTCAGGATCCTCAACGGCAAACCCTGCACTGCTCCACAGCTCCCCATATTTGAGAGAAAGGGCGCAGAACACTGCCTCTATGCCCTCCGAAGCTCCCAAAGTATGACCTGTATACGCCTTGAAAGAGCCGAAAGGAGTACCACCGCCAAAGACACGCCTGACAGCAGTGCCCTCCGCCAGATCATTTCCCGGAGTTGCAGTACCGTGGGCATTGATATAATCAATATCATCCGGAGAAAGTCCGGCATTTCTGAGAGCTTCACCCATAGAAAGGCTGGCCCCGTCACCGGAGGCGGAGCTTGCCGTCTGGTGGAACGCCTCATTGGTGTTCGCCCATCCTGAAATGCTGCAATAAGAGTCACCCCGCTGCGTTCCTTCTCTCTGCAAGACCAGAAATCCGGCTCCTTCCCCGAGATTCAGACCATCCCTGTCCGCATCAAAAGGGCGGCAAGGCCTGGAGGAGAGAATCCTCAAAGAATTGAACCCGTTCATCGTAAAACAGCTGAGGGCATCGCTGCCTCCTACTATCGCAGCATCTATGAGACCGGCCCTTATCATCCTTGCACCTGTCATTATGGCATTGCCTGCGGACGAGCATGCTGTGCTTACAGTGGTGGCGAACCCTTTGAATCCTATATGCCTGGCGACAAACTCCGCCGATGCCCCGCAATCGTGCATCCCGATCTCTTTCAAGTCGCCGGAGCAGCTGTCTTCACTGAATTCCCTGTAGAAATGCTCGGTCAGATCCATTCCTCCGACGGAAGTCCCCAGAATCAGTCCCGCTCTCCCTCCGGAAAGCAGCTCCCTGTCCAGTCCGGCATCATTTACCGCCTGGACAGCAGCAGAGGCAGCAAGAAGGGCTGTCCTGCTGACAACGGATTCCACGTCCAGTCCGAGATACCCGAGCAGTTCCGCATTTGTCATACGGACCTCCCCTACCGGAACTTTCAGCGAAGTACCGAGCAGGGCAGGAGCATCGGAAATCCCGGACTTTCCCGCCCGGAGCATTTCAAGACTGCCGGCGACGGAATCACCGAGAGCAGAAATCACCCCGAGTCCAGTAACAAGAATCCTGTCCATAACGCCTATTTGCCCTGACGGTCAGTTATATACTGAGCAATCGTCCTGACGCTGCGGAAAACTTCCTTCCCTTCACCCTGAGCCATCTTGAGACCGTAATCACGCTCAAGAATAAGTATCAGCTCCAGCGCGTCTATTGAATCAAGTCCCAGTCCTGAGTCCCCGAAAAGTGCCTCATCGGAATCAATATCACCTGAAGTCATATCCTCAAGATTGAGGGCTTCAATAATCTGTCCTTTCAAACGTTCTATGAGTTCTTCCATAATATTCTGTATTTACTTTGTTTACAAATCAGACTTTTCAATCAGGTCCATCTCCACGGAATAGTCTCCTCCGAGAAACTCAAGCCATCCGGCAATACAATATTTCGCCTTGGACCTTGCAAGCACCAAAGAGGCATAATCCATAATTTTCCCCCTTTCGTACTCACCTGCTATGAAAAACGTATTTTCCCCTTTTATCCTATGCCGTATGGATATTTCACCGGAAGCCACATTCGGCAACGTATAGACGAACACTGAAGGGCTGACCCCGGGGCCGGAGGAGATATTCCTCTGATGTCTGAGGTCAGAATCAAGCGACGCGCTTCTATTCTGCAGCACGACAGCCATATCTTCAGGACCGTATTCAAGTCCGTCAAGAAGTAGATGCGAGGCTATATACCCCAATTTGCTCAGACTGTCCATCTTGTAGAACTTCATATCATTCAGCCCCGACTCCCTGTACTTTTCCCTGATAAATATGTCAAAGCCGCCGCAATCTCCAGCTTCCTCCGCCAATGCGTTGTTCATCACTATATGACGCAATGTCCTCGTCTCTGCCGGCTTCCAGGAAGGCATATCCGCAGCATACTCATCAAGGCTGAGAACGACAGCGGCATTACATCCGCCGAATCCGGAAGCTGTCTTGAGGCAATGTCTCATTTCAAGTTTTCTCGTCTCCGCACTTGCATTCACCGGCATCGGAGTACCTGCCGTCACGAATCCTGGAGTCCCGAACAGGCATCCTCCTTTCAGCTGGCATGCTGACAATATTGTCTCGACCACTCCGCTCGCTCCGAGAGTATGCCCGATATAAGGTTTCAGGCTCTGTGCAGGAACATCAGAAAGTCCTGCAAGGGCAACAGCCTTCGACTCCATCTCGTCATTATATACAGTAGCCGTACCGTGAAGATTGATGAACGATATTTCCGTACCGGACACACCGGCATCCTCCATAGCATCCCTCATCGCAAAGAACAGGGCGTCACCTGTCCTTGAAGGGCCTGATATATGATTGGCATCGTCACTTATCGAGCCTCCAGACACTGTCACCGCGCCTGAAGACGGCTTTGACGAAAGAAGCACCGCACCTGCCGCCTCACCGAGATTGAGTCCGCAGCGCGAAGCGTCATAGGGCCTGCAAAGCCCTGGACTGAGAGAGCGGAATGAATCAAAACCGCTCACGATAAAGTCGGAAAGGGTATCAACCCCTACGACAGCCACCTCATCATATTTTCCTGATTCGATCAGACGTTTGCCGGCCACAATCGCCGACACTCCGGAAATGCAGGCATTGGAAATGACATATATATCATCCCCCTGAAAACCGGCAAAGTTCCCTATCCTCTCCGCCATCTTCCACAGATAGGCATCTTCAGGAACCTGTCCGCAAGTATCTCCGATCAAATCTATATTTCCTTTTGTGGTGGACAGAACAAAAGCTCTGCGCACAGTTTCATCTTTCCCGTATCCTCCTGAAAGTCTGTCAAGTACAGCCACCGCAAACAATTCCGTCCTTGTCCAGGAATCACCATACTCAGCACGCAGCCTCCCTGTGACCTCCTCACTGACAAGACCGCACATCTTTTCTGAATCTCCGATGAAGGAAGAAACAGGAGCCACTCCTGAACATCCGGCTCCGATTGCCGTGACATTGTCCTCCGTCCCGATACCGAGTGATGACACAATACAGTCATCAGCTATATATACCCTGCTTCTGTTCATATTCAGGCGTCCTTTTTCATACATTCTATAAGGCTATGGGCATACCCGAGCCCGTCGATGACATTCACCGGCTCCAGTCCTCCCCTCTCTATATACGACCACAGGTCGGACGTATTGAACATCTTGCTGTTGCCGTTTGCCATAGCTGTAAAATACACACTTGTCTGCGCCACGTCGAATGATGCGGCTGAATATTTCTGCCTGTCCCACAATGTTTCCAGGATGAATATCTTTCCTCCCGGATTCAGAGAGTCCTTTGCCCTGGAAAGTATATCCACGACCTGCGCGTCGGAGAAGCAGTCCAGGAACTGGCTCATCCACACGACATCAAAACCTCCGGGAAGCCTGGCTTCCCTTTCAAGAAGATTAACACCATACCCTGATATCCTGTCGCTTCCATATACGCCTTCTATATTTGCCTTCATCATAGCAATCTGCTCAGGAAGGTCCGCTACAGTCACTTCCACACAGGAATCATATCCCACGCATTTCATAGCCCACTTCCCGGTATTCCCACCGATATCAAGCAGCCTGCGCGGACGTCCTGACAACACATAAGGAAGCGCGCTGTCAAATGAATTGTCCGAATAGAAATGGTCAAATCCGAACCATCCCTCCTTCTGGCTTTCACCAAGCATCGACAGGCCCTCGTATATTGTCGCCCACGGTCCAAGCTCAGGAAGCCCTGCAGGACGGCCTTTATGCAAAGCCTCATCAAGATGGTACATACCCTTATAGTTTATGGTATGGTTGAAATCCATATTGACCTTCACCATAGGATCGGCAAGCATAAACCATCCTGTTTTGGCAAGATGATACCTGCCATCCGAGAAATATACGGTCCTCATTGTCAGAGATGACTCCATCAGCACTTTGACGGCATATTCCGTCAAGCCTTTCTCCGAAGCTATCTCATCCACCGTACATCCGTCCCTGTGCTCCCTCAGATATTCAAAAATACCTTCATCGAGCATAATGCGGGCAACCTGGAACACGACGGGACCGAATGCGACAATATGCGCAAGTTCCTGTGCGTCCCTGGCGGACAGTATGTCCCTGTCATATTTTCTATTCATCATCTGCCGCTGTACAAATCCCAGAAATCATAATAATTGAACCACTGGTCCGGATATTTACGGACAATATACTCCAGTGCCGCAGTATATGCCCTGAAAAGATATTCTTCTTCCGCAACACCAGACTCACGCGCAAGCATCATTTCCGGAGTGAAAAAATAAAGATGGCATCTGCGTGCCCTGTCCCTCATAGCGAAATAGAACACGACCGGTACTCCAAGCTTTGACGCCACAAGGAACGGTCCTTTCGGGAACAAGGCCTCGACTCCCATAAATTCTCCTCTGAGAACCTGGCTGCCGTTTATATACCTGTCTCCCTGGAAACAGACCACCTCACCTTTTCCAAGCGCAGATGTAATGCCGAACATATAGGAAATATCCCCCTCTGTTATAGGGATGACATTGAAGCCGGCATCACCGGTATGCCTCTTGATAATCTCTTTGATGTCCGCATGCTCATTGTCATACATCACCACATTGAGCTTTTTGCCGTATTCCCCGAGAAAAGGCGCACCCATCTGCCAGGCTCCGGTATGACCTCCTATGACAATGCCTCCCCTGTCGGAACGTACAAGGTCCAGCATGACGCTGTGGTTTTCAATATCATATACGAACCTGTCCTGCATCCCCATTCCGACAGCAAGCCTGTCAATCAGCGACCTGCCGAGAGCATAATACGACCTGAAGACAAAAAAGACAGACCGGAGGACGCTGTAATCCAATATCCTGCGGGCATAGACGAATGTGCTTCTGGTCTGTGCCGGTGCAAAAATGACAAAGTACGGAACGACAAGGCAGAGGAAAAAATATGCCGGTCCCAATCCGAAAATCTCTATGAACCGGATAAAGAACAGATAGCCGAAAGATCCTCCCCGTGTCCTGCCGTCCCATTTACGCTCCATAGGCACAATCAGAGTTTGGAGCCAACGAAATCGTAGAGGTTTCCGAAAGTTCTGATCTCGGAAAAATCCTGCTTTGACATCTTGAGACCGAAATGTTTTTCTATGAGGACAACCATATCCACGACATCCAGACTGTCGAGTTCCAACGTGCTCATAAGAGGGGCATCTTCAAGTATAAGCTCCTTTTCAACCTCAAACTCGTCAGAAAGAATATCTCTCATCTTTTCTATCATCTGCTGTCTTTCCATAGCCTTTTTGTATTAAAAGTCTTAAATATAAGAATTAATTTTCTGAAACTATCTCGTTTGCCTTCGCAAGGGCAGGTATGATATGAGGATAGATATATTCAAGCCCTATCTCCTTGTCGACACCGAATTTGTGCAGAGTAGCCTGCACCTGTGGTGTCACTCCGGAAAGAATCACTCTTATGCCTCTCTTTTCCGTCCTGCTGCAAAGGTTGCGGAGGTTCTTTATACCTGTAGAATCTATAAAAGGCACTTTTCTCATCCTGATTATACGGACCTTAGTACCGGCAGGACGCCTTGACTCGAACTCCTCGAATTTGCTGGCAAGACCGAAGAAGAACGGTCCGTTGATTTCATACACCTCAACCCCGGACGGGATATCAAGGAATTCTGTATCCTCAAGAGAAGCCTTCTCATCATTTTCAGTTGCCGCGATATGGTCATTTTCAAGCACCGAGATGGAAGACGTCTCCATCACACGCCTTACAAACAGCACGACGGCAAGCACCACTCCCACCTCAATAGCGACAGTAAGATCCACAATGACAGTCAGGAAGAACGTAAGCAGAAGCACGGCCACATCCGACCTGTCGCCTTTGAGCAGATATTTGAACGTCCTCCATTCGCTCATATTATAAGCAACCATAACAAGAATGGCTGCAAGGCATGAAAGCGGAATATATACAGCGTACGGCATAAGGAACAGATAGATAAGCAGAAGAACGACAGCGTGTATGATACCGGTAACAGGTGTCTTGCCGCCGTTGTTTATGCTTGCCATAGTCCTTGCTATCGCACCGGTGGCAGGTATTCCTCCGAAAAGCGGAGTGACGATATTGGCTATGCCCTGTCCGATGAGTTCAGTATTTGAATTGTGCCTCTTTCCGGTCACACCGTCAGCCACCATTGCCGCAAGCAATGACTCGATGGCACAAAGTATAGCTATAGTAAAGGCTGGAGACACAAGGCCTTTTACTGTATCGTAATCAAAATGCGGAGCTACAGGCTTCGGCATAGGAAGTCCTCCTGCAAGCTCAGGGAACTTCGAACCTATTGTAGCAAGCTCGATTCCGGCAAAACGTGAAAGAAGAAGGGAAGCCACAGTACCAACTACAAGGGCGATCAATGATCCCGGTATCTTATGCGTCACTTTGCCCCACAATATTATTACCGCAAGGCATCCTACGCTCATAAGGGTTTCCGCAATGCTTATGTCGGCTATATTCTGAAAATAACAGATCCACTGAGGAATGAATCCGGAAGGGACATCCATAGTGAACCCGAAAAAATCTTTCATCTGGGTAGAGAATATCGTAACTGCAATACCGCTGGTGAAACCCACTACGATAGGATAAGGTATGAATTTGAATATCGCGCCCATACGGCACACTCCCATTATCACCAGGAACACACCGGCCATAATAGTAGCTATTATAAGCCCCTGCATACCATACTGCGCGACAATTCCTGCGACAATAACGATAAACGCGCCGGTAGGTCCTCCGATAAGGAAGTGAGAACCTCCGAAGAATGATATGATGAATCCTGCGACAATTGCAGTTATAAGTCCCTGCTGGGGAGTCACACCGCTCGCAATACCGAAAGCGATGGCAAGCGGAAGCGCAATGATGCCGACTATGATGCCGGCGATAAGATCAGAAGTGAAAGTACGGCTGTCATAGCCTCCTTTACGGAACAGACCGAAAAACTTAGGTCTGAAAACATCACTGAAATCAAATTTCATAAGTCTAAGTCAATTAATATTATACACTACTAAATTTCATTTTTTCACAAGGTCGGCCATCCCTGCACCGACATAGGCGACAAGATCATCCGGAGCGATTCTGATCTGAAGACCACGCACGCCTGCGCTGACATATATATAGTCAAAATCAGATGCTGAAATGTCAAAATATTCAGGGAACGGCTTTTTCATCCCCACAGGTGAACATCCTCCCCTTATGTAACCGGTAAGAGGAAGAAGCTCCTTTACAGGAACCAGATCACATTTCTTGTTACCTGAAACTTTGGCGGCGCTCTTAAGATCCACTTCACCGCCTCCGGGAATGACACAGACGAAATGGCCTGTCCTGTCCCCTTCTAGCACCAGTGTCTTGAACACCTGCTCAAGAGGTTCTCCGAGCTGTTCTGCCACGTGGACCGCGGCCAGGTCATTCTCGTCCACCTCATAGGGCACCAGATCGTATTTTATACCTGCCTTGTCAAGAAGCCTTGCGGCATTGGTCTTTTCTATCCTGTCTTTTCTGG
>ERZ777306.2777-NODE-2777-length-20850-cov-6.873864_pt1 | contig 20850 bp, 15 predicted proteins | sample MGYA00374966_ERZ777306 | MGnify/ENA primary metagenome ERZ777306 (study PRJEB29329, sample SAMN06343882) | mouse gut metagenome | isolation source: Mouse cecum | place: Austria: Vienna | collected 2014-11-15 ...
AAACCGCCATCCTCTTGACGGAATATGCAGGTGAACGCAGGGCTGAAGGTATGTCACTGGTACAGGCGGCATACAGCGCGGCAAAAGCACGATTACGACCGATATTGATGACGGTTCTGGCTATGGTTTTCGGACTTATACCGTTGATGCTTGCACATGGTGTAGGCGCAAATGGAAGCCGGTCTCTCGCCACAGGTGTAGTCGGAGGTCTTACGATTGGTTCGTTGGCACTGTTGTTTGTCGTACCGTCATTGTTCGTGGTGTTCAGGCATTTACAGGAGAAATTCTTTCCATCACGCCAACTACAAAAACAGTAAGAAGATATGAAGAAAGCAATATATATTTTATTGTGTCTTTCACTTGCAGGGTGTGGCACATATAGAAAATACGAGAGGCCGGATATATCATCCGAGAATCTCTACCGTAATATGTCGGCAAATGCCGATACAGCCACAATCGCCTCAATGTCATGGCGCGATATGTTCACTGATCCGAAACTTCAGAGCCTGATTGAAGCCGGGCTTGACCGGAACACCGACTTGAATATAGCCCGATTGCGCGTCAAGGCGGCGGAAGCCGCGCTTATGACGGCGAAACTATCCTATCTGCCTTCATTGGGACTTAATGCCGATGGCGGTGAGAGCAGATATGACGGAGCTACGGCAAAGACATATAGTGTCGGGGCATCGGCAAGCTGGGAACTTGACATATTCGGCAAACTCACGGCGGCGAAACGTGGTGCGGTAGCCGCATTGCAGGGTAGCCGGGATTACCGTCAGGCTGTTCAGACACAATTGGTCGCGACAATTGCCGACAGTTATTATACTCTCGCCATGCTTGATGCGCAGTTGGCAGTTAATGAACGGACACTTGAAAACTGGCGCTCCACAGTGCGGACTCTTGAAGCATTGAAAAAGGCAGGTAAGTCAAACGAGGCGGGAGTATTGCAGGCAAAAGCCAATGTAATGCAGCTTGAAGCATCACAACTGGCAATACGCAAGAGCCTGTCAGAAACCGAAAATGCTTTATCCGCTATACTTGCCATGCCGTCACATACTATCGGACGGGGCAAACTATCGGAAGCGATGTTCCCTGACTCTGCATCAATCGGCGTGCCGTTGCAGTTATTGTCAAACCGCCCCGATGTACGGCAGGCTGAAATGGGCCTTGCTCAAGCATTTTACGCCACAAACGTGGCAAGGGCAGCTTTCTATCCAAGCATCACTTTATCCGGGACACTCGGTTGGACAAACAACGGTGGAGGAATAGTTACAAATCCCGGTCAATGGCTGCTCAATGCCATAGGCTCATTGACACAGCCGTTGTTCAACCGTGGTGCGAACATCGCCAATCTGAAGATAGCCAAGGCCCGACAGGAGGAAGCCAAACTGCTGTTTCAGCAATCGCTGCTTAATGCGGGCAAAGAGGTCAACGACGCTCTGACGGCATGGCAGACCGCCAAATCTCAAATCGAGATAAATGACCGTCAGGTCGATATATTGCGCGAAGCCGCCAGAAAAACCGAACTGCTCATGCGTCATTCCGACACCACCTATCTGGAGGTGCTGACAGCACAGCAATCGCTTCTCAACGCTGAAATGTCACAGTTGCAAAGCCGTTTCGACCGCATACAAGGGATAATAACTCTCTATCATGCCCTCGGCGGCGGAGTCTGAACCGGATTTAATTGTTGGTGTCGTCTAAATTGAACAGGACAGTAGTAGCATATGCAGGTATAGTCGACTACTAAAGATGCAGGTTTGAAACCTGCCGCCAACACAATTATAAACATAAAGTAGATAGAATATGGAATAAATAGAACTTAGAACACAGCTTTTTCAAAACTACCGAGGCCGTATACGAAAGTATCGCGGCTTCGGTAATCCTATAATAATCAACTTTAATAAAAACCAGACACATGAACCAAGTTCTAATTGTGGATGCGTCATCTTCCGACCCTCGGATTATGGCTGGCTTACTTACGAAAGCCGGCTATGACCCGATAACGGCGCAGGATTTCGACGCTGCAAAGGAAGCGGTGGCGAAACTGCCACCGGGTGCTGTCGTTGTCGCGGCGATGAAATTCACCGGCGGCACGGCACGAGAGTTTATAAACTGGCAAAAGCGCGAGGGTTACAAATTCCCCGTCATTGCCATAGTGGAAAACCTAAATGGCCTTGACACTATCGAGGTCTTGCAGGATCACGGTGCTGTCGCCGTCGTGCAACGCCGCGCCATTGACAAACAGTTGGTGGAAGCCGTCGGTAGATATGCCAAACCGGAGAACACGGTTATAGCACTCCCCAACGAACTGATACCACGTCAAAGCGAGGCGTTCAGAAAGATTGAGCAGTCAATCCGTACTATCGCCGCCACCAATGCCAACGCCATAATCTTCGGCGAGAGCGGCACGGGCAAGGAGCAGATAGCCGAGCAAATCTACCGACACAGCTCACGCGCCCAGAAGCCATGCACCGTGATTGAAGCGGGTGGAGCGGCACTTGTCGGTACGCATGACCCGGCGACAATGAGAAGCGAGATATACAATCGCATCGAGGGCTATTTCAAGAAAGCCGACGGCGGGACAATCATTCTCAAAAACGTGCATTTGCTCAACTTTGAGAAACAATCGGTGCTGTTACACATCCTTGAAAACGAGCATCCCGATGTGAGAGTTATATGCACTGCTGAACCCGAACTTCTGGAAATGCTTGCCGCAAAGACATTCCGACCCAACCTGTTCTACATTCTCCGACAGGTGGATATTGCCGTGCCACCATTGAGGGAGGTTACGGAAGACATCGCGCCGTTGGCGGCATATTTCCTCACCCATTATGCCGAAAAGACCGGCAATCCGGTTAAACGCCTTGACGCATCGGCGGCAAAGGCGTTGAGGATATATCCGTTCCCCGGCAACGTGCGTGAGCTGAAAGATGTTGTTCTTTTCGCCACCTTCAACTCCAAGACCGATGTAATCACCGCTGCTGATCTCAATTTCAGCCAATCCGAGCTGGAAACAGATACCGGGTATAAACTGCAAGACCCGGCAGTAGAGAAAGCTAAAATCATCGCGGCATTGGAACAGGCGCAGGGCAACAAGTCAATGGCTGCCAAGCTATTGAAAATCGACCGAAGCACTCTCTATCTCAAGCTACGCCAGTACGGACTGAAATAAGGGTATAGCAAATCTCGCCGAAAATTGCTACCTTTGCACTTGAAATAGACATACCTGTGTCCGAAGAGTCGGGCATTTGAATATACATCATATCATAACACCGCATTTAATATTGGATAAAATCTGGTAAATTTTTGACTATTAGATTGAATGCGTGATGCTTATGCTATGCGCTTGCATAGCGTGCCGTCACGTTTCTAATAGAGGTCCTACCAGATACCTTACCAATAAGCGTGTTCGGCGCGCTTTTTTATTTACACTGAACGATACTAATACCATTTAATTGTAGAAAAATCCGACAACTATCTATTGTTTCGACATTAGCTGATATTTAACCATTGTAAAATTTGAGTGGATATATTTCTTAATACCAGTCAATTATCCATTTTAACACGCTCCTAATCACCGTTATTTTCAACCCTTCGGTTATAATTGCAAACGAGGCGCAAACCTCGGAAAGTCTAACTAAAAACATATAACCGAAATGGAAATGACAACACCCCCAAACCCTCCGGGCTTCAACAGGAAGCCGACAACCAAGTTCAAGAAACCCGCCAGTGGGCGCAAGCATCACAGCAAGAAAAAGGCTGACATATCCCGCAGCCAGTTCACCCCCGAATTCATCGCTTGGTACGGTGCCTGCCGCTTCCTGATATGTGTGGCAACAATCCTCGGCCCCGCGTTCTTCGACAAGCCGGAGCCGGCAAAATCCAAACCTGCCGAGTGAGCCTATGGAGAAGGCTGCACAAAGCGAGGTGGATTTCCAGACCGCAGTGATGGCGCAACTCGCACTGATCGAGGAAAGGGCAAGAAGCCCCGGCGGATATTTTACCCGACCCAGACTTTTCTACCACGGCGAGCCGATTATACTTCTTAATGATGTCGTTACCGGGCTTGATGTCAGCGAGAAAACGATAAGGCGATACCGTGACGCTGGAAAAATCACCGTCTATGAAAGCAAAGAAGGCAACATTAAATTCGTGCTGCAAAGCGACTTCGATACCTTTCTTGAACAGACATTCATAAGCTCATCGCATCCCGACTACGGTGCGTTGAGAAAGAAAAACAAAAACGGCGGCAATGCCGGAATTTAATCACCACTAAATCATAATTCATTATGGAACAGACTCCTGAAAAGGACGAGGTGCTGATTGCCCGCAACAATGAAACCGGGCAGGTAGGCGCTGTTGTCGGGCAGAACCCCGACGGCACTCCCAAAATGGCCGATGTAAAATCGACCCCGTTAAGCGAACTTGTAAAGTTCACCAAAGGGCAGAACCCCCTCGAAGCGTTCACCGCAAACTTCATGCGTCAGGCGAAGAACCCGACGACCTTCGGCATCTTCAAGATGTCAGCCGAGGATTACGAGGCTCTGGCAGAGCCTATGGCGGAAATGCTCAACGACCCCGAAACCAACAGGGCGATGTTGGACAAATACCGGGTAGAGATGAAGACGCCCGCCGCCAAAATCCAGCCTGTTGACCTTGATAAGGTGGACTGGGCGCAGGTAGAGCAGCAATGGGGCATCAAGCGCGAGGAACTCGAAAAGACCGGCGCATTACAGCAGATGAAATATCATCACAAGTCACCCCAGCTCTACAAAGTCAATGACCCTGCCAATCCCGGCGAGAAGATTGAGGCACGGCTCTCGTTCCGCACAAACCCCGACGGCTCATATTCGTTTACACCCCATTACGTGAAGGAAGAACCTTTGCTTGACCAGCCTTTTAGGGGTTACACCTTCACCTCCGAGGACAAGGGAGCATTAGTAAACACCGGCAATCTCGGCAAAGCCGTTGACCTCAAAGACCCGGTAACGGGAGAAACTCAGAAATGCCTCGTGAGCATAGACCGCCTGACCAACGAAATCGAGTGCATCCCCGTCGATAAGATCTTTATCAAGAAGAATGTAGCCAATATCACCCTGACAATGCAGCAGATCGGCATACTCAAAAGCGGCGGTCTAATAAAGGGCCAGCACGTTGAACTCCCCAACGGCCAGAAATTCACAGCCGACCTGCAATACAACGCCTCCAAGCGTGACATCGCCTTTGTCAACTCCATTCTCTACCGTCAGGAGAACGAGCAGCAGGCGCAGCAGAGCCAGCAGCAGGGCGAGAAACAATCCGGACATACGAGCCTCAAAGACAACTGGCACGACCCCGACGGCAATCCCAAGCGGCTGTCGCAATGGTACCATATCCCGCTTGACGAACAGAAACAGGCTGACTACCTCGCCGGGAAACAGGTGCTTGTCGGGGAAGTCAAGGATAATAAGGGCAATGACTGTACCATGTACCTGCAATACGACCCCAAAGAGCGCAAGCCACAGACCACATGGGTATATCCCGACCGTGACAAGGTTGTGGGCATCGCCGAGGAACACAAGACGCAGGTAGCCGTCAACAACGACGGCAAGACCAACGAGGCGACCAAGAACATAAAAGAACCGCTCCAGCGCGGTCAGACCGAGCCGAAGGACGACGCGCAGCAGAAAAAGCAGCAGCGCAAGCCCAGAACGCCCAAACCGTAGCCGCCTCTCACCACTTTATCCGTTATCCACAGTCAATCCCGACTGCGATTCGCTGACACGTTTGCCGGAATTTAGCTGAAAATCCGACCACTGAATCCGCAAATCCACTGCGACAAGTATCCCATCCGAATATCCCACCTTTCGGCAACCTGTCAATATCCAACAAGTATCTCCACGACACGGGGAGGTAGCGCGCACCTCCCCGTGTTTTCAAAAATTCACCGACTAAACCCACAAAAATTATGACACAACTGATTATATGCGAGAAATACCGCATAGCAAGAGCCGTCGCCAAAGCGTTGAAGGCGACAAGGAAACTCCGTCACGGAGTGTATGCCAACGGAGAAATCACCGTGGCATTCGTAAGAAAAGATTTCATCATGCCGACACCGCTGTCGGATATGGCAGACGGCAGACTGCCTTTCGTGCCGGCTAAATATAAAATGTCGGTCAACGACAAAGTGACCGACCGCAGACTGAAACGCCTGTTCCGCAGCGCAAAGGAGGTCATCTTCGCTTCGGGCGAGGGAGCCGAGGCACAGGCACGCTTCTTCAATCTATGCCGCCACTTCCGTGTCGGACAACCCACGAGCCGTATGTGGCTCACCAGTCTGGACTATCAGGCGATAAGGCAGATATACGCCAAACGTGAGAAAGGGCGCGTGCTGCACGACCTCGCACAAGCCGGGCTGGTCAACAACGGCATGGAGCTGTTGTTCAGCTACAATTTCAGCCGTGTCCTCGACCGCTGGTATTACCACGGCAAATCGCTCACCCGTCAGGAAACAATCGCCATGTCTTTTCTCGGCGATGTGTTCAACGAGTACGAGGAATACATCAACGGTGCACCGCAGTGTCGGATAACCCTCGGCAGCGGCGGTCTGTGCCTGACATCCGATGAAGCATGGAACAGCCGGGAGGAATGTAAGGCAATTTTGGACACCATAGAAACAGGCGTTACCGTCAAGGCTGAAATGACGGTGGAGGAAATCACCGATCCGGCATTGTCGCCCCAAACGATGGCAACACTCCAGATGGATGCCTTCGACAACCTCGGCTATATGCCGGTCAAGACCATAGCGGTTGCCAACCGCCTGTACGAGCGTGGCTTAATCACATCGCCCTATACCCATAACCCCGACATGGGCATAATGCCGCTGCGACCGCTGTCGCCTTACTCATCGGAAAACGAGCGGAAACTATACGACATGATTGCCGGGCGCATGGACGCGGCGACACTCACGCCCGAAACCCGTCAGGTTGCCACCATCAAGGTGGAGATTGCCGGGGTGACATTCTCCTACACATGGGAAATCAAAGAGCCGAAGCCCGGATATGTAGGCACATCAAAGCAGGAGTTTACCATCGAAGGAACATCGGTGGTGCCGGTGGAGCGTGAGAAACCGCGCGAGTTGTTCACATTCTCCGCTGTTCTCTACAATCTTCAAAAGATACTGGCGGCTACCGACATATACGGCCATGTCCGTATGCCTTACAGCGGTTATGACCACGAATGGGGAACAGCCATAGAGGGTCTTGCCGAAAAGGGCTTCATCGCCATAGACAGCGACGGTATAATCAGCCTTACCGACGAGGGGCGACGACTCGCCGTTGACATAGAGCCATACAATCTGTTCGACACGCTGCGCAACCCGGATTTCAGCCCCAACGCAGTTCTTCGCGGTGACTTGAAAGGTCGTCAGGCAATCACCAACTTCGAGAAATGGCTCACAGCCACCGTCGGCGACATACACAAATATGTGCCGAAAGAGGACAACGGCGACACCCCGAAAGGCGAAATTTCGGATGAAATTCCGGCATTGCCCGAAAAATAGACGCTGATCCATAGCGCGTAATCCGATAAAAATCGCTAACTTTGCCACTGAATCGCAGTCATAAATTTATTTTGATTGTGGATTTAGTGGTGAGTCGGCGGGAGGGATACCCGCCGACTTTTTTCAACTATCCATATCCCACCCACCACTCAATCCACTTGAATTTATGGAAGTCTTACTTATTGAAAAGGATACGTTCAACGGTATCCTCGACGAGCATCAACTTCTATGCGACATGATAATATCCCTTGCCGGGCATATCCGCCGTAAAAAGCCGGATGAAATGCTGTCAGTCGCAGAAGTATGCGAGTTCTTGAGAATTGCACCGTCAACCCTACAATCCATACGCAACAGCGGCAAAATCGGATTTGTCAGGGATGAGGACAACGGGGTGAAATTCCCATGCCGGGAGGTTGTCGGCTATGCCGAGCGTCATGGTGTAAAGCAACGATTATCCTGCAATGGCTGACGAGATTATAAACGGCAATCACCCTCGTATAATAGAGGCTCGCAACAGGACACAACAGGCTTTTGACTCGGTTGCACTCATTCGGGATAGCCACCATCCGATACTCGGCAACATAAGTTTCCTGACCGACAAGGAAGTTGCAGAATTGTTGAGGGTGAGCCGCCGGACAGTCCAGAACTACCGCGATCAAGGCATACTTCCTTATTATATAATCGGCGGCAAGTGCCTCTATGTGGAGTCAGAGATTGCATACCTGCTGGAAGAAAGTTTCCACCCGCGTTATAACGAATAATCCCACCACTACCAACCGCAAGGGCGACAGCCGGATTTCTCCGATTGTCGCCCTTGCTCTATTATTTCGGTGTTTATCGTATCTTTCTCGGACGCCCGCGTTTGGGGAGCGGTGTCGGGATAAAATCCGTCGGTTCCTCCGGCAGCGGCTTTATCTCGGTTGGCAGCGTGTCGAACTTGGCACGCATACGCTCCATATCCTCCGATATGGTATGGTCAAGCATCCTCGCGTAAATTTGGGTCGTGGCAATGTCGGAATGACCCAACATTTTTGAGATTGTTTCAATCGGCACATGGTTGTTCAGCGACATTGTGGCGAAGGTATGGCGCGCGATATGTGTCGTCAGATGCTTGCTGATTTTGGCAAGGTCGGCGATTTCAGTAAGATACGAGTTCATGCGCTGATTGGATATTACCGGGATAACGAGGTTCTTTGCCACCGCTTTCGGGTGGTTGCGGTATTTATCGGCAATCATCTTCGGAATGTCGAGCAACGGTATGGTGCTGACCTCGCCGGTCTTTTGGCGCGCCTTGCGTATCCATTCCTCGCCGTTGTCATCGGTGACAATCTGGTCACGGGTGAGGGTGGAAATATCAACGAAGGCGAGTCCGCAGAAGCAGCAGAACACGAATGTGTCACGCACAAGGTCGAGGCGTGGCAATGCCGACAGGTCGAGTTTCATTATCGCCTTCAGCTCATCCTCGGTCAGAAATTCACGCTCCGTTTTGGTCCGGGTGTAACGCTTGCCGATAAACGGATCGTCGTCAATCCACTTGTTGGCTATGCCGACGCGCACCACGTTTTTGAGATAGCGGATGTATTTCACGGCGGCATTGTTGGCGCATTTCTTACGGATACGGAGAAAATGCTCGAAGTCATCCACCATGCCGGATGTGAGTTTTTTCATCGGTATGTCGTTCACATTCTCCTTGCCGAGCAGGAATTCCTCCAGATACACAACACAGCGTTCCCAGCGCAGCACCGTGGCTTTGCATATATCGCCACGCTCGTATTGCTCACGCACCTTCACATTGACCTCTCGAAAAGCCTCGCAGAGCATTTTCGGCTTTTCGAGCTTGCCGAGGAATGCACGTTTGAGGACGTCGGGATTTACAAGTTGGTCACGCATGACGAGCTGGTTGTGTATCTCGCAGATTTTCGTGCGTACCGTGTCAAGGTAGCGGTTCAATTCAAGGTCTTTCTTGGTCTTGCCCTTTGATTGCCCCTTTGAGGCGTTCCAGTCATCGGGTCTTACCGACCTGTTGATATAGATCTCTGCACGTTGCCCGTTCATCGTGATACGCAGGGAGATGGGCAGCTCTCCCTCTTTGTTTTGCCTTTTCCTTGCGATGAAGTTCAAGGAAAAATAGCTTTCGTTGGATAGTCTCATTTGTCTTGTGGGTTTAATGGTATCTTAAAGATACGCAAATTTTTTCAGTTTTACAAGCTGTAAATACCCGAAGACATCAGAAAAACGGGGCGTATGGAGGGAGCAAAATCAATTTTTCTGCGAATTTCGCCGGTTTGCTCCCTCGTTTCGTTCCCTTTTTAACAATTATTCAAGCATAGATTATCCTGAATAATGCGTGATAAGGCACGATAAGAGGTGTGGTACAAGCCGACCGATAATTGTGGTACACCTTGAAAAATGTACCACATCGCCCATATCCGGCTCCCTTGTTTGCTCCCGAAAGGGAGCGGTATAGAAGGTATTGCAATCAACGCAAATCATTGAAAAATAGCGAAATGACTATGTTGCAGGGAGCAAATTGATTACTAAAAATCCTGCTCCCTTCTTGCACACTGGATATTGCAATATATTGCGCCGATTTGGGGTAGGAGGTAAAAAGCAAAACCTCCGAAAATCGTTGATTTTCAGAGGTTTTCTGCGATTTGATAAATCTTCTTGTGATCCGCCTGGGGCTTTCACCGTAGCGGACTATATCTTTGATTTTTAAGCTCTTGTAAACCTTGAAAAATCGTACCGTAACGAATTAGTAACGATTTATAGGAACGCTTGTTGTCTGTGTCAGGCATTCGTTTGTCAGCCGTTTTCTGATGCCACAAAGATAGAGTATTCCTTTTTATTTTCCAAATATTTGATTATTAAATCATTAAAAAAGATCCCCAGTGCAAGGGGCGAACCTATATATAGATAGGTTTGCCCCTTGCACCGGGCGGACGTTGCCCTCTTTATTCAATAAGCATGTTGATATTGAATATATGGGCTATTTAGAGATGATAAAACGCTCACCGGTCTGGCGCAATCACCATTTTATTTATCGGGAATACATAAAAATCATGGTGTACTACACGTGTACTATACCTTCCAACTTTTTTTATTGTTCTTCTTTTGCGGCAAACACTGAAAATTAAGTTTGTTATGGAAGTTATTACAATTGAAAGTGAAGCGTATAAATCGCTTGTGAGCAAGATTGAAAAGATCGCCGGGTATGTAGCCGAAGCGCAATTGCCTTCAGAAGAAAAAAAGGAGGCTTGGCTGGACAGCAACCAACTGGCGGAAGCGTTGGGTATCAGTACACGTACATTGCAACGCCTGAGAGATGAAAACCTGATCAGCTACTCCATGCTGCGTGGTCGGTGCATGTACAAGTTGTCAGAAGTCGAACGTTGTCTGGAAGAGCGTACCATCCGGTGCAAACCCCAGACATTGGAGGATTTTCGCAAGAACTACCTAATGAGAACCGGCAATGATAAGAAAGGATGATATACTGAGAATGACGGAAAAGGGTGTTTCCGTATTCCGCTATTATCTGCCGGTAGACTTCAAGGTGGGAAAGAACTTCCTGAATCCTTTTTATAAGGATACGAAGGCTTCGTGCAATATTTATTATGAACGTAAGGCCGGCGTGTTTAAAATGAAAGATTTCGGGAACGAGGATTATTCGGGGGACTGCTTTGAGCTGGTGGGCAGGCTGAACGGCCTTAGCTGCAAGGAGCCTAAAGAGTTTGTCGAGATCATGGAGATAATAAACCGTGACCTGCATTTGGGGTTGTCCTCACATGAGGAATATCATGTGAGCCATAGCAAAGTGCCCCAAAAGAACGAAGTGGTATCGGAAGAGCCGAAAATGAAAAGTGTCCGGCCTTATACTGTCGTGCAAAAGCCCTTTACGGCTGCGGAACTTGCCTTTTGGGGTAAATCGGGTATCGGGGAAAATGTCCTGAAGGCATACCGAACGGTATCGCTAAAGAAGTTCAGCAGTGAGAATCAGGAAAGGAAGCCTTTTTCCTGCATGACAAGCACCGATGAACCGATGTTCGGGTATATGGGCAAACAGCATATCAAGGTGTACCGTCCGTGTTCACAAATGCGGTTCCTGTATGCCGGTGATTTTGGCGATAACTATTGTTTCGGGCTGGAACAGCTGCCGGCAAAAGGGGATCTGCTCTTCATCACAGGTGGGGAAAAAGACGTGATGAGCTTGGCGGCTCATGGCTTCCATGCGATCTGTTTCAACTCGGAAACAGCCTTTATCCCTGTAACTGTCATACATCGGCTCTCGTTCCGGTTCAAACATATCATCCTCCTCTATGATGTGGATAGCACCGGGCTGAAAAGCTCGGCGAAGCGTGAAGAGGAACTGAAAGAATACGGAGTTAAACGATTGTTGCTTCCGCTTGCCGGTACAAAGACGGAGAAGGATGTATCGGACTATTTTATGCTGGGGAATAGCCGTGAGGACTTGATCAAACTTTTTCTGGACTATCTGGAAACCTTATACAGTGAAACCATGTCGGCATTAAAATCCTGCGAGGTGGATTTCAACAACCCTCCTCCCATCGCACAAATGATCGTGTCGGTAAATGACGTGCCTCTCGGAACTCAAGGCAACCTGCTTTGTGTCACCGGCGGAGAAGGCACGGGGAAAAGTAACTATGTGGCGGCGTTGATTGCCGGTGCTATCCGCCCCTCCGGGACGGATGTGGATGCGCTGGGCGTTACGCTCCACGAAAACGGCAAGAACAAAGCGGTACTGTTCTATGACACGGAACAAAGTGAAGTACAGCTATATAAAAATATCAGCAACCTGCTGCGGCGTTGCGGGCGTGAGGCGATGCCGGAATGGTTCAAGGCATATTGCCTTACGGGAATGAGCCGGAAAGAACGCCTGCTTTCCATTATCCAGAGCTTGGACAAATACCATTATCAATATGGCGGTGTCCATCTGGTGGTGATAGACGGGATTGCGGATTTGATAAAATGCGCCAACGATGAAGCGGAGAGCATAGCCGTCGTGGAAGAACTGTATCGGCTGGCCGGTATCTATAAGACGTGTATCGTTACGGTATTGCATTTCATTCCCAATGGATTGAAACTGAGGGGACATTTGGGAAGCGAGTTGCAGCGGAAGGCTGCGGCGATCCTTTCCATAGAGAAGGACAGCGATCCGGCCGTGTCGGTGGTGAAGGCTCTGAAAGTAAGGGATGGAAGTCCGCTGGACGTACCTATCATGCAGTTTTCGTGGGACAAGGAAAAGGCCATGCACGTTTATCTGGGCGAAAAGCCGAAAGAAGAAAAGGACAAGCGCAAAGAGGATGAGCTTGTAGCGGTAGCCAAAGAGGTGTTCAGCCGGAAGCGTTTTGTTACCTACGTGGAACTTGTGGAAGAAATCCAGTCGATACTGGAGGTGAAGGAGCGTACAGCGAAAAGCTACATCAAGTTCATGCGTGAGAAAGAAATCATTCTGAAATCATCTGATAACCAGAGCTATTATGTTACCGGGAATTTTTAAGGAGGAAAGCGTATGTTAGTAGATAAAACGGAATTTGAAGCATGGATGGAACGTATCATGGGTGAACTATATCGCATCTCCCGGAAGCTGGACAAGGCGGAAACAAGGGAAAAACACCTGAACTACCTGAACGGAGAGCGTCTGTACGACAATCAGGAAGTATGCCTGTTGCTGCGTATCAGCAAACGCACGTTGCAACGATACCGAAATAACGGGGTATTGAAGTTCTATTCGATATATCACAAGACATATTACAAGGAGTCGGACTTACACGAGTTCATTCGTAATAACTTCGATGAGAATGAGATAAAGCGGCAGGCACGTGAGGACAAGCTGTCCGAGAGCTATCCGCTGCCGGAGGAATAAGTCTATGTTTTTGCTTTGTACCGATGAAACTACTGCCGTGAGGCAGGAAATCCCCAACTGCGTATTGATGTTTGTCATAGCAATGGCTTCATACAGTTGTGAAACAGGATGAAGTTTCTTTTCTTGTTCGAATGGTGATATCCCAAAGGACAGCGGTCTGGAGGGGTATCATTTTTTATGCGTGGAGTTGAAATATTCCAGTTTTGTGGCGTAAAAACTGGAATATAAAAAGTTAATTTCCTCAATACCTAAGTATCTATCATGATTCTGCAAAAAAGAAAAATACATTCATAAGAAGAATCCAAAGGTTTTTCCTAATTTTGCAATTATGAATATAAATTGGTCTGAAATAAAGCCTTATGAGAACGAGCTGCCTACTAACTACGCAGATAGAATAGGTAGGTTATATACTGATACTGTCACTGCTGCTTTTAAGAAAAGTAACGGTCAGTTTTTCACACCGGTATCTATCGCTTATTTTATGGGTAAACAAATAAGTGTGAATAAGGATTCTATCTCTGTATTAGATCCGGGATGTGGAACCGCCATATTATCATGTGCCGTAATTGAGAATTTAGTTTTGCAGTCAAAAGTAAAACGGATAGAGTTGGTTACATACGAAACTGATGAAAATCTTATACCGGGATTACAAAAAGTTCTGGAATATATAACAATATGGGGAATGCGCCATAATGTTCGGATTGATTGTCGTTCATATGGTGAGGACTTTATTTTGTCCAATTATTCAGTATTATATTCTGATACGATTTATGGCAGGGCTGAGAGTTTGCAGAAATATGATTTGATCATATCCAATCCTCCCTATTTCAAACTTTCCAAAGAGGACAAACGGGTGAAAGCGGCTCAATGTATAATAGATGGACAGCCCAATATATATTCTATATTTATGGCTATATCAGCTTTATTGCTTGCGGAACAAGGTCAGATGATTTATATAACCCCAAGAAGTTTTACTTCGGGAAGATATTTCCGTTTGTTCCGTAGTTTTCTGTTCAAGCATGTACAGATAGATTTTGTTCACCTTTTCAATACCCGGAAAGATACGTTTTCCAAGGATAACGTGCTTCAGGAAACAATTATAATGAAATGTTCCCCTAAAAAGGAAGCAAATTATAATGTCGTTTTATCCTACAGTGAAGGACTTTCTGACTTGGCTACCCCTGCAATCAAAGAAGTACAGCGGAAAGAAATCATTGACCTTACCTCAAAAGAATTGATATTGCATTTGCCGGTCAGCCTTGAAGATGAGAAAATCATTAAGCTGTTCAAATCATGGGATGGCAACTTGAATAAATATCATATCCAGATTTCCACCGGTCCAGTTGTGGCTTTTCGTTCAAAGGAACAATTATGTGAAACTTCTGAGGAGGGAACCGCAGCCCTATATTGGTTGCATAACGTAGTAAAGATGTTGGCTGATCATCCTGTTGTAAAGGAAGGAAAACCTCAATTCATCCGTATAAATGAAATGTCTGTATCCACTTTGTTACCTAACAAGAATTATGTTCTGTTACGACGTTTCAGCTCCAAAGACGATAATAGCCGGTTAATTGCCGCACCTTATTTTGGGAATATGACTTCTTGCGCATATGTAGGAATCGAAAACAAACTGAACTATATTTATCGTCCTAAAGGACATTTGAACCGTATGGAAGTAATGGGGATAGCCGCTTTATTGAATAGCGACTTGTTCGATAATTATTTCAGGACATTTAATGGAAATGTAAATGTCAGTGCTACGGAACTAAGGGAGATGCCCATGCCTCCCCTTGAAGTTATTGAAAGTATCGGAAAAGACTTGATTGCCATGAATGATTATTCTATGGCGAACGTAAATAAGATTGTAAACAAATATTTTATGTAATATGAGCAAAATAAGTGATGCACAAGATATATTGTCGGTGTTAGGCTTGCCTACGGCACAACAGAATGAAATATCTGCTCTGACTTTACTTGCATTATGCGGATTAAAGGAGGAAGACAACTGGGCGGATGCCACTCGCAATAGCTTAAAAATAAGCAAGGATATTATGGCATTTGTCAATGAGAACTATAAAAAAGAGCAGCCGTACGCCCCCAATACACGGGAAACTTTCAGACGGCAGGTACTTCATCAGTTCTTGCAGGCACGTATCGTAGATTATAACCCAGATAATCCTGCTTTACCGGTGAACAGTCCAAACGCCCATTACAAATTGACAGAAGAAGCCTATGAAACAATAAAATCATACAATACCCAAGAATGGGAAATAAAAGCCCAAAACTTTAATGATGCGGTAGGGCGATTGATTGAAGAGTATAAGAAAAGCCGTGAGATGGAAATGATACCGGTTACTATTGAAGGTAAGGAATTTAAACTGTCTCCGGGTAAGCATAATGAAGTACAAGCGGCGGTCATTAACGAGTTTGCACCCCGTTTTGCAGCTGGCGCAAAAGTCCTTTATATTGGTGATACAGCCAATAAAGACCTTTATTGTAACAAGGAACTTTTAAAAGAAATTGGTATTCCAATCACAGAACATAGCAAACTACCGGATATTGTTATTTATGACAGTAATAAAGAATGGCTATTCTTAATTGAAGTGGTTACTTCGCATGGACCGGTATCTCCCAAGCGTGTAATCGAACTGGAAGATTTCATGAAAGAATGCAAAGCGGGAAAAGTATATGTTACTGCTTTCCCTGACAGATCAGAGTTCAAGAAACATGTGGCTGATATTGCATGGGAAACCGAAGTTTGGATAGCGGAGAATCCAGACCATATGATTCATTTTAATGGAGATAGATTTATAGGACCAAGATAAAAACATTATAACATGATAAAGGCATTTATATCACATAGTAGTAAGCAAAAAGACTTTGCTTTAGAGTTAGTTAATCGCTTAGGTAGAGATTATTGTAAAATCGATTGTTATAATTTCGAATCTGCGTATAAAAGTATCAATGAAATTTATAGGGCTATAGAAGAATCTACCATTTTTGTACTTCTAATTTCACGTGATTCTTTAGGATCTACGTGGGTTGAAGAAGAAATAAGATTTGCTAAAGAGAAGTTATCAAAAACTGAATATGAACGTTTTTGGCCTTTTATTATTGATGATTCAATGGCAATTGATGATTGTCCTGAGTGGATGAAAAAAGATGAATGCTTTAATTTGCGTCGTTTCAAAAGTCCATATGTACTTGCTCGTGATATAGAACAAAAATTTAGAAAAATTATTTGGAGTGCAAATCCTAAGATTAGATTACTTGACACTACAATGGTAGGACGTAATGAGGATATTGCTAAATTTGAAGATAAATTCCAGTCAGGTAGAGGGATGAAACTTCGTGCGCTTATCATTTCTGGACGTGATGGTGTTGGAAAAGAGACTTTTGCTAAGCAATGCATGTATAAAGTTGGCTATCCATTGGAACAGGTACCATATCGTATAAGCATGGATGTGAAAGAAAATATAGAAAATTTTATTGTAGATCTTAATATGATAACACGGACATATGCAGAAAAAGATTTACTTCGTGTTCTGTCGGCATCTCCGAAAGAAAAATCTAAAACAGCAGTAAAGCTTTTAAATGAATTATATGAAACTCGCTCTGTTGTATTTGTCGAAGATAATATGTCATGTGTATTACCTAATAGAACTATACCGGAATGGCTTGCTGATATAACAAATGATAAAGAATTGAACCCACAATTAGGGCTATATATACAATCTCGCATTATACCTAATGTTTATTTAGAGGCAGAATATCCAGAAATTGCACATATTCCATTATTACCACTGAGTAAAAAAGATAGACATAAACTCTTTTATAGTTATATTCGTACTTATGAAGTATCTAATATAACAGAAGAAGATGCATGCTTTTTTGTTGATCGATTATTACAGTCACCAATGCAGATACAACAAGCCGTAGAAGCTATCAAAACGAAATCAGTAGAATTTGCAAAGAAAGATATTGAGGCTCTTATTACAATGGGAGATAAAAAGATACATCCATTGCTTGAACGATATAAAGAAGAAGAGCAAAGAGAACTATTGGTGATTATGTCGCGTTTTGACTTTATTAGTTATGATATATTAGAAGATATTTTTGAAGAACGTATTAAGGAAGTTTTGAACACTCTTCTTGACATGATGATTTATGGAATAGTATCAACATTCGGACCTTCTAATCGTTTTTTTCGATTAGATCATTATTTGAGTGATTATATAAAACGTAATCATTTTTCTTTGCCTAAAGATTTAGAACTTCACATCGATGATGTTTTAGAAAAAAGAATAGGTGAATGTAATGATATAACAAAAGATACTTCTTTGTATTTATATGAAGTAAAAAAACAAATAATGTCAGGATATGGAAATACAAAGAGTTACTTAATTCCTTCCATTGTGATAAGATCTGTTATGGATATTTACAATAAACGAGATTATGAACTTGTTATAGATATTTGTGATAAAGTGCTTAAAGATTCACATAATTATTACTCTGATATTACACGAGAATTAACATATTGGTTATGTTTGGCATTATGTAGAACCCAAAAAGAAGAACGTTTTTATGAAGAAGTAAAAGCATTAGACGGGGCAGACTATTGGTTTCTTAAGGGTTTTTTTCAACGCATAGCTACAAAATATAATTCAGCTGAGAATTTTTTGAAAAAGGCTTTAGAAATATCACCTTCTATGCAACGGGCAAAACGAGAATTAGTGACTGCGCTTCTTGCTCAACATCGTTATCCTGAAGCCTTATCTCTTGCAAAAGAAAATTATGAGCGAGATTCAGATAATACTTATCATATGCATGCATATTTTCGTTGCTTAGTAAAAAAAGTAAATATTAATCGTGAAGATATTGCTACATTGAAAGAACTACTTGACAAAATGGAAAATAGTTATTCTGACAAAAAAGAAGAACTTCATATGGCTATGAATATCGAATTTCAGGCTAACATAAAAAGAAAATCACCAGATGAAATGTTGGATCTAATACGAAATGCTGAAAAAAATTTCCCTTCTTCTGTTAATATTCAAAGAGCTGCTCACGAATATAAGTTAAAACAAGCTATTGTGAGTAAAGAAGTGGTGTTTCCTGAAGATTAAAAATATCCCCTCCCTTTCATTCAAAATAGGGAGGGGGATTTCACATTTCAATTATTATAATACTATAACTTCAGCTTGGGTTTGGGCTTTTCGGGCTGGTCAGGAGCGGGATCGTCCTTGTTGCCGGGCTTGGGGATGCCTCCGATGACGAGCTTGCCACCGAGTGCTCCCATCGCCTCTTTGATGCTGATGCTTTTGGGCATTTCGCTTACTTTGGGCGGGGTGCGCTGCTTGTCGGTGAGGAAGTCGGGTATTCGGTGGACATAAGGCTCGGCAGGGGGCGTTCCCGGTGTGGGGAGAGTGTCCGACGAGGGAGTGACGAGTGGAGCATCGGCAGCGGGCATAACGGCGGCGGGGGTGTTGTTCTGTCCGTCGGGCGTTATCGGCTGGGACGGCACGACTTCGATCACGCCATCGGTGTTCTTTTCCTGCGCATCCACCGATTTGAGGGAGAGCAGGATCTTGCGGTCGAGGGCGGCAAGGTCGGCTTTGAGCTGCTTCAGCTCGTCCTCCTTTTTCCAGACCTCTCCGACAACCTGTTCCAAGACGGGGAGCTCTTTCTCAATGGCTTCGTTGTCCCTCGTGTATTTCTCTATCAGGCGGGGGATGCTGTCGAAGGCGTTGATGAAGTTCTGGCAGGCGGTTTTCGGGTCGACTGCCAAGCGGCCGTTGTTGTAATTGTAGAGGAAGTTGCCCTCGCCACGCACGAAGAAACGGTTCTCGCAGAAGTCCAGACCGTCCTTGACGGTGGTGTCGGTCTTGACAAGGATGTCGAAGCCGTAGAGCGAACCGATGACCTTCGGCTGGCCGTGCGTGCGTTCCCTGTCCTCTATCTCGTGGAGCTTGGCGGCAATCGCTTTCGGATCATCGCTTGCCACGCCGTCAATCTTCAAGGGGTTGAGCTTGTTGCCCTCCTTGTCATACTGCATACGGCTCTCGATGGCGGTCTTGTCTTTCTTGACACGGGCGATGATGTCATCGTTGCTTGCCCGGTTCGCCAAGAAGGTTTCCAGCTTGATGCGTGACTCCCCCTTGCCCCGTTGGAAGGCTTTGCGCTCGCCTTCCATGCCGGCAATCCGTTTCTCCAACCGTGCCTTGTCGAGCAGGTCGGTATTCCCTGAGAGCACCGCCACGTACTCGGAGAAGGGTATGCCTCCCTTCTCGTCCATGCCCCCCTCGTCGATGGTGCGGCAACCCATGTTGTTCTGCTTGAGCTGGGTGATGAAAAGCTGCTTGTTATAGAGCAGGTTGAACTTGTAGCTGTCAAGCGACTTCTCCACGGCGTAGATGATCACGTCCACCTTGTTGTCCGCATAGAGCTTGGCAACCTCGTTGCCCTTGCGGATACCCCGGCCGTTCCGCTGCTGCAAGTCCGAAGGTCGCCACGGTGCGTCGAGGTGATGGATGGCGACGCATCGTTTCTGTGCATTGACTCCCGTGCCCAGCATTTCAGTAGAACCGAAGAGGACACGTATCTTTCCCTCGTTCATCGCCTCGATCATGGCTTTGCGCTTTTTCTCGGTCTTGGCTTCCTGAATGAAACGTATCTGGTCTTCGGGGATGCCGTGATCCTCCACCAGCTTGCGCTTGATCTCGCTGTACGGATTCCATTGGTCGGGCTTGTAGGTTCCTAAGTCCGAAAAGACGAACTGCGTGCCTTTATGCCCGGCGTATTTATTGTAATACTCCGCAATCATATCGGCGCAATGGGTGGCCTTATTGTCTTTATCGTCACCGTAGGACAGCGGGTCGATGAGCCGCATGTCGAGCGACATCTTCCGGGCATAGTCGGTGGCGATGAGCATCTTCGCCTTCTCCTCCTTTTCGTTCAGGGGCGGGCGTCCCAATACGGTGGCATTGCCGGTCTTGGCGAACTCGATGAGCTTCCGTATGAACTCCTGCTGGTCGGGTGTCGGGGGTATGTTGTGCAGTATCTCGTTCTTCTTCGGACGGTCGATGCCGATGTCGGCTGCGGTACGGAAGTCGGTAATCTCGGAATAGAACGAGGCAAGCTCCGGAACCTTGATGAAGTAACGGAAACGCTCTTTCTGCACGACCTCGTTGGTAACGGAAAACTCGTAATCGACGGACTTCCGGGCAAATACCGCCGCCCATGCGTCAAAGGAGTTGATCCCCTGACGCTCCAACTCTTTGGGACGAAGATACTTGAACAGCAGGTACAGTTCGGTCAGCGAGTTGGAAATGGTGGTTCCCGACAGGAAGGTGGCTCCCAAGTCTTTGCCGGTGCGCTGCTGGATGGTACGCAGGGCGAACAGCATGTTGAGCGCACGCTGGCT
>ERZ777306.2787-NODE-2787-length-20709-cov-4.518592_pt1 | contig 20709 bp, 17 predicted proteins | sample MGYA00374966_ERZ777306 | MGnify/ENA primary metagenome ERZ777306 (study PRJEB29329, sample SAMN06343882) | mouse gut metagenome | isolation source: Mouse cecum | place: Austria: Vienna | collected 2014-11-15 ...
GCTGGCTACCTATGTCAACGCCCTGCCGGAACTCGTCAACCCGGCCACCGGCAAGATACACACCACCTTCAACCAGACCGTCACCGCCACAGGGCGCATCTCCTCGGCCAATCCCAACCTGCAGAACATACCGATCCGCACGGACGACGGCCGGGAAGTGCGCCGCGCGTTCATCGCCGACAACGGATGCCTCCTACTTTCCGCCGACTACTCGCAGATCGAGCTGCGACTGCTGGCCGACCTCTCAAACGACCCCGAACTGACCGAGGCGTTCAACTCCGGCCTCGACATACACCGCGCCACTGCCTCCAAGCTGTACCGCGTCCCCTACGAAGAGGTCACCGACGACCAGCGCCGCAGAGCCAAGACCGCCAATTTCGGCACCATATACGGCATCTCGGCCTTCGGCCTCTCGGAGCGGCTGGGAATCAGCCGTCTGGAAGCCAGGCAACTCATAGAGAGCTATTTCGCGACATACCCCCACATAAAGAAATACACCGCCGAGGCCGTGGAACGGGCCCGCGGGGACGGCTACGTCAGCACCATCATGGGGCGCAAGCGCTACCTCCCCGACATACTCTCGCGCAACGCCACCGTGCGCTCTTTCGCCGAGCGTAACGCCGTCAACGCGCCACTCCAAGGCTCCGCGGCCGACATCATAAAGGTAGCCATGATCAACGTCCACAACGAGATGAACCGGCTCGGCCTGCGCTCGAAAATGATTCTGCAAGTCCACGACGAACTGATTTTCAACGTCGTGCCTGAGGAGCTGCCGCAGCTCCAGGAACTTGTGGAGCGCCTTATGTCGGAGGCCTTCACCGGGGGCGCCGTAAGGCTCGAGGTGTCGTCGGGCGTTGGGACAAACTGGCTCGAAGCACATTAGTTTTCAAACAGCCTCTAAACGGAACTCTCCCATCAATAACAAACACCATGAACGCCACCACAAACATAGATCATCCGGAGAACAGCTCGGAATACAGCGGTCTGACAGTAAACGCCGGTGTATCGCAGCCCCCGATCGTCAACCCGTATCTCAAACCGCGGAAGCGCAAGCCGCTCCCCACCTCAGGCGAACTCGTCGAAGGGATACTGAAAGGCGACGTCACAACGCTGTCGCGCGCCGTCACCCTCGTTGAAAGCCTCGCGCCCGACCACCAGTCGCTCGCCCGCGAGGTAATCGAGAAATGCCTGCCGCACTCCGGCAACTCCCGGAGGATAGGCATAACCGGGGTGCCCGGAGCAGGCAAATCAACCTCGATCGACGTTTTCGGCCTCCACGTGCTCCGACAGGGAGGCAAACTGGCCGTGCTCGCCATAGACCCTTCCTCGGAACGCTCGAAAGGGAGCATCCTCGGCGACAAGACGCGCATGGAAAAACTCTCGCAGCATCCCGGCGCGTTCATCCGCCCCTCCCCGTCGGCAGGCTCCCTGGGCGGAGTGGCCCGCAAGACCCGCGAGACAATAATCCTGTGCGAGGCAGCCGGATACAACAACGTGTTCATCGAGACGGTCGGCGTGGGCCAGAGCGAGACCGCGGTGCACTCTATGGCCGACTTCTTCCTCCTGATCCAGATCGCGGGAGCCGGCGACGAGCTGCAAGGCATCAAGCGCGGCATCATGGAGATGGCCGACGGCATAGTGATCAACAAGGCCGACGGCGACAACGTCGACCGCGCCCGCCTGGCCCAGGCACAGTACCGCTCGGCGCTGCACCTATTCCCCACTCCCCCATCGGGCTGGACACCCGAAGTGCTGACCTACTCGGGCTATTACGAACTCGGCATCGAGGAAATCTGGGACATGATCGACCGCTACTTCAAATTCGTCGAGGCCAACGGCTACTTCGAGCGCCGCCGCCGCCAGCAGGCCCGCTACTGGATGTACGAGACAATCGACTCGGAACTGCGCCGCCGCTTCTACGACGACCCGGCCCGCGCCGCCCGTATCTCGCAGGCCGAACGCCTTGTGCTATCCAACCGGCTCAGCCCCTTCGCCGCCGCGTCCCAGCTACTGGCCGACTGACGGCGCCAGCGTGATTTCCCGACAGGGAACCCGCACAAACAGCCTGGCAGCATTGTTTATCCTGCGAGGATTCCCGCGCCGATAGCGCGGGCAAACAGTCTTGAATATGAGAATCATCATTGCCGGCGACGGCGAAACCGGAACCCACCTGGCACGGACCCTTTCGGTCGAGAACCAGGACATAGTGCTGATGGGCACCCACAAGGACCACCTCGACGAGCTCGACGCGGCCGGGAACTTCATCACCTTCGAGGGAAGCCCCCTTTCGAGACACAACCTGCTGCAATGCGGGGCCGACGCCGCCGACCTTTTCGTCGCTGTCACCCCCGACGAGAACGCCAACATAATAGCCTGCCTCCTGGCCAAAGACTGCGGCACGCGGAGATGCGCGGCGCGCATCGACAACCCAGAGTTCGACACCGACGCCACCAAGGCGCTGCTGCGCGGCAAAGGTGTCGACATCACGATTTATCCCGAAAAGCTCGCCGCCGCGGAAATCGCCCGGTTCATCGAACACAACTGGGTCAGCGAGTGGTTCCGGCTCTACCGTGGAGAACTGCTCGTGGTAGGCGTGCGGATGACCTCCGGTGGAGAGCTTCGCGGCCACCGCCTGCGCGACATACCGAACACCCCGCGCCTGTTCCATGTCGCGGCCATACGCCGCGGCAGCGGAATAATAATCCCCGGGGGCGACGACATGCTGCTCGAAGGCGACACGGTGTATTTCTCCGTCCTGCCGCGGAACCTGGACCTTCTGCCGGCGCTGTGCGGCAAAACACCCGCCAAGGTCCGACGCGTCATGGTAACCGGCGCGGGGCATGTCACCGAGAACCTGCTCGAGCTGACCGCCGGACGCTACGACATAACCGTCATTGACCCCGACCGCGGGCGATGCGACGCGATTGCCGCCCGGTTTCCCGGCGTGGTCGCGGTAAACGCCGCCGCCAACGATGTAGCGACGCTCAAAGACGAGGGGATTGGGAACTGCGACATGTTCCTTGCCCTCACCCGGAGTTCCGAGACAAACATCGTGTCATGCATGGTGGCGCGCGAGCACGGCGTGGCCCGCACCCTCGCACGCATCGAAGACCTCCAATATCGTCCCGAGGCCGAGAGCCTGTCGATTGACAAAATCATCAACAAGAAGCTCCTCAACGCCGGACAGGTGCTCAACGCGCTGCTCGACGAAGGCGACGCGGCAACGCAGTGCATGTCGCTCGACATGGCGGAAATCGCCGAAATCGAAGCCGTCGAAGGTTCAAGAATCGTGTCAAGACCGATCCAGGACCTCTCGCTCCCGAAAGGGCTGACCGTGGGCGGCCTGATACGCGACGGCGCGGGACAGCTCGTCGACGGGCGCACGCGCGTCCGGCCCGGCGACCGCGTGGTGCTTTTCTGCGTCAGCGGCTCCCTCCCGCGCATCCGCCGCCTTTTCAGATAGACGGGGCAGCCTGCCCGCAAACAACTGTCACACCATATGAGAGTATCGTTACAGACAAACTCAATCATACGGATTCTCGGACGGCTTGTGCTGGTCGAGGGAGCGCTTATGCTCGTCCCGCTGCTCGTGTGCCTGGCCTACGGCGAAAGCGACTGGAAGGGATTCGCCGTGGCGGTAGCGGCCGCCACAGCCGCCGGCGGCTTCGCCGAGCTGGCCACAGCCGGAGCACCCGCCACCATAAGGAGCCGCGAGGGGTTCATAATAACCGCCCTCGTGTGGATCGTCTTCGCCCTTTTCGGAATAATACCGTTTATGATGAGCGACGCCCCTCTCGGATTCACCGACGCCGTGTTCGAGGTGATATCGGGCTTCACGACAACCGGCGCGAGCGTCATCACCGACGTGGAGGCGCAATCGCGCGGCATATTGTTCTGGCGGGCGTTCACACAGTGGATCGGCGGACTGGGAATCGTCCTGTTCATGCTCGCCGTGGTGCCCGAACTGAACAAAGCCGCGGGCATCTCGCTGTTCCAGGCCGAAGCGACCGGCATAACCCACGGCAAGCTGCACCCGCGCATACGCCAGACAGCCCTTTCGCTGTGGGGAGTCTACTCGCTGCTTACCGTAGCCACCATACTGCTCCTGTGGGCCGGACCGATGGACCTCTTCGACAGTGTCTGCCAGACATTCGCCACGGTGGCGACCGGCGGTTTCTCCACACGTAACGCCGGAATCGCCTACTGGGATTCGGACTATGTGGTTTGGGTGCTCACCGCCTCGATGTTCGCTGCCGGGCTGAACTTCATGCTCATTTACAGCGCCCGGCGCGGCGGAATCCGGGAAATACTCCGCAACGACGTGTTCCGCGCCTACTGCGCGATCATCGCCGGGGCATACATCCTCCTGCTTGCCGACGCGTTCATACGCGGGGAAGCCGACAGCCTCGACCGCGCCCTGGCATATCCCGTTTTCCACATCGTCTCGGCTGTCACGTCGACAGGCTTCTCAGTGTGTTCCATTGAAAGCTGGGGGCCTTTCGCCTTCTTCGTCACACTTCTGCTGATGATTTCAGGGGCTTGCGCCGGATCGACCTCCGGCGGCATCAAGATCGACCGCCAGATCGTGCTCGGGCGCAACCTCGCGAATGAAATAAAGCGCACCGTCTTCCCCAAGCGCTCCTACATCGTCAGCCTCAACGGGAGCGCGTTGCAGAGCAGCCTCCTGTCGCGAGTAACCGCCTTTACCGCCGTCTACCTCCTCGCTATGATCGTTTCCACCGGCATAATCACAATGTTCGGCTACACTTTCGGCGATTCCCTGTTCATGACCGCCTCATGCATCGGCTGCAACGGCCTCGGATACGGAGCGACCGGCGCGGGAGGCACGTTCGCCGCCCTGCCGGTCGCCGTGAAATGGCTGCTGACGGCCGTCATGCTCGTCGGCCGCCTCGAACTCTTCACCTTCCTGGTACTCTTCCTCCCCTCCTTCTGGAAGCGCTGAGAGGGTCAGTAGGCGTTGTCGATCACGGGGGACTCGTTGATGTAGTCGGGCATGCACTGGCCGGTGGATGCTCCGATGTAGGTGGGGTCGGAGATGAGGTAGCGTTTGCCATCGTAGCGGTAGGAGTCACCGCCGGAAAGCTCGTCGAGCACCACGGAGGCGCTCTCGTGTCCGGGATAGGCGATCAGGTGGTTCGGCACTCCGAGCACGTTCCACAGCATGTAGGTGTAGAAAATCGCGCGGTCCTCGCAGTCGTTTTTCGGATAGAAGAGGTTCTCTTCGAGGAAATACGGCTTCTCGTAGCCATGGAATTCCTCGTCGGTGGCATAGTCGAAGCCGCTCTGGATGAATTTCAGCAATTCGTCGACAGCCTGCGCGAGGGGTTTCCCTTTGAGCTGCGCCGACAGCTGGTCGACTATTTCGCGGCGGACCGAAGGCTGCACCGTGGAGCGGGCGAAATCGCCTGTCTGCATCAGCGGGTAGCGGCGCAGCACCGGGAATATGTTGGCGTTCACGTCCCCCTCGATGTGCAGCGTGCCGTTGTCAACCTTGTAGTGGTGCGGCTTGTAGGGCAGGTTGAGATCGGTCAGAGCGCAATCGACCTCGGCCAGCGAGCCGTCGGGCGTGACGTCGCAGGTGCTGATCGAAGTGCGGGCATAGTCGGCCTTTCCGAGCTTCTTGTCCATGAAGAGATAGTATTTCTTACCGTCGAGCTTCAGGAACGGATGCTCGGCCACATCCTGCTTCAAGGGCACGAGGAGCACTCCGTCGCGGTCGCCGGTGATTCCGAGGCGCACGTCATAGCCCATCCCCACCAGGAGGAAATGCGCAAGCGACGCACGCGAGGCGCTTCCCGCCGAGGCGTGGCGCAAGCCGACATAGGCGCGCACCATCTCCAAAGTGAGATAGTCGTTGAGTTTCAATTCAGAGGCGAGCGAGCACAGCGACGCGAGCGCCCCATGTGCCTTACGGTCCTGGCGGAGCGAGCGCCATCGAGCCGCGAGATCCTGCTTGTCGACGACCGTGCGCGGAATCTCCAGCCCTGGATCGGGAATCGAGAGCGCCATGCCGTAGAAGTCGAACTCGACAGGAACGGCAGCCGCGGAAACGGATCCGTCGGACGAGTCAGACTTGTCCGACCTGTCTGACCTGTCTGACCTGTCTGACTTGTCCGACGAGTCCAAGCCGCCCGAACGTTCAGGCTCCACACTCCACTGCCCCGGAGCCCTGATCTCACGGGGAGCGGCGAGCGCCGGCGCGTCGGGCACGCGGGGAGCTGTCCGGGGCTTGGGTGTCGTCGAGCGTTTTTGCCCGGCAACCACCTCGTAGTCGGCCCAGGCTCCGGCCAGGAACTCGTCGTAGCGCTCGTACATCCCCTCGCGGAAGTTGTTGTAGCGCTCATACATTCCCCGGCGGAACTCCTCGTAGGAAGTCCCCTGGGCGGCGGCCCAGATGGCCGAGGCCGCCGCGAGGATCAGAAGTGTCGCGTGTCGTTTCATTGATTAGGCTTGTTGCCGTTGTTTGTGATTCAAATCGGGAGAGAAGAAAGAGGGAGAGAGAAGTGAGCGCCTTATTCAAAAGCCTTCTGCACGAAGCCTGAAATCTTCTCGGCATGGGCGCGGGCCATCTCGCTTTCGCGCATGGAGTTCTCAAGGGCGCGCATGCGGGCCTTTGAGGCCGCGCTCTCGCTGACGATGAAGTATGACTGCACCTCGTAAGTGCCGTCGGGGTTGGTGCGGATGATGGAGAAGCTCTCATCCATCTCCCCCTTGATTTCCTTCTCCACCTCGCGCTCATAGGCCTGGAAGAAGTTCTCGAACTCGGTGGTCGGGTCGGTGGTGTTCACGTTCGACTCGGCGAGCACGCGGCCGCGGAGGGTCGAGCCGGCCTGCTGGCCGTAGGTTATGCAGGCGTTGTTCGTCGCGATCTGCTTGCCGTTGTTCTTCGACCTCACGGAAGTGGCGATGCCCGACACCTCGCGGCCGTCGTCGCCGAGCGCCTCTAACTTCTCGTAGTGGCGCATGAGGGTGCCGTCGAGAGTGCGGGTGGAGCCGAGGAGCTGCCACCCCTGCTTCTTATACTCTTTGAGCTTCTCCTTTTTTTCTTTTTCGAGACGCTTGCGGGTTTTCTTGTCGAGTTCGGCGGCGCAGAGGGCTGTGGAAGCCAGGACGCACACTGCCAGCAGGATTGAAAGGAATCTTTTCATTGTGTGTGATATTTAGTTGGTTAGAGATATTTCTATGTTTAGCGATATATTTTCAAGGCACAACGGTGATCGACGTGTTGCTCACGGCCACCGACGGGTCGGCGTCGGTCACGCGTTGCAGCCAGCGGTTGAATTCAGCGAGTTTCAGCTGGCGCGGCACCAGCTCGCCCCGCGCGGTGTCGTTGGGTTTCACGAACTTCCGGGGGGAGTATACCACGCAGAGGCGGTAATGGTCGAAATCGGAATCAGCAGTCAGGCGCAGCTCATCGACAAGCCCCTTCTCACCCTCTTTCGCGAAGGCGGGGTCGAAGAACACCATGTCGCGGCCACCCTTGACCCGCGCGGCGTCGGCCGCGGCGCCGGAGTACGGCAGCAGGGTGTTGACCGTGTGGTCGTCGCCGATGAGAAACACCGCCGCGTAGCCGTCGGCCGGAGCGTGGAGCAGCAGCCGGAATGTGTCGCCGCTGTGGAACTCCGCGGACGCATTACCGCGTTCCGCGCCGTTGCGCAGCGGAAGCGCCTCGAACTGCGCCCGCTCGTTGCTGAGGGCGCGGGCGAACCCCTTGACCTTGCAGGTGACAGTCAGGCATCCGTCCTTGTCGAAGGCGTATTCATATTCCGGCTCGCCGTCGTCGGCCACCCACTCACCGCGGGCCGCCCGCTGGTGGTCCTGCTGGAAGTAAAGGTCTTCCTTACCCTTGGCGGCAGTCTCGACCTGCGAGGTAACACCGCTGACCACCCAGCCGAAGCGGTTGCCCACGGCCTCGACACACGCTCCGCGGTAGGCCTTCTCGCGGCACACGTCGCGCGACTCGTGCCCCTGCCCTATGTAGGTGAACGAGCCGCTGACGCGCTCGTTACCCTTGGCCGAGGCCGCGAGCGACAGCGCGAATGTCACGAGGGTAATTATTATCTTCTTTATTATTCCCATATCAGTTTTTGAGTTTCTCGCCGCGCCACTTGCCGGAAAGGCGCCCGGAGGCCGTGGCGGTAGGGGTCTGTTTCTTGCTGTTGACAATCACCGACTGGCGGCTCACGTTGTCGATCACATAGTCCGACAACTCGCCGAGCGATACCTTTCCCTTGCTCTCCTGGAGCTTTTTCAGCAGGAAGTAGGTGAACAGGCCGTGCGCCTTCTCCTTGTACGGCAGGGCGGTCTCGCTGTCGGAGGCCGCGGAGAGCACGAACATATTGCCCTTCGGTGCCTCGGCCTTCGGCTTTATTTCAACGCCGCGGGCTTCGTTGAGCATCTTCCCTTCGCGGGTAGCCCCCGAGAAGCACGCGTCGAGGAACACGAGCACCCTGCGGGTGTCAAGCTCCGCCAGGTTGTCGTAGAGACGGCCGAGCGAGAGGCAGGTCTCCGTCACGGCGGCATCGCCGTCGGTCGGGAGCAGGTACGCGTCCTTGGTAGCGTCGTCGGGCACCCCGTGGCCCGCGTAATAGAATATCAGGTCGGCGTTGCCGGAGGTTACCGACGCTATGTTGCGCATGTCGGCCATGGCGCGGAGCATCTCGGCCAGCGACGCGTCGTTGTAGACGCGGATGTTGCTCTTAGGCAGCCCGAGCGTCAGATTGCAGTAGTCGGCGAACGCGGCTCCGTCGTGCGAGGCGGCCTCGACATCTACCGCCTTGGAGTAATTCTCGTTGGCAATGATCACCGCGAAAGTGTTCGCCGCGTCGGTCTTGTTGACAGGGATATCCTTGTCAACGTCGCTTTGGGCGTAGGTGCGTTTCGGCCTTAGCGGAGCGCCTGCCTTGCCGCCGGCACCCCCCGGAAGGGTTATTTCGGGTTTCTCCACATCCACGATGGTTGTTTTTGACGCGGCGTCGCTGTTTTCGGCGACATATGTCTTGCCCGATGGTAGAATCACGTTCAGCTTGGCAAGGCGCACCTTGTTGTTGTCAATCGAATATCCCGGCTCGCGGAGCTTGGCCATCTCCCACTCGCTCTTGAAGCGCTCGGCCTCGCCATTGTCGAGCGGCACGCGCACCGCCACCGGGCCGTAGGAGGTCTCCAGCGTGTAGAGCTCCGTATCCGTGTCGTAGGGGAGCAGCCTGGTGTCTGAAAGCGTCAGGCGGCGGGTATAGAGCGTAAGATATTCCTTCTCGGCGGCTTTCAGCAGCGCGGCTTGCTGCCGCTCCATGCCGTCGCCGCTCACGCGGTCGACAAACGCCTCCGTGCGCTCGAATTCCCCCTTTTTCGCCCAGTCGCCCAACCGCTTCTCGACGTAGCTCTTGGCAAAGTCGCTGTAACGGGGCGCTTCCTTGGCCTTTTTGGGCGACGATCCAGGAGTGGCGCCCCCGAACGCGCTTCCGTCGACACTCACCATCGCCGGCATATCCTTCTCCGACAACGGATTGGAGCCGAGAGCCTTTATGCGGTTGTTGACCTCGGCGAAGCGGTCGAGCCGCCCCAGGCATCCGTAGCTCACCCCCAGCGCTTTGAGATATTTAATCGAGAACGGATCGTTGGCGACCGCCGGTTCCAGGTAGGCGCAGGCTGCCTCGAAATACTCGTCGCTCTGGCGCTTGAACTTACGCTGCTGCTTCTCGTCCTCCTCGTAGATCATCTGGTTGTAGCTGTCAACACCCAGGTTGAAGTAGGCGATTGCCAGGTGCCTGACAATGTTGAGGTTGTCAGGGCGCAGGTCGAAAAGCCTCTGGTAGGTCTCAAGCGCCTTTCCCAGCTCGCCCTGCGACTCGTAGAGCTGCCCCTGGACGTTGAGCAGCTGTTCGTCGTCGGGCTTGAAGACCCGCAGTTTGTCGAGCAGCTCCTGCAAATGCTCCGAGGTGTGGCCGTTGACGCACGCCTGCACACCGGCCATCATTAGGTTCTGGTCGGCCGGGAACTTGCGCAGCCCCTCCATGGCGGTCTCCACCGCGTCGTCGAAATGCCGGAGATTGGCCTGGGAGTGCATCTTGAAGAGGTAGATGTTGGCCATCTCCTCCTGCGGGCCGACCTTGATATACTCGTCGAAATACTTTATGGCGTCGGCATAGTTCCCCCCGTTGAACGCTCCGGAGGCGGCGATGTAGACCAGCACGGGATACATGCCCTGCGGCTCAATGAACTTCTCGTCCTTCAATGCCGGACGGATTTTAGAATCTACATAGGCCGAGGCGAACTTTTTCAACTCGGCCTCGTCCTTTCCCGAATAGTAGGACGCCCCGCGGAGAATGTCAGGCATTATGTCGACCAGCATGCTACGCGCGCGGCTGTATGGCTCGGAACCGGGAGCGCTCGCTTCCAGCGCACTGACGGCCGCCTGGTGGGCCTTATAGGCCAGTGGATAGATCTTGTCGTCTGTCTCGCCGTCGTATTTCTGCCATTTGAACTGCTTGTAGAGGTCTGTGGCCTGCTCGACCGCCTCCTCGGCGCTCTGCGCTCCACTGCCGGGAAGCCCCACCAAGGGCATCCCTGGCACGGTCAGCACTGGCATGGCCATAGCGCCCGGCTCGCCCCCCGTCTCCTGGGAGGCGCCGGGCAGTATGACTGCCGCAAACAGCGCGACGCTAATCAACTGTCTGTTCATCAACTGCTTTAAGAGATTGTCTGAAATTATATCGAGTTTGTCAAAACGCGTCTATGAAAGTGAACTCGGTTGTGATACGGCGATACTGGCCCCCCTTGTCCTGGGCGACGTTCACCTCGTAGCGGTAGTCGGTATTCATCTTTCCGAGGTCTTTGACATTGTCGTCGAGGTACTTGCGCACGCCCAGGGCGCGTAACAGCGCGAGCTGTTCGTTCTGCATCGCCTTGTCGGTGATGGTCATCGACGAAAGCTCGCCGTTCTGCCATACCGGTTCCCCCTCGATCTCGCCAAACGAGCCGTCGTAGGGTATGCCGTGGATGATGGGCGACGAGTCAGCCGTGCCTGATATGTTTATTTTCAACTTCTTGCCCTCTTTGAGATACTGGGCGAAATCCCCCTCGAACGCCTCCTTGACGATGGTGAGCATCGACGTGGCCGCTCCCGATTCCCCGACATGGTATTTGCCGGGCAGGAAGTCCTCCTGGGCCGAAAATTCCGGATCGACCTCGTAGGTGAACTTGACCAGGTAGTTCAGAATCCGCTCGCCGTTGGCATCGTAGTCGGGCACCACGCGCGAGTCAACGGTTATGTTCGTATGGTCCGAGATGATGTTCTGCTGTTTCGAGCGCTCGATCACCTGCTGGCGGATCTCCTGCAACTTCTTCTCCTCCATCATCTGCTGCTGGATGATCTCGAGCGACACAACGTTGTCGTCCCCCTCCATGAAGCTCAGGGGGACGCGGTCGATGTTGTCGTAGACATAGGTCTGGCCGTCGTTCCTGTTGAGCACCTTGGCGTAGATGATCTCGAAGTTGTCGTCGGGCAGCACGCCGTAGCGCACATCCGAGAAACTGATGTCGCCGGCATTGGTGAAGGCGGTGATATTCTCCTCAGGCACAGGAAGCAGGATAGAGGGCATCGTAGAGAAATCGACCTTAAGCATGCCGTTGGTGCGGTTGTACTTCCCCAGCGACACCTCAGCCATGGAAAGCTGGTCGCCGGCGAACTGGGTGGAAATCTCCGACTCGAACAGCCGTGCCTGCGCCGCGCGGCTCTGCTCGTTGACACGGGCCTGGTACTCTTCGAGCGTTTCGCCAGGCAGCATCTTCATCCACTCGTTCATGCGCTCGTTGACCTGGTCGGCGATGAGCTTGCCGTAATACGGGGCGAGATGGCTCATACGCTTGGCCTGCACAGCGTTGAGAGTCGTATAGGTCATCAGCGTGTTGCGGCGCGAGTCGGGAATGAAGCGCAGGTCGGTGACGAACCCGTCGGCAATGTCATAGGTCTCGCGCTCGTCGTTGAGCAGGTTTATGAGCACGATCTGCGAGGGGTCGGTCGCCACGGCGAGATATTTGCCGTCGAAATTATAGTCGCAGGCGATGCCGCGGCCGAGATCGTTGATGATCTTCTTGACGAGCATCGTGCGCGTGTCGTAGATACCGGCCACTCCGTCGGCTGTGAGCACGGCGAGCTGGCTGCTCTCTACATTGAACACCATGTCGGTAACGTCAGCGTCAAACTCCCATTCCTTGCGGAGCTTCCTCTCCTCGAGATTGTAGACAGCTGCCTTCTTGCCGCCGCTCACGGCGAGGAAATAGCCGTTGGGGCTGACCGCCATCTCCCTGACCTCGAATGGAATCGCAAAACTGCCTGTCTCGGCGAACTTGCGCGGCTCGAGCTGGTGGATACCTGTCGAAGTGGCCAGCAGCAACGCGCGGGCATCGGGAGTGTACGCCCCGGCCGTGGGATTGCCGAGCTTCTTGTTGCTCGCCTCGAACTTCTTGTCGGGCTCGGGGGCTTCCAACGACCATACTTCCGCCACGCTCTTATTCTTGTTCTTGTAGACGGCGATGAAGGTATTTCCCGCCGGGCTCATGGCCATATCCGTTATGGTGTCTTTCTTGCCAACCTCGACAAGGACCTGCCCGCGGGGTGTCACCATGCGCTTATGGTTGCGAGGGAAGAACGCGTTGCTGTAAACCAGCAGTTCCGTCGGGTTGAACCCGACCTTGAACGCGTATTCATTCTTAGGCAGGCGCGGCTCCTTGACAGCCGTCTTCTTCGCGGCGATGACCGCCGGTGTGAGCGCCGCCGCTGCCAGTGTGGCTGTGGCGATGGCTTTAAACCATTGTCTCATAATGTGTGTATGTGTTTTGATTGGTTGTATATGCGTGTGTGTGTGTGACGACGGTTCATAGAGAACCGACAAATACCGGGATCTGCTCCGCCCCGTCGCCGGGTTCGCGCATGCTTCCGGCCAGGCGCGCGTCGATGGCCTCCAGGAGCTTGTCGATGTCAAAGAAACACTGGGTCATGACCACCACGTGACGGTCGCCCGCCGCGAGGCCGCTCTGCTGGCCGCGCATAAGGGTCTGGCCGGGACGCACGACATAGTTGCCGGTAGGCTGCCCGAGTTCCGAGATCTCGACCCTGGGCGCGGCACCAGATGTGTTGATTTTCAAGATATTGAAATATATGGGATAACCAAGCGTGTTGGCCATGGTGAAAGTCGCGCCCCCGAGACGGCCGTCCATCGAGCGGGTAAAGCTGACCGGGCACTCCCCCTCCGCGAAGCCGCCGGCGAGAAGCCGCGGCGACACGAGCGCCGCCAGTGTTTCCGCGTCGACCTGCATGCCGCGGGCATCGGGATCGAACTTCGCCATGGAACGGGTGGTGCGGCCCACGGTGCTGTAAACCGTCTGCCCCTCCGACTTGTCGCGCTTCGAGAAAGTCGTGAACTTGTTGAAAGCCCCCGAGTTGTCGGCAGCGAGGTCCTTGGCGTTTATCATAAGGCTGCTCACCGAGATTGTGCCGGGAGTGTTCCATACGTAAATCTTGTGCATCGGCTTGTGGAGGATCTGGATCTCGCCGCCGTCGGCGACAATCACGTTGTCAGATCCTTTCACCGCCATGCCCTTCTCGGCGGCCTGTGTCTTGCCGCCGCTGGCGATTTTAACCGGGCCGCTCACTTCGTGGACGGTATACGGCATGCTCTGGCCCGCCGCCGGCAGCGCGGCGAGAATGGCCGCGGCGGCAGCGAGCAATCGGATGGTTATAAGGTGTGGTTTCATATCTGTGATAATGTTTCGTTGGTTGGTCGCGGCGTGTTTTCCTGGGTCTGCCGCCGGCCACTACGGCGGAAGATCGATATCAGCCAGCCGCCAAAAGCCGTCAGGCCCAGCCATATGTCGGCGGCGAAAAGCCCGAAGGTCACCATCAGCAGCGAATAGGAGAAATTGACGATTACCGAATGGTCGACGAAGAAAGTGTATCCGACCCTGATTATGGCGTAAAGCAAGGATATCTGGAATATCCGGAGCAGCAACCCCTTGCCCGCGGGTGGCAGCGTCAGCGAACAGAATATCACGGCGAACGCCAGCAGGAAGGCAATCGCCCAGTTGGCGCCGTCGGGCAGCTGGTAATAGTAATTCCCGTTCAGTATGGTGGAAACAGCCCTGGCATGAATCTCTACCCCCGACATGCGGCGCTTGACAGGGGTGGGATGCATATCGGCGACCTCGCGCATCGCCCCCACCAGCACCACCTTGCCGGCAAGCTCGTCCGCATTGGCCACCATCTCCTCCGGAGTGTATATGAGATAGGAACGCGACACATAGTTGATAACCTCGTGGCGCTTTTCCCGACGGGCCAGGTCGGCCCACCTTTCCGGAGAGGCCTGGCGGGCCACCGCCGACGCGAACGACTGCGCTATGCGGTCGTCGGCCAGAAGGTATTCCGGGGCGAACTCGCGGACAGGGCTGGACTCCGCCGTTGTGGGAAGGTTTACCACGCCTCCCTGGTAATCAGGCAGCGAGTCGCGGAAAAACGACACCTCGTCATACTCGAAACGCACGTCTTTCTCAGTTCCGGCGGGACGCACAGTCTCTGCCAGGACAGCCTGCGGCATATCCTTCAATGCCGCCAGCAGGAGAGAGTCATTTTCCGAGGGCGCGCGGAACACTATGTCGACCCCCACGGCCCGCGGGGAACATTCCCTGATGAAATCGAGCACCTGGGCCGTCCCCAGGCGGTCACATTCCGTGATGTCGACAATCACCACATCCGGATCGAGCGTGCGCACTGCGCGCCCGTCGGCGGCCATATTGTAAAAATCGTTGATTGTGAAGTCGTTCTGGTCAGGGGCCGCCAAAAGCGCGGTGGCCGAGAACGAGAATGGCGACATAAGCACAAGCGAGAGCGCAAACGCCAGGATGCTAATCCCTAACGCCTGTAATATTCTGATATACAAGGATTTACCCCCCCCAATCCGGTTAGGGGCACCTGCGTGCTTCATATAAGTCGCGGAAATAATGTAGGTTTATCGGGCAAAAATAGGAATTTTTCCGCAAATAACAAAATTTAAGAAATATCTAAATAGAGCCGCCCGACAGAGCATTGCGCACGCGGTCGAGAAACGACATACCAATTTCCTTTATATGCACGAAAACAGCACCGTCGTCCTTGGATATGAACACGATCGAGCTGTGAAGCACTATGGCCACAGCCTCGTCAAAATCTATTATGGCGTGGATGTGCGATACGGGAATCCTATGAAACGGCGAGTCGCAATCGACCATTGGCAGCACAAGCTCGTCGCCGTCAATTTCAACTGACGCGTTTTCAGGGAGTTTCTCAAACAACAGTGGGATATCGAGTTCGTCGGGAGAATCGGGGCGGCGCTTGAATTTCTTGTATATCGCGTCTATGACTTTTTTCTGTATCATTTTGATTGGTTGCTGTTAAAGCGCCGCGCTTAGATGCGCCGCACATAGATATAACCACCGGGGCGGCGATTTGGTTGAGAACATCCGAAAAATCCCTTAAATAAATACAATTTTCCTTGCACGCCCCGCGCTTTACCGCTCCGGCAAAGTCACCTTGAACAGTTCCGAGGGAGTATGCTCCCTGTATATGACATCGACCAGACTCCTGACGATTTCCGGATGGGCGGCAGCGACGTCGCGGTCTTCGTGAATGTCGGACGCGAGGTTGTAAAGCTCGGGGGTCCCCTTCTTGACAATCAGCTTCCAATCGCCGGCGCGAACCCCGATCTGGTCTGTCTCCTCGAACTCCCAGTACAGGAAATCATGCCGCGGCGGCAGCGCCGGCGTCGGCGACACCCCCGGTTATGAACGCCGCCGCGACAGACCCGGCCGTCGCGGCAGCTACTTTTGTCCTACTCATTCTTGAATTAAGGCTTGGTTGGCTTCGGCGCTTCCTAAGGCTTAACCTCCAGGTCGTCAATGTCGGTGAGGCGCAGGTTGAAACGTAGCGCTGAATAAGGCTTGATCTGGCCGTTTTCCTGCGCTCCGTAGGCCGACGCGTACGGCACCACGATCTGCACCGTATCGCCGACGCGCATATTCTGCAACGCTATCTGCCAGCCGTCAATCACCCCGTTCACAGGCGTGGTGAAAGTGCTGTCGGCCGTCTCCTTCGATTTGTCGAACAGGGTGCCGTCATAGAGGTAACCGCGGTACTTGGTGGTTACCGTTGATGTCAGGTAGGGCTGGAGGTTGCCGGCGGTCTCTGACCGGTCGTTGAACCAGTGGATCAGGATGTACGACCCCTTGTCCCACGACGGCACCAGCCTTTCGTAGAACGGCTGGCCGTCCTCGTCAGTCAGTTTCTCCTGCTCGGCGATCCACCGCTCGTTGGCCTCGCGGTAGGACGCGTACTCGGTCCAGTAGTCAACGTAGTCGTCATCGTCGTCGCAGCTCCACGCCGCGCAGCCGAGCGCGACAGCGCCAAGCGCGTAAAGTAGTCTTTTCATCGGGTCTCGGTCAAACGCTTAAAATTCCACTTTCGGAGCCTTCTGCGCGCCTTCCTCGGCCTTGAACATCTCCTTCGGGCCGTAGCCGAATATGGCGGCGAAAATGCGGCCGGGGAAGCGGAGCACCTTCACGTTGTATTCCTTCACCACGTCGTTGTAGCGCTTGCGCTCGGTCGCGACGCGGTTCTCGGTTGATTCGAGCTGCGCCTGGAGCGAGAGGAAGTTCTCGTTGGCCTTCAGGTCGGGGTAAGCCTCACGCACGGCGTTCACATAGATGTCGAGGGCGCTTTTGAGCTGCCCCTGGGCCTGCTGGTAGGCTGCGATGTCTTCCGATCCGGCAGCCTGGGCGGCGTTGGCCTCGTTATAGGCTTTGGTAAGCCCGGCGCGGGCGTTGGTCACATTCTGCAAGGTCGAGCTTTCATGCTCGGCATACCCTTTGACAGTTCCCACCAGGTTGGGGATAAGGTCGTTGCGACGCTGGTACTGGTTCTCGACCTGGCCCCACTGCTGCTGCACGGCCTGGTCGGCCTCCACCATGCCGTTGTAGCTCGAGCATCCGCCTGCGAAGAGGATGAACAGGGCGACGACGGCCACTATCGTTACTATAAGTCCTTTTTTCATTGTTTCTTTGATAATTAGTTATAAACGGGCGTAACAATTGTATAACAAATTTCCAGGTGATTGTTCACGCCGCAGGGTCCTCGCAAGCCTGTCAGCCCAGCTTGCGGAGCAGGGAATTGAGCGACACGCGGTCGGCGATAATGCCCCGCAGCTCCCCGACCTTGACGCGGCTCTGGGCCATGCTGTCGCGCTCGCGGAGAGTCACGGTGCCGTCTTCCAGGGTCTGGTGGTCGACAGTTATGCAGAACGGGGTGCCGATCGCGTCCTGGCGGCGGTAGCGCTTGCCGATCGAATCCTTCTCCTCGTAATGGGTGTTGAAGTCGAATTTAAGCCCGTTTACAATCTCGCGGGCCTTTTCGGGAAGGCCGTCCTTGCGCACCAGGGGCATCACGGCGCACTTCACAGGCGCCAGCGCCTCGGGCAGGTGCAGCACCACGCGGCTGTCGCCACCCTCGAGAGCCTGCTCCTCGTAGCTCGAGCAGAGCACGGAGAGGAACATGCGGTCGACTCCGATCGAGGTCTCTATCACATAGGGCACATAGCTCTCGTTCAGTTCCGGGTCGAAATACTTGATGTTCTTGCCCGAGAACTTCTCGTGCTGCGAGAGGTCGAAATTGGTACGGGAATGGATTCCCTCCACCTCCTTGAAGCCGAAAGGCATCTGGAACTCGATATCGGTCGCGGCGTTGGCGTAATGGGCCAGCTTCTCGTGGTCGTGGTAGCGGTACTTCTCGTCGCCCAGGCCCAGCGCCTTGTGCCAGCGCAGGCGCGTCTCCTTCCACTTCTTGAACCATTCCAGCTCGGTGCCGGGACGCACGAAGAACTGCATCTCCATCTGCTCGAACTCGCGCATGCGGAATATGAACTGACGCGCCACGATCTCGTTGCGGAACGCCTTGCCTATCTGCGCGATACCGAACGGAAGTTTCATGCGTCCCGTCTTCTGCACGTTGAGGTAGTTGACGAAGATGCCCTGCGCCGTCTCGGGGCGGAGGTAGATGGTGTTGGCGCCTTCGGCGGTCGATCCCATCTGCGTCGAGAACATGAGGTTGAACTGGCGCACGTCGGTCCAGTTGCGAGTGCCCGAAATGGGGCAGGCGATCTCGCAGTCGAGGATGATCTGGCGCAACTCCGCGAGGTCGCCGGCGTTCATCGCCTCGGCGAAGCGGGTGTGCACGGCGTCGCGTTTGGCCGCGGTCTCCAATACGCGCGGCGAGGTGGCGCGGTACTGCGCCTCGTCGAACGACTCGCCGAAACGCTTGCGGGCCTTCTCCACCTCCTTCTCGATCTTCTCGTCCTGCTTGGCGATCCAATCCTCGATCAACACGTCGGCTCTGTAGCGCTTCTTCGAATCCTTGTTGTCGATCAGGGGATCGTTGAAGGCGGCGACGTGGCCCGAGGCCTCCCAAGTCTTGGGATGCATGAAGATGGCGGCGTCGATGCCCACGATGTTTTCGTGCAGCTTCACCATCGAATCCCACCAGTAGCGTTTGATGTTATTCTTCAGTTCCACGCCGTTCTGTCCGTAATCGTAAACGGCTCCCAGACCGTCGTATATTTCGCTCGACGGGAATACGAATCCGTACTCCTTGCAGTGAGCGACCAGCTTTTTGAACAACTCCTCTTGTGTCATTTTAGAATCGACTTTATAGTTTCGTTATAATTCGCAAAGATATGAATTTTTCGGCAAACATAGTCCGAATGCCGCCTGTTTTCGCCTTTTACGGCGTTTCGAGACCGAGCGTCAGAGCAGCGACATGCGGCGGAACGAGAACTCTCCCTCGCGCGATATGATGATGTGGTCGAGTAGACGTATGTCGAACAGCGCGGCGGCGTCGCGCACCTTTTCGGTGAGCGTCTTGTCGGCCGCGCTCGGCTCGGCGGCCCCCGACGGATGGTTGTGGATCATGATTATCTGCGTCGAGAGAAGTTCCAACGCCCGTTTCACTATCAGTCGATGGTCGACGACCGTGGCTTGCACGCCGCCCTGACTCACGCGTCGCCGTTCGAGCAGGCGGTTCGACGAGGTAAGGTAGAGTACCCAACACTCCTCGTGACGCATCGGGTCGAATATCGGACGCATGAGGCGCACCACGTCGGCGTCGGTGGATATGCACTCCACATCCTGCTCGGTCGATGCCGCGACCCTGCGGCCCAATTCGGCGGAGAGGATCAGGCGTTCGGCGCGCCGCAACCCCAAACCCTCGGCCATGCGCAGCCGTCCGAGGTCGGTGCGGGCGAGCCCCGCGAGCGAACCGCCTGCGGCGAGCAGCTTCTCGGCCGTGGCGAGCGGATCGCGCGAATCGTCGGACGACTCTATCAGAAGAGCCAGCAACTCCGCGTCGGCGAGCGAAACGGCTCCCCGAGACATCAATTTATCGTGCAGGTTCTTCATCGGCGGTAATATTTTCAGTGATCGGATTGTTACGACTCGTCAGAGTCGTGCGGGCCGCAGCCTTACCCCGCGGAGGCCCGCAACTCGTTTCGCACTCGTTTGCGGTCTCCGCAGTCTGCGTCCCGAAAAGCGGCGATATATGTGGTTTTATTCGGCCTCTTTTTTCTCCGACATGCTGTCGAATCGATCCAGCAGCTTGGCGCAGTCCACGTCGCTGAAACTCTGCGACACGGAGTACGAGGCGCGTTGCTCGGCCTCCTTTTTGGAGTCGCCAGCGCCGTATCCCGCCTCGATGTTGTCTATCAACACTTTGCAATAAAAGAACGGGTGCGCCGACGAGTAGGTGCGGTCGTGTTCGGTGCAGAACCGTATAGTGTGGTGGTTCTTTTGGCACCACTCTATGAGGCGGCTCTTGAAATCGGTCTCCGCTTCGATCAGGGTGTCGACCTTCAGGTAGTCGACGAATATGCGGTTTATCAACAGTCGATTGACGAATTCGTAACCCTGATCGAGGTACACGGCGCCCATCATCGCCTCGAAGGCGTCGCCGTAAATGTTCTTCTGCGACACGCCGCCCGAGTGGTGGACTATGACGTGTTCGTCGAGTCCGATTCGTTTGGCCACCTCGTTCAACGCCTGACGCGACACCATCTTCGAACGGAGCTGCGTCAGGAATCCCTCGTTCTTGTCGGGAAACTCTATGAAAAGATAGTCCGAAGTGACGCTCTCGATCACGGCGTCGCCCAGAAATTCCAGACGTTCGTTGTTTATCTGTCGGCCGTCGTCGAGCGTCACCGAGGCCGATTTGTGTATCAGAGCCAGTTTGTAGAGCTCTATATTGTGCGGGACGATCCCCAGCATGTCGTCGATAGCGGCATAGAACACCTTGTCTTTGCCGAAGTTACGACGCAAGGGGCGCAAAATGAAATCTATCACAACGATAAAGTATTAAATCTTACGGAAGATAATCGAGGAGTTATGGCCGCCGAACCCGAACGTGTTGCTCAACGCGCATTTCACCTCGCGATGTTGCGCCGCGCCTATCGTGAGATTGAGACGCGGATCTATCTCGGGGTCGAGCTTCTCGACGTTGATCGTCGGCGGAATAACGCCGCGCGTTATGGCCATTATGCAGGCCAGCGCCTCGATGGCTGCGGTGCCGCCCAGCAGGTGGCCCGTCATCGATTTGGTCGACGATATGTTCATCTTGTAGGC
>ERZ777306.2791-NODE-2791-length-20691-cov-4.877156_pt1 | contig 20691 bp, 5 predicted proteins | sample MGYA00374966_ERZ777306 | MGnify/ENA primary metagenome ERZ777306 (study PRJEB29329, sample SAMN06343882) | mouse gut metagenome | isolation source: Mouse cecum | place: Austria: Vienna | collected 2014-11-15 ...
TGGACTATCGCGTGCCTGCGGGAGAGAGCGTGACGAAACCGACGCTCATGCTGTACTTCGACGTGCCGCTCGACGTCAATTATTCGCTCGAAGGTTCGATCAAAGCCGTTCAGCGTTTCCTGCTCGAAAACGGATTTACCAAAAACAAACACGACGTGTTCCGCAAGGGAGACATCGCCGTACAGGTCGTAGATTCGTCGCTCGATCTCAACATTTATGTCTGGAAGGCATAACGTAAAATTATCATTAAAAAGCGAGGTAAATAAAATGAAAAAAACCAAGAGAGTCTTGAAAACCGGCGTGTTCACCGCGTTGGCTTGCGTACTTGCGTTCGGCGTTGTCGGTTGCGGCGAAGGTACGAATAATCCGAATCCTCCTCAGCCTCCCGCTCCCACGATTACGATGCAGATCGAAGACGCCGTGTCGACGATCTCTGCGGGCGATACGGTAAAACTCGTCGTAAAAATCGAAAACACGGAGGAAAAGGGAGTTACTTGGTCGTCGAGTGATCCCACCATTCTGAAAGTGGATGAAGACGGCACGGTATCCGTCGTGAAAGCGCCCGATATGCTCGACAAAGCGGTCACGATCACGGCGACCTCCAAGGCGGACAGCCGCGTAACGGCCGCCAAGACGTTTATCGTCAAGGCGCCCAAACAGGAGGGCAAAAACGGACTTTTGACTTCCGAGATGATCGAGAAGATCGGCAATGCCAGCATCACGGTAGACGGCAAGGTTACCGATCATTATTACGACAGCAACAATCCCGAAAACAACTACACGCGCGATTATGCGATGAACGTGGAGATGGAAGACGGAAAATGGATGGGCGCCTGGGGCGCGAACGATAAGATCACCGTCAGCGATATTTATCAAAGAGGGGATCAGGACGGCGTCAAAGACGATTACGGCAATACCGGTCACGCCATTCTCAGCGTCATGATCGACAAGAACAACGAAGTCGTGAAAAAACCGGTCACGAACTATCGCAGCGTACCCTCCGTATGGGAGTCGCAGCATTATTGGAACCACCTCGGCAGTTTGCCCCTCAACGACTTCACCTATAAAGAGTCGACGGAAGAGGGCGTCGTTTCGACGGAGTACACATACCGGATCAACGAAGAAAACGAGGATTCCGTCTGGCTTATGACGTATCTTGCGTATTCGCTCACCCCGATGCTCGAAGATACGTTTGACAGAGTGATCCTTCTTCTCGAACAGGACGCGGAGGGCAACTATTTCGTCGGCGGCATGAAGGCGCAGACGATCGCGCAGTATTACAACCCCGTTTACAACCAGACCGGTACGGCGGTCGTCGGTTACGACGCGATGGAATACACCGTCGTCGAATTGGATTTCTCCGAAATCGGAACCACTTCGATCGCGGATCCCACCCCTTACGAAGCTCCCGAGTATGCGGATAAGTTGCAGACGGCGATGGATAAGATGAAGGAGGCGAAGAACTATTCCTTCACCGCGATCGACACGACGACTTCCGCGCCGAGTCAGGACGACGGCGAATATTCTTATCTCGATTCCATCGCTTCGGGCGCGTCGTCCCGCGCGGGCGCACCCGGATACGGAACCGGCGACATCAAGAATTCTTATACGCCGGCGTTCAACTACAATTCTTCGATCGGGATCGGTGCGGGGAAAAACGGCGTCGGCCTTGTCGGAAAGGTAACGGAAAACGAGATCCTGCTCACCAGAGTCAGCAAGTATTCTTACGGCATGGACGATAAGCTGTTCCGTTATGAAAATACCGGTTATAAACAGATCGTCAACAACGGCACCGCGGAAGACTATTTCGAGGAATTTGCTTACAATTCTTCGGCGGTTACGGTTCCGAACGGAACGGATACCCCCAGCAAGTACGGCGCGCTCGAAGGAACGAAATCGGTTTACGGTCACGTTTCGGATAAGCTCCCCGGCTTCGATTTCTCGCCGAATCTCTTCAAGAGTTCCAAGACGACGGTCGACGGAAAGACGACTTACACCTTCACGTTGCAGGCGACGGGCGCGACGAGAGACATTGCGATGGAAATTTCGATGTACTCCTATGCGCACGACGCGTCTTCGAGTTCTTCGAGAAATCTGACCATCGTCGTGGACGACAACGGAAATATGATTTCGTCGTCCTATCCCTATTCGATCACGCAGGGCACGTACATCGGTTACGTTACGACGACGTATTCGCAGATCGGCAGCACGACGATTTCGGAAGATACCTTTAACGAGTACGTTGCAAGAGGCTGGAAAACTTCCTGGGATCAGTTCACAATCAAGTATTATCAGGAAAACGAGTCCGATCCTTCGCACGACGAGAACGCGATGGTTGCGGTGAATTCGATCTTCGGAACTTCCAAGAAGGTGCCGACGCCCAAAGATTTCATGCAGATCTTCGGCGACGAGATCAGCGGACCGTTCTATGACAGCAAGACGAAGACCAATGCCGACGGATCGGAACAGTACGTCAGATTCATGTCGATCACCGCGAGAAGCACCAAGTTCGACGAGAACAGCCAGATCACCAATTTCGAAGAGATCATGGAAAAGGCGGATAACCTGTTCATCAACGAACTGAAATATACCAAGAGCAACGTTCTCACCGATATTACGGGCGGAGCGAGCGGACGCGGAGACCGTTATCTCGTATACGACAACGGCGAAACCACGATCGTGATCGAGAACAACTTCACCAAAAACTTCTGGGTGTATATTTACAATTCGGGCGATTACACGCGCGGCGGCATCACGGCTTAACGGCTTGTGTCGCGTACAGCCGGAGGATAACAAGAGGACGAAAGAATGAAAAATCAATTCAAAGCCCTTGCCGCGCTGTGCATACTCGGATCGCTTGCACTGGCGGGCTGCGGAAACGGGAACGGGCCGGACGAACAAGATCCCGTGATCGTCGTGACCGCAGTTTCGGAGCAAATCACAATCAAAGACACAGAAGTGTCAGACTACGACTATACCTCTCTGTTCACCATTACGGTGGACGGAGAGAAGGTTGCGGTCGCGTCCGCTTACGTCGATAGTACCGCCGTTCTGGAAACGGCGGGTACTTACGACGTAATTTGCACTTATGAGACGAAAAACGCAACCAAGTCCGTGACCGTTGCGGAAACGGTTTACGAACTCGCGCTTTCCGTCGAAGAAGTTCGCATCCGTTCGGCACAAGTAAACGGATACGATTTCAAACAGCATTTTACCGCCAAGACGGACGGCGTCGTCACGCCGATCGCCGACGAGATGGTGGAAACAGATGTGACTTCCGTACCGGGAGAGTATACCTATACGGTTACCTTCGGCAAAGAAAGCAAGACTTTAAAAATTATCGTAGAGGACGACTTCCTCATCGTACCTTCCTATCAGAGGGCGGAAATCGCCGCAGACGAACTCGAAGCTTACGATTTCACGCAGCTGTTTTCGGTGTATGCCGACGGCGCGGCGATTCGGGTGACGAGGGAAATGCTCGATCTCTCCGCGCTCGAAAATGCGGCGGTCGGAGAAGAATACGTCGTTACGCTTACGTATACCTACGAAGGCGTTCCGCGCTCGGCAAGCACGACCGTTAAGATCGTCGCGCCCGAAGAGTACACGGTTACGGTGAAGAACGTCGTGACCTATCCTCACGGGGATAATATCGACGTCACTTCGCTTTTCGAAGTGAAAAAGGGCGGCGAAATGATTCCCGTCACGCCCGATATGGTGAGCGGCGAAATCAATTACAGCGTTTCGGGTGCTTCCGAAACGGTGAGTGTCATCACGCTGACGCTGAACGGTACGGAGTACGCAGCGACGGTCACCGTAAAGCCGGGGGTAGTCGTCGACTACGTCCGCGGCGCGCGGATTTCCGTACGGAAAGGGACGGAGAAAGCGACGTATGCGTTTATCAACGATTTTCACGTGATGATCGACGGCGTTCGTTTCGTCGCGATTCCCGAAAGCTATCTCGAAGGGCTCGACGAAGTGGATTTCAACACGGCGGGAAGTTATACGGTAACGCTGAAAATTCCCTATTGCAACACCAAACCATCGGGACTTGCAGGCACGCCGACGTTCGTCTTTACGGAAAAGACGATTCAGTACGACGTGGTGGAGAACGACTATTCCGTCGAGCTTTACCGCGAACACGTCACGCTGCCGGAGGGGACGCAGGAATACAACCCGTTCGGCAACCTCAGCGTAAAGATCAACGGAAGAACGCAGACGCTTACGACGCGTCCCGATTGGGTGGATTTCATCACGTGTTACGCACAGGTCGTCTCCGATCCGATCGATTTTTCGGATAAGAGCGTACAGCGGGTGGAAGTTGCCGTCTACGTGAACGGCGTCGACAGCGATCCCGTCACCGTATCGTTTACGGTAGAGATCGATTCGGACATCGTGATCTCGGCGACGGACAAGGGCGTGTTTTCGGGCGCCACGGTGTATACGAAAGATCTGTTTACGATTACGGAAGGCGGCGTGCCGGTGGAAGTCACGTACGACATGATTTCGGGCAAGGCGGACACGTTCACGCCCGGCGTTTACGAAATCACCGTGGAATACGAGGGGATCGCGAAAACGGCGACCGTCACCGTGTTCGACAACGGAATGAAAGGCGTCTATCACACCTGGCTGACGACCATTCCCGAAGCGGAGGACAACGACGAAGAGGACTACGGCTCGACGGCGAAACCGGTCGCGCGCTTGGACGATCTGATCATCGCGGAAGACGGTTCGATCACCGTGAACGGATCCGAGGCGACGGTGATCGGCGGGATCGACGCGCGCACGCTGATCGTGCGGCTCGGTTCTTACGACTACACCTTGTATTATCGGGACGGAATCGTCGTACTTGACGTGGACAATTCCGTGAAACTCGGGTTTTCCGATTATAAGCGTCCGCTGGTTTATTTCCACGAGGACGTCTGGACGATCGAAGACAGCGTCGTGATCAATTATTCGAGCGATTACGTGCTGCAAAACAGTTTTCCGACCTATTCGATCGACACGTTCCGGATCAAATCGAAGACGGACGGCGAGACGAAATGGTACGGACTGAAAGTTCACCTCGTCGAAAAATCGAGCGAGAACACCATTTATAAAGTGACGTGGGGGGACGTGACGTATGCGGATAACTTCGTGCAGGCGGCGGGCGCGGCATCGTCGCTCGAATTCGACGGCGAGGAATACACCTTTATCATGGAAAGCCGCAAGGTCGGAAAGATCTCCCGTAACGTCAAACAGCTGAAATATGCGGGAATGACGTTCCGCGGCACGCTGAACGGAGAAAACGCCACGCTGACCGCCAATCAGCAGGAGTCGTTCGAGTTCCGCGTCAACAACGTTCGCGTGTTTACCATGAGCAATTACGACATGACGAACGCGAAAAACGCCTATATCGATTACGCCACGGACACGGTGTTCTTCTACGGCTATCGCGAAAACAAGTTCTCTTACCGTTTTAAGCTCGATCCCGAAAACGGAACGTTTACGATCGACGATCGCGACCGGTATTACGGGCTGTACGAAACGGAGGAAGCGTTTATCTTCCTCGACGGTTACGGGACGGGCGTGATCAATTTCGACAGGTCGACGTACTCCAATACGCAGTTCCGCTATTCGGTGAAAAACGGCGTCGTGACGGTCGAGTTTCTGAACACGACTTCGAGTTTCGAATTCGGGGAGTATGCGGAATTCTATCTCGGCGAGTTCCTGAACGTGCTTACCGTTAAGACGTTCCAAAACGATCCGTTTACGGATAAGAAATTCCTGAATACGATCATTTCGGACGGGGCGATCGTAACGATCTCTTCCACCGTATTCGGCGTCGGCGGCGGATTGCAGTCGCTGCGCGATTCGGTCACGATCGTCACGAAGGACGGAGAGCTGACGGGCGACGCGAAAAACGCGTGCATCGATACGAGCACGGTCAGTTTCAATCGGGCGGGATTCTACCGCTTTGCGATCAAGCTGAACGTAGGCGGACAGGAGATGATTTCCTATTACGCGTTGCAGATTCTTGCAAAGACGTATGCGGACAACTCGATGTTTACGGCCTACGGCAGCGGCGCGATCTTCAAGACGAACAGCGTCGTGTTCGACGAATACGGAAAGGCGATCCTCAACTGCGGCGGCGTCCGTTACGAGGGAACCGTGCAGTTGACGGGCGAAGATACGTTTGTCGCGAAAGCGATTTCGGAAAACGGTTCGGTCGTGATCGCTTTGGGCGTGCGGATTGCGGAGGGCATCGTCCGGATCACCGCGACGGGCGCGGCGAACTTTACCGATTACTTCACGACGGGTACGAGCAAAGTCGCGGGGACCGCGGGATTCGTACTGCGCGAGTTCACGGTCGGTACGGAAAAGACGTATATTCTTTCCGCCGCGGCGACCGTGACGGGCGAGATCGTCACCGCAGAATTGGTTCGCGGCAACGGCGAAGCGGACAGCATCTATAAGATCACGAACGGTTCGGACGTGAAATACGTGCAGATCGTCCGTTGGGACAATACGAGCAACGGGATCGTGATCCTCGACAACTTCGGGGAGTGATCCCCATAAACAGAAAAATTTTATCGTCTTTGGCGGTGGGATAAAAAAGGAGACATGAATATGAAAAAGAGCAGATTGCTGGTTCTTGCGGCTGCGAGCGCGGCGTTGTGCCTTGTTGCGACGGCGTGCGGCGGACACGAACACGAGTACGGCGCGTGGGAAATTTCCAAAGCTCCTACGCTGACCGAGAGCGGAACGGCAACGCGGAAGTGCGGAGCCGACGGCGATATTCAGACGATCGACATTCCCGCGTTGTCCGACACGGGTGTCTGGACGCCTTCCGTTACGAAAGATCCCTCGCACACGGAGCCGGGGAACACGGCGTACACTTCCGAATACGGCACGGTAAACGTACCGATCCGACAGGAAGATCACACGTACGGCGGTTGGACGATCACGAAAGCGCCTACGCTGACGGAGACGGGTACGGCGGAACGCGAGTGTACCGACAAAGACGGCGGCAAGGACGTTGCGATGCTTCCCGTTCTGACCGATACGACGGTCTGGACGAAGAACGAGGAGAAATCCGTGCCCGCGACGCATACGGCGGCGGGGAAGGACGTCTATGTGTCCGCTTACGGCGAAGCGGAGATCGAAGTGCCGGCGGCAGGTCATACGTACGGCGACTGGACGATCACGAAGGCGCCCACGCTGACAGAGCCGGGGACGGCGGAACGCGAGTGTACCGACAAAGACGGCGGCAAGGACATTGCGACGCTTCCCGTTCTGACCGACACGACGGTCTGGACGAAGAGCGTGGAAAAATCCGAACCTGCGACGCATACCGCGCCGGGGAAGGACGTGTACGTCTCCGTCTACGGCGAAGCGGAAGTCGTTGTTCCCGCGACGCCCGACCATACGTTTACGGGCGAATGGACGGTCACGCAAGAACCCACGGAGACCGCCGGTGGGAAATCGGAAAACATCTGCTCGGTGTGCAACGAAAAAGTCGAGTACGAACTTCCCCCGCTGACGGACACGGATTTCTGGCATTCCGTAACGCAGGAGGCGGACTACAACCACGCCGGCGGAACGGTGTACACTTCCGAATACGGCTCGTTCACGAAAGTCAGCGCGCCCAAGCTGGTCGCGCCCTACGACAACAAGACGTACGTCGCTTACGAACTCGACGCGACGCAAGGCACGAATAAGCAGATCGGCGCGCACCGTTGGGATTCGCCTACGGCGACCGTGACGCTCGATGCGAACGGCAAGGGCTTCGGTCAGGGCGCGGTTCCGTTCAGAGAACACGTTTCGATCACGATGGCGGACGCGGCAAGCGGCAGGATCTCGTATGTTTCGAAGAGCGCGATTTATGCCGAAGGGAGCGATCCCGCGCTCGACCCCGCGGGCACGACCCGTACGTATGCGGGCTTTGTGGATATGGCGAGCGGGATCATCGTCCGCGCGAAAGACGCTTCGTTCGAAAACGTGTACCTCATTACGCCTTTCGGCTGGAGCGGGACGGTTTCCGCTTCGGCATGGGAAGGGGGAATGGCGATCGAGTATACCGTAAACGGCACGACGCATCGGATCTTTATTTATGAAGATACGGTGACGTTCGGCGTCACGTTCGAATCCGGCAAAGCGGCGGGAAGTGCCGCGATCGCCGCAAAGGACGTTTTCAACGCGGAATGCGTGTACGTAAAGAAGGGGAACGAAGTCTTAATGGGCTTCGTGTACAGCGGCGGTACGCTCATACCTTCCGACGGAAAAGAGGGCGTTTATACGGGCAAACTGACTGACGACGGCGAAACGGTATCGCTGAAAGTTTTCGGAAACGGTACTTTGAGAGTCACGACGGCACAGGAAACCGCTTTCGGAAAATACACGATTGCGGAGAACGGAAACACGCTCTGCGCGTACATTGCCGACAGATATTACGAGATCACGCTCGGCGAAAACGACGCGTTTACGAGCGTAATGCCCATGGTGACCGTCACATTCAACGTTGGGGAATACGGGACGGAGATCGACGCGCTTGTCGTGAACAAGAACGTCGCATGCATCCTTCCCACGCTTGAAAGCACGGGGGATAAAGTGTTCTCCGGCTGGTATACGGACGCGGCGTGCAGCGAGGGCAACGAAGCAGGCGAAGATTGGGTGCCTACGGCAGATGTCACGCTGTATGCGAAGTGGTCCACGCGCGCGGTCGTCACCGTAGTAATAGACGACACGCATTCGGAAATCAAATATCTCGGCGTCGGCGATCACATCGTTTCGAAACTTCCCCAATACGGCATCGAGGAAGAGAACGACCGTTATTTCGACTATTGGTATATTACCATGGATGGCGAAGAAATTCGTCTCGATTCGGATTCGGTTATCGGGGAAACGGACACGGAAGTTACCGTCTATGCGAAATGGCAGGTGCTTCCCGCCTATTATGGCACGTACGGCGGCAGACAGCTTCTGAGCCGCGATACTTTAAAATCCGCCTCCGTCGTCATTGACGAGAAGGGCAGGATCAGCGGCACGCTGTTTATCGGCGAATCGGATGAAATCACTTTTACGGGCATCGTAAGATCTTACGACCCCGCGACGCAGTTGATTAGCTGGCAGACGAGCGTGGAAGATACGCAGATAAAATATTTCTGGTTCGACGCGATTTCCGGACTGCTTGTGGTCCCCAACGAGCTGAACAAGGACACGATCGATCAGTATCCGTTCGTGCTTTCCACCAACGATGCGTACGTCGTGGGATCGAACTTTGCGTTCAATTTCCACAACGGCGCGCACAGTGTGACGGCGTATACCTACCTCGTCGATATCGGCGGCGGTGAATTTGCGCTCGTTTACAACAATAAGATTTACGGTAACGTCACGGCCACCGACTACCTCGGAGGCGAAATTGCGTTTGAGTCGGTCGGCGAAGAGAAGACGCTCGTCGTGAAGCGCGGGAGCGATTCGATCGTCGCGTTCGGCACAACGGCGGAAAAATTCGACGACAGCTTCGACGCGTTGGAGCAGATGGCGAGATTGAAAGCGCTGGACGCATATTACGGCGCGATCGTCGTTGACGGCAGAGAGGCGAAGCTCAACGGTCTCGGCGATATTTTCTGGACGCTGAGCGACGGAACGGAAAAGACGGGCGTTTACACCTACGTAAAGACGGAAGGCGGATACGATATCTTCGACGTGTACGTACAGACGGCGGAACTCGTCGACGACGGCTCGGGCGACGGCGGAGACGGCGGCGATTGGGGCGAAGGAGAGTGGGGCGAATACAGCCTGCGCGCCAAGACGGTCGTGATCACGAAACACGAATACTATGTGTTGAAGATCGCCAAGGACGCTTCGGGCACGCACTCCATCGAAAAAGAGATGAGGACGGTTACGTTCTCCTCGGCGCACGGTACGGTCGAATCCATTTCGATCAACAGCAACATTCCTTTCAAAAACCTTCCTACGCCAGCGGACGACGAGACGCATATTTTCCGCGGCTGGTATCTCACGGAGGATTGCATCGGCGGCGCGCTGAGCGAAATCACGATCAACGCCGACACGACCCTGTACGCGAAATGGCTTGAAAAGGTCGAGTTGACGCTCGATCTGAACGGCAAAACGGTGGACGGATACGAGACGAGCGTCATCGTCGGCATGGGCGAATCCGTGGAAATCACGGCGCCGACGCACGAGGACTTCCTGTTCGCGGGTTGGTATACCGACGCGGCTTGCACGGACGGCAACGAGTTTATCTCCGGCACGACGATTGTGACCGGCGCGGATACGCTGTACGCGAAGTGGGTCGTTCCCGCTTACGCAGGCACGTACCGCGGACACAACACTTACGGCGCAAGCAATGCGACTGGCTCGCAGGATCTTACGATCAAGGGCGGCGGCGCGATCACGAGTTCCGTATCCGGCATTAACGGCGGACAAATCGTGTCTTACGATCCCGAAACGCAGCTCGTCACCTGGACGAAGAACAATCAAACGAACTATTTCTTTTTCGATGCGGATACGGGCGTATTGGTTACGCCGCTGTACAATTCTTTCAGTAATGCGCAAATCGGACACGATACTTACACCTTTGTGCTCGGCGTGAGCGGCGACGGCGTTAAATCCATAACGGAAAGCTATGGACTTGCATGCAGAATGACGGGCGGAGAGTTCACGAATACCGGAAGCTCGTATTACACGCGCTTTATGGCGGTGAAAGATCCGGCGGGCGGCGCGGACAGACTGGTGTTGATCTACAACGATCGGATCTATTCCGGTATCACGATCAAAAATACCGCGGGTACGGCGCTTACGATCGCGGGGATCAAGAACTCCAAGACGGTCGTTGCGTATCGGAACGGCGAAATCGTGTGCGCGTTGGCGTCCGATAAAGCGACGATCGGCACGAGCGGTTCCAAGTTTATGCAGCTCGACGAATATTTCGGCACTTACGCAGGCACGTTCAACGGCGCGGAAGCGACGCTCACGGTCAGCGGGTACGGCGAACTCACGGTCGGTTCTCAGAGCGGTACCTATACGGTGCACGAAGGGGTTCTCCGCGCCTATATCGGCGACAGTTATTACGAAATCACGCTCAACGGCTCCGCGTATACCTGCGTGAAGCCCATGGTAACCGTTTCGTTCAACAGTAACGGCGGGTCGTCGGTTGCGGCGGTGGAAGTGAACAAGAACATGCCGTTTGCGATCCCTGCGGATCCGACGAGAGCGGGTTACGTCTTCCGCGGTTGGTATCTGGACGAAGCGTGCGAACAGCCGGCGACGTTCACGGACGGCAAATACACGCCCGTGCAGTCGATGACGTTCTACGCGAAGTGGGACGCGATCGTCACGCTGACCGTCGTCTACGGCAACGAAACGGACGACGAGCAACTCGAATACGGCGCGAGCGACGTTACGGCTCCGATCAAGCCGTTGCACAAGAACGGCAAAGTATTCGAAAAATGGGTCACCCGCGCGGAAGACGGCACGGAGACCGATTATATCCCCGGTCCGATCTTCGAAAACACGACGATCTACGCGAAGTATTACGAATCCGCCTCTGAATTTACGGGCGAATACGTCGGCGTGAAGCTCGACGGTACGACGAAAGCGGGCGCGACGTTAAAGGGTTCGCGCGATTACAAGCAGATCGTGAATGCGGAAGGCGTTACGGTGGAATACCCGATCGGCGCGATCGAATGGAAAGATCGGTCGTCGGGAAGCGTACTGATCACGAAGGACGACGGTACGACCCACCTCGGTTATTACGACGAAACGAACGGCTTGCTCGTTTACAACGATTACGATGATCGCGACACCCTTCAAGCAAGTCTCTATGTGCTGCTTATGAACGCGACTTCGGTCAACACGAGCGCGAGCGAGATCATCGGCTGCTATTGGAACAGCGGACTCACGAAGCTGTTTACGCTGAAACCGAGCGGAAGAGCGGAAGACGAGATCACCATTTTCGTACACGGCGACAAGGCGTACGTCAACGTCACGTTCAAGTCCTCTTCGGAGAACGAAACGCTCACCGTGAACAACGCCTACACGGCGGCGGATACGCTATACGTGTATGCGGCAGGGGATACCGCGCAGACGAACCCGATCGCAACCTATAAGCGCGACGGTTCCGACGGGCTGCTGCCGCTCGACGCGTATGCGGGTACGTATACGGCGGACGACGGAAAGGTCCTTACGCTGAACGGCACGGGTAAGGCGACGTACGACGGCGCTTCCGGCACGTATACCTTTGTCGAACTCAAAGACGGCAAGCCGGTTCTCGAATTAAAGACCGGCAGCAAGTATTACACGGTCACGTTAAACGGAACGGCGTACACGGCGGTGAAAAAAGTGGTTTCGGTCACCTTCCTGACGAATGTGGAAGGCGTTTCGCTCGGGACGGTCGAGTTGGATTACAGCGACACGACGATCAACTTCCCCGATAAGGCGAAGGAATTGCTCGAAGCGAGCGATTACGCGACGCTCTATATCTACGAAGGCACGTATTCCGATGCGGAGTTCACCTCGAAAATTTTCTGGGAAAAACCGCAGAAGTACACCGCGGTATACGTAAAACTTTTAACGGCGGTAACTTTGACGCTGAATTACGGGAACGGTATCGAGAGCAGAGTAATTGCGTTCAAGGAAGAGGATGCGGTCGATCTCGGGAACTACAAGCCGAGCGAAACTTATAAAGACGGAAAAGCGTTTAAGGGCTGGTATACCGACGAGGCATGCACGATTCCCGCAACGCTCACCGTGATCACGGAAAACACCGTTCTTTACGGCAAATGGGAAGTGGAATATCACTACGTGACCGAAAAGGATACGGATTCCACGTACGTTTACGGCTTTAAAGAGACGGGCGGCGTATACGCAAGTACGAACAAAGGCGTGAACAACAGCAAAGCGAGAATGTCTATCACCGCGGTGCAAGCGGGTTCGGTCACCTTCCAGTATCAGATTTCTTCCGAATCCAATTACGATAAGATGTCCGTTTACGTCGGAAACACGGCAAAACTCAGCGGATTCAGCGGTACTTCGGGCGACGGAAAGACAAGCGGAAGCACGCCGGAAGAAGGCAAGTGGCTGACGTTTACCTGCGATCTCGAAGCGGGCGAAAAGTTGGAGATCAGATACGAGAAAGACAGCAGCGGAGATAAGGGCGCGGACACCGTCTGGATCCGGAACGTCTCCTTTACGATGTTCGATACGAGCAGTGCGGGCACGTATACCGGCGACGGCGAGGATATCGTTCTCGACGGACGCGGCGGAATCACCCGCGGCAGCGAGAGCGGCACGTACGAAGCGGTTGCGGATGCGGAAAACACCTACGACGTGTTCTTCGAGGCGGAAGGCGTGAAAGTTTCGCACTACACCCTCGTGATCGACAAAGAAGCGCATACCTATACGATCGAGGAAGAGAAGGCGACGGTGTCTTACGAGATGCACGGTCACGGAACGCAGGCGTCGGTCAGCGTGTTTACGGGGATTCCCTTCACGCTTCCCGCCGAGGTGACGGCAGAGGGCTTCGTATTCAAGGGCTGGTACACGAACGCAGATTTCGCAGGCGATCCCGTTACCGAAATCACGCCGACGGCGGACGTCGTATTCCACGCATATTGGGTGCAGGCGTTCACGCTGACGATCGTGTTCGGCAACGGCATGGACAATCTTGTGATCGCAATCGCGGCGGAAGAAGAGGTGAACCTCAATTCCTATAAACCCGGTTATACGAACGGCATGAGCTTCGAGGGCTGGTATACGGATGCGGCGTGCGAAACCGCCGTCACGGATACGACGTTCAACATCGTGGAAGACAGGACGGTCTATGCGAAGTGGGTCGAAGGCAGATCGTTCGAAATCGAGGGCAAAACGCCTACGGGTTCGGGCAAGACGTTCTCCTACGACGCAACCGAGGAAGCATGGCTGACGGCTGCGGAAAACTCCGGCGACGCCTGGATCGCGATTCATATCTATGCCGACGGTACGTTGAACTTTAAGTATAAGGCGTTGGAAGACGACAATGATAATTACGAAGATTGTCAGTTCCGTTACGACGTGTACGATACCGCTACGGGAGAGAAGACGAGCAGTAATAATCAGATAGGCGGAATTACTTTAAACGGCTCTTTCGCGTCGATTGCCTGGAAGGAAAAGTCGATCAGCGTGAAAGCGGGAACGACGATTTATATCTGCTTTAACAGAGCGTATGCGGGAGCCAAGGCGCAGGCGGGCATTAAAGACGTAAACCTGTCGTAAGCACTGCGGATCGCAGAAACAACACAGCCGCCCCGCACGGGAAACCGTGCGGGGCGTTTTTTCTTTTCTCAAAACATGAATGAAACAAATTTTAAAATCAAAAAATTCCGCTCAAATCCTTGCAATCAAAACATTGAAGTGTTATAATGGGGAAAATAGAATCCGACAAACAAGGGCATGCCCTTGTCTGCTTGCGTTGCAAGCAAACGGCAGAACTTGATCGGAAAAAAGAGGAGGATTCGGGAGTAATATGAAAAAGAGATGGCTTGTGTTGTTGATCGCGCTCGTCAGTCTGTTTTCGTTCGCGTTCGTATTCACGGCGTGCGGCGGCAGCAGCGGCGGAAGCATCGGGATCCGCGGGACTTATTACGCGTACGAAGGCGGCGGCGAACTCGACAAAGAGGATTACGTTACGCTGAGTTCGGGCGGGAAATGCGAAATTTCCATGTTTTCGGATTTCGGCGACGGGTTGAAATGTACATATCGGGTGAGCGGCAGTAAGCTTACCGTTACGATCGAGATGATGGGCGAAAAAGAGGTTCTGGAAGGGACGGTCGGCGGCGGCAAGCTCACGCTCGATATCGAAGGATACCAAGCCGTCTATTATCAGGAAGGGAAACAGCCTTCCGAAGGGGATGATCCCGTTCCTCCCGTCGGAGACGGATACGTCGTTACGCTGAATGCGAACGGCGGCGCGTTCGCGAGCAGCGCGACGGCGAGCGTAAGAGTTCAGGAAAACGAATTGTTGAAAATCGAGACCGAGCCGACCCGCGCGGGATACAAGCTCGACGGTTGGGCGAAGGATAAAAGCGGCACGCAGCTTTGGGATCTTTCCAAAGACAAGGTGACGGGCGACGTCACGCTTTATGCGGTCTGGGTGCGCGTGTACACCGTTACGTTGAACGCGAACGGCGGTGCGTTCGGGGACGGGAAAGAGACCTATCAGACCCTGCTCCCGTACGATTCGCTTCTGAACGTCAGCCAGACGCCTACGCGCGCCGACTATCTGTTCGACGGCTGGTATACCCAGAAGTCCGCGACGGAGGAATCCGCCTGGGATCTCGAAAACGATACGGTCGTCAAAAACGTGACGCTGTACGCGGGCTGGAAGCCGCTGATCACCGATTACGAAATCACCTATGTCCTGAATTACGACGGCGCGGAGAACGTCGTCATGCAGACCGAAAACGGCAAAGCGACCTATGTGCCCGAGCGCACGGGGTATATCTTCAACGGCTGGTGGACGGGAGCCGATCCCGCTTATTCGAGAAAATTCGATACTTCCGCGCTCGTGACGGGCGACAGAACGCTGTATGCGGATTGGATCGCGGAAGCGGACGCGGTGCGCGTGCTCGACGCGCCCGAAAACGTCGTCGTGAAAGACGGCATGATCACTTGGAGCGCGGTAAGCGGCGCGACTACGTATCGCGTATTCGTCCGTTATACGAGTATCGGCGATTACGAAATGGACGAGTATGAGAATAAGTCGGTAAGCGGTACTTCGATTTCTTTCCCTTTCAGTACGGCGGGTAATTATTCCGTTTCCGTCCGTGCGAACGGCGACGGCGTGAAAACGCTCAATTCCGCTCCGCGCACGGTGAGCTATTCTCACCGCGTGCTGGCGTCTACGACGATTTCGTTCGATATCGCGAATTCCGTACTCACCTGGACGGAAGTTCCCAACGCGGCGTATTATCGGGTATTCATCGACAACGAAGAAGTGATTGAATCCACGCGCTATACGTATTACTACATGGGTGCATACGAGGCGGGTTCGCACTCGGTGCGCATCGACGCGGAAAACAGCGGTTATATCACTTCCACCGTCAGGGGCAGTATTGTCAAGCGTCGCCTGTCCGTGCCGCAAGTCGTGATTTCGGTCGATGCGGCGTCCCGCGGCTATCTGCTCTCGTGGGAGGAATGCGTTCATGCCGATCGGTACGAGATCACCGTCGGCGAAAGAACGGAGTGGGTGATCAAAGAAACGGACAACGCTTTGTGGAAGCCTTCGTTCACGGTCGGACAGAACAGTCAGCTCTGGAACGGCGAGCAGTCGTTGCAATTCACGGTCAAGGCGTACGATTCGAACGGCGACTATCTCGTGTCCGCGGCGACGGGGGAAGAAACGCTCGGAAAGCTGTACCTGCTCGACGTGAGTACCTCTATTCCGGAATCGACTTCCGTTGAGATCTACGGAACGTATTACGGTTCCGTCGGCGGCAGCAGTGTGACCGTTTCGTTTAATTTGAACGGCGCAAGCGGTTCGATCGCTTCACAGACGATCGACGATACGCAAGGACTCTTCTTTCCTACGATCCCGACCCGCAGCGGATACATTTTCGGAGGTTGGTATACGACGGCTTCGTGCAACGGCGATCCGTTCGACTTTTCGCAAGCCGTGTCCCGGAATACCGTGCTGTATGCGAAATGGGTCGCGCACAGCGGGGACGGCGTAATCGCCTACAACGGGAATTCAGGTAGAATTTCTTGCGTCGGACAAAGCGCCAACGGTCAGAAGTATTATGCGTTCGTGCCGCTGGTCAGCGGGGAGATCGCGGTTTATTCGGCGAATAACAGCGGCGACACCTACGGATATCTGTGCGATTCTACGAAATCTCAGCTTGCCAGAGACGATGACGGCGGCGGTAACAATAATTTCAGAATTAATTATAATGTAAAGGCGGGCGAGTTGTATTATGTACGTCCTTGCGGATACAGCAGCACTCAGACCATGACGGTATACGTTCAGGGCGCGGTGCCTGCGGAAGGCGGACTTTCTTCTTTCGGCGTAACCCTTGTGCCTTACGGCGAAGAAATCACGTTGGCAACTTCCAGAAATTATAATTCGACGGCGGTATTCGACGGCTGGTATAAGATCGCGGCGAACGGAACGCAGACGAAAGTCACGCCCGACGAGGAAAGCGATTTCAGAATTTCGTATACCGTAACGAACGAGAACGAGACCTATCTGGCGCGTTGGATCAACCGTCCCGTCACGATCGAGAGCGGAAATACCTCCATGGGTTCGGTGGAGTTCTACAACTCCGCTTCCATCGTCGGCGGCGAAACGAAAATCCGCGCGATTTCGAGATCGGGGTACATGTTCGTCGGTTGGTTCGATAAAGAGAATCTGAACGGCGAAGCCGTCTGCACGGATTTCATCTATACCTTCGACATGCCGAACGACGACGGCGAAGTCACGTACGTTGCAAAATTCATGGAATGCCCCGTGATTATCGAAGTCAGCGATTCTTCGGCGGGTTCGGTAAGCGGGATCAGCGGCGCGTCGAAAGTCGGCGACGAGGCGAGCGTTACGGCGTATACGAACGACGGATATACGTTCTTCGGCTGGTATAACAAGGACACGAGCACGCTTCTGACCAAAGAACTCGAACTTACCTTTATCATGCCTGCGGACAGCGTCAAGATCACTTACGTTGCGGTTTGGGCGGAATGTCCCGTTACGCTTCGCACGGCGGTCGAGAAGAACGGCGTTACGGACGGATCGCTCGTCGGCGGTACGGTGAGCGGGTTGGAAGGCGCGACCCGCGTGGATACCGACGTGACGGTCACCGCCGTTTCGAACGACGGATTCACTTTCCTCGGTTGGTTCGACAAAGACGGCGCGAAACTTTCCGACGAATTGACTTACACGTTCAGAATCACGACGGATATGAGCGGAAACTCAACCGAATATATCGCGAAGTGGACGTATTATACCGTTACTGCGGTTTCGGACAACGATAACGGCGGATATGCGGGCTATGCGACGGTAACGTTTGATTTGAACTATTCGGGCGCGAATAATTCTGTTCCTTCTCAAAAAATTACGCGCGATACGCCGATCAGGCGGACCTCAATGCCCACGAGATCCAATTACGTGTTTACGGGCTGGTACACCGACGAGGCGTGCGAAAACCGCTTTGATTTGGGTACGAACGTTTCGAAGGACATTACGCTGTACGCAGGTTGGTACAGTATGCGCGACAGCAACCGCGTGTATGACAGTTCGGCAGTGATCGATACGACGAACAATTACAACACGTCCGGCTCCGCGCGTTCGGTTTCCACGAATTCGAGAGTATGTACGTTCTTCACCGCATGGAAAACGGGTACGATCAGAATTTATTATAAAAACGGCAGTGGTTCGAGTTCCTACCGTACGAGTTTTTATATTTATAATCTGAGCAAGAGCACTAATAGCAGTATTCAAGGCGGGACGCTGAGCTATACAAGTTACAGTTATGTCGATACGCAGGTTACGGCGGGAGACGTGCTTTGTTTCTGGTCCTATCGTTATAGTTCTTCCTCTTATACGACCACCGTATCGTTCTATGTGACCGATAATGCGGAAACGGACGGCGGCGTATTTGCCGATACCTGTAAAGCGACCGTCGGAGAAACGCATACGTTTCGCGCCGAGGCGAAAGAAGGGTATACGTTTGTCGGCTGGTTCAAAAACGACGAGACGACTGCGGTTTCTACCGATCTCGTGTACCAGTACACGATGACGGCGGAAGACGTGACGTTCACCGCGAAATGGGTTTTGACGGAAGGGGAGGTCGATGTGCCCGAAGTTCCGGCAGCTTAAACAAACGAACAAACCGCCCCGTTGCAGAAGCAACGGGGCGGTTTCATTTATAGAGGTTTATTCTACGGTTATCTGGCAGTTTTTCATCGCTTCGAGCGCCGTTTTATGCGCTTCCGCGCTTGTTCCCGCGCAGGCGGAAGCAATTACTTTGATCTCCGTTTCGGGACAGAACGCCTTCAACAACAGCGCGTTTGAAATTACGCAGACGTCCGTACACAGCCCGCAGAGGGTGATTTCGTCATAGCGGTTTTTCCGCGCGTATTCCGCGAGCGGGACGCTTGAAAAGGCGTCTTTTTCAAAGACCCGCGCGCCTTCCGCCTGCGCCGAGAGTCCTTTCACGAGTTCCCAGCCTTTCGTTCCCCGCAGGCAGTGCAGGACGGGCAGAAGCTTGCCTTCCTGCGTGGAGAGGTAGTTGCCGCTGTGCGTGTCTTGCGTGAAAACGACTTCCGTCGTGCCGTCCGCCCGTTCGCGGGAGATGAGCGCGGAGACTTCGGGTATGATTTTTTGCGCTTCCGCCGTGCCGAGAGTGCCGTTTACGAAATCGTTTTGCATGTCGATCACGACCAAAAGCCGTTTCGATTCCGCTTTGAGTTCTTTCATCACGAGATCGGCAATGTAACGGCAACCCCTGTGCGTGGGGTGGATCCCGTCCGCGGAAAACTGCGCGGGCGGAATGTCCTGCGTAACGCCGCGGAAGATTTCGTCCAACCGAATGAGCGGAAGCCGTTCTTGCGCCGCGATATCGGATATGATTTTCAAGTAAGGATCGAGGTGTACGCGCAGGCGGCCCATCCCGCCGACGGGCAATACGTAGGGCTGGATCAGAATGAGTTTCGCGCCCGTGCCGCGGATCGTCGTTACGAGCGAAAGATAGTTTTCGCGGAACTGTTCGGGCGAGATCAGGTTTCCGTTGTCAACGCCGTGCCAGACGTCGTTGATGCCGATGTAGAGGACTACGACGTCGGGCGATTCGTTTACGACATCGCGGTCGATTCGTTCCAAAAGGTGTTCGGTGCGGTTTCCGCCGACGCCGTGGTTGATCACTTTGGGCGGGTTCTGGGGGTTGAGCAGCCGCAACCGTTTTTCCACCATCGAGACGTAACCGTCGCCCAGATCTTCCGGATCCGAATAATTCCGATTCGAATCGGTGATCGAATCTCCGAAGAATACGATTTTCATATTGCCCTCCTTCGGGCGATTGCCCGATACCGTTTTATTTTAACATAAACGCGTTCCGACTGCAAGGAACCGAAAGAATTTTTTTGTATTTTTTGTGTTTTGACGAAAATAAACTTTGACATTTCTTTTGAATTGTGTTATATTGTTAGAGCGTAAAGTGAGCGAATGCAGAAGTACCCAAGAGGCTCAAGGGGCTCCCCTGCTAAGGGAAATCGCCGAAATTTTGGGGAGTAGCGCATTTTTGAATAAATCGCTACGCATTGAAACGGTTTGCGAGGTTTTTTGGGTGTTCCCCTTTTGGACAGTAAATGTCGCAAAATGTCCCGAATATCGCAAAGTGTTTCAAAAAAATAGACAATTCATAGACAATGGTCAATGTGGAAGTACTCAAGTGGCTCAAGAGGACGCCCTGCTAAGGCGTTAGCACGGATTTCCGTGGCGAGGGTTCAAATCCCTCCTTCCACGCCAAGACACCCCCGAGGGATGCTCGGGGGTGTCTTTCTATCTTAAATCTTAATATAAAGCCTTGCGTTGGCGATTACTGCGCCCGGGGCGGTCGGTGCATCTGCGTTCGGCAGTTCCTCGACTGTCGGCACGTTCTCCGCTTTCAAGCCTTCCACCGTTTTGTGGAACTTGTCGAGCGTTACAAAAAGGTTGCTGCTTGAAAC
>ERZ777306.2802-NODE-2802-length-20629-cov-5.047439_pt1 | contig 20629 bp, 20 predicted proteins | sample MGYA00374966_ERZ777306 | MGnify/ENA primary metagenome ERZ777306 (study PRJEB29329, sample SAMN06343882) | mouse gut metagenome | isolation source: Mouse cecum | place: Austria: Vienna | collected 2014-11-15 ...
ATCTCGCTTGCAACCATAAGGACATTGCCCGCAAGGTTATGCTTACCTTTAAGGATTAATTATCCCCTAAATCCTCATTTCTTTCCCATAATTCTACCTTTCTCATCGCATTTATATCGTAAAAAGCCCTGCCTTCCGCTTTGCCAAAGGCAGGGCTTTTCCTTATTCATATCATCCGCCAGCCAGCTTCCTGCATACAAACCAGCACTTCATGTGCCGTTTTGGCATCAACTGATTGTATGGTAATTTCCCGTCCATCTGGTGCCGATTGCACAGAACCTAACCCACGAATCCGGTTTAACCGCTGATGCAATGCTGTACTATCTGGAAACCCTCTGCACTGAAAATGCAGTTCCAAATTAACCCCTCATTTCCTTTTATGATATATCCAAAGTATGCCCAATCCATCCCCAATTTATAAATTACCCATGGGCAATTTCCACACAAATAATCCAGCATTACACAAAAGAGGGGGAAGGGAATCATTGGTTTCCCTTCCCCCTTTTAGTGCCCCGGCGCATAGCGGTTGACTTGCGTGGGGGAATTTCGTATTATAATAATAGGATTGCTTTTTCTTTCGGAGGACTGCCCACTATGACAACTATCTATTGCCGCCAGAAAGCCGTTGGAACTCCCGCTTGTGGTCAAAAGGAACTCATCCCCCGGACACTGTGAGGTGAATTTTATGCAGGAAAATAAGATGGGCGTCATGCCGGAAGGTAAATTATTGCTTTCCATGTCTTTACCCGTTATGGGTTCTATGCTGATTAGTGCCCTGTATAACATCGTCGATAGTATGTTTGTTGCCCGAATCAGCGATAATGCCTTAAACGCCGTATCTTTAAGTTTTCCCATACAACTGCTGATGATTTCTTTGGCAACTGGTATTGGTGTTGGCTTAAATGTGCTGCTTAGCCATGCGCTAGGTGCTGGTCAGCAGCAGCGCGCTGACAGCATTGCTACAAACAGTATTTTCCTATCGTTTGTCTGTTGGATTGCCTTTGCCCTACTCGGTCAACTATTTTCCGCACCATTCCTATCCCTTTTCACAGAAAATAAAGTAGTTCTGTCCATGGGTTTAGATTATCTGCGCATTTGCACCGGATTTTCTGGCGGCGTTTTTTTATTATTCACTGCCGAACGTTTAATGCAAGCTACTGGCAAAACTGTCTATCATATGTTAATTCAATGCCTTGGTGCTGGGCTGAATATTATCCTTGACCCAATTTTTATTTTCGGCTATTGGGGCTGTCCTGCATTCGGCGTTGCTGGCGCTGCCGCCGCAACCGTTATTGGGCAATGCGTTGCCGCTGCTGTCGGCTTGTGGCTGAACCATTTACTGAATCATGATATTCATTTATCTTTTCGTGGCTTCCGCCCAAGCCGTGCCATCAACTTGGAAATTTGCCGTGTCGGATTGCCTGCGGCACTCATCCAAGCGCTTTCCACCTTTATGGTTGCTGGCATGAACGCTGTTTTAATGCCGCTTCATGCGGCAGCTGTCGGCTTTTTTGGCGTTTATTATAAACTGCAAAACTTCCTTTATATGCCGCTTTATGGCATGACCAATACCCTTGTTCCCATCATTGGCTATAACCTTGGCGCGGGCAAGCCCAACCGCATCCGGCGGCTTGCCTGGCAAGCTGTGAAATTCTCCCTTGTTTTAATGGGCGCTGGCATGGTGCTGTTCCTTTTGTTCCCCCGCGCATTGCTTGGGCTATTTGGCAGCGAGGCTTTTGCCTATTCTGGCGGGCTTGCTGCAATTCGTATCATTGCACCATCTTTCCTGCCCGCAGGTGTGATTCTAACCTTTGCTGGTATGCTGCAAGGCTTAGGACGCAGTGGCGAAGCCCTTTTATTGTCCAGCCTGCGGCAAATCATTTTCCTATTGCCTGTCGCTTACCTGCTTGGACAGCATAATCTTTCTGTTTTATGGATTGCTTTTCCGGTTGCAGAGTTACTTTCTTTACCTGCCAGCCTATGGCTTTGGCGGCGTGCCGCCAAAGCCTTGCAAAAATAACCATAAGTTTTTATGACGGGCAGCCTTGTAATCTGCTTTGGAAAGGCATACAATAAATATATCAAATCTATTATGCTGGAGGGTGATTCCAATGGATTCCGCATTTGAACAAATCACCAGTGATATCCTGGCTGACCCGCTTTTTCAGGAAACCCGTCATTTTGTCCATCATGGGGCAGAAAATTCCGTATATGACCATTCTATTGCCACTGCACAAGCTGCTTATGCCATTGCACTGCGGCTGGGGCTGGAGAATGCTGAAGTGATTTCTGTCACTCGTGCCGCACTATTGCATGATTTCTTTGGCTATGACTGGCACAGTGACTGGTTTAAGTCCTATCAGCAAGAATTTTCTGGCTGGCAGCGGCTGCGGCATATGCACGCTTTTATTCATGGTGATATTGCCGCACAGCGTGCCCGAGCACATTTCCATTTATCCGACCGGCAATGCAGCGCGATTGCAAGCCATATGTTCCCGTTGTCTTTTTCTGTTCCCAAATCGAGTGAAGCCTGGATTATCACACTGGCAGACAAAATTGTTGCATCCCGCGAGATGGCGCAGGCTGCAAAATATTACACGGCAAAATTCTGCCGCAAATTATTCCATGCCGCATAAAATGAAAAAAAAAAGCCTCCTGCAAGGGGATTTTCCCCGCAGGAGGTTTTCTTTTGGCGTGATATTACAATACTTTGGATAAAAACTCGCGCAAGCGCGGATGCTGTGGGTTGCTGAAAAATTCACCGGGTTCATTCTGTTCAGCAATAATGCCCTGGTCAACAAATAATACACGGGTTGCCACTGACCGCGCAAACCCCATTTCATGGGTTACAACCACCATAGTCATGCCTTCCAGCGCAAGTTCTTTCATAATCTCCAGCACTTCGCCAACCATTTCCGGGTCAAGCGCGGAAGTCGGCTCATCAAACAGCATCACATCCGGATTCATAGCAAGCGCCCGCGCAATGGCAATGCGCTGCTGCTGCCCGCCGGATAACTGCCGCGGATAAGAATCCGCTTTATCCGGCAAACCGACACGCTCTAATAATTCCATTGCCCGCTTGTCTGCTTCCGCTTCACTTGCCAGCCCCAATTTCACAGGCGCTAATTTAATATTTTCCCGTACAGATAAATGTGGGAATAAGTTAAACTGCTGGAATACCATGCCCATTTTTTGCCGTAGTTTATTGACATCGGTTTTGGGGTCAGTAATATCTGTGCCTTCAAATGTGATTGTACCTGCTGTTGGCTGCTCCAGCAGGTTAAGGCACCGCAAAAATGTCGATTTGCCTGAACCGGATGCCCCAATGATGACCACCTTTTCACCCTTGCTGATATGTTCGTCAATCCCTTTCAGCACTTCATGGTCGCCAAATGATTTCCGTAAACCTTTAACGTCGATCACTTTCGTGCAGCCTCCTTTCAATCACTTTTTGCAGCTGGGTCAGTCCAATGACCATAATGAGATAAAATACAGCGGTAATCATCAGCGGCATAATATTAAATATCTTAGCCTTGATGCCATTTGCCATTTTGACCACTTCATTGACCGCAATATACCCCGCCACAGAAGTTTCTTTCAGCAATGTAATAAATTCATTAAACAGCGCAGGCAGGATATTCCGAATCGCCTGCGGCATAATAATCAGCCGCATGGTCATGCCGGAAGTCAGCCCAAGCGAACGTCCTGCTTCGGTCTGCCCGCGGTCAATCGACTGGATGCCCGCACGGATAATCTCAGCGACATATGCGCCTGAATTGATGCCAAACCCTACAATACCCGCCAATGTACCATCTGTCATGCTGACAAATACGCCGCCATAAATAATCAGCAATTGCAGCATAACCGGTGTGCCACGGATAATGGTTAAGTATAAATTGCAGATTTTTTCCGCAATCATCAGCACCAAATTATGTTTGCCATTGTCACGGCTCTGTTGAGCGCTGACTTTTATGATGGCAATGATAATGCCGATGACAATGCCTAAAATGACAGCGCCCGCCGCCAGTTCCAATGTTTTCAGCAACCCTTTAAAATAAAGCTGCCACCTGCCATTGGTTAAAAATGCCGTATCAAATTGATCCCATAGCTTTGCCAAACCGGTTAATTCCTCTGGTGCTGCCGCAAGTCGGGTGAACACAGTTATATCTCCCCTTTTCTTTATTTTGATAGCAAAACAGCAGGGACGCGATACGCTCCTGCTGTTTTGAAATTTTTACTCAATACCCATATGCTGGGTGATTAGTTCATCAACTTTTTCGCCGTTATATTCTTTCAGCACTTCATTAATCACAGCCTGCAAATCTTCCTGCCCTTTCTGGATTGCAAACGCATAATGTTCATCAGTCAGTTTTTCCGGCAATAATACCAGCTTGCCGCCCTGCGCTGCAACAATGGCTTCGGCAGGCTTCTGGTCAACAATCATTGCGTCTGCCTTGCCCTGTGCCAGCATCATACCCGCTTCTACCGCAGATTTGTACCTGAGCACCTGGGCATCCTTAATTTCGGAACCTGTGGTTTCGGTATCGCCAGAAGCGTACCAGTCGCCGGTTGTGCCTTCCTGCACAGTAATATTCTTGCCAGAAAGCATAGCGTCATCGGCTTTCAAGTCAGAACCTGCCGGCACAACAACCATCTGGGAAGATGTAACATATTCATCTGAAAAGTCAACTTCCTTAAGGCGTTCTTCAGTAATGGTCATACCTGCCGCAGCAAAGTCACCCTTGCCAGCTTTCAGCGCGTCAATAATGCCGTCAAAATCCATATCGACAATTTTTAATTCCACGCCGATTTTATCCGCAACTGCCTGCGCAATATCTGGGTCAACGCCCTGCACCGAACCATCATCGCCAAGATATTCAAACGGCGGGAACTGTGCATTGGTCAGCATAACAATTTCGCCTTTTGCTTTGATTGCGTCAATGGTTGGGGTTTCACTGCCGGACGCAGCGCTGGAAGCCGCGCCGCTACCTGACGATGGGTTAGAACCTGTTGCAGCATTCCCGCCGCCATTGCCGCCGCAGGCGGTCAATACGCCAGCGAGCATCATTGCTGCCAGCGCCAATGAGAATTTCTTTTTCATTATTTACTTTCCTCCTGTAAAAGGGCAAAAAGCAAAACGCCATGCCCTTCTTTTTGGTTACAGGTATTATTATACACGCTTCCAGACGAATATCAAGTCATGACTTGCGAAAACTATCAGGATTTCCGCATATATTTTTGTTCATATGCCCATCGTGATGAATATTTATGCGTAAAAGGCTGCATAATTGACGTTTTCAGCAAAATCCTGCATATTCCTATCCACAGATTTCCTGCACGCGAGCTTCGTCACTGCGCATGGCTTCGAGTGTCTTGGTAAACAGTTCATCCAGCTCCCAACCAAGCAGTTCCGCCCCTTTCGCAATGATTTCACGGGAACAGCCTGCTGCAAATTTTTTGTCTTTATATTTCTTTTTCAGGCTTTTCAGCTCCATATCCTGCACACTTTTGGATGGGCGCATCAGTGCTGCCGCGCCAATCAGCCCGGTCAGTTCATCACAAGCAAATAATATTTTCTCCATTAGATGTTCTGGTTTTATTTCCACAGTAATCCCCCAGCCATGGCTTGCGGTTGCATGGATGGTTTTTTCATCCACGCCATGGTCCCGCATGAGCTGCTGTGATTTGACACAATGCTGCTCTGGATACATTTCAAAATCCAAATCATGCAGTAAACCGACATTTGCCCAAAAATCCGCTTCATCCGCATAACCAAGCGTTTGGGCAAAATAACGCATCACACCTTCTACAGTGACAGCGTGACGCAAATGAAACGCTTCTTTATTATACGTTGTCAGCAGTTCCCAAGCCTGTTCACGAGTCATTTTTATGATTCCTCCTGCAATATAAAATCAGTTTTTACTATCGTTTATGATAACGCCTGCTCATGTTGTTTGTCAACCGGCGGCAAGTGTGCTATAATAGGTGAAAGCACCAAACTTCGGAGCGGTATTCATTATGCTATTTAACTCTTATTTCTTTATTTTTGTATTCCTGCCTTTTGGCATTGCGGGTTATTTTGTGCTGCATCATTTTACCCGCCCACGCTACGCGCAGTATTTTCTGCTTGCCATGTCATTTTGGTTTTATGCCGCAAATGATTTGCGTTCTGTGCCTGTGCTGCTTGGCAGCATTTTGCTAAACTATTTGTTCAGCACCGCAATTTCAGCAACACCATACCGCCGCACCAAAAGCATTTTGCTGGTTTGCGGAATATTTTTAAACCTTCTGACGCTAGGTATTTTTAAATACATGAACTTTTTCATGGAAAATATCGCGCTGCTTACCGGGCAGGGTTATGACCCGATACAATTGCTTTTACCGCTTGGCATCAGTTTTTTCACATTCCAGCAAATTTCCTATCTTGTTGACACTCGCCGTGGTACTGCTCCAACATATACCCTGCCGGAATATGCGCTGTATGCTTCGTTTTTCCCCTATGTCACCAGCGGGCCGATTGCGTTTCATTCAGAAATCCTGCCGCAAATCCAAAGCCGGGCAAATTGGGTGCCTTCTGCCCGCAATTTGTCCCGCGGACTGACTGCTTTTTCCTTTGGGCTTTTCAAAAAAGTATTGGTCGCGGATACGTTTGGCGCAGCTGCTGATTGGGGCTGGAACCACCTGAATGACTTAAATATCCCTGCCGCAATCCTTGTTATCCTCGCTTATAGTTTGCAGCTTTATTTTGATTTCGCTGGGTACAGCGATATGGCATCCGGCGTTGCCCTTTGTTTTAACATCGAATTGCCTATGAACTTTGATTCGCCGTACCGCGCCCGCGATATCGCGGATTTCTGGAAGCGCTGGCATATAACTATGACCCGCTTTTTCACCCAATATGTGTATATCCCACTCGGCGGAAGCCGCCATGGGTTGATACACACCTGTATCAATACCTTAATCATCTTTTTACTTTCCGGTTTATGGCATGGCGCAGCTTGGACTTTTGTGTTATGGGGTGCGCTGCATGGCATTGCCATGGTGGTTTGCCGTGTGCTGAAAGCACATACCAAACGCCATTTGCCGCTTTTGCCGGCATGGCTGCTGACATTTGTGTTTGTCAATCTCTGTTGGGTCTTTTTCCGCGCACCAAGTATCGCCGCTGCCGGACAGCTTTTATCCCGCACAGTAATGGGCGGATTTGGCGCATTGCCTGCCGATTTGACCGACTGCTTTATGATTACGGAATTTTCCTGTTTGCAGCAGCTTTTACCATTCAGCAAGGAAACTTTTGCCACAGTGGTTTGCATCTTTTTTGTGCTGGCAGCGCTTGCTGGTGCTGTTTTCCCGCAAAATATGCAGCAGCGCCTAAAAAATTTCCAGCCAAAGCCTTCGCTGTGCGTTGCCGCAACCCTGCTTTTATTCTGGTCGATTCTTTCCTTATCCGGCGTCAGTACCTTCCTTTATTTTACCTTCTGAGGTGGTTTTATGTATAAAAAATACCTCACCGGTATGCTTGCCGGTCTTTTGTCTTTGCTTTTGCTGTCCGGTGCGCTTGTGGCTGTCATTGACCCATCTTTCCATTACCATATGCCATTTGAACCAGTCAAAGCAGTTTATTTAAATGAACGATATCAAAACGCTGGGCTTGCGCGTAATTTGGACTATGATACTGTAATTATCGGTTCATCAGTCACAGCAAACTTCCGCCCTTCGCAATTTAACGCACTTTTTGACGCACAAACGGTGAAATTAACGTTTCCCGGCGGCTGTTTTTCAGATTTTCAAACCGCACTTAATTTGTGTTTTTCCCGCAATGATGTGAAACGGGTTTTCTGGAGTCTTGACCCTAATTTGCTGATGAGCCCATATGACAAAGAACCAACACCATTACCGCAATATTTATACAACGAAAACCCCTTTGACGATGTCAAATACCTGTTTAATAAAGATGTTTTGTTGGAACAATGCGGGGAAAGTATGCTTGCCACACTGCGTGGCACAGGGGAAACTTTGGATGACGCTTTCACTTGGGACACCAAATATGAATTTTCGCATGAACATTCATTATGGAGTTATGTGCGTCCGGATTGGAACGAAACCCCAGAACCGGCTGACGCTTATGACGCAATCATTGACCGCAATTTAAAATGCGTACTGGATTTTGTCAAAGCCCATCCGAATACGGAATTTTACCTGTTTACACCGCCATATAGTATGCTGTATTGGGACAGGGTATTTCGTGACGGCACCTATGCCGCTGTTATGGCATTATACGACCGGCTGCTGACAGAACTGCCGCCATATGAAAATATCCATTATTATTGTTTCGCGATAGATGAAGTGACCATCCCGCTTGGCAATTATACCGATGAAGTGCATTTTTCCGGGGAAATCAGCCGCTATCTTGCCGAATATATGGCGCAAAATCCTGGTGTGACCGAAGAAATCCGCCCTGCGATGCACGCATTTTTCCGCAATCTTGCGGAAAACTATGATTTTGACAGTATGTTCCCCATGTCTTTGCGGGAGCATCCCAGGCGGGTTCGCATCTTAGACCCCAATTATTAAATGTATTAAAAGAAGGAGGAAATCTAAAAGATGATTATCCATTTAACCCAGGAGAATTTTGACGAAACCGTCAACACTGGTTTGCCTGTACTGATTGATTTCTGGGCAGTCTGGTGTATGCCATGCACCATGTTTTCGCCCATTGTCGAGGAAGCCGCAAAAAAACTGGAAGGGCGTGCGATTGTCGCCAAACTGAACATTGATGAACAGCCTGCCCTTGCGGAACGTTTCCGGGTGATGTCTATCCCAACGGTTGTTGTACTGAAAAACGGCAAAGAAGCAAACCGCAGTGTAGGTATAATCCCGCTGGAAGAATTGCTCGCCTTGATCAATTAATCCTTTCAAAAAAAGGGCGGTGTTGGTCTGCCCTCCCTTATTCAGGGCAGACCAACACCGCCAGGGTTTCCAAAGGGATGATATCCCTTTGGCGCTGCCTGCGGAGGGCTGGGGTGTGGGGCAAAGCCCCACAAAGGAAGGGAGATGCTTACATTATGCACGTTGCTTTGCTGCAAACCGCAGTTTGTGCGGATGAAACCACCAATATGCGTACCGCTGCAAGCTGTATCCGCTGGGCTGCCCAGCAAGGCGCAGATATTGCCGTTTTGCCGGAAATGTTCTGCTGCCCTTATGACCCTAGTATATTTGCGCAATATGCCCAGCCGCAAGGCGGCAAACGCTGGCAGCAATTATCTGCCCTTGCGCGAGCACATAACCTTTACCTGGTTGCCGGTTCGGTGCCCGAATGCGAGGGGGAACATCTCTATAACACCTCCTTTGTCTTTGCGCCGGATGGCGCGCAGATTGCCCGCCACCGTAAAGCCCACCTTTTTGACGTCGCATTTGAAGGCAAACCCGCTTTCCGTGAATCGGATTCCTTTTGCCCAGGGCATGGTATTACCACCTTTGATACCCCCTTTTGCCGGTGCGGGCTGATGATTTGTTATGATATCCGCTTCCCAGAATATGCTTTGGAAACCGCGGAGGCTGGCGCGGATGTGATTTTTGTCCCCGCCTGCTTTAACCAGCGCACCGGCCCCGCACATTGGGAACTGTTATTCCGTGCCCGTGCCGCGGATAACCAAATATTTATGGCTGGCGTTTCCAGTGCATTGGACTGGCAGGCAACTTACCATTCTTATGCTCACTCTATCGCTGTATCCCCATGGGGCGATGTGCTTGCGCAGCTTGGTACCCGCCCAGAAAACCATATCGTTTCCTTTGATTTAAGCCGTTTAGCGGCTGTGCGACGGCAAATGCCGCTTGCAAGCCACCGTAAATCCTATCAAAACCATACTTAACAAATGCAAAACCCGCAGTCTGCCGACTGCGGGTTTTTTCCCATTTATGTGCAAGCCCATTGCGCTAATACGCGGGAAAAATCCCGGTTCTTTAAATCCTCCGCCCGGATGACAAAATTAATTGGCCCACCATTCAAATCAAGGTCCATGCCGTCAATATCCTCTTGCGGATACGCATATGTATCATCATAAAGCTGAAGCAGCAAGGTGTCACATTCTGCGAAGCCTTCATCATTATCATCATATGACCGCGGATCATCCTGGAGATAACTAGGATATCCCCCTAACTTACAGCCGCCATTTTTAATCTGTTCCCGTATTTTTTGCAGTACTTCCCGCTCTTCTGGCGTATGATCGCGCAGCCGGTAAGGCATCAATTCTTCTGGGTCAGCATCAGGCAAACAGGCTTTTCCCGCGTCAGCAAAAAGCCGGTCAAACCGGAAATCTTCATCGTTAATTGCTTCTTGTTCCACCGGTTTGAAATCCACCTTTAACGGTACATTTGGGCAGCGCCATAAATAGTCATTCCCCCGCTGCATATCCTCTAAATCAAACTGGCTGGCTGGGCGCGGCATATTGCTGCGCTTTGCCTGTGCCCAAGGTACTGCCATTTTTGCTTCACATTCTTCCATGGTAACTGTATCATCAATTTCTGGATAATAAAGAATACGCCAATAATCCTGCGGCGGAAAGATATCACCTTCCAGCCCAAAATCACCAAAATGCCAGTCCTCTAAAAAAATTTGCAGCAGCCCTGTTTCCGGAAACCCTTCCATCAAGGGCATTTGTGCAAAATTAATTTGCGCACATAACCAAAGCTGACTGCCTTTGATGTCTGTAGGGATTTGTCCATGATGCGGCACATAAGGCGTTCCGCCTAAATGGCTGTCCGCCACACCAAATGTCTGTTTACTAAGCCGCAGACGACATGCTGGACGTTTATTTTCCGCCTGTATCTGATTCACAATTTGCTGACAAAATTGTATCTTTTGCATATTCGTCATTTGTTTTTCCCTCCAAATTCCCGTTTGCTTTTGAAGCAGGGCGAGTTAGTCCTCTGCTGGTACGGGAATATATACCCGCTCCAGCGGGATGATTTCTTTATATTTGGTGCTTAATCCTTCATAATATTTGAGGATCAGCGCGGCTAGTTCCTGCCCATCTATCCCACGGATAATTGGTGTATGTTCCAAATACCGCTTCGCATTTTTGGTGTAGCCGGATAAGGATACAAATAACCCATAATCGCCTTCCCGCATTGCACCTTTCAGTGATTGGATTAAACTTTCTTTGATATCATTGTCCTGGCTCTTGACTTGCACCAGAATGCGGGGCGGCAATTCATCTTTATATGCTGTAATATCAATCCCACTGTCACCGCCCTGCGGGGATAACTGGGTTCGATAACCCATGGCATTCAAAAGGTCAGCGACAAAATTTTCTAACGCATAGCCTTTTAAATGCCGGCTGAGTTCTTTCAAAATAAAATCCTTGGTGCTTTGTTTAATTTCCTCCGCAGTTGCGCCAACGGTTTCATCTTCTGTTTCTATGGATGTTTTTTGAACCCTTTATCCAATGCAGCCAAAAACTCATCCGCATGGTTTTTAACCATAAATAATGTCATAAAAGAACCAGTTTCATATAATGCGCCTTGGGAAAATGCTGTCCGCGGCAAATGTTTCAGCCATTTTACTCTGCGCTGCTGTACATAAGATGCATTTGCGTCATATTGATAATCCCCTTCAATGATGCCAATATTGATTTCATTGTTGCTCTTGGATGGGAATACCACATAATCGCCAACCTGGATTTCATATCGAAACCGATACAGCATCCCGGCGCTGGCGGCAACTGCCCGTTTGCTTTCATACCCATAAACAGCCATATATTTTTCCTTGAAGGCTTCACGGTTGTTTTCTATATCCGTCATATCGCCAAAGTCTTCCCAGCCAATGGCAATCACATTTTTTTCTAAGAATAACGCATCATCCTGTGTATGAATGCCCCAAACCCGTTGTTCCATCTCTTTCATCCCCTGCTGTTTTTATTTTCGTTATCATCCTGGTTCATTATGGCAAGCCTGCCCGCTTGCCGACAAGTGAATAAAATAATCTGCCGTTCTTTTGCCAGCGACTGTAATAACCATAACCCACGTTCCATCCGTTTGCTATCCCATGTCAGGAATGGGTCATCCAGTATCAGCGGCACACTTTCTTTGCCGCTTAACACCTGGCATACTGCCAGCCGCAGCGCAAAATACAATTGGTCACGCGTGCCGGAGGACAGCCGGAGCGCATCTAACAATGTGCCGTCATTGCCCGCGCAGCGTGCCCGTAAAGAAGAATCCAGCTTGACTTCTGTATAACTTTCATTCGTCAAATATGTGAGATATTGTTCAGCCAGTTCGGTAATCTGCGGGGAAATGCGCGCGCTAAGCGCGGCATTTTCTGATTTTATGTTTTCTTCTGCCAGCCGAATGGCATCAAGCTGCACCACAATGCGTTTTAACTCCGCCTGTGCGCTTGCCTGCGCAGAAAGCCATTCTTCCTTGCTGCCAAATACCTGCTGCCGCCCTTGCAGCCGCGCAAGTTCATTTTTCGCCTGTTCCGCTAATTGGCGCGCCTGCGCGGCCTGTGCCCGCGCGGCTTCCACTTCGCCGCGATGGGCTTCATCAATGTTGGAAACATCTTTTACCCGGCTTAACTGGATTAAAATATCCTGTAAACGGCTTTGTTCCCGGCGCAATGCCTGCCAATCTTCCCGCGCAGAACGAATCCATTCGCCAGCTTGTTCAATGGTTTCCGCCTGCGGCCATAATTTGCGCGCCGCCCGAATCACCACATCATATTCATCCTGTAAAACAGAGGCAGCCATTTTCTGATCATCCATGGTGCGCTGATGCTTGAGTGATAATTTCTGCCGGGATTCATCATAATCCTCATCCGGTTCCCCTAACCGCGGCACACTGCCAAGGAATGCCGCAATCAGCGCAACAATTGCCATGCCGGATAAAATATAGGGCATCCATGGCGTCAGCTCACCGAAATCGGCTTGTGAAAGCGCTGTACCCGCCGCGGAAACCGCCATCAGCAACGCAAACAGTAAGGCAATCCAACGGATACGCGGACGTGTCACTTTGTTGCGCTTGACTTCCTCATCCAGTTTGCGTTCATCCACTTCTTCCAGCGCGTGCTTAAAGTTAGAATCCACATAAGGCATATCCGACCGTTTTTCGCGTTCCAGACGGACAGCACCTTCATAACCGAATAAAGCTTCTTCCGCTTCCCGCAATAAGATTTCATCAGGCAAACCATCTTTTAAGTTGCGGATATGCTTTTCACTTTCCTCTTTCAAGATGCGAAGCTGTTTTTCTTCACCGATCATTTTGCCTGCATAAACCAAATAAATCTTTTCATATTGACTGTGCAGCCGTTCGGCTTCTGCAAAAAGGCGGTCAGTCTCCGCCTGCTGTGCGGCAATCTGCTTTTCCAGCGCCGCAATATCGGCAAGGCGCTTGCCAACGGCACGGCATTCCTCCTCCAACCGGGGTTGTTCGCCATGCCCGTTGCCAGAGTTCAAATCCAGCCGCCACCGTGCAAGTGTTTTGAGCGCTGTGCCACAGCGCGCATTGGTATCCCCAGTCTGTGCCATGCTGACAATCAGCTCACTCAGTTCAGAAGACGGTCGCGACATATCCAGCCCATCAACCATTGCGCTGGATAAAAACGCATCCTCACCCATGCCAAGCAGCACATGGCCACAGTTATGGGCTGTCAGCAACGGGCATATTTCACCGGTATCCTCATAAAATGCCTGAAAGCCCTGCATAATGCCGCCACGGTTGCTTTCCCGGATAATGGTCACTGGACGCCCGGTAAATTCCACGGTCATACGCCCACTCATAGCCTTGCCATCCTGTGGAAAATATTTTGTTTTATCCGACAACGCATTTGCAGTATCCCGCCGGGCAGTATTCAGCCCATACAGCATGACCCGGATAAACGCACATAATGTCGTTTTCCCCCAGCCATTTGGCAAGACACGGCAGCATAATTTATCAGAAAAATCAATTTTCTGCCCGTTCATATTGCCGAAATGTCCTTGTATTGATAATATTTTCATATCTTTTTCTCCAAAAATATATATGCCTGGTTTTGCACAAATTTACAGCCTTTTTGCCGGCTGATACAATTTAAGTATACCACAATCTGCCGTCCTTCCGCAACGCCGCGCTGCAATCCAAAACATATATTTTCATAAAATCAGCAATTTGCATATGGCTTTGATGAAATGCTGAAAAGTCAGACGGAATTTGACAAATTGCAATCCGCAGGATAAAATAAAAATGCCCTTCCAAACAAGGAAGGGCAGGCAAGTTCTGCCCCAGTCAAGGCGGTTTTTTTTCATTTGGAATGCAATCCTACCCTATCCATGCTGTTTTCATGCGTGCCACAGCGCTTTTTGCGGCAAACAGAAAAAGTCATGAAAAACCGCAAATCATATCAAATATCCGGTTTATCTGACAAATATATTGACAGCACAGCTTTAATGCGCTACAATAAAAACGCGGCACAGTGATAATGCTGCAATTTATAAACTGAACTGAAAGGATGTTTCATTACATGAAAAAAAGATTCCTCAGCCTGCTGCTGGCAGGCGCGGCGCTGACTATGACACTCACCGGCTGCGGCGGCGCGGGCAAGGATAATGGCGGCGCAGCTTCCGGTTCCGGTGCGGGTGCTTCGGGCGCGGCGTCCTCAGGCGCAAGCGCGGACAGCGATGTGGCTTATGTCAAAGATAAGGGCACTTTGATTGTCGGCATTACCGACTTTAACCCCATGGACTACCAGGAATCCGGCAGTGATGAATGGATTGGCTTCGATGCGGATATGGCAAAAGAATTTGCGAAAACCCTTGACGTAGAAGCTGAGTTCATCGAAATCAACTGGGATAACAAAATCATGGAGCTGGAAACCAAAGCGATTGACGCGGTTTGGAATGGCATGACACTGACCGATGAAGTCAAAAACAGTATGAACTGTTCGATGCCATACTGCCGCAACGCACAAGTTGTTGTTGTGCCAAAGGATAAGGCTGACCAGTATAAAGATGCAGATTCCCTCAAAGATTTATCCTTTGCGGTGGAATCCGGCTCGGCTGGCGAAAAGGCTGCACAGGCGATGAACTTTAACGCAACCTCTGTACAGACCCAAGCTGCCGCCGTTATGGAAGTTTCCTCCGGCGCTTCAGATGCTTGTGTCATTGACCTGCTGATGGCAGGCGCAATGGTCGGCGAAGGCACCAGCTATCCGGATCTCACTTATACCGTCAACCTCAACGAGGCAAACAATGAAGAAAGTGAAGAATATGGCGTTGGCTTCCGCAAAGACAGCGACCTGACTGACGCGTTCAACAGCTTCTATAAAGATGCTTTTGCCGCTGGCAAAGTAACAGAAATCGCTACCACTTACGGCGTACAGGAATCGCTGATCGACCCACAGTAAACGACGTCTTTTTATCAAGGCAGAGGGCAATTTTCCCCTCTGCCTTTTGCCCAATTTATCACAAGGAAGGTCTGCACCCATGTTAGGTTCTGTTACGATTTCCCTGCTTGGCGGCTTTGCCACCACCATCAAACTGTTCCTGCTCACGCTGCTGTTTGCCCTGCCGCTGGGGCTGCTCATCAGCTTTGGTACCATGAACCGCTTTGCCCTGCTGCGCGGGCTTGTCAAAACCATTGTCTGGGCAATCCGCGGCACCCCGCTGATGCTGCAAATTATCGCGATTTATTATGGTCCTGGCATTTTGTGGGGCGGCAGCCTGCTGCCCCGTTTTACTGCCGCACTTGTCGCGTTTTCCATCAACTATGCCTGTTATTTTTCTGAAATCTTCCGCGGCGGCATTCAATCCATCCCGCGTGGGCAGTATGAAGCTGGTTTGGTGCTTGGCATGACCCGCCCACAGATTTTTTTCCGCGTTACCCTTTTGCAGGTCATTAAGCGGGTTATCCCACCGATGGGCAATGAATTTATCACCCTTGTTAAAGATACCGCCCTTGCCCGCACCATCGCTGTGTATGAAGTGCTGTGGATGGGTGAAAAATACATCAAAAGCGCCGGGCTGATCTGGCCATTATTCTATACCGCTGTCTTTTACCTGGCATTCAACGGCATCCTGACCCTGCTGTTTGGCTGGTTTGAAAAGAAAATGGACTATTTCCGCGTGTAAAAGGAGGATGCAGCTTTATGCCAGTTTTGGAAGTGAACCATATCAACAAAAGTTTCGGCGGCACCCAAGTGCTGAAAGATATCAGCTTTTCACTGGAACGCGGGCAGGCGCTTGCTATTATCGGGTCAAGCGGGTCGGGCAAAACCACGCTGCTGCGTTGTCTAAATTTTTTGGAAACGCCTGACGGCGGTACAATTTCGGTCAATGATGAACAGATTTTTGACGCGGCAAACCATGCCGCAGTCAGTGATGCGGAAATCCGCAAAAAACGCCTGCATTTTGGCATGGTGTTCCAGTCCTTCAACCTGTTTCCGCAATATACCGCGCTGGAAAACGTAATGCTTGCCAATTTACTGCTCGCCAAAAAACAGCCGGATTTCAAAAAAAATAAACGCGCTGTTTTGGAAAAAATTGAACACCAGGCAATGGATTTACTCGAACAGATGAGCCTGGAAGGGCGCATGAGCCATTACCCCCATCAGCTTTCCGGCGGGCAGCAGCAACGCGTTGCGATTGCCCGCGCACTTGCCCTGCATCCAGATATCCTATGTTTCGACGAACCAACCTCCGCCCTTGACCCGGAGCTAACTGGCGAGGTGCTCAAAGTCATTCGCACCCTGGCGGAAAAACATACCACAATGGTAATTGTTACCCATGAAATGGCATTTGCCCGCGATGTTGCCGACCGCATTATTTTTATGGATGACGGCGTTATCGTGGAACAGGGTACCCCGGCCGAAATTTTTGAACATACCCAAAACGACCGTACCCGTGCATTCCTGCACAGGTTTTCACAAAACGCCTAGTTTCCGCAGGCTATCCAAAAAAAATTTGGATAGAATCACGGATTTTTAGTTTACAAAACGCCGGTTTTACGGTAAAATAGGGGCATATACAGTGCGGCTGTATGCGCCCCTTATTTTTATGCCAAAATTTTTTGGGAATATTTTTGTTATTTCCTGTTGAAGTTTCGGTGAAGTTTTGTTACAATAAAAGTAGTGCGGCGCAACCCATTCGCACTGCGCCTGACATCATGGTTAAAACGCCCGGCCAGGGCATTTTATACAACAAAATTTTTTAATACTGGAGATGTTTATTATGGCTATGGATTCTTTCAGCGCGTCCCTGATGAAGGACAAAAGAGAAATCATCATTGCCCCCACCATCTATAAGTTCGCAAATTTTGGTGAATTTGCTCAGGAATTTGCACTTGGCGACCGTGACGTTGTCCTGACCAACGAGTTCATCTACAAGCCCTTCATGGAACAGTACAACCTGTCCTGCACTTATGTGTTCCAGGAAAAATTCGGCGCAGGCGAGCCTTCCGAGGCCATGATTGAAACCATGTACGAGAAAATCCCGTATGAATCCTATGACCGCGTTATCGCTATCGGCGGCGGCGCTATCATGGACCTTTGCAAGCTGCTTGGCTGCAAGCGCCCGTCTTCTGTGCATGAACTGTACTTCAAACGTGAACCAATCGTGCATGAAAAAGAAGTTATCGCTATCCCGACAACCTGCGGCACCGGCTCTGAAGTGACTAACATTTCTGTTGCCATCGTCAAGGACGAAAAAGACGGCAAGCTGACCGGCGGCGAAACCAAACTCGGCCTGGTTTCTGACGACATCATCCCGAACAAGGTCTGCCTGATTCCTGACCTGCTCAAGACCCTGCCGTATAAGCCTTTTGCTTCTTCTGCTATCGACGCGCTGATTCATGCAACCGAATCTTACCTTTCCCCAATGCGTAAGACCACCACTTCTGAAATGTATTCCATCAAGGCAATGGAAATGATCCTGGAAGGCTTCCGCCAGATCGGCGAAAAAGGCCCGGATGCACGCCTTGAATATCTCGACGAATATGTTACCGCGTCCCTCTATGCCGGCATCGCATTCCTGAAAGCTGGCTGCGCGACCGTACACGGTATGTCCTTCCCGCTCGGCGGCACCTACCATGTACCGCATGGCGAATCTAACTATGCCCTGTTCGGCAAAATCCTTGAAATCTATGACGAAAAGAACCCGGACGGCGAACTGATGAACTTCAAGAAGCTGGTTGCCCGTATTCTTGGCTGCGACGTAAAGGACGCAATCAAGGTGCTTAACGAACTGCTTGAAAAAGTGCTGCCGCTTAAACCACTGCGCGAATATGGCTTCAAGGAATCCGACATTGTCGATTTCCCAGAATCCGTTATGATTAACCAGCAGCGCCTCATCACCAACTCCTACGTTCCAATGACCAAGGATTTGATGGAACGCATCTACCGCGAGTGCTACTAATTTCCGAATGGACTGCTTTTAACCCTGTAAACTAGCATGGGCTTCGGGGGCGGACGATTTCCGTCCGCCCCTTTGTTCATGCCACAGGCAAACGCCATATGGAAAGGGAGGGGATCTGTTCCCGGCAAGGGCCTAACGATAGCTCTTTTGGGGTTTTTTCTTTCCGAACAGCCCAGCTCTGTGGCACCCATTCCCGGAAGCGGCGCGCTGCGCGCCGCTGATATCCTCAAAAAAAGCAGGCGTTTTTGATTCCCTGCAAAAAATTCTTGGAGGTACCTGAATTATGATGACCAAAGAACAGTATATTGAGAGCCTTCGCAAGCTCCACATGAACCTGTGGATGTTCGGCAAGAAAATCGAAAACCCGGTGGATGATCCGGTTATCCGCCCATCCCTCAATTCCTTTGCCGCAACTTATGAGCTGGCTGAAGACCCTCAGTATGAAGACCTGATGACCGCTACATCCCATATTTCCGGCAAAAAAATTAACCGCTTCACCCATATGCATCAGTCCACAGACGACCTGATTAAAAAGGTGAAAATGCAGCGTTTGCTCGGTCAGAAAACTGCTGCTTGCTTCCAGCGCTGTGTGGGCATGGACGCAATGAACGCTGTTTTCTCCTCTACATACGAAATTGACGAGGCTTGCGGCACCAAGTACCATGAAAACTTTGTCAAGTTCCTCTCCCGTGTACAGGATGAAGACCTTGCCGTTGACGGCGCAATGACCGACGTTAAGGGCGACCGTGGTTTGGCGCCTTCCAAGCAGGCTGACCCAGACCTGTTCTTGCACGTTGTGGAACGCACTGCAGACGGTGTTTATGTCACCGGTGCGAAGGCACACCAGACCGGTTTTGTCAATTCCCATGAAGTGCTGGTTATGCCGACCATCGCAATGCGTGAAGGCGATGAAGATTATGCGATTTCCTTTGCCGTGCCGACCGATGCCGAAGGCATTACCCTCATCTATGGCCGCCAGTCCTGCGACACCCGCAAACTGGAAGAATACAACGACATCGACGTTGGCAACAAGGTTTATGGCGGGCATGAAGTTCTGGTTATCTTTGACCGCGTATTTGTGCCGAACGACCGCATTTTCCTCAATGGCGAAGTGCAGTTTGCCGGTATGATTGTTGAACGTTTCGCTGGCTACCACCGTCAGAGCTATGGCGGCTGTAAAGTTGGCGTGGGTGACGTCCTCATTGGCGCTACCGCCCTGGCCGTTGAAATGGCTGGCGCCGCAAAGGCTTCCCATGTCAAGGATAAACTCATTGAAATGACCCATTTGAACGAAACTCTTTACTGTTGCGGTATTGCCTGCTCTTCTCAGGGCAGCAAGACCAAGTCGGGCAACTACCTCATTGACCTGCTGCTGGCAAATGTCTGCAAACAGAATGTCACCCGTTTCCCGTATGACATTGCACGGCTGGCACAAGACCTCGCTGGCGGCGCAATGGTTACCCTGCCTTCTGAAGCAGATTTCCGCCATCCGGAACTGCACGGCTATATTGATAAATATTTCCGCGGCGTAGACTCTGTGCCGACCGAAGACCGTATGCGTGTGCTGCGCCTCATTGAAAACATGACCATGGGCACCGCCGCTGTCGGCTACCTGCCTGAATCCATGCACGGCGCAGGTTCCCCGCAGGCACAGCGCATCATGATTTCCCGCCAGTCCAACATGGCAATGAAGAAAGAACTGGCTAAGAAAATCGCCCGCATTAGCTAAAAAACCAAATTGCCGACCGGGGTTTGCAGGCGCCTTTTGCCGGGCGCCTGCACCTGGCTATGGCAAGGTTTGCCGGAGGCGCGCCCATGCTGCAATGCACTGTGAAATTCTGCGGCGGCTGCAACCCGCGGTATGACCGCGGCGACGCTTACCGCCAAATCCGCGAAGCACTGTCCGGCACGGCGCAGTTTTCCCTGCCGGAGGCAGGGCGGCACTATGATGTGCTGCTGATCCTCCGCGGCTGCACCGGCTGTGAATACCTTTATGAAAATATCCCTGCTGCCCACCGGCTGGTCTGCACCTGCACCGGGGATATGGACGGCATCATCAAAAAGGTGCGGGAAATTGCATCCCGCCCTATAAATACAACAAAAGAGGATTGATTGACATGAAGAAAGTAAAAGTTCTGACCGCCGATGAGGCTGCCCTGCTGGTCAATGATGGCGATACCATTTCCACTGGCGGCTTTGTTAGCTGTGCCTGCCCGGAAGCCCTTTCCATCGCTTTGGAAACACGCTTCCTT
>ERZ777306.2805-NODE-2805-length-20592-cov-5.182305_pt1 | contig 20592 bp, 21 predicted proteins | sample MGYA00374966_ERZ777306 | MGnify/ENA primary metagenome ERZ777306 (study PRJEB29329, sample SAMN06343882) | mouse gut metagenome | isolation source: Mouse cecum | place: Austria: Vienna | collected 2014-11-15 ...
GAGGGAGATTATTATATACCAAACCTAGCAATGCCTAAACAAGAAAAAATCACTTTAAATAAATATGGAAAAATAAGACTAAAATATTTAAAAGAACACAAAAAAATTGAATATACTATAATGTTTATGAATGGAACATTAAATGCACATTTGAAAGAAATACAAGAAATAGCAGAAAGCAGAGTGCAACAAATAATTGAACAATTAAAAGCCAAAAGTGACTTGACCGAAGATATGAAAAATACAGATATGCTTTATTGGATAGGTACTATGAACTCTATAAAAAATCAAGCTGAAGAAATTGTATTTAGTGAATTGATTTATGTATAAAAGTTGTTAAAAGTGAATAAATTTCACAATCAATCGGTTTTATACAATTCAAGAACCCAAAAACTTGCAATTTTATGTAAAATGGTATATAATTAAATTAGTAACATTTTGTTGCACCTTTGAAAAGGTAAACTTTTGGAGGTGCAAACCTCCAAACAATTAAAAGGAGGATCCAATTATGATGAAACGGACAGTAGGTATTAATATCATTATATCTTCAGTGTTAGGAGGAGCAGTGGGCAGTTTCACACAGCTGGCTGTATCACAGTCTAGTACATGGTATGCAATACTTGCAATAGCAACAACTATAGGATGTGTTTTAAACATCTTATGTGGTTCTGATACTAGCAAAGAAAAAAACAATGAGGACGAAGAAGAATAAACGTTTCAGATATGGGACACAGTAATAAAAAACTGTGTCCTATGTCATTTATAAATTTGTTATAATTTTATTGCAATTTATTAAATTTATGATATACTTTAGTAAATTGATTGATATTTGTATCAATCGTCAAGAGAGCCGAAAAAGTTGTAGATATCTACGTCAACGGCACCAATAAAGAAGCATACGAACTCTTGAGAAAAGAAGAAAGTATGGTTCTTTATTTTTTGCCTTCATCACCATTTGCAATTCTATGTAAAATATGATAAAATACAGCCAGTTCATTCGTCGGTACAACGAATTCAAGCAATGTACCAAATCAATCACTCGATTGTGTTACAACCGAGTAAAAAAGGAGTGAAACAAATGGCAAGCCATGCCTACTGCCGGTTCATCCTGCAAACGCCAGATGGCTATCTAACTCCCACGGGAGCGAGCAAGGACATTGGCGACAAAAATGTCGTTGTCTTGAACATCTACGGCGTTGGAGGCGCGTTTTCCTCGAGAGAGAAGAACATCGAGCGCTTTTTGCAGCACACAACGGCAGCCTATGACCCGGAGCAGTGCAAAGTCCTGTACTACTGCTGCCCTTTGGACTACTACTATGAGTGTGAAAAATGTCCGAAAATGGGGAGGTGTGAGTTCTGGACGAACCGGAAGGAATGCAAGTTCCAGTAAACTCCAGCAAAAAAGAACGGTATCCACATATGTGGGTGCCGTTCTTATATATTTCCTAATTTCGAGGCAATAAAGATAAAATTCTACCAGCGAAGTCTCCGAAATTCTGTGTCTGAATAATAACCTTACCAGGACCAACTAATTTGGTTAGGAAAAGACCTTCTCCTCCTAAGAAAATATTGCCAAGCCCCTTCACGGTTTCAATTTCATAAGAAACGCTCGTTTCAAAGCCAACGATATTGCCAGTATCTACTTTTAGCACTTCTCCAGGAGCAAGTACTTTTTCGATTGGATCTCCATCAACTTCCAAGAAAACCATACCAGTACCAGTTGCTTTTTGAAGAACAAACCCTTCTCCACCAAGCAGACCAGCAGAAAAACGTTTGGTTAAAGCAATGTTAAGGTTAACGGTAGGTTCTGCACAAAGGAAACACCCTTTTTGAAGCATAAATCCATTTGGAGAATCCGTCAAATTAAGAGGAATAATATCTCCAGGAACAGTCGTCGCAAAAGCTACCTTTGCATCATCTCTATTTGCTGTGTAGGTATTCATAAAAATAGACTCTCCAGCAAACATTCTACCAAGGCTCTTCATCACGCCGCCATGAGCATTTGTTTTCATGTCAATTCCTTCGGTTTGCCAAGCCATCCCGCCTTTTTGTGAAAAAATAGCCTCATTTCTGTTTAATTGAAACTCTACTGCAGGAACCGTCCCGCCCATAATTTCATATTTCATAAAAAACTCCCTTCTATTGTTAAAATATACGATAACAGTATACCGAAAATGCAAAAGAAAAGAAAGAGAAAAAGACAAAAAAACGCAAAAAACGACAAAAGAAGGAGAAAAACCTCCTTCTTTTCATCATCTCTATTGGGCAGCTGGTGCGGCTTCTCCGCCAGTTGCAATTACTTTATTGTGTGGGTTATAAGTATCACGAGAAATTTCCTTACGAGAAACTTCTTGTCCATTTTTGGATAAAATCTTGTAAGTTACACTCTTCACTCCATTTGACCCCTTTTGCAATACCTTTATCTCGCCAGGTGCAAGACTTCCATCTGTTTTGTAAGTGGTCTTAAATGGAATGGAGCCAATCACAGAAGATTTAATTCTTACGGTATAATCATCATCTTGTTTCATACCAAAAATCTGAACCGTAATGGTACCACCACTTACAGAAGCAACAATACGAACTGGATAAGAACGATTATTCTTAAACTTGAAATCTGGCCCACCCCAAGAAACAGTAGCATCTTGTCCTGCCGGAACATAGCCAGGATTAAAAGAGTGATTATGTCTTTCTACGACTTCTAAATTAGAAAGAAGTACCGAATTATATAGAGTAGAAGAAACTTGGCAGATACCACCACCAACGCCTTCGGTAACTTCTCCATTTGCATAAACGCCAGCTACTTTGAAACCAGCAGCAATTGTACGTTTTCCAACGGTTTGGTTATAGGAGAAAGATTGTCCAGGCATTAAAACAGATCCATTAATCTTCTTTACAGCTAGACGGATATTCGTAGAACGATTGGTATTTTTCGTACTAAATTTGGTAGAAAAAGTAGCCAACTGGTCTGGAAAAGCCTCATTTCCAATTTGATTGGTAGAAACTTTTGGATAAACGACTTTCAAAGGAATGACATATTCCTCTCCAGCCTCTGCATATTGTGCTTTGGCTTCATCTAAAGAAATGGCAAAATCTACACCATTAGAAGATGGATGAACGGTAAATGGGTCTTTGGTATAATAAGCATCTACGGCATTTTTATGTACTTCTTGATAAAGTGCATCCATATCTAATTCGTCCGGTATTACAGTAGTTGTTGGAAGCATAATCTTTTTCGTGGTGTTTTCTAAATTACTTAATATGGTAACAATTTCCTCTGTTATAACAGCCTTTTCAATGGCTACACCCTGTTTTCCCTTTTGGATTTTCAACTCGTTTCCATCAATAGAATAAGATGGTTGTACCACATAATCTGGCAAAGATTGTTCAATTTGAGATAACTTCTCTGCCAAAAGATCTGGTGAATACGACAAACCTGGAAGAATGTCATATTGAGAAGCAAGCGCATTCAAAATTTGAAAATTTTGCTCGAAAATATTACCGGTACGACCGACTTGGTAAGCCAAAGTAACGGCCTGTTCGATATCAAAACTTGCATAAAAATCAGCAGGAGATAAAGTGATTTCTTCCTCATTATGAACAAGTGTTAAATCCATACCAAGAAGAGCAGATAAAGAGTCTGTAACTTTTTTCGTTGCTTCTTCTGGCGTTAAATTGGCAACATCAATTCCTTTAATATATACGCCTTTTACAATACGGTCAGACCCAATATTCAAAAGCGCAAAACCAGTCGAAAGAAGTAGCAAAAGAATAGCCAGAATACAAACAGCAGAAATAATCCAAGTTAATTTAATCTTTAATTTTTTTGGCTCTCCTGCATTTTCAATGATGGTTTCTGCTTCTTTTAGTACTTTTTTATCCTCTTTGGTAATCACTGGATCACTCATAATATCCCCCTCAAAATCTGTCGAAAAATAAATTTCTAACAGATATATTAAACTATAAAATGAAATATTTGTAAAGAGGTAAATACAGGAACCAAAAGCACAATTTGGGAAAAACGCCAGTTCCAAAGGCGAAAAAGGTCGAAAGAAAGTATGCGATTTTAGTAGAAATTCCAAATACAATGTGCTATAATCGCTTCAAAGAAAAAAGTACGAAAGGAGAACAAAATGGAAGAAAACAAAACACAAGGAGAAATCCTAAAAGAACAACTATTTCATAAAAAAGAGAACGGATGGGAAACCATTAGCGAAGAAAGAAAAAATGAGATTTATGAATATTGTAATGGATATATGGATTTTATGACAAAATCCAAAACGGAAAGAGAAATTGTAGCAAGTGTAACCAAAATGGCAGAAGAAAGAGGGTTTCAAAACATCAACCATGTAAGTGAACTACATCCAGGAGATAAGGTATATTACAGCAATAAAGGAAAAAGTATGTACCTTGCCATCATTGGAAACAGACCAATCGAGGAAGGGCTTAATGTCATTGGAGCGCATGGAGATTCTCCAAGACTAGACCTAAAACCAAACCCAATCTACGAAGACGGTGGATTTGCCTATTTCAAAACCCATTATTATGGTGGAATTAAGAAATATCAATGGACAACCATTCCACTTGCCATTCATGGTGTTGTCGTAAAAACCGATGGACAAACCATCCCGATTTGCGTGGGAGAAGATAAAAACGACCCAATCTTTACCATTACAGACCTATTGCCACATTTAGCACAAGAACAAATGGGGAAAAAAGCAACCGAAGTCATTAACGGAGAAAACTTAAACTTACTCATTGGCAGTATTCCATTTAATGATGAAAAAATAAGTGAAAAAGTAAAACTAAATATTTTAGATATTTTACATCAAAAATATGGCATTACAGAAAAAGATTTCCTAAGTGCAGAAATCGAACTTGTACCAGCATTTGAAGCAAGAAGCCTTGGCTTTGACAGCAGTATGATTGCAGCTTATGGACAGGACGATAAAGTTTGTGTTTATACTGCAGCAACAGCTCTATTCCAAATTGAAAATCCAGAAAAGACAGCCATTTGCATCATCTCCGACAAAGAAGAAATTGGAAGTGTTGGAAATACAGGAATGGAATCCCATGTGTTTGACACCTTTGTTTCAGAATTATTAAATAAAGCTGGTGTTAATCGACCAAACCTATTAGAAAAAGTATTTTGCAATTCCAAAATGTTATCTGCTGATGTAGATGCAGGTTTTGACCCAATTTATGCACAAGTATCCGAAAAGAACAATGCTTCTTTTATTGGGAAAGGAATCGGTATGAATAAATATACAGGAGCAAGAGGAAAATCCGGAGCATCGGATGCCAATGCAGAGTTTGTAGCACAAGTACGATCAATCCTAGAAACCAACGATATTGTATACCAAGTTGCAGAATTAGGAAAAGTAGATGTTGGTGGAGGCGGAACCATAGCCTATATCTTAGCAAATAAGGGAATGGACGTAATTGATTGTGGAGTGCCAGTATTATCCATGCACTCTCCTTATGAAGTAACCAGCAAATTTGATGTATATGAAGCCTATCGAGCTTATCGAGCATTTTATCAAAATTAAAAAAAGAAGGGACCAGACAATGTCTGGTCCCTTTTGCGGAGAACGGGTCATGGGGTCAACGACTGCTCGCAAAAATGGGTACTGCACGCGGCGCATAGCGGTCGGAATAGGTATCCGACGGACGCTTCACAACCACGGAATGGACACTTGCCGGAACAAACCGGTTCTCGGCACAGAAGATCCTGTCTTCACATGCCGCACAATTTCCAGTGCAGTGTTTGCTTGCGATGATGTTTTTCTCCACGATGTATTCCTCCTTTTATTGGAATCTCTTTATTATACCATATACTGGATAAAAATGCAAGTTTTTGGAAAATGTCGAAAAAAGTCAAGAAAAAAGACCACCGTCCGAAGTGGTCTTTTACGTTATTGTGCAATAATGGTTTTGTTAATACGGTCTAAAGCACTTTGGTAAACATCAAGCAAAGTTTTACTCGTAGAACCGTTAGCAACTGCTTTTTTCAAATCAATCAGCTCATAAGTATTATTTCCTTTATAGCAATAGATTGGCGTGAAATTTACGCTATCAATCGACATTTTATCTGTTTCGCCAGATTTTGTTACTTGAATATCTAAGATAACAGAGTCTTTTGTTCCAGTATCTTTTTGATTGGAGAAAAAGTTACCAAGTGAATAAATCACGAAACCATCTTTGGTAGAACCGTCTTCTTTTGTAACCGTACGTTTCTCCATCTTTTGCAAAACGTGAGGATGGCTTCCAAAGATAATATCCACATCATTCGCAAATAGAAAATCTGCTAACTCTTTTTGCTCTGCATTTGGTGAAGTCTGGTATTCAATTCCCCAGTGCATACTGACACAAATTAAATCTATATTTTTTTCTTTTGCTGCTTGAATTTGGGATAAAATGAGGTCTTTATCAATTAAATTTACACTATAAGATTTATCCGAAGGAATGGCAATTCCATTGGTTCCATAGGTAAAGGAAAGAAATGCAATTTGAATTCCTTTCACATCTTTTACTAAAATTTCTTTTTGCGCTTCTGCTGATGCATAGGTTCCAGTATGGGAAATTCCAATTTCGTCTAAGGTTTTAAGTGTGTTTACAATACCAGAATAACCCTTATCCATACAGTGATTATTCGCAGTGGATACAACATCAATTCCCATACCCTTTACGGCATCGCCTAATTGAGAAGGCGAATTGAAAGTAGGGTAACCGCTGTAACCACGAGCACTACCAGCAAAAGTTGTTTCCAAATTTCCAATCGCGATATCTGCTGCGGAGGTATGTGGGGTAATTTGACGGAAGAAAGGAGTAAAATCATAGGTCTTTTCAGAAGCAACATAGGCTGCTTGGTAATTTGGACCATGACACATAATATCTCCAATCGCAGCAATATGGATAGTAGTATCTGGCTTTTTCTCTGGTTCCACAGGAGAAGAAGCAAATTTGGAAGAACTTCCACCGGCTGTATCCTTTTTGGCCGTTATTTTTGAAAATAGGAAAATAAATAGGCAGATAATAAGCAGGAATAAGAAAATCCTGCGATAATTCAATTTACGTTTACGTTTTTTAGAACGTCTTTGATAATTTTTGGTGTTCATAAAAACCTCCCTACAAAAAAATACCATAAAGTAATCGAAAAAGCAATTTTGAATGGAGATTTTATAAAAAATAAGAAAGCAAGAGGTGGCAAAGAATTTCAATTTTGCTACTTCTTGCTTTTGATAGAAATTTTTTTATCCTGTAATTGCCAACTGCAATATTCTTCCCAAGCCTGAACAGTAAAACTAATATTAAGGATTTTCCATCGCCTCTAATTTCTCCATAGATTTAACAACTATTTTTCCTTCTTTTAATTGCTGAATGGATTTCTCGATTGCCTTTTGATTTGTTTCAGAATAAAAAGGGTCAATCGAAACATCAAATGGGATCCTTTTTTCGCGAATTACTTTTTTGCAAATATATTAAAAGCAGTAGATAGTGTAAGTCCTAATTCATTACAAATCTCTTCTAATTGTTTTTTTGTTGTTTCATCAATTCTAAAATTAACTAATGTTTGTGCCATAAATATCACCTCTTTCATTAAATTTTAACGCATATATAAATGAAACAGATTATGTAAAATTTAGAAATAGAATATTTTAGATGGCAGAGGTTTCAAAAAAAGAAATAAAATGATAGAATGAATTTAAGAACGAAAGAAAGAGGGGATAAGAAATGAAAAATCAAAAGACAATATTTCTAATCATTGGGATTGTTCTAGCCGTTATCGTAGGAATTTGTGCTATTTCTGCAGGAAAATTTGTAACAGGCAATAGTGACACAGGAAGAGCAAAAGAAGCAACCGAAAAATTAAGTGAAAGATATCATAAAAATATTGCTATTCTAGAAATCTATCCGAAAAAAATAGGGCAAGCCTATTATGAAGTGGCTGCGTATGCAGAAGACGAGCCAGATATTGTATTTTCAGCAGCAATTGATACAAAGGATGAAAATTTTTCAGATGATTATGTAGAACGTTATATTTGTGCGCAAATTTCAAAGAAAATACAAGAAAACATCGGCATGCAAAACAATATCTATATTCTTACTGAAGCTGTTGGACCACAACCAATCACACATGACCTTAATCAAACCATACAAGAGTATGCAAAACTAGACCCACTGAATAAATTTAGAGTTAGTATCTTTACTGCCTCGGAAACCAGTAAAAACTGGAGTGCTAGTACGTTATTCTACGGTTTAGGTATCCATATTTCAGGGGAAGTGTTTACGGTAAATCAAAAGCAGTTGCAAGCCGTAAAAGCACATTTATCGAAAAATCCAAATACAAATGACTTTGAATACCAACAAATGGCGAAGGATTTTCCTTCTATTACAATTTAGACGAAAAGTCAATTGGAAAAAAGTGGGGAAAAATGAAAAATACTGTAAGGTTAAGTCTTGGAAAACCTTACAGTATTTTGTTTGTGGTGAGCCAGGAGGGATTCGAACCCCCGACCCCAGGCTTAGAAGGCCTGTGCTCTATCCAACTGAGCTACTGACCCATAACAAATAATATAGTAACACTTTTTACCAAAAAAGTCAATAAAAAAATCATAAATCCTGTGGAAAATGCAAGAAAATAGGATTTATGACTTCTCTAATTTGGTAAGTTGATTTTTGAATTTTTCTTTTTCTGACGGAAAAGAGTAATCTTGTTACCAACTGCTTGCACAAAAATACTATTCGTTCTTTCGGAAATCTTGTTTCCTAAATCTTTTACATTTTCTGGTGCTGTTTCTAAAACCGTAATTTTAATCAACTCACGAGCCTCAAGCGCATCGTCTAATTGCTGAATTAAAACATCGGTTAAGCCATTCTTCCCAATTTGAAAAATAGGGTCTATCGTGTTAGCAAGTCCACGTAAATATGCTCTTTGTTTACTAGTCATAATAAAAATCCTTTCTTTTTTCAATAGAAATATTGTACCAAAAAAAGAGCAAAAAAGCAATCTATTCTGCAAAATTGTGAATTCTATGTGAAAAAACAAAAATATTCTTGCAAGCCCATTTAGAAAATGATAGAATGAAGCGGAAAACTTACGGAAAGAATAGATAGGAGGAGAAAGTTTTGATCGAAGTAAAAAATATCACGAAAAAGTATGGAAATTTCGAAGCCGTGCAAGATTTGAACTTTACAGTAAATGATGGAGAAATCCTAGGATTTTTAGGGCCAAACGGAGCCGGAAAATCCACCACGATGAATATGATAACAGGCTACATTGAACCGACTGAAGGAAACATTATCGTGGAAGGTTATGATATCTCAAAAAAACCAAAACAAGCGAAAAAACAAATTGGATATATGCCAGAAAACGTACCACTTTATCCAGAATTAACAGTACGCGAATTTATTCAATATATGGCAGACCTAAAAGGGGTCAAAAGAGCAGATAAGAAAGCAGAAATTCAAAGAGTTATGGAAGCAACAGGATTAGTCGATGTACAGAAAAAACTTATTCGCAATTTGTCAAGAGGATACAAACAAAGAGTTAGTATGGCAGGTGCATTAGTAGGTAATCCAAAGGTACTAATCTTGGACGAACCAACGGTAGGACTAGACCCAAAACAAGTAGCAGAAATTCGTAACCTCATTCGCGAACTTGGAAAAACACATACCATTTTGCTCAGTTCCCATATTTTATCCGAAGTTAGCCAAGTAAGTAAACGAGTTCTCATTATCAATAAAGGAAAAATTGTTGCAATCGATACACCAGAAAATCTAGAAAACAAAGCAAAAGTAGACAATGTCCTACTCCTTACAGTAGAAGATAAAAACAATCACATGAAAGACTTAAAGAAGGAAATTCCAGAAATTAAACAAATTGAATTAAAGAAAGAAAATACAGACGGAACCAAACAATATACCATCTCATCAGATGAAAAAGTAGATATCCGTAAGAAACTATTCGAGGTTTTACCAAAGAAAGACATTACTATTTTTGAATTGAAAAAAGCAGAAGCAACGCTAGAAGATGCGTTCTTAGGCTTAATCAACAAAGAAAGAAAAACCGAACCAGAAGCAAAAACAGAAAAAACAAAAAAAGAAAAAAAGGCAAAGGAAACAAAAACCGAGAAAAAAGATAAGAAGAAAAAGGAGGAAAAATAAATATGTGGGCCATTATTAAAAAAGAAGTAAAAAGTTACTTTTTATCTCCAATTGGATATATATTTGTTGGGCTATTCTTAGCAGTATACAGTATTTTCTTCTACTTGGATGTATATGTTTATGGAACAACCAATTTTGGAAATATGTTCTATTCGCTAACCACCATAGTTACATTTCTAGTACCAGTGCTAACCATGAGATTGTTTGCAGAAGAAAAGAAAAATGGAACTGAGCAACTGATTTTAACATCGCCAAGAAGTGTAACAGCCATCACACTTGGAAAATTCTTCGCAGCACTTATTGTTGTTCTCATTTCAGAACTATTAACCTTTATTTATTTTGGAATTTTAATGTATTTTGGTTCCCCAAACCTTGTAACAGCACTTGTTACCCTATTAGGCTTTACTCTACTTTGCAGTAGTTATATTGCTTTTGGAATGTTTGCCTCCAGTTTAACCGAAAACCAAATTATTGCAGAAATTCTAACAACTGTTGTATTACTTGTTTTATGGTTTACTCCGAACTTTATTCCAAGTATGCAAACATTTTCTTTAGTAAACGCATTTACCAGCTCATTCCCAGCAGGAACCATCTCACTTGCTAGTCTTGTGTTACTAGGATCCTTCACCGTTATTTTCATCCTATTAACCATGATGGTCTTACAAAGAAAAAAGAATCTGAAATAGGAGGAGAAAAACGTGAAAAAAATAATTGAAATAATTAAGAAAAAATGGCTTAGAGACACCGTTTTAACTACTTTATTAGTTGCTATTATTGTACTCGCCTTTATTGCCTTAAACCTATGGGTTTCTACGATTGAAATTAGCAACTGGGATTTTACCAAAGAACAAATTTATACCCTTTCTAATGAGTCCAAAGACCTAATGAAAGGACTTGAAAAAGAGGTACATATCTATTTTGTCAACTATACGGATAGTGATTTAATGATGAACCTTGCAAGACAATATCACGAAACCAACGAGAAAATTACCGTAGAAGCAGTCCTTTCCAATGAAAGAGCGGACATTGCCAAATTGTATGGAATTGAAGAAGGAAACCAAGTTATTATTGTAAAAGCAGGCGAAAGAGATAAAATCTTAACCTACAATGACTTATTCACCTATGATACAACGACATGGAATACGATTGACATTTCCGAGCAAAAAATAACCAATGCCATCTTAGATGTAACGAGCGAAGAAAAGCCAGTTATCTATTTCTTAACAGGACATAATGAATATTCCATTCAACAGCAAATGATGACCATTTCAGCATATATTCAAAATGAGGTTATGGAAATTCAAGAACTAAATTTGATGGCAACCGATATCCCAGAAACTTGCCAAACCATTATTGTAGCGACACCAACGCTAGATTTTTATGATACAGAAGTAGAAAAACTAACCAACTATATTAACCGTGGTGGAAACATCATTTGGATGCAAGACCCAACGATTAACGAATTAGACCTACCAAATACCAGAAAAATTCTAAACCTCTACGGAGTAGAATTCCATCCAGGAATGGTAATTGAACAAGATGCTAACCGTATGATTATGGAAAATCCACAACTAATCTTACCAAACATCTCATATAATCCAATCACCCAAGATATTTCAAATTCTGGATTTGTCCTATTTGCATCTGCCGGAAAATTAACAACAGCAGCCAGTGAAAAACTAGAAGAATTAAATGTAACGGTTGATGAATTTTTAACCACATCTGCAGAAGCCTTTTACCGTACAGATTTTACGATTACTACAGAAAGAGCACAAGCTTCTGACCAAGTGGGAACACAAACTGTAGGAGCAATTTTTACGAAAACACTCTCGACAGAGGAAGAAGCAAACGAAAATCCAGACAATGTAAAAACATCAAAATTGATTGCATTTTCCAATAATATATTTGCAACAGATGCACAAATTAATGCAGGTTCACAATACATTACAATTGCAACGCTATATAATAACAAAGACCTATTACTAAATTCAATTGCGTATTCAGAAGAAAAAGAAGATCAAATTCGTATCCGCAAAAACTATGAAACCGTTAACTACACACCAACTCAATTCCAAAACAATGTAGTTCTTGCGATTATCTTCTTAATTCCACTTGCGATTGTAGTCGCAGGATTTGTCATTTGGCAAGTTCGTAGAAGAAAGAAATAATATTATGATGGCCTTCCTCATAGACTAGTTCTATGAGGAGGTTTTTTATGTTTCAAACCATTTGGGTTATCATCGGAAGCCTAATCGGGGCAGGATTTGCCTCTGGAAAAGAAATTGCATACTTTTTTTATCAATATGGCAAGATAGGTGTTTTGGGAATTCTAATATCCGCCCTTTTATTTGGCTATTTAATTTGGAAAACCTTTCGCATACTAGACCATAAGCAGGTTCAAAATTATCGAGAATTTTTAGAAGAAATCATCGGGAAGCCAAAAGGCATGAAAGTGGTTCATACCATGATTAACCTATTTATCCTACTCGAATTCTATATCATGGTAGCTGGATTTGGTGCGTATCTCAAGCAAGAATTTGATGTACCACTCTTGATAGGAGCAATTATCCTAAGCGGATGTACCTACTTTACTTGCAAAAAATCTATGCAAGGAATTGAAAAAGCAAATTCGCTAGCTATTCCTATTTTAATCTGTTTCATTATCCACATGGGAATACAAAATGTGGATAACCATATCCCAGAAACGTTAAATCTCGGAATGAATTTTGACAAAAACGTATGCTGGGGAATTGGAAATGCCATCCTATATGCCAGTTACAATGGAATTCTGCTGGTACCCGTGTTGATTGGACTAAAAAATGAAAAACACCGAAAAGGAAATGCAAAAATAGCAAGCATAACCGCTATTTTAATTGCCATCCTAGCCCTATGTGTATTTCATATCCTAATGCAGGGGAGCCAGGCAGATTATGTAAGCGATATCCCGGTCGTACAAATTGCACGAAAATATGGTATATATTATCCATTTTTGTATGGCATTATGATAGCCATTTCCATCTATACCTCTGCTATCGCCATTTGTTTTGGACTATTAGAAAACGCGGCAAAAAAGACGGAAAAAAGCAAACTTTTTCTACTAAAATGCGTGTGTATCAGTTCGATATTTGTTTCTTTCATTGGATTTTCGAATCTAGTCGAAAGGTTATACCCATTACTTGGAATTTTTGGGAGCCTACAAATTGTCTTCCTAATCCGATATAAATGTAAGGAAAGTATTGAAAAAAAAGTAAAAATAGTATAAATTATACATAACTAGGAAAGCGAGAGAACAAAAGAAGGTGAGAGAATGAAAGAAAAGAAACAAAAACCAGAAAAAAAAGAAGTAAAACTAAAAAAAGAAAAAAAGAAAAAAGAGAAACAACCACAAAAAATAGAGATTGAGTTTATTGGACAAGAAGAATTTGAACGAGAAAGAGAAGCGGAAAAAGCACGGAAAAAAGAATGGGAAACGAGCCAAAGAAAAGGTAAAAAAAGTAGAATTTAAGCCAAAGCAAACCAAAAAGGAAAACTCAGAAGAGCCACTTCATGATATGCTCGAATTTACGATTACAGGACTACCAGAGGAACCAGAAAAAAAGAAGACAAAGGGAAAAAAGCCAGAAAAAGAACCAGAAAGTTTCAAAGAAAAAATAGCAAAACTAGGGAAAAACATTAAAAACCATAAAAAATGGCTTGTGATAGCGGGAATCATTCTAATCCTTAGTTTTCTAGTGGCTTCTTTATATTTCACTTATGAACCATTCCAGAATATTATGGACGAATACATTTTCCGCAAGAATAAGCAATCTGAAGACCTAGTATCCATTCCATTAGATGCTGGCAAAAATCCAAAAGTAATTGCTTATGATAACTCGATCAGCGTTTTAGCAGAAAACAAACTATCCATCTATAATTCCGTTGGAAATTTAACGGGAGAAGCAAACATTAAGGTAAACGACCCAATCTATTGTGCCAATGGAAAATACCTAGCCATTGGAGAAAAGAGTAGTTCACAACTGTATCTACTAGAGCGTAGCAATGTCATATGGGACAACGATATTGAAGGAGATATTGCTCGTATCACAGTCAATAAAAACGGCTATACAGCGATTGTCATTACAGGAACCTCGTATAAATCCATTGTCGCTGTGTTTGACGATAAAGGAAAAGAACTCTTTAAGATTTACCTTGCAACCACATCGGTAGCAGATATTGCCCTATCCGATGATAATAAATATCTAGGAATTGCAGAAATTGACACAACTGGAACACAAATTCAATCGTTAATCAAATTAGTCGAACTATCCAAGGCACAGAACAACCCAAAAGATTCCATTGTCTATACCCATAAAGCAAATGCAGGAGATTTACTGATTGATATTTCATTCCAATCTCGAGGAAGACTCATTTGCTTATATGATACATCCATTCATATCACTACCGTAAATGGAGATGAAGAATTGCTAAAATTAGAAGATGACCAAGGAAAAGCAAACTTTGCAGAAGTAGGGCTAAACAATTCTGTTTATCGTGTATTAGAAAAATCCTCTGGTCTATTCAAAGCAAACACCATTTTAGAGATTGTAAACACCAATAGCAAAAAGAAAAACATTCATACTGTTGCCGGAATTGCGAAAAGTACAAGCGCTTATGGTAATATGATTATTCTCAATATGGGTACAGAAGTAGAATTCCTAAATGACTCTGGTTGGATTGTCAAAAGATATTCTGGCTCCCGCGCCATCAAAGATATTGTCATAAATGGCAGTATTGCCGGAATTGTCTATCGAGACCAAGTCGAAATTATCAATTTATAAGGAGGTAAAAAATGACCCTAATCGTTGATTTAATCATTGTTGGAATTATTGCATTATGTGCAATCTTAGGCTATTTTAGAGGACTAACAAAATCGCTTCTAAAAATCGTATCCTTTGTCCTTGCACTTGTGATTGCATTTGTCCTATTCAAACCAATTTCATTACTAATTATCAACCATACCCAAATTGACGACAACATCCAAAAAGCCATTGAAGAAAAAATGGTAGGATTTGTTGACCAAACAAGTGGAAATGTAGAAGAAGCAATGAGAGAAAACTCGAGCATGCCAGAGGTAATGACCAAATACATCCAAGAAGCCGTAGCAGAAAACAAAGGAAATACCGAAGAGGCGGCAAAACAAGCAGCTAAAAGTGTAGCAGATATTATTATCAATGCAGGAACATGGATTCTGGTATTTATCCTAGCACGTGTTATCTTAATCTTTGCAAAATCCATCCTAGAACTTATTGTGAAACTACCAGTTATCAAGCAAATGGACAAAATCGGAGGCGTTTTCTATGGAATATTAGAAGGACTCGTAATCATTTATGTTGCATTTGCGATTCTTTCCTTCGTATCACCGATGTTTGACTCTGCAGAAGTATTGTCAGCTGTAAACAAAGCAGCTATCGGAGGACAAATTTACAACAATAACATCATTCTAAAACTAATTTTCTAAAAATGAAATTCTTAAATTTTTCTGAAAAAGTAATAGTGAACCTTGCTATTGCTTTTTCTTTTTGGTATACTTTTACTAGAAAATGGAATATAGGAGTGACTGGATTTGAAAGAAGAGAAAAATGCACCGAAAAAGACAGCCAAGAAAACCAGCAAAAAACCAACTAAAAAAGGTGCGAAAGTAGATATAGAAGAAGTTAACTTAGAAGAAATGATGAAAAAGAAAAAAACAACGAAAGGCAAACCAGCAGGTAAACAGACAAAGGGAAAGAAAGAAGAAACCACGACAAAAAAGAAAAGAAAAATGCGCATGAGAACCAAAGTAATCCTTGCCTTGCTATTGCTCCTTTTAATTGCAGGAAGTGTCTTAGGATATACCATTTGGAAAAATGGGGGAGGCATCAAAGGTGCTGTTGTAACAGCAGTAGGAGGAAAAGACGAGCAAAAACTAAAAGATTTGCCACCGCTACAATTCTTACTCCTTGGCAAAAGCGATTTTATGACCGATACCATTATGGTATGTTCGTATGATCCTAAAACACAACAAGCCTCTATGTTATCCGTACCAAGAGATACCTTCATTGGGAAAGATAAAGAAAAAGCAAGAGCATCAGATAAAATCAATTCACGCTATCAATTAGGAGTAGATAAGACCTTGCTTGCGATTAACCGTGTAACGGGAATGGAAATACCATATTATCTAGTAGTTGATACAGATGCACTTGTAAAATTAGTCGATGCAATGGGCGGAGTAGAATTTGACGTACCAATCGATATGGATTATGATGATGAATCACAAGACCTATACATCCACCTAAAAGCAGGAAAACAAAAACTAAATGGAGATCAAGCAGAACAAGTATTGCGTTTTCGCCATAACAATAATGGGACAACTTATCCACAAGAATATGGAGAGCAAGACTTAGGAAGAATGAGAACCCAAAGAGAATTTCTACAAACTGCATTCAAACAATTCTTCACGTTATCCAATTTATTTAACATCAACAAATTTATCGATATTGCAGAAAGTAGTATCGAAACCAATTTAGACTTTAAGACATTAAAAGACTATGTACCATATGCAGTAGATTTCAACACAGAAGATCTGGTAACCGATATGTTACCAGGAACGCCAGAATTATGCAATAAAGTGTGGGTATATATTGTTAATAAAAAACAAGCGACTGAAGTTGTAACCACTCTATTTGGAGAAGAAGCCATCAAAACACCAATCCAAGATGGAGCCGTAAAAACAACACCGAAAAAGAATAATACAACGACCAATAAAGTAACACCAAAACCAAAAAATGAAACCACCACAACCACACAAAATCCTGTAACCAGTACAGTAGAAGAACCAACAACTACAACACCAAAACCAGAAAACAAGCCTTCTACTGGTACGAATAAGCCAACTAATCAAACCACAAATAAAACAAATACAACCACATCAACCAATACAACAGTAAAACCAACGAATCAAACGAAACAATAAAAGAAATAAAAAATGGAGCACAAGTTAAAATTGTACTCCATTTTTTACTTTTCGTAAACATGTAATTGCATATAACGATAATTCCCGCCAGCATAATGGCGACCTTTACTCTTTTTCTTCTTTTTCGAGGGATTATCTCGTTTCTTCTTTCGATGCATTTCACCAAAAGTAGTAAGCATCATCAGGATAAAAATAGCCAGTAAAATATATAATAGGATTTTAATATAATCAATACGATAAACATCATGAGAGGCAATCAATTCAGTCTCGTAGGTTGTATCATCTACCGAATAAATAATACTACCAACCACTTCACCTTCTGAAAAAGGAGCTTGCAAATTCTCGCGAAGAACAATTTCGGAAGAAACATTAACTTCGCCAGAAGCATCTTTTTCTAAAATCGCATGAATGGAATCTTTGGCATATACCTCTAAATCTTTCGTACTTTGTGTAGCGCCAGGCACTTGAATACTAGAAACAACAGTATTACCAGAAACAAGCTCTGTCGCTTGATAATTTTCAAAAGCATATTCAAAAAGACTTTTACAATCTAATTCACGGCTTTGTTCTGAATTTTCATTCTTACTAGCCCCCATAATAGAAACAATAAACTCACGGTCATCTTGCTTAGCACTTACCACAATGCAACTTCCAGCAGGATTGGTGTAACCGGTCTTACCGCCAGTACAATAGGAATAGGAATATTTTCCGGAACGAAGGAGTTCATTTGTTGTACGGAAAATACGGTCCTCTTTATCATACTTGTTGGTAGTCGGCAGAGTATACTGCGTTTTTTGTACAATGCTACGGAAGGTAGTATTCTGCATGGCATAACGACCAATTAAAGCCATATCATAAGTGGTTGTTGTATGGTTTTCCGCATGAATACCATTTGGATTTACAAAATGTGTATTCGTACAGCCAAGTTCAAGAGCTCTTGTGTTCATCATCTCTGCAAAATCTTCAACAGAACCAGCAATGTGTTCAGCCAAAACAACAGCTGCATCATTCGCAGACGGAATGAGTAAAGCATGAAGTAATTGGCTAACGGTTAGTTCCTCTCCTTCTTGCAAATTGGCACTTGCATAACCAGATGGAATGGAGTGAACAGCATTATGACTAACGGTTGCCACATCAGACAATTTGCAATTTTCTAGGGTAAGAATAGCTGTCATAATTTTAGTGGTGCTGGCTGGATAAATCTCCTCACTTGCATGGTATTCGTAAAGCACTTTACCAGAAGAAGCCTCCATCAAAAGAATATGTGGTGAGTAGAGGGCAAAGCCAAGTTCGTTGTGCGGTAAGTCTACTTTGGGTAGGACACTAGCGCCCGCATAGGCAGGACGGATGGCGGTAAATATAATTAGAACCGTAAGAAATACGGTTGATAAATAACGGAAAAATTTAGACATGAAATAGCTCCCTTAATTTTGTATCAATTTATTTCATAGACATAATTGTAAAATAAAATGGACAAGATTGCAAGGGGCGAGCAAAAAAGAAAGGAATAAAAATATGGATGTAAATCAAGTATTAGAAAACAAAAAATTAGTAATCATTATCTTAGCAGTACTAGGAATAACAGGACTTTTCTGCTATTTCTTCCTTTGGAAAGATGACGAGGTAGAAGTAGTAGAACCAGAATTGGGAATTGTGAATGAAACAAATGTGGTAAAGCAGGAGAAGATTGATACCGGTAAATTGGTGGTAGTACATGTATCTGGAGCAGTACAAAATCCAGGGATTGTAAGATTGACTGAAGGAGAACGAATTGCAGATGCGATTGAAAAAGCGGGAGGTGCTACGGAAGAAGCAGATTTAAGCAAGCTGAACTTGGCATATGTACTAGAAGATGGGGTGAAATTGTGTATTCCACGAAAAGGAGAAAAAGAAGAAGGAGAATATGTGAGCGAAGACAGCGGAGAAGTTGTGGAAGAAGGAGCAATATCGGAAGTGAAAAAAGAGGAAGCTAGTACAAAAAAGGCTAGTGTGGTGAATATCAACAAGGCAGATCAAGAGGAGTTGACTACACTACCAGGAATAGGAGAAGCAACGGCACAGAAGATTATAGATTACCGAAAAGAACATGGGAACTTTAAGGCGGTTGAGGATATTAAAAACGTAAGTGGGATTGGCGATAGTAAGTTTAATCAGATCAAGAATTTGATTAAAGTGAAATAAAATGGAATAAAACGAGAAAAAATGCATATATTGAAATTGTGGGGAATTGGAGAGAGAAGCGGAAAAGAGAGCAATTTTTTTCAATTTCTTGCAATTATTGCGACAAATGGGTTGACAAAGCCTAGAGAAGGGCGTATACTAGGAAAGTAGAAAAAATATATCGCGGGGTGGAGCAGTTGGCAGCTCGTCGGGCTCATAAACCGAGTTTGGCGATTACTCAATTATAAGCTGAAACCCTTGATAATACTAAAAAACATTGAAAATTATATATTTTGCTAAAGTTTCCAAAAATCCTTTTAAGACTTTTTAAGTACAATAAGATTTATTAAAATTTATTTTATAAAGGGACATTAAAGGGAAAAAAGTACAATATTTAATTTATTATATCGCGGGATGGAGCAGTTGGCAGCTCGTCGGGCTCATAACCCGAAGGTCGTAAGTTCGAGTCTTACTCCCGCAACCATTTCGGAAGTTTTTACCATAAGGGATATCCCTTTATGAGTAATTTTAATACAGAGATTTTACTATAAATAGTAAGGTCTCTTTTTTATTATATTTTGTGAAGATGATAAAAATATTATATTCTTAATTTTGGGGCTAATATGAGCCTCTTTTTTGTATGCTTGATTTATTGTAAGAAATCTGAAGAAAATATTGAACTTGATAATAAGGAGGTAAACAGTGAATGAAGAAAACAAAGTTAGTTATTATGCAATCATACCAGCCACGGTTAGATACTCTAAGATGCTAAAAGCAAATGAAAAATTACTTTATGGTGAAATAACATCACTTTCTAATAAAAATGGTTATTGCTATGCTCAAAATAGGTATTTTGCAGATTTATATAATGTAAGCATTGAAACTGTTAGCAGGTGGCTGTCTAATTTGCAGAAATGTGGTTTTATTAAAATGGAAGTAAAAAGGAATGAGAACAAAGAAGTTATTGCTAGATATATCTATATTGTAGATGTACCCTCCCAACGAAAAAATCAATACCCCTACCAACAAAATGATCAAGAGGGTATTGATGAAAATGTCAAAGAGAATAATATAAATCTTAATATAGATGAAGATGAACTATTTACTTTAATTATAAATAATAGTTTCAAAATTCCAAGTGAGTTTTATGAAGTTTTAGAAAGATTAGAATTAGTTTATACTGAAACATTGCTGATACATATGCAGCAAGATAAGATTCAAATGGTAAAAGATATTATTTATATTTTGTATGAGTTATATAATAGTAATTTTGCCAA
>ERZ777306.2807-NODE-2807-length-20582-cov-34.570663_pt1 | contig 20582 bp, 12 predicted proteins | sample MGYA00374966_ERZ777306 | MGnify/ENA primary metagenome ERZ777306 (study PRJEB29329, sample SAMN06343882) | mouse gut metagenome | isolation source: Mouse cecum | place: Austria: Vienna | collected 2014-11-15 ...
TATCTCTAATTCAAGGGTTTTCTAAAAGTGAAAGCTTTTTTGGTGGTGCCACCAGGAATCGAACCGGGGACACAAGGATTTTCAGTCCTTTGCTCTACCAACTGAGCTATGGCACCGTTGTTTTGTTTAACGGGTGCAAAGATACGGACTTTTTTGAATCTTGCAATAGGTAGAGTGATTTTTATTGAAATTTTATTCGTCCAGAGAATTCCAACCCTGTGCTTTTAGTTCGACTTCGCCGCCATCGCGACCTACCAGATAGTTACCGAGATCGGGTTTTGTGATATGACCGATTATTTTAATTCCCTTTATTTCAGATACTTTCTCATGATTGGTAAGAGGAACGGTGAAAAGTAATTCATAATCTTCACCGCCATTTAAAGCAGCCGTTACCAGGTTCATATTAAATTGCTCAGCCATTGCGGCTGTTTGATAATCAATAGGAATTCGATCTTCATATACGCGACATCCAACATTACTCTCTTTCGAAATATGTAAAAGTTCGGAAGAAAGGCCGTCTGATATGTCCATCATAGCCGTAGGGACAACTCCTGCATTGCGAAGCATTTCGACAATATCTTTACGAGCTTCCGGCTTCAACTGGCGTTCCAACAGATATTCTTTACCTGTAAAATCCGGGGTGAAATCTTTTTCACCTTTAAATATCCGCTTTTCGCGTTCTAATAATTGTAGCCCCATATAAGCGGCCCCTAAATCGCCGGAAACACATATCAAATCCGTTTCTTTGGCTCCGCTACGGAGAACGACCTTATCTTTTTCTCCTTCTCCAATACAAGTGATGCTGATACAAAGCCCTGTGAGCGAGGCTGAAGTATCTCCTCCGACAATGTCGACTCCATACACATCACATGCCAGTTTTAACCCGGCATAGAAATCTTCTACATCTTCAACAGAAAAACGTTTCGAGATGCCGAGCGATACGGTGATCTGCTTAGGCTGACCGTTCATTGCGTAAATATCGGAGAAATTTACAACAGCCGATTTATATCCGAGATGTTTCAGCGGTACATAAGTCAGATCGAAATGAATGCCTTCCAATAATAGGTCGGTGGTGACAAGCACTTGCTTGTCATCATAAGAGAGAATGGCTGCATCGTCGCCTACACCCTTTATTGTACTATTGTTCTTTATTTCGATTCTGTCTGTTAGGTGGCGGATCAGACCGAATTCGCCTAATGTTGATATTTCTGTTCTGTTACTCATATTTGTTTCGTAAAATACTATTCTTTTGGAATGTGATAATATGTTTTTTTATTGTTTCATCAAAACTTTGATCATTGCAAAATTGAATTACAATTGGCAGATAATATAAAGATATCTTCCAGCTTTCCGGAACAAGCGGATTGTTTTTCAGACGTGCTGCATCTTTTTCCGTTACCAAAATCAGTTTTCCCGGTGAACGCATCTTTTCGAATGTTGTATCTAATTTCTTGAAATCCGATTTACTAAACGTATGATGATCGGGAAAAATTGCCGGCAACACTTTGTTTGAATATTTTTCAGCCTCACGAATGAATGGATCGGGAACCGCAATTCCCGATATCAATAATATATCATCTTCTTTTCCAATGTCTTTATGGTTTAAGGAACGGGCTTCCGATGGAAATACGGGTTCGACTTCTCCATAAGCGATGCTGGTAAAAAAAAGTAGCTGATGAGCCCGCAACTTCATGTTTTCTTCAATAATACGAAAGTCGATCGGCTTCATGTCTTCGTCACATTTAGTAACAACCACGATATCCGTTCGGTTTACATTGTTTATCGGTTCTCGCAAGCGTCCCGTAGGCATTAGTTTGTCATAATAAAACAAACGATGGTAGTCACTCAAAACGATCGAAAGTGAAGGGCGCACATATCGATGTTGATATGCATCATCTAACAATATTATTTCAGGTTTATCTTTTTCTGGTAAGGACAAGAGATTTTGAATCCCCCTGCGGCGATTAACATCGACAGCTACAAGTATATCCGGGAATTTGTTTTTCATTTGAAAAGGTTCATCCCCGATCTCCAAACTGGAACTTTCCGAGCCAGCAAGAATAAAACCTGATGTTTTTCTTTTATACCCCCGGCTTAATACAGCAATACGGTATTTATCTTTCAGTAAACGAATGATATATTCTGTATGGGGAGTTTTACCTGTTCCTCCTACTGATAAGTTGCCAATGCAAATCACAGGAACTGGATATTGTTCGGAATGTAATACACCCCAATCAAAAAGTCGATTTCGTAACCATACCCCAATTCCATATAAAAAGGAAATGGGAATCAGATAGGAATTGAGTTTTATTTTGTTGTTTTTTTGCATGTGACTTCTTATCTGCTGACAAATATAGTCAACTTATCGGTGGCTATCAGCTTTTTATTTGTTTATTTCAAGGAGAGGATGCAATTTGAGTTTCTTTGGAGGAAAAATTAGTATTTATTCTGAAACGTTATCGAAAGATTAAGTGCATATATATATATATCCTTATTGTAAATAAAATGTTTTTTGAGGCGGAAAGCTAAATTCAATCAGGGCGACCGTACCAAATTCATTTTTAAGCAATACGATCTTATGGACTACATAATATAAGGAATAATCTATCCCCGCTACAAGAAAACTTATCTACATAGGCATAAAAAAACATCGGAATGCCTATCAATTCTATAATCAGTGCCAGTGATTATAAAATCAGTGCCAGCAATTATATAATCACAACCACTGATTATAAAGTCACTGACACCGATTACAGAATTAGCAGGCACTTAAGAAAGAATTATTCGGGACAAAAACGGGTTCTTCTCTCCATAGAAATAAAAAATTGTTACTGCTGGATTTATAATCTCGTGAAATTCCGTTCAATGGGGTTGCTTCGGCGTACCCTCTGAGCCTACCCTCTGCCGCATCGGGCAGAGTATTGACGAAAATGGGCTTATTTCCAGGATGACAGCGTTCTCGGAAGCCTTTGTCAGGGAATTGCCAAAGAAAAAGGGCGATGCTCCCGACATCATCTGTGTCGACGGGAAAGTTATGAGAGGCACGCTCCAGAGCAACGGCCGCAATCCGGACATAGTGTCGGCGTATTCCCCACGGGCTGGAATAACGCTGGCCACAGAGGCCTGTGACGAGAAGAGCAACGAGATTAAGGAAGTCCCACGGCTGATAGAACGCCTTGACCTTATTGGCAAAGTGGTGACAGCTGACGCCATGGCGATGCAGAAGGGGATAATCGATGCCATCAGGCGCAGAGGAGGCGACTTCATCATTGAACTCAAGGGCAATCAAAGTACTTTGCGATACGGTATCGAGGACAAAATCAAATCAGCATTTCTATCCAGACGTTTACCGTAGGCCCCGTACTCGAGTACAGCAGAGTCGAGACAAGGACGTACCGCATCTATAATGGACTGGAACTCATCGCGGACAAGGAGAAATGGAGAGGATACCTCACCGACTTACCATTTATTGCAATACAACATCTTTTCCATGAACTGATCATGGCAATGGCTGATTTCTTCGGATTGGCAGATGAGGATATCTATGATGCGATGATTAACAGATCGGATGAGATGAGCCATATTTGTGATATTTACAAATGGAAACTGGCAAGTTGAATTTGCGAAACTTGAATAATGTAATAAGCAAATTTTAAATCGTCATTTTTCGGTAAAGTTAAATCACCATCTAACAATAGAGACTATCGGTTTATACTATTGATTACATTTTAATGTTGGTCATGAGGGTGTGTCAAAACAGATGCATCCTCCGGTCCGCTGATCCGGAAGATGCGTTTTAATTGTGTCATAGTGCTAAAGAATGACATACTAAAACTATATTATCTCCCGTTAATTCTTTACATTTGCCACAAAATTATAGCGGTTATGACAGAATGCAAGGATGAACACATATTAAGTTCCATTGATAACCCGGAGGATCTGCGCAAGTTGTCCCCCGATAAATTAGGAGAGGTATGTGCAGAGTTGCGTCAATATATAATAGATGTACTATCGGAAAACCCCGGGCATCTCGGGGCAAGTCTCGGTACGGTAGAGCTGACGGTTGCACTACACTATGTTTTTAATACTCCCTACGACCGGATTGTCTGGGATGTGGGGCATCAGGCGTATGGGCATAAAATACTGACAGGACGCCGGGAAGCGTTTCATACGTTGCGGAAGTTTAAAGGGATCAGTGGTTTCCCTAATCCTCAGGAAAGTCCTTATGATGCATTTGTCGCAGGACATGCTTCAAATTCCATTTCGGCGGCGATGGGGATGTCGGTCGCTTCTGCCTTGAAGGGAGAGAAGGACAGGCACGTGATAGCTGTGATCGGCGATGGGGCCATGACGGGTGGTCTGGCGTTCGAGGGGCTGAATAATGCGTCGGCCAATCCGAACAATCTGCTTATCATTCTCAATGATAATGATATGGCCATAGATAATGCGGTCGGTGGGTTGAGCCAGTACCTGGTGGATATCACAACCAGCCAGACGTATAACAAAATGCGTTATGATGTATATCGCGGGTTGCGTAAGATGAAGCTGATCAATAATGATCGCCGGGGGAATATCCTTCGTTTCAACAATAGCCTGAAAGCATTACTCACGCAGCAACACAACTTGTTCGAGGGATTCAGCATCCGTTACTTCGGCCCGATCGACGGGCATGATGTCGATTATATGATCAAGGTGCTGAACGATATAAAAGATATGGAAGGGCCGAAGTTGTTGCATATCAAGACAAAGAAAGGCAAAGGATTCAAGCCCGCCGAAAAGTCGGCGACGGAATGGCATGCCCCGGGCCTGTTCAACAAGGAAACTGGAGAACGGATTATTGTCCACAAGCTGAACGAACCTCAGCTTTACCAGGATGTTTTCGGGCATACCCTTGTCGAATTGGCCGAACAGGACGAACGGATCGTGGGAATTACCCCTGCCATGCCGACTGGTTGTTCCATGACCTATATGATGAAAGCGTTCCCGAAGCGGGCGTTCGATGTCGGGATTGCCGAAGGGCATTCGGTAACTTTTTCCGCCGGGCTTGCCAAAGAGGGGATGATCCCTTTTTGTAATGTCTACTCTTCTTTCATGCAGCGGGCATATGATATGGTCATACACGATGTCGCGCTGCAAAACCTCCACATGATAATCTGCTTAGACCGTGCCGGCTTAGTGGGCGAAGACGGGGCGACGCACCACGGAGTATTCGATCTCGCTTACCTGCGTCCGGTTCCGAACCTGGTTATCTCGTCCCCTTTGAACGAACTGGATTTACGCAACCTGATGTACACCGGGTACAAGGAAAGTAACGGCCCGTTCGTGATACGTTATCCGCGCGGTAAGGGAGAGATGGCGGATTGGAGGAACGAGATGCATGCCTTGCCGATCGGAAAAGGCAAGAAGCTCCGTGAGGGGGATGATATCGCGATCCTGTCGCTCGGTCCTATCGGTAACGAAGTGATAAAGGCAATAAAGGAGGTAGAGGGCGACGGCATATCGATCGCCCATTACGATATGATTTATTTAAAACCCTTGGATGAAGAACTGCTGCACGAAGTCGGTAAGAAGTTCAACCGTGTCATCACTGTTGAAAACGGCGTGATCAGAGGCGGATTCGGCAGCGCCGTATTGGAATTTATGGCAGATAACGGTTATACCCCGCAGGTAAAGCGGATTGGTGTGCCGGACGAGTTTGTCGAACATGGCCCGATCCCGGAGCTGTATAAACTCTGTGGCATGGATGCCGGAAGTATTGCAGGAGAAATAAAAAAGATGGTTATCGGAGGATAATATATCCTCATCATTAATCTCTATATAAAATGAAAATTATCATAGCCGGAGCCGGTGAAGTAGGAACCCACCTGGCAAAAATGTTATCACAGGAGAAGCAGGACATTATCCTGATGGATCCGAATGAGGAACGTTTGAATTTTAATAATTCAAGCATGGAGATCCTGCCGATGGTAGGTAATCCGACCTCCATCCGGGACCTGGAAGAAGCCGGTATCAGGAAGGCCGACCTGTTTATCAGTGTCACGCCGGAGGAAACGACCAATGTAGCAGCCAGTATTCTGGCTTCCAAATTAGGAGCCCGTAAGACGTTGACACGTATCAACAATTACGAATATCTGCTCCCAAAAAACAAGGAACTGTTCGAGAAGATGGGTATCAATTCCATGATCTACCCCGAAATGCTGGCCGCCAAAGAAATCGTGACGGCAGTCAAACGTCCGTGGACACGCCAGTATTGGGAATTATTCGGAGGCGCCCTGATCCTGCTCGGCGTGAAGGTGCGGGATAACTCCCGGCTTGTGAACAAACACCTGTCCGAACTACTGAACGAACAGAAGCTCTACCACATCGTTGCCATCAAACGGCAGAACGAGACCATCATTCCCCGTGGTACGGATCGTATCGAATCGGGAGATATCGTTTTCTTTACGACGACCAAGGGCCATATCGAGGATGTCCGGTTGCACGCCGGCAAGCGCGACCCCGAAGTAAAGAAAGTCATCATCATGGGCGGGAGCCGTATCGCGATCCGCACTTGCCAGTATCTCCCGAACAATATCCGTGTAAAGGTAATCGAGACGAATAAGGATAAGAGCCATCGCATTGCCGAGGTCGTCCCCGGAAATGTGCTGATCATCAACGGGGACGGGCGCGACACCGACCTGCTGATGCAGGAAGGGATCAAGGACGCCCAGGCTTTCATTGCGTTGACGGACAATTCGAGCACGAACATCCTCGCCTGCTTAGCCGCCAAGCGCGCCGGTGTGTTCAAGACCATCGCCAAGATCGAGAACATCGACTACATACCATTGGCAGAAAGCATGGATATCGGTTCGGTGATCAATAAGAAACTGATTGCCGCCAGCCACATCTACCAGTTCCTGTTGGATGCGGACGTGTCGAACGTGAAATGTCTTACTTTTGCCAATGCGGACGTGGCGGAACTCGTTGCCCGCCCCGACTCGAAGATTACCCGCAAGCAGGTAAAAGACCTGAACCTCCCGAAAGACCTGACGCTGGGCGGATTGATCCGTGACGGCGAACCGATGATGATTAAGGGGGATACACATATCCAAGCCTACGACCACGTCGTCGTCTTCTGTTTAGATACAGCCATGCGTAAATTGGAGGACTACTTTAATTAATATGCTGAACATTCGCTTTATAATCAAGATGCTGGGGATGATGTTCATCCTCGAAACGCTGTTTATGCTGGCAGCAACGGCAGTCGCTTTCCTGTATAAAGGGAACGACTTCTATCCGCTCCTCCAATCGAGCGGTATCATGTTCGGAACGGGGCTTCTCTTTACGCTGATCGGGCTACGGGCTAACGAACATACGGCCGGGCGTCGCGAAGGGATGCTGACCGTCACGCTGACCTGGGCCCTTTTCTCCCTCTTGGGAATGCTGCCTTTCTATTTAGGCGGATATATAGATAACATTACGGATGCCTATTTTGAAACGATGTCCGGTTTCACGACGACAGGTTCCACCATCCTGACCGATATCGAAGCGCTTCCGCACGGGATCTTGTTCTGGCGGAGCCTCACGCAATGGCAGGGCGGCATCGGGATGATCGTCTTCACCGTCGCCCTGATGCCTATCATCGGCGGCGGAGCCACCCAGATGTTCAATGCCGAGACTCCGGGGATCACTCACGAACGTTTCCGTCCGCGCGTCACGCAGGTCGCCAAACGCCTTTGGGGCGTTTACCTGTTCCTGACCATCGTCCTCGTCGGCCTTCTGTGGGCAGGACCGATGGACTTGTACGACGCGGTCAACCACTCGCTCACCTGCATCTCCACCGGCGGCTATTCTACGAAGAATGCCAGCATCGCTTATTGGAACTCCGCCTATATCGAATATGTAATCACGATCTTCATGTTTATCGGGGCGACCAATATCACCTTGATCTACTTCTTCTTTAACGGAAAGCCCAAGAAGTTGTTTACCGACGAAGAGATGCGTTGGTTCTTCTGGTTCGTGGCGATCATTACGGCGATGTCGACTGCCTGGATCCTGTATAAAGGCATAGTGGGCGATTTTGCTACGGCTTTCCGGCAGGCGGTATTCCAGGTCGTGACATTGGTGTCGACCTGCGGTTTCGCGACGACCGACTATATCCCGTGGGGGCCGTTCTTCTGGCTTCTGGCACTTGTCTTGATGGTGGTCTGCGGTTGTGCGGGGTCTACTTGCGGAGGGTTGAAGATGGGGCGCTTTGTGATCTTGGCCAAGAACCTCTTCAATGAGTTTAAGAAGCAGACGCATCCGCATGCCATCATCCCGGTGCGCATGAACGGGCACGCCATTTCGGGGGATATCGTCCACCGGGTACTGGCGTTTGCTTTCGCCTATATCGCCCTGATCTTTGTCAGCTGCTTAGTGCTGATGATCGACGGGGTAGGGTTCGAGGAGACGATCGGCGCCACGATCTCGTCGATCAGCAATGTCGGGCCGGGACTTGGCAGCTTAGGGCCGGTCGGTAACTATGCCGATGTGCCGACGGTGTCGAAATGGTTCCTGTCTTTCCTGATGATGGTGGGACGATTGGAGATCTTTACGGTGCTGACGATCTTGTTGCCGGGGTTCTGGAAACAGTAATCGGTATGTTACTTTTGGCTTGATCCAAAAGTAACCAAAAGATCAAGGCTTAAGCTGGCGAGCTACTCCGTTCCCTCCGTTCGCTGTCGCATCTGAAACTCGCTGCGCTCAAACAGCAGATGCTCCGGGCGCTCACTACGGTCTCTGCGCTTAACGCTCACCAGCTTAGGCCGGAAATAGAGCCTGACGGCTCTGTTGAGGATTGTATGCCGGGAGACTTCTCCATAAGCTATGGTGTATTAAAAGCCCTGTAAGGGCGACATCTGTAATATCTTGTTATATAGAGGTGTCGCGCTTACAGGGCTTTTTGATGCTACTTTGTGTTCACCCTTTCAGAGTTCTGTCCTCACGTCAAGCGTGGGGACAGGGGCTTACCGTATCACTACTTTGTAGGTCTTACCGTCTATGCGGACGAAATAGACTCCTGCCTGTAGGTCGATCCTTGTGCTGCCGGTTATCCGTTGCAGCTTCTCCAGGTGGCCGGAGGGGGTGTAGATGGAGACGGGGGTTTCTTGCGGGGTGTATATATATAATGTATGGTCGAGGGCCTTCACCTTCACTTCGTCTTCGATCTCGGCGTTGGCGGTCGGGTCTTCGTTGGGGAAGATGCCGGTGATGCTGACGGCGATGTCTTCATAGACGTTCTTGATCCGGTAGCGGCCGGAGGCATCGGCTGTGAGCGTCTCGCCGCGGTCGGTGGTGACGATGGGGACGGACTGGTCGTAGCCGGCATCGAGCGCCAGTTTGAACCGGAAGCTGTAGCCTTCCTCTACCGTATGATCGCCTGCCTTCGGGGTCAGGATCGCCCCTTCGACTGATGGGAGGGTGACGGTGTAGTAGGTTACGACTACGACGGGCGGGACGTAGGCATCTTTCAGTTCAAAGGGAATGTCGGTAAAGGTGGCCTCGTTTCCGGCAACGTCTGTGGCTTTGAGTGTCAGGGTGTGCTGCCCGGCCTTGTCAGTCACCGTGAAGCTGTGTTCGGCGGGTGCACCTGCTACGCTCTCCGTTACTTCTGCCGCCCCGTCTAAGCTGTAGCTGTAGGAGGCGATGCCGCTGCCTGCATCCGTCAGGGTGAAAGTGGCTTGGAGGTTGGAGACGACCGGGCTTCCGGGTTTCAGTGCAGGGGCGGAGACGTCCAGTTTCACGGTTTTTGAATGGGGGTATATATATCCGGTAGTTGTCCGGCGGAGGTTGTACGAGACCTCCTTTATCCCTTCGGTGGCCCAAGTGAAACTTGACGCATAGTCCTCGCTGCCAGCCTGTGCGATCTCGAATCCGGTAGGAGCGGTGAAAGTGATGCCGCTTGCATCTCCGTACCAATCGTTTGCACCGGGTTGTGCGAGCGTCAGGTCGATCTCTCCGGGATCTGTATCGACATAAGTAGCCCTTGTACCCTCCGTGAAGGAAAGTTTATATTTTTCTTTGGCCTCATCTTTCAGGGTCAACGTGTTCTGAACGATTATATGGCAGTCACTGGCTTCCTCCAAACCGAGTGCGCCGGTCAAAGGCTGATCTCCTTCGGCTACTCCTGTCGAATCATAGAGGATGGGTTCGCCCCGGTAGAGGTATTGGTTCATTTTCGGGGAGATGGTCAAGATTATTTTTATTTTGCCATCTCCGCTGATCTTTTCTTCATTTGTGATTTGACCGAATTTGATGATCGTGCCGTTATTGACGAGCTGCCCATCTTCCTCGATATTGATAGGCCCATAGTTTGTAAGCGTGACATCCGCAGTTTGCCGGGTTTGACTGTTTTTGCCATGATGATTAAACTTAAAAGTTTGTACTAATGATTCTTTCCGTTTCAAAATGACTAATGAAAACGTACGTTTTCATTAGTCATTTTGAAACAGCTCTCAAACCCTTATGAATACAGGGTTTTACTGTCTTTCTACCCTCTGTTTTTACCTCTTTTTCCTGTTTTATAACTTACTAATAATCAGCATCACGTTTTGCGATATTTTGGACTTTTTACGGAATTGTGCCAAAAAAGGGGGGCCGGATATACGCTTTTGTCTAATTTTGCGTTATAATAGGTACGAATCATAAAGACGTAAGACAGGATGATAGAATATATCAAGGGAGAGATAGTCGAGTTGGCACCTGCCAGGATGGTTTTGGAATGTGCCGGAATTGGCTATGAGCTCAATATATCCCTGAATACATATACATTTTATAACGGAAAACCGAACGGGAAGATATACGTGTACGAAGTCATACGTGAAGATGCCCATCTGCTTTTCGGCTTTGCCAACCCGGAGGAGCGCGAACTGTTTTTGATGCTGACATCCGTCTCCGGCGTAGGTCCCAATACGGCGCGCATGATCCTCTCATCCCTCTCGCCGGCCGAATTGGTGCGGGTGATCGACGATAAGGACGAAACAGCCCTGACATCCGTCAAGGGAATCGGGTTGAAGACCGCCCAACGCATCTTGGTAGACCTCAAAAACAAAGTGAAGCCGATCGAGGGAATGGCTGCTGCCGGCGCTATCAGATCATCTGCTACCGACACTGCCGTGGCGGAAGAGGCCGTATCGGCGTTAGTCATGTTGGGATTCCAGAAAGCAGCTTCGCAAAAGGCTGTCAGGACAATCCTCAAAGGTTCGCCTGCTCTGGCTGTGGAGCAAGTCATTAAAACAGCCTTGAGAATGCTTTAATTTAACATGAGAAGGACACTAAAATTTATACTCTGGATAACGATTCTACTGTGTGGCGCAGGCCTGTATTCGATGAATGCGGATTTGCTGGCTTACGCGATGCCGCTGCCGGATGCCGGACAACCGGTCGTGCCGGATGATACGGTGCCGAAGGTGCGCACCCGCTTCCCGGTAGCAAAGACCGTCCCCGAAGAATATCAGGACCTTACCAAGCAGTCGCCTGCCGACTTGAAGACACCGGACAATGTGAAGTCGGTGGTCGAATACGACATCAGGACCGGGACCTACGTGGTCCGCACCCGGTTGGGCGATGCCGACCTGACTACCCCTATCTCGTTGACTCCCGAAGAATACCAGGACTACAGTTTCCGGAAATCCGTCCAATCCTACTACCGCCAGAAGAACGAGGAAGAGTTCCAGAAGGCGGCCAATAAGCAGTTCAACCTGGCCGATATGCAGTTCAATATCGGTGCGGCTGAACGTATCTTCGGGCCGGGCGGTGTCAGGGTGAAGACGCAAGGGTCGGCCGAAGTGGAGCTGGGCTTGAAGCAGAACAAGACCAAGAACCCGTCACTGCCGGAGCGGGCGCGTAACCGTACGTTCTTCAATTTCGACGAGAGCGTGCAGCTCAACGTGCAGGCGTCGGTCGGCAGCAAGGTGAATTTCGATATGAACTATAATACCGAAACCTCTTTCGACTTCGACTCCAAGAAGCTGAAATTAGCCTATACGGGTGAGGAAGACGAGATCATCAAGTCGCTCGAAGCCGGTAACGTCAGTATGACGACCAGCAACTCGCTGATCAACGGCGGGGCCGCCCTGTTCGGAATGAAGGCGGACCTCCAGTTCGGGAAGTTGCGGGTGAATGCGTTGTTTGCACAGCAGGAATCGGAATCGAAAACGGTCAGCTCGAAAGGGGGCGTGCAGACGAAGCCGTTCGAGTTGACGATCGACCAGTATGACGAGAACCGCCACTTCTTCCTGTCTCACTATTTCCGCGACCGTTACGACGAAGCGGTGAAGAACCTGAACACGATCTCGTCGCCGGTCACGATCAGCAAGGTGGAAGTTTGGGTGACGAACAAGCGGGCGAACTATGACCAGGCGCGCAACGTGGTCGCTTTTGCCGACCTGGCCGAGCATAACAAGATTCTGAATACGGCGGTCGTTTCTCCTTCGGGGGCACAGGCTATTCCTTATAATAATACGAATACATTATATAATACGCTTAACCAGCAATTCACCGGCGCACGTGATATCAGCACGGTGAACCAGGCGTTGGGGGGAACTTTCGTCAACGGTACGGAGTACGAGGAGGTCGAAAGCGCCCGTCTGCTGGATGAATCCGAATATACGGTTAACACGAAGCTGGGATATATCTCGCTGAAGACACAGTTGCAGGCGGATGAAGTGCTGGGTGTCGCTTACAACTATACCTATTCGAACGGGCAGACGTTCCAGGTGGGTGAGTTCTCGACCGACAATCCTTCTTCGGCAGCATCCTGCCTTTATGTGAAGTTGCTGAAAGGTATTACCATGTCGCCCGATATGCCTTTCTGGGACCTGATGATGAAAAACATCTATTCGCTGGGGGCCTATTCCGTCCAGAAGGAGAAGTTCAAGCTGAATATCATGTACCAGAGCGATACGACCGGCACATACGTCAACTATTTGCCGGAAGGGGCGATTGCCAACCAGATCCTGCTCAGGGTGCTGAACTTGGATAGCTACGACTCCAACAACCAGCCGCATCCGGATGGCATATACGACTTCATCGAGGGAGTGACTGTCCTGGCGGATAACGGGAAGATCATCTTTCCGAGTGTCGAACCGTTCGGCTCTTACCTGCGCCGGAAGATTAACAATGATGCGATTGCCGACAAATATGTGTTCCAGGAACTCTACGACTCGACGTTGACTGTCGCCCGCCAGATTGCCGAAAAGAATAAGTTCAAGCTGGAAGGGGAATATAAAGCCTCTTCGGGGGCCGAGATACAGCTCGGCGCCTCCAACGTGGCGAGGGGTTCCGTCAAGGTGACGGCCGGTGGTGCGATATTGACCGAAAATGTGGATTATACCGTCGATTATACTTCCGGTGTGGTGACCATCCTGAACGAAAGCATTATCTCGGCCGGTACGCCGGTCAGCGTCTCGCTGGAAAACCAGACGGCCATGAATATGCAGCGCAAGACGATGATGGGGCTTGACCTGAACTATCAGTTCAATCCGAACCTGATGGTAGGCGCCACCATCATGCACATGTCCGAAATGCCGCTGACAACCAAGACGACGATGGGTGATGAGGCCATCAAGAATACGCTTTGGGGGGTGAACATGGCCTACAAAGGCGAAAGCCAGTGGCTTACCAATATGTTTGACAAACTGCCGCTGCTGAACCTGAGCAAACCGAGCCAGATCTCCTTCAATGCGGAGTTTGCACACCTGATTGCCGGGCATTACGAGAACAAGAACACGGGTGGATATTCCTACTTGGACGACTTCGAGTCGACACAGAGTAATTTCGACCTCTCGGACCCTTATCCTTGGCAGTTGTCGAGTGTGCCTTATGACGACGGTACGCCCCAGTTATTCCCGGAGGCCGGGTTGACCAATCATATCGATTACGGGAAGAGCCGCGCTTTGCTTGCCTGGTACACGATCGACGGGTTGTTCACGCGGAAAAACTCCTCTTTGCGTCCGAACTATATCACGGTAGAGGATTTGTCGAACCATTATGTCCGCGCCATCGACTCGAAGGAATTGTTTCCGGAACGGCAGCAGAGCATGAGTGAAAGCAATACGCTGACGGTCCTGAACATGGCTTACTATCCTCAGGAACGCGGCCCGTATAACCTGGATGCCGACAATATCAATCCGGACGGGACGTTGCAGAATCCGGAAAAGCGTTTCGGGGGTATGATGCGTAAGATAGACCAAAGTGACTTCGAGACGGCGAATGTCGAATATATCGAGTTCTGGATGCTCGACCCGTTTATCTACAATCGCCAGACGTCGGGGGGCGAGCTGTATTTCAACTTAGGCGAGATATCGGAAGATATCCTGAAGGATGAAAAGAAGTTCTTCGAGAATGGGTTGCCGATCGATGGCGATACATCGAAGGTCGATTATACGGTTTGGGGTAAAGTGCCCAAGCAGCAAAGTACGGTTTATGCGTTCGACAATACGGCGGGTGCGCGTTTATTGCAGGATGTCGGCCTGAACGGCCTGTCCTCGGACGAAGAAAAGGAGTATCCGGCCTATCAGGATTATTTGAACAAGTTACGCCAGAAATTGAATGCGGCAACCCTTTCCGAGATGGAAGCAGATCCGTTGCAGCTCTCTCCGTTCTTTGATCCGGCGGGCGATAAGTTCCACTATTTCCGTGGCTCTGACTACGACAGGAACAAAGTGGATATCCTAACCCGTTACAAACGTTACAACGGGACGGAAGGAAACTCGAAAGATATCAACGATTCGGGCGAACGCTACAGCACCTCTTCCAAGACTGTGCCCGATGTGGAGGATATCAACCAGGATAATACACTGAATAAGAATGAAAAGTACTTTGAATATAAGGTGAAGATCACTCCGCAGGATACGGTTGTCGGCGAAAATTATATTGCTGATAAGCGCACGTCGTTGGTAAGGCTGGCGGATGGGACGCAAGAATCCGTTACCTGGTATCAGTTTAAGATTCCGGTGAAACAGTACCAGCGTCGTGTGGGAGCGATCAATGACTTCAAGACGATCCGTTTCATGCGTATGTTTATGACGGGGTTCAAGGAATCGGTCGTACTGCGTTTCGGTACTTTGCAGTTGGTGCGCGGCGAATGGCGGTCCTATGAACAGGATTTGTCCGATCCGAAGATGCCGCCGGCCGTAAAGGGCAAGCTGGAAGTATCGACCGTCAATATCGAGGAAAACAGCGACAGGGACCCGGTCAGCTATACGTTGCCTCCGGGCGTCAGCCGCGTACTGGACCCGAGCCAGCCCCAGATTCGCCAGGAGAACGAACAAGCGCTTTCTTTAAAGGTGACGGATCTTGCCGCTCAGGATGCACGGGCTGTATATAAGAATACGAACTACGATTTGCGCCAGTATAAGCGCTTGCAGTTGTTTACGCATGCCGAGGCGCCGAAATTGGATGTAAACGATCTGGCGGATGGGGATCTTGCTGTCTTTATCCGTTTGGGATCAGACTATAAGAATAACTATTACGAATATGAAGTCCCGTTGAAGTTGACTCCGCATGGAGAGTATAACTATGATAATACGGAACATCAGCAGATCGTCTGGCCGGCAGAGAATATGTTGAACTTCCGCTTAAAGGTCCTGACAGACCTGAAACTGGAGCGTAACCGGGCGAAGCGTTCCGGCGAGAACGGGGTGTCTTTCCAGACAGTCTATTCGGGTAGGGACCCGGATAATACGGGTAACGCAATCCGTGTCAAAGGTAATCCGAGCCTCTCCGAAGTGAAGACGATCATGATCGGTGTGCGCAATACCCGGAGCAAGCTGAAGAGCGGGGAAGTATGGGTGAACGAATTGCGCCTGACCGATTTCAACGAAGAGGGTGGATGGGCTGCCAATGCGAACCTGAACGTCGCACTGTCCGACTTGGGTACGGTCAATGTGGGCGGACGTATCGAAACGGCTGGTTTCGGCGCTCTCGACCAGTCTCTGAATGAACGGCGGATGGAGGACTTCAAACAGTATAACGTGGCAACCTCCATCGAGCTGGGTAAGTTGTTCCCTGAAAAGACGCAGGTCAGCATCCCGTTCTATTATGCTTATTCCAAGGAAACATACGATCCGAAGTACAACCCGTTGGACCAGGATGTCAAACTGAAGGACGCTATGGACAACGCGGAGACGAAAACCGAGAAGGATTCGATCCGCAGTTATTCGCAGGACAGGACGGTTATCAAGAGCGTATCGTTCAATAATGTGCGTGTGAATATCAAGAGCAAGAACCCGATGCCTTACGATCCGGCAAACTTCACGCTCGGGTATTCGTACAGTGTTAATGATAAGAAGAATCCGGAGACGGAATATGAGACGACTAAGGACTACCGGGCTAATTTCGCCTATAGTTATGTCCCGTACGTCAAACCGATCAGGCCGTTCGATAAGTTGCTGAAGAAAAACAACGGCTATACGCGCTATGCCAAGCAGTTGGCGTTCAACGTAGCTCCGTCTATCAACTTCCAGACAGCCATGATGCGTAATTATTATGAAATAAAACTGCGTGACCTGACAGGGGCGGCGACCGGCGTCTCCAATGACATTCCGGTGACATTCAGCCAGAACTTCTATTGGGACCGTGCTTTCAGCCTGAACTGGGCCTTTACGAATAACCTTAACATTACATTCAGCTCCGGTACGAATGCCCGTATCGAAGAACCGTATGTGCAGGTAAATAAGGAACTCAACCCGGACGGTTACCAGTTGTGGAAAGACTCTGTGAAGAAGAGCATCGCCGACCTGGGTACCCCGATGAAATACGACCAGCAGTTTATGATGACCTGGCAGTTGCCGTTGCAGCTTATCCCGGTGCTGGACTGGACAAATGCCTCATTGAGCTATAATGCCACTTATAACTGGGATCGCGGGGCAACAGTGAGCGAAGACATCGAGCTGGGCAATACGATCAAGAACCAGCGTCAGTTCGACTTGCAGGCGAACCTGAACCTCTTATCTCTCTACAACAAAAACAAGTATCTGAAAAAGATCAACCAGAAGTTCAATAACACCCGGGCTACGGCTAAAAAGCCGGAGAAGAAGAAAAAGCCGAAGCTGGAGAAGGAGATTGTCCTGAACCCGGACAGCGGTACGGTTGTCGAACATGGTATGTTTACGAAGAAGGTGCAGATCACGGCCCGGGGTGCGGACGGACGCGTTTACAAGGTCAAGTTCAAACCGATCAACTTTGCGCAGGTAATGATCCTGAACCGCGATACGGCACATCTTAAACTGACGATCATACCGGGGCCGGCTCCTACGGAAGATTTCCTTTACAAAGCTGTCGAGCATAGCGCCCGTTTCCTGATGATGGTGCGCCGTTTCAATATCCAGTTTACGAACTCTGCCGGTATGATGTTGCCCGGTTTCCGTCCGGAGATCGGCGATATCTTTGGGCAGGGACGTTCTTCATTCGGCCTTTCTCCGGGTATTGGCTTTGCGTTCGGTGACGTGCGCCGCAGCTATATAGATGAGGCGTATGAAAAAGGTTGGCTGATCACCGATACGGAAAGAGATGTGAATGCTGCCGTCATGACCAGCACGAAGAATCTGAATATACGGGCAAGTCTCGAACCGATCACGGGGTTGAAGATCGACCTGACCGCACTTCGCAACGATACGCGCAATACGGAAATACAATTTATGTATGAAGGTATGCCGGAGATAATGGGGGGGAACTTCACCATGACGACAATCGCATTGGGAAGCGCTTTCGGTGACACTGGCAATGCCTTGAACAACTATTCTTCGAAAGCCTTTGACAAGTTGTTGGCCAACCGTGAGATCATTGCCCAGCGTCTCGAAGGCAAGTATGCCGGCTTGAAATATCCGGATGTGGGCTTTATCCATGAGAAGGGGCTGGGAGGAATGCCCTATAATCCGGGAACCGATAACGTGAACGGTGTCAACCGGAACTCGGCGGATGTGCTGATTCCTGCATTCTTAGCAGCCTATACCGGGAAAGACCCGAATAAGGTGGGCTTGACGGCCTTCCCTTCGCTGAAGAGCTTGTTGCCGAACTGGCGTGTCACTTACGACGGTTTGATCAAGATTCCGGCTGTCAAGAAATATTTCAAGAGCGTGACGTTGAGCCATCAGTATCGTTGTTCCTATTCGGTAGGTGCTTTCACCTCCTTCCTGAACTGGGTGGATGCCGGGCAGGACGGATTGGGATATATCCAGTCGATCCTGAATGACAACCCGACGCCTTCGTCTCCTTATTCGATTTCGTCTGTCAGCCTGACCGAAGCGTTCAGCCCTTTGCTTGGAGCGGATGCGACGTTGTTGAACAATGTGACAGTCCGGGCGGACTATTCGACTACGCGTAATTTGAGCCTGAATACGACATCCTACCAGTTGGTCGAAGCGCTTTCCAAGAAAGTGACCATCGGCCTGGGTTACAAACTTGCCGAGTTCAACAAAGTATTGAAGATGAAGAAGACGCGCGATTTCAGCAATGATCTGACCGTCCGTCTGGATTTCTCGTACAACAAGATGCAGTCGTTGATCCGCAAAATAGATACACAGTTGACGCAGGCTACCAGCGGTAATATTGCAAAGACAGTCTCGTTCTCGGCTGATTACGGTTTGAGCCGGGCTTTGACGATCCGTGCATTCTATGATATCCAGATTAACGAACCGCTGATATCGAGCGCTTCTTATCCGACTTCAAACTCAAACTACGGTATCAGCCTGCGGTTCTCTCTTGCACAATAGTTCAAGCAGGGTGACGTATCCGGATTTTTTCATACTTTTGCGGCGTTATTTAAAAGAATAGAAAATGGACATTCTCGGTATTGCACATCGAAATCAACAAAAAGCCTGGAAGGTGGTGGAGGAAACCCGTATCATTCAGATATGGGAAAGCATAGGGGCAAAAGTGAATCTGGTCGGCTCTTTGCGTACCGGACTGCTGATGACGCACCGGGACATTGATTTTCATATTTATACCTCTGATATCAGCTTATCCGGCAGTTTCCGGGCAATGGCGGAGCTTGCTGCTAATACATCAGTCAAAAAGATAGAATGTGTCAACCTGTTGCATACGGTCGAGGCTTGTATCGAATGGCATGCCTGGTGTCAAGACGAGGAAGGTGAACTTTGGCAGATCGATATGATCCATATTCAGGAAGGTTCCCGCTATGACGGTTATTTCGAAAAAGTAGCCGACCGTATTTCAGCCGTGCTGACCGACGAGACGCGATGTGCTATTTTGAAATTAAAATACGAAACGCCGGAAACGGAAAAGATAATGGGGATAGAATATTACCAGGCCGTTATCCAGGGTGGAGTACGGACGTATGCCGAATTTGAAGAATGGCGGCGGTTACATCCGGCTACCGGCGTTGTCGAATGGTTACCTTGACAGCCTTGATTCACGTTCGGCATTCCTGAATGAGATTTTGCAGCCTTTGCCGAACACTACGGCTGCACCGTAATCCCTGCCAGAGCTTACAAGCTACGGGACAAGGCACTGGTCGAAGGCGCAGTTAAACTGATTTATCACAGTATCTATCTCAAGATACAGGACGCGAGTTTTATGATCTGGATTCACTGAACGCGGCTATCCATCCGGATGGGGCAGGTGATGGAAGAGAAAAAGTATCCGGAACAAGCTTATACGCCTTTAAAACAAGCCTGGAAACACACCGGACAGAGAGGCATTACCACCGGTTCGTATCGTGGTTGGTCTCAAGTGAATGGGACAACCGCATAAACTGTGCGGTAGAGAGAGCTATCCGGCAGGCTCCCTTCAGATATAAGGCCGCCATTGAGGAAATAGACTATTCGGTGGAAAGAGGACTGGACAAGAATCTTACCGGGCGTTTGGCTGACCTGACTTTTGTCAGGGAACGCAAAGACCTGTTTATTATCGGGAGCGCCGGAATCGGGTAAAGTTATCTGGCAACAGCTTTTGGCTTTCAGGCTTGCCAGAAAGGATATAAGGTGCTATATGCCAATACTCCAGTATTATGGAAATGCTCAAGGTTGCCAAAGCGAAAGGAACAATCCTGAAAAAACTTAAGAAAATCGAGAGGCTGGATATGCTCATATTGGATGATTTTGGTATACAGCCCTTCGATTCCCAAGGATGGATGAACCTGATGGATATCATAGAGGACAGGCATGGTAAAAAATCTACCGTCATAACATCACAGGTCCCGATAAGAGAAGAAAATCCGCCACGAGTGTGGCAGACTCCGGTTACGGTTCGGAAGAAAACTACCGTTTCAGGCGGAGAGTCTTTATTATAACGCCGATGAGGACTATTATGTTTGTCCCATGGGGCAGCACATGAACCGCATAGGAACCAAACAGGGAAGAACGGCGAGCGGATATATTACTCAAAGTGCCCGCTATAAGGCCTGGAACTGCCAGGAATGTCCGCTGCGATGCAGGTGCTTCAAAGCCCGTGAAAGACTTACTTCACGGAAGGGGATTAAACGTAGGAGCAGACATTGCATAGAACCGGAAGCTGTTTTCGGTCAAATGAAGTACAACATAGCATATCGGTATCGTTCTCAGAATTTATAAGACTTATTGTCCAAAACGTGCTGAAAACAA
>ERZ777306.2811-NODE-2811-length-20541-cov-4.281851_pt1 | contig 20541 bp, 17 predicted proteins | sample MGYA00374966_ERZ777306 | MGnify/ENA primary metagenome ERZ777306 (study PRJEB29329, sample SAMN06343882) | mouse gut metagenome | isolation source: Mouse cecum | place: Austria: Vienna | collected 2014-11-15 ...
GAGTCGGCCTGCTGGTCATAGGTGGTTGTCCGGGCGCCGAGTGATGCCGTCGGGACCAGTAGGGCGATTACCGCGAGGATGCTTATGATCTTGTTCATGGATTCTGCGTATGTTGGGGGATTGGTCAGCGACCGAATTTGGTCTTTTCTATGGCGTTTATAGTCTCCGCTGTCTCGTTGTAGAGCGCTTCGACGGAAGCGTCTGCCGAAGAGTCCGGGGTATAACGGGCCATCTCGCAGCGGTCGAGAAGCGATATCACGCGGTCGGCGAGCTCAGCCGGCACTCCTTTCGAGGTAAGCCTGGCCACGATGTTTTCGCGGGTAAGCTGCGATGCCGGTATGCAGAGTTTGTCGGAGAGATAGCCCCACATCGCGCGGAGGGTTTCTTCGTAGAATTTGTCGCTCTGGCGGCTCTTCATAAAGCCTTCCGCTGCTTTGAGGCGCTTGCGGGCTACTTTGTTGGCGCGGGCGTTGCGGCGGCCTGCCGCGTCGGCATTGCGGCGGTCGCGGCGGGACGCCGCTAAAACTGTCGCGGTCAGGGCAGCGAGAATAAGGCCGAATATGCCCCAGTACCACCAGAAGCGAACCACTGGAACGTAGTTTTTGACCAGTCCCTTGTCGCCGGTCTTGATGTGCAGTATGTCGGTGTTCTTGGCCTCGATCTCGCGTTGTTCGGCGCTTATGGTCGTGCCGGAGCCTTTGGCGACCTTGACGTTGTAGCCTTCGGCATCGAGAGTGACGTATCTGGCCGCCGCGGGATCGAAATACACGAATTCCTGGCGCGGTATCTTGAAGTCGCCCACGCTTTGCGGCACTATCGTGTAGTCAACCGTCATCGTGCCGGTGACGGTGTTGCCGGCCACGCGGGCGCGGATGTCGGTCTTCGGAGTATATTGCTCGAACTCAGAGGGAATTTCAGGCTTGGGCGGCTCGATGTATTTGAGATTGCCGGTGCCCGTCAGCACATATGTCAGTGATGCCGCCTCGCCCGTCCGCAGCTCGCGCGGATTCAGAGTCGATTCAAACTGAAAGCGTCCTACCGCGTTGGTGAATCCTGCCGGACGGGGTTCGGGGAGGGGCCTTATGTTGACAGTGGAGGTGTAAGGCTGTAGCCTTACGCTTTTTTCCACGGGACGGGCCGAGTAGAACCAGCCGTTCGAGACGCGCTCGAGCTGTACCACGCTCAGGTCGTACTTGCCTGAGTTGATCGTGAGCTTTCCGGACTTCTGCGGGAATATTATGCAGCGTTTGAGCACGGCGGTGATGTAGTTCTGGCCGTTGTAGTGCTCTACCTGGTTGAGCATCGACTGCGCGTCGACCTCCTCTATCAGGAATCCGTCGAATGTAGGCGGCGAGGTCATCATGAACGAGTTGATGCGTTCGTATTTGGTGTATAGCTTGATCACACATTCTATGGCTTCCTGCTCGTATGCTTGGCTCTTGTTCAGGATTATGCGCACGAATATGTCGTCTTTTGAAATCGGCTTGGATGTGTCGTTCTGTGAGTCGGCGTCATCAATTCTCACCTGCGGATAGCCGCCTCCGTAGCCACCCTGCGCACCGCTCTGCGCGGGAGCCTGGTCGGCTGGCAGGATTGAGAACTTCGTGGGAACGGTTGACAGCTTTTTCCCGTCGACGTTGATTGTGGCGGCCGGAATCGTGAACGAGCCATCCTTCTCGGCCCGGTATGTGAAGGTGTAGTCAACCGTCGATGTTGACGTACTCTGGCCGTTGACATACTGGTAACTCTGCATTGTGCTTACTCCCGGCGACGGGCTGAGGAGCTTGCAGCCTGGAATCGCCGGGGCGTTTAGCCCCGATCCCTCTCCGTTGGTCAGACGGAAAGTGACCTGGAACCGCTGCCCCGCTATGACGTTGCGCGGCGGAACAACTTTGAACGACTGTGCGGCGGCGCCGATCCAAGCTGCCAGCAGAGTCATCAGTATAAGTACCTTTTTCATATTATGTCACAAATAAATAGTGGCCGACATCCCCGGCCGGTAGTGTTTACCAGGGCTTGTTTGTCGTGCGTCGCTGGGCGCGCTTTTCCTCGTCCTGTTTCATAAGCTCGACTTTCCGGCGCGTTCCGTTTTCCTTGTCCTCCATAGCCTTGAGGATCTGGTTGGCGTTGGCGTCGCTCAGGCTGCCTTGCTGCTGCTGTTGTTTCTGCTGGTCCTGTTGCTGTTGTTTCTGCTGGTCCTGCTGCTGTTGCTGGTCTTGCTTATCTTGTTTGTCTTGATCCTTATCCTGCTGGTCCTGCTGCTGTTGTTTCTGCTGGTCCTTGTCCTGTTGTTGGTCTTTGTTCTGGTCCTTGTTTTGGTTGTTGTCTTTGTCCTGGTCTTGTTCCTGCTTTTTGAGCTGGGCCAGGCGCAGATTCTCGCGGGCGTTGTCGTCCGACGGATTCCGCCGCAGGGCGTTCTTGTAGTGTTCGATAGCGGCAGCGTAGTCCTCCGCCTTGTAGGCGACGTTTCCTCTGTCGTAAAACGCGCTTTGCGCGATTTCGGGCTGGGGCGCGCCGGCGAGTTTTCCCATCATTGCGTCGGCCGAACGCACGAGCGAGTCACCTTTGTTGACCAGGTCCTCGCCGCGTTGTTTGAGGTACGACGACGCCAGGTTGAACTGCGCCACGGTATTCTCCGGGTTCTCTTCAAGGGCTTTTTTGTAGAGTGTTTCGGCCTCGGCGTAACGTTGTTTGCCATAAAGGTCGTTGCCTTCCTTGATCGCGTTGCGTTCTCTTTTTGTCGATCGGGGCTTTTCCGGCGAGGCATCCTTGCCGCCTCCTCCGCAGGACGCGAGCGAGAGGGCGAGTGTCGCGGCGAGAGCCAGCGAAATTATATGGTTAAGATGCTTAACGGTCATTGTCATGATTTTTCTTGGTGAAGAAGGTGTACTTTTTCAGCCATCCGCTCTTGCGCGGGAGCACGATCGCGTCGACAAGCATGAAGAACAGCGCGAGCCATGCGAACACGGGGAACTGTTCGGCGGAGGCTTTGTATGTGACGTGGCGCAGGTCGCTCTTCTTTATCTGGTCAAGCCGTTCAATCAGGTTGTCCACGGCCTTGTTGCCAGAGCCGTTGATATATTCCCCGCCTCCGGCTTTGGCGATTTCCCGTGCCTCGGATTCGTTGAGCGCGGTTGTCACGGGGGCTCCGGTCTCGTCTTTGAGGAATTCCCCGCGGCGGGCGTCGAGAGGGATGGGCGCGCCTTTGAGCGAGCCGATGCCTATGACGTCGACCTCTATTCCGAGGCTTTTCGCGTAGGATGCCATCTCTATGGCATCACCTTCGTGGTTTTCGCCATCGGTTATGACGATGATTGCCTTGTTTATGTCCTTGTCGTTTGTGAAGGAGTTGATCGACATGTTTATGGCCGACCCTATGGCGGTGCCCTGGGTGGGCACCATGTCGGTCGACAGTTCGTCGACATACATCCGGGCTGATATGAAGTCGGTGGTGATGGGGAGCTGGGTGTAGGCTTCCCCGGCGAATACGATTAGCCCGACTTTATCGTTGTCGAGCTTGTCAATCAGCCTGTTGAGAATGAATTTGGCGCGCTGTATGCGCGAGATGCCCCCCGGGTCGTCGGTCGATGAGGCCAGCATGGAGCGGGAGACGTCGAAGGCTATCATCACCTCTATGCCCTGGGTGTTTTCCACCTCTTCCCGTTCGCCGGCGCGCGGCCGGGCCACGGCTATGATGAGGCACGCGAGGGCGAGCAGCTCCAGCGTTATCTTTATGGCGGGCTTGTACTTCGACGCGTCGGGCATGAGGTGTTCCAGTTCGGCTGGGTTACCGAAACGGCGCAGTTTGCGCCGGCGGGCGATGCGGCTCCAATACCAAAGCCCGAAAAGCGCCGGCACGAGGAGCAGCAGGTATAGAAGGTGGGGGTATGCGAATGTCATGGGATGGAGCGCAGATAAGTTTGACGTAGAACGAGTTCGAGAAGGAACAGCGCCAGGGCGGCGAGTGCCCATGGCAGGTAGTTGTCCTCGGTGTGGGAGAAGTGGCGCACGTCAAGTTCGGATTTCTCCAATTTGTCGATTTCGGCGAATACCTCGGCGAGAACCTTGTTGCCGGTCGCGCGGAAATACTTGCCACCCGTGATGGAGGCTATCTGTTTCAGGGTGGCCTCGTCGATGACTACGGGCTGTGGAACGTATTCCACGCGTCCGAACATGTTGACCTGCGGATATGGGGCGGTGCCGTTGGTACCGATGCCGATCGTGTAGACCTTGATTCCCATCTTGTGGGCGATTTCGGCGGCGGTCAGTGGCGCCACAATGCCTGTGTTGTTGGAGCCGTCGGTCAGCAGGATCACGCTTTTGCTCTTTGCCTTGCCTTCCTTGATACGGTTTATGGAGGTCGCAAGGCCGTCCCCTATGGCGGTGCCGTCTTCGAGCATCTCGCGGTTCAGGGCGCTTATGTAGTTGGCAAGCGCGGCGCGGTCGGTTGTCATCGGCACGGCTGAAAACGCCTCGCCTGCGAACACCACGAGCCCCATGTTGTCGTCCTCGCGGGAGTTGACGAATTTCGAGGCGATTTTCTTGGCGGCTTCCAGGCGGTCGGGCTTGAAGTCGCGGGCGAGCATGCTCGACGATATGTCGAGGGCGATCACCATGTCGGTGCCCTCTGTCTTTGACGTGCGCCAGGAGTCGCGCGTCTGAGGGCGGGCGATCACCACTATCAGGCAGGCGAGCGCCAGCACGCGCAGGGCGAACGCTCCGTGGGTGGCGTACTGCCGCATCGGGCGCCCGAGCTTCGCGAATGGAGCCAGTGTCGACACCGACATGGAGGCGTTGGCGTTATGTTGCTTCAAGACGTACCACGCGATCAGAGGCACGAGCAGCAGAAGCAGCCAGAGCAGGCCTGGATGTGCGAATTGCGTCATATCTGAATCTTCTCTTTTTCTGTTTTTTGTTTGACATTCCCGTCCGCTGGTTCCGACTTCGCCCCGTCAGCGGCGGTTCTGTCGGACTGTTCCTCTGGTTCCGGGGCGGGCTTGGTCTCCTCGATGAAGCGCATGGCGTTGTTGAAGGAGCGAACGTTGTCGTCGGGCATCGGGCGCACCTTGGCGAATTTCACGAAGTCGGCTATTTCGACCACTTTCTTCATATGCTCTCCGGGAAGGCGCGTGTCAGCGTTTTTCGATAGCGCCTTGACAATCTGCGAGGAGGTCATTTCCATGGCGTTGATTCCGAAGCGGTATTGCAGGTATTCCCTGAGAATGTCGACAAGGGTGGTGTAGAACTCTTTTTCCTGGCCATGCTCGCAGAGCTGTGCCTCTCTGAGGGCCTGCATCTTACGCATAGCTATCTCGTAGGGTGGCAGGCGCTTCTTCTGCGGCAGGATGCTGACGGCGACTTTCTTCGTCAGTATCAGGTAGGCGCAGACACCGGCCGCCACCACTATCAGACCGAGAAGGATCCACCCCCAGTAGTCGGTAAGCCAGTCGGGGAGGAAGTCGTACCAGCGGCTTTCAAACCCGGCCGCGGGTGCCAGGGGGTGTATGTCGTCGAGCTTGCTGACGTCAGCTGGCACCACTTTCAGCGTCAGCGGGTTGGTACGGGCGGTGTCAGGCCCGGAGACGAGCAGGAAGGGCGGGATGGTGTACACTCCCGAGTCAAACGACTGCACCAGGAGAGCCCGCTTGATTTCCACCAGGCCGTTGCCAAGGTCGGTCGTGTCTCCGTCAACCCATTCGAGCGGTTCCACCTCGGGCGGCATCGCTGCTTTGTCAACAACGAGCCGCGACTGGCTGCCGGAGTGGTCGATTATGTCGAACCTCAGGGCGGTGACATTCCCCATCAGCATCTGGGCCGAGTCGATAGAGGCTTTCACCTTTGCGGTCGGGGCGCCGTAGGCCAGGGTCCCGGCGGTTACGAGGACGAGTGTTACGAGTAGGGATGCTGTCAGTCTTTTGCCGAACATATTTTGTTAGATAGTAGTCTGTTGTGGTTATTTGTTCCCCGGGTGCCGGTATGCTTTCGGCTGTGGCGGGATATGTGGGCGCTGCCTGGCCGGCAGCCATATCGCTGACGGGGTCAGCGGCGCTTGAACAATCCCATAAGGGCAACCACGTAGTCCTCGTCGGTAGGTACCGAGCAGAAGTTGACGCGGCAGCGTTTCAGGGTCTCCGACATGGCTTGCTGGCGTCCGTACCACCATCGGCCGTATTCGTCGCGCGTGCGTTTCGAAGACGTGTCTACCCACCGGTCGGCACCCGTCTCGAGGTCGCTGACGCGCATCAGCCCTACGTCGGGCAGCGATGAGTCGCGTTTGTCGTAAACCTGGACTCCGAACACGTCATGCTTGTTGGAGGCTATTGAGAGAGCCTTGTAGTAGTCCTTGTCGTCGATGAAATCGGATATCAGGAAAGTGGTGCAGCGTTTTTTGAGCGCGTCGGTGAAATACCTGAGCACCATCGAGATGTCGGTGCCCTTGCTTTTTGGAGCGAAGTCTATCAGTTCCCTGATTATGAAGAGTATGTGCTTTCGTCCTTTCTTGGGCGGTATGAACTTCTCAATCTTGTCGGAGAAGAAGATCACTCCGATTTTGTCGTTGTTCTGGATGGCCGAGAACGCGAGAGTTGCCGCTATTTCCGCGATCATCTCGCGTTTCTCCTGTCCGACCGCTCCGAAAAGGCGCGACCCGCTGACGTCGACGAGGAGCATCACGGTCAGCTCGCGTTCCTCCTCGTACACTTTCACATACGGGCGGTTGTGACGCGCCGTGACGTTCCAGTCTATGTCGCGGATGTCATCGCCGTACTGGTATTCCCTGACCTCGGAGAAAGTCATACCGCGTCCTTTGAAGGCCGAGTGGTACTCGCCCGCAAAGATGTTTTGCGACAGGCCGCGGGTTTTGATTTCGATTTTCCTGACTTTTTTCAGGAGGTCTTTGGCATCCATAAGGGTGGAAGTAAGCGTTTTAAGGGACTATTACCTTGTCGAGTATTTCGGAGATGATTTCGTCGGAGGTGATGTTGTTGGCCTCGGCCTCGTAGGTGAGTCCGATGCGGTGGCGCAGCACGTCGTGGCAGACGGCGCGCACGTCCTCGGGGATTACGTAGCCTCTCTGGCGCAGGAACGCGTAGGAGCGCGCCGCTCTCGCCAGCGATATCGAGGCGCGGGGCGACGCGCCGAAGGCTATGATGCTCTGGAGGTCTGACAGGCCGTATTCGGCAGGGAAACGGGTGGCGAAAACGATGTCTACTATGTAGCGTTCGATCTTCTCGTCGATGTAGATTTGCTCGACGATTTTCTGTGCCTCGATGATCTCTTCCGGCTTCAGAAGGGGGCGCACCTCGGTTTTCCGGTTGGAGATGTTCTGCCTTATGATGAGTTTCTCTTCCTCGCGGGAGGGATATCCTATGACTACTTTGAGCAGGAAGCGGTCAACCTGGGCTTCGGGGAGGGGATAGGTGCCTTCCTGCTCTATGGGGTTCTGGGTGGCCATGACCAGGAAGGGGTCGTCGAGGCGGAATGTGTTGTCGCCTATGGTGACCTGGCGTTCCTGCATCGCCTCGAGCAAGGCCGACTGGACTTTCGCCGGGGCGCGGTTGATTTCGTCGGCGAGCACGAAATTCGCGAATACAGGCCCGCGCTTTATCTGGAACTGCTCTGACTTGACGCTGTATACCATGGTGCCTATAACGTCGGCGGGAAGCAGGTCGGGGGTGAACTGTATGCGGCTGTATTTGGCGTCGATGAGCTGGGCGAGAGTCTTGATCGCGAGAGTCTTTGCCAGGCCGGGCACGCCTTCGAGAAGGACGTGGCCGTTGGAGAGCAGGGCGATGAGCAGCGACTCAACAAGGTGTTTCTGGCCGACGATTGTCTGGTCCATCCCGCGGGTGATAAGGCTAACGAAGTTGTTCTTGCTGGCAACAAGGTCGTTTAACTCTCTGATGTTTACCGAGTCACTCATAAATGGATTTCTTTGTGTTGGTATTCTTGTGTTTTTGTTCTTTTCAGGATATGGTGAGCGGGGCGGCAGACTCATTCTGTTTTTTGCGGACAGGGGAGAGGGTCTGTCGCGGCCGATCCGTTACGCGAAAGTATTGAATTGCGCCGCTAAAACGTTAAATCGAATTGTTAATTTTGTCTATCAAGTATAAACCTCTATTAAGATTTAAGCATTTTTAGCTGTTATTTCCAATGATTTCAACTGCTTTGCGCTCTGCGGCTTGCTCCGATATTCTGTCGCCGGCCTTGATGCCGTATTTCTCTGCCGGAGGTATCACCACGACTGTGTTCGGCGCTATGTTGTCGGGGTCGGAGATTATGGCCTTGTTTTCCTCATAGATGTACACCCAGAATATCTTACGGCCGTAATGCTGGCGCGCCATTGTCGTCAGATAGCGGTTCCCGCGTATGGTGTCGTAAACCGTTTCAGGCTTTGTCGCGGGGGCTTCCGCGGGTTGCCCTGGCTCTTGTCCGGCCACTGCGGCCGAATCGGCGGTTTGCGGTGTTTGGACGGGGTGCTGGAACATGCTGTCGCTGGTGCCGGCGGTAACGCTCGTGCTCTCTCGCAGCGCGCCGTCTTGTGTCACGTTGACGTATCCGGCTGATAACTCAACACTTCTCACCCCGCTAAGGTTTAGCCGCGGGTAAAGGAAATAGCCGCATGCAAGCCCGATGAGCAGTCCGGCAACTCCGGCAAGAATACCGGTGAGCCACGGATGCTCGCGCACGACCACTTTTATAACCCTCGTCTCGCCGGTAACGGGAGGCTCTTCATCGCGATATTCCGACACGGTTTCCGGTTCCGGCTCCGGCTCTGTCGGATATGCCGCGTGGGCGGCTTCGGGTTCTGTTCCCGGCTCGTGTTCCTGCCTTGTCTCCGCACAATCCGGTGCCTGCTCGACTGTTGGCTCGGTAACTTGCTCTGCTATTGGTTCGGGCACTGGCTTGGCGGCCGGCTGGATTGCCGGTTCTGCTCCGGCTGGCGACGGTTCGTCAACGACAGCCCCTCCGCCGTCAACGGCATCCTCTCCGCCGTCGGTGGGGAGTTCCGTGCCGTCAATCTCAACCGGCTCGAAGATGGAGAAAGGCGCGTTGATTTCTTCGGCAATCACCTTGTCGGGCTCGAACGCGACGTTGCCGCTCCCGTCGGCTGCAAAAAGGCCGATTCCCTTTATACGGACATTCCTGTCAGTCCGCAAGGCGGATATCACCGTGTCAGTTAGCGCTGATACGAATGACTCTGCCGTGCTTTCAGAAATGTCGCAGCGCCGGGCGAGTTCCGCGACGAGAGCAGGGAGGGGCATTGTCTGCCGCATAGCTTGCGTATCACTCATGACGCACCCCCTTTCGTGGCTTTCTTCATCATAGAGGAGGGATAAAATTCAAGTTTCAGGGAGGGAGGCATAAGGAGTAGGCCGCCCGTCGCCGGGTTCTCGACAATCTCCTCGTTGCGTTTGACACCGGCGAATGTGCCGAATCCCGGAATAGCCACCCGGCGGTCGGCGGCTGCGCTTTCAGCTATGATCGCCGACAACGCTTCGGTAATCCTGCCAGCCAACGCGTTGTCTATCGCGGCGCGTTGGGCTACCGCTCCAAGAAATGACTTGTTTTCCATTATTAAAGTCGTTTTGCCCTGATTTGAATCGTTTTGCCTTGGCAAATTTATGAATTTTCCGGCATAATGGCCCTATCCGGAGCTGACCAATGTCGGTTATGCTCTTTTTGTATGCCGTAAGAGCGAGAACCGTGCGGAGGTGTATGGTGGAGGAATAAATGGCTCATGACGGGATATGGCGGATATCGGTTTCGGCCTGTTTCGTGGTGGTTATTTCGGGAGTTGCTGGCGGAGAGACTCCTCGTGGACTGTCTCGAGGAACTTCCTGACGAAGGCGTCGCTCAGGCCAAGCGCTTCGGCGCTGTTTACGCGACTGGTGATCAGCGAGTCATAGCGTGCGCGTTGCAACAGGGGCATATTGCGGCTTTCCTTTAACGACCCGATCGCGCGGGCAATCTCCATACGGCGTGACAGCAGCTCCATGATGGAGTCGTCGACAGCGTCGATGCGTTCGCGTAGCGCGGCGAGTTCCGCTGAGGCAGCGTCGCTATCGGTTGTCGCGGAGCTTGGAGCGGCCGACAGGCGGCGCAGCATCGCCGCGAGGTCGGACGGGGTGAGTTGCTGCCGGGCGTCGCTGAGCGCTTTTTCCGGATCGCGGTGGCACTCGATGATGAGACCGGCGAACCCCATGCGGAGGGCTTCCCTCGCCAATGGTTCCACAAGCTCCCGGCTTCCTCCGATGTGGCTCGGATCGCAGATGATCTGTATCCCTTTGACGTGCCTGCCGAGTTCGATTGGCACAGGCCATTGCGGCGGGTTGCGGTACTTCTTGGCTCCGTAAGCCGAAAATCCGCGGTGCACGGCCGAAATCTCGCGTACTCCCGCGTTGTACAGGCGCTGTATGGCGCCTATCCACAAGTCCACGTCGGGGTTTACCGGGTTCTTTACCAGGAATCGTACCCTGGCGCCCCGTTTGATGTACTCCGTGGCCGCGTCAGCGATTTCCTGTACGAGGAAGGGATTTACCGTTGTACGGGCGCCGAGCCAGAGCAGGTCGGTCCCGGCGTCGAGCGCGGTTCTGAGATGGGCCGGGGTGGCTACTTCCGTTGCTATGAGCATGCCGGTTTGCTCCCTGACCTCTCGCAGCCATGGCAGTCCGGCCTCGCCGACCCCCTCGAAGCATCCCGGCATGGTGCGGGGCTTCCAAAGGCCGCAGCGAAACACCCGCACTCCGGCTTCCGCCAGTCCGGCGGCTGTCTCGATCACCTGTTCGCGGGATTCCGCTCCGCAAGGCCCGGCGATGATGATTGGCGAACCGTCGGCCGGCGCTTCAAGCGCCGGCCGCAGTTCGCCGAAATCTATATCGTTGTTACTCATCTTGCCGCGAAGATACTTCAAAATCTCCAAATACCATCCCGCCGGCAGTCAAATTCTATCAATGAATAAGAGGGTGTGTCATAATGGCTCATCCGGGGCGCCGCTTGGAGATTCATTGCTGAGCAAGGCGCTTCGCGATGACTGACAGCACCCTGCCATACGGGTACAAAGAAGGCGCTGTGCCTGATTTTGACACAGCGCCTCCGGGTTATAGATAGCAATGGAGCTTAGTTACCTTGTTATGTGTTTCGGTAAGGGTGGGGTCAGTTGCCCGGCACGAAGATCACGATACGGTTCCAGTCGTTGGTGTCGTAAGGCTGGGTCGAGCTGCCTTCCGCGTCAATGCTCAGACGGTTGGCGTTGATGCCGTAGGTCTTGGTCAGGGTGTCGTAGACTGCCTGGGCGCGGCGGCCGGAAAGCTTCTGGTTGTATTCCGCTGTGCCGGTGTCCTTGTCGGCGTAGCCCTTGATCACCACGTTCACGTCGGGATTGCTCTTGAGATATTCGGCCGTGTTGTAGACGTTGACCATTTCCTCGTCGGTAATCTTGTCAGAGTTGATGGTGAAACGCACTGTCGACATCATCGGAGCGTAAACCTTTGCCGGTGCGGGAGACTCCTTAACTTCGGGGCATGGGAGCTGTGCCTCTGCTGCCGCGAGGGCGGCGGCGGTGGCGGCCAGTTCGCCGCGGAGACCGTTGACCTGGTTGTTGAGCGAGTTGATGTAGGCGAGGTCCTTGCACTCGTTGTAGGCCTGGTAGTTCACGCCTCCGAGATTGAAGGAGAAGCCGCCTGTTGCCTGCACGTTGATGTCGATTGACTTGTCATAGGCGCAGCCGTTGGCGTTGTCGCCATAGAACGAGGCGCGGCCTTCAAGGAAGAAGTCGACATACCGGCAGAGGCGGAAGCGGAACTGGATACCGGCTGAGACGGGGAGCAGCCATTCGCGCGAGCGGGTGCCGCCGTCTTTCTTGTGGATGTTGCGCCCTTCGCTCTTGATGTCCCACACATATGTGCCGCCGAGACCGACGAAGGGAATCACGCTTACGGGACGTCCGGCGTTGACTCCGCCGAGCGAGTTGCACATATCCCACATGAAGTCAAGGTTCAGGTTGACCATCTGGGCTTTTGAGAAGTTCACGTTGTCCCAGTGCCACGCGCCGTAATAGGCGCTCAGGCGGAATCCGAGATAGGGGGAGAACCAGCGGCCGACACCGAGGTTGTAGGTCGCGGTGATGTGGCGTTTGGGATCCTTGCCACCGGCAAGTTCGTTCTCGAACAGGGGGACGTCGATACCGGCGCCTAACTGGATAAACCAGTTGTCACCTTTGTCGACACTGTAGTGGGTCTTGCAGTTGGCGGCTTCCACCACGCTTACTGACTCTTCCTCGACTACTACTTCTTGGGCGTTGGCTGTCGCGGTGGCAAAAAGACCGCAAGCACACGCAGCTCCGACGTAAAGAAGATTTCTTTTCATTTTCTTTGAGCAAGTTAAGTTTACAAATCATTAGTTTCTCTCATAAAAAGTAGCCGCGCAGGGTCTTATGAGCTGATACATCTTAATTAGTCAAATTCTAACCCTCGTAACTAAGCTGCCTTTTGACAGAATAACGCCATCAACGATTTTTTTGTTCAGGAAGCATCCGTTAACAGCCTGTTCCGTAATCCCGCCATGCGGCGGCCAGGTATGAGGAGAGGCGCTCTTCACAGAGCGCCTCCTGTTCTTTTCCCGGAGCCCCAATCCGCGACTGCCGGGTAACAAACCTAACATAAAACACGATCTAACCGCGGTGCTTCATATAGCACAATCTTGTTTTCCTTTCCTAATACTAACCCTAAAAAACTAATTCTTTAAATCAAACAAATCCTTTTGTCTTTAATCCAATCATATTTGACACGGAGGCCGGATTCCGGCGCTACCGTTCTGTTTTCGCCGACAAAGTTAGCGCGTCGCCGAACTTCTGTCAATGCCTGGCGAGCCTAATATTTGCCGGATATAGACATATATAGGTGGATATAGTTATTTAATATCTGTAAAACAGCATATTATCCGAGTATCGCATATGTCAAATATAGATTTAAATATAGCCTGATATAGCGTGTGCGCAATGGTTCGGGGGGTCAACGTTTCAATATTTTCTCCAGTTCTTCGCGCATGGCTACCCGTATTATCCCCGGCTCGAATGTTATCGCCCCGTCGAGCCTCATGTCGGTGAGAGCCGCTACGAGCGACTGCCTCGGAACGCCGAAAACCGTGTAGAGGTCCCGTTGCCTGCATTCCATCTCGATATCAGACCCGCCCCGCTGGGTGAGGGCGAGAATCCAGTAAGCGATACGCTTTCTGAGATCTCCGGATGTGAGGCACATCACGCTTTGAAGTCCCTGCTGTGCGTCGACCGAAAGCAGGTTCAGGAAATTGAACAGGAATACCGGGTCGCTTTCTATGATTTTCAGGTATTCGGTCTTTTCTATGTCTACGATACCCGCCGTCCCGACTGCTTTCGCCGAGCATGGATAAACGGTCGTGCGTCCGAAAAAGAAGTCAGGCGCGATAACGTTGGGGGCTGACAGTGTCTGCGACACCTTTATTCTGTTGTCGTCGCTTTCGATCCAGGTTCTCACGCTGCCGGAAATAACGAAACGGATATGCGAGCAGGGGTCGCCAGCCTTTATCAGCGGCTCCCCGTCGGCATATTTCAGGAAATGGAACTTGAACTTTCCTACTACTTGCTGGATTTTCTGTGTGCTTGCCCCGCTGAATAGCGGGAGACTGAGCAATACGTCTAACGTGCTCTTCATTGTGGTTTGCTTTGTCGCGGCCGGCGGTTACCGAATCCCTTACCGCTCATTTACTCTATAACACCGCGACTTTCCACTATGTTGACGGCAATCAACAAATGTACTGACTAATAGCGGGTGCGTGAATATTGTTTTGCGCGGGTGGGGGATTTTTATTAAATTTGCGCTTCATGAAACAGTTCTCGCTCAATTTCCGCGGACGCTCGCACCGCGTGGATGGTCCGATCGTGATGGGCATTATGAACGCGACCCCCGATTCGTTCTATGCCGGTTCGCGCACCCCGGCGGATGCGGGCGACGCTCTTCGGCGGCGCGCGGCCGTGCTGTTGGAGCAGGGAGCGGATGTTATAGATGTGGGAGGATACTCGACACGTCCGGGCGCTCCGGAAGTCAGCGTGTCGGAGGAGCTTCGCCGCGTAGAGGCCGGCATCGGGGCGGTCCGTAGGCTTTCATCGTCCATCCCTGTCTCGGTAGACACGTTCAGGTCCGAGGTGGCGAAGGAGGCTGTCTTGAATCTTGGTGCCGATATGGTGAACGACGTGAGCGGCGGCCTGCTTGACGCGGGGATGTTCGACGCCGTTGCCGATCTGAAAGTTCCGTATGTGCTGACACATATGCGCGGCACGCCGGCAGACATGTCCTCGCGGACCGACTATCCTCAGGGCGTCGCTGCGGGCGTCGCGGCAGAGCTTTCGGGAAAGCTGCGCGAGCTGGCGTTAAGAGGTGTTTCTGATGTGATAGTGGATCCCGGATTCGGCTTTGCCAAGACGGTCGGCCAGAATTATGAGCTTATGGCCGGGCTGCCCGAGCTGGGGCGGCTTTTGCAGAGGCCGATTCTGGTGGGAGTGTCGCGGAAATCAATGGTATACAGGCCGCTCGGCATTTCCCCGTCGGACGCGTTGCCCGGCACCATCGTGCTTAACACGCTCGCGCTGGAACGGGGTGCCGCTATATTGCGGGTCCATGACGTGGCTGAAGCCGTCCAGGCAGTCGCGGTATGGAAGCGTTTCAATGAGGCCTGCTCTGTAATCTCTTAGGAAAAGATCGCTATGATAGAATCATTCGGCATAAAAGATGTGTTCGACATCACGATTGTCGCCTTCATGCTCTATTATCTGTATAAGATAATGAAGGAGTCAGGCACTATCAATATCTTTTATGGCGTGCTGGCGTTCATCGTAGTCTGGGTGGTGGCATCCGAGATACTCGGAATGAGATTGATCGGCACGATTCTCGACAAGTTTATGAGCATAGGTCTGCTGGTGCTCGTCATTATCTTCCAGGAGCAGATCAAGAGATTCCTTGTGGAGCTTGGTTCGAAGAAACGATGGAAGTTTCTGACAAACCTGTTCCACCACCGCAAAAACAGCGCCGGCACAGAACAGGAGCAGCACGCGCGCGTCATGCCTATCGTGTACGCGTGTATGTCAATGTCGAAAAGCAAGACTGGCGCCCTCATCGTGATCGAGCAGGAAGTGCCGTTGGAAACTTATGAGAAATCAGGCGACATGATTAACGCCGAAGTAAATTCGCGTCTTATAGAGAATATCTTTTTCAAGAACTCGCCTCTTCACGACGGAGCAATGATTATCGCCGGCGGCAGGATAAAGTCGGCCGGATGTATTCTGCCGGTCAGTCACGACACGGATGTTCCCCGGTCACTGGGGTTGCGCCACCGTTCGGCTCTCGGCATATCGCAGGCGACAGACGCTTTCGCGGTGGTGGTTTCGGAGGAGACAGGCAATATTTCCGTGGCTTATCGTGGCAAACTGGCCACGCGCCTCAGTTCTACAGAGCTGGAAAAGCGGCTTTCAGCCCTTCCGGTTCCGGTTTGACGTCTGATAATACCGCCGGTGGCATGGGGCCTCACAGGTGCCGCGGGCAGTGGTCTCAAACTATGGTAACAAGGTCACAAAGAAGGCGCCGTGTCGGAATTCCGACACGGCGCCTTCTTTGTGACTTATAATTGTCAGTCTCCCATGGTGCGCAGCAACTCGTCGTTGTCGGTGGTGCGCTCCATACGCTCTTTGATAAACTCCATCGCCTCGATGGAGTTGCGGTCGGATAGGAACCGGCGGAGAATCCACATACGGTTGAGTGTTTCCTCGCGTAGCAACAGGTCGTCGCGGCGTGTTGAAGATGCCATTATGTCGACCGCCGGGAAGACGCGCTTGTTGGAGAGCTTGCGGTCGAGCTGCAGCTCCATGTTGCCGGTGCCTTTGAATTCCTCGAAGATGACTTCGTCCATTTTCGATGATGTCTCGGTCAGGGCGGTCGCTATGATTGTAAGCGAGCCACCTCCCTCGATGTTTCTGGCCGCGCCGAAGAACCGTTTGGGCTTCTGCAAGGCGTTGGCGTCGACACCGCCGGAGAGGATTTTGCCGGATGCCGGCTGCGCTGTGTTATACGCGCGGGCCAGTCGGGTGATCGAGTCGAGCAGAATCACGACGTCGTGGCCGCATTCGACCATGCGTTTCGCCTTTTCAAGCACTATCCCCGCTATTTTCACATGGCGGTCGGCCGGCTCGTCGAACGTAGAGGCGATAACTTCGGCGTTTACCGAACGGCTCATGTCGGTAACCTCCTCGGGTCGCTCGTCGATCAGCAGTATCATGATGTAGACCTCGGGGTGGTTTTCGGCAATCGCGTTGGCTATGTCTTTCAGCAGGATGGTCTTACCTGTTTTCGGGGGCGCCACGATCAGCGCGCGTTGCCCTTTGCCGATAGGGGAGAACATATCGACAACACGCGTGGAGAGGTTGTTGGAGTGCTTCCCGCCAGTGATGTTGAATTTCTCGTCGGGGAACAGAGGGGTCAGGTGCTCGAACGGAACGCGGTCGCGGATGAATTCCGGCGTGCGGCCGTTGATGCGGAGAGCCTCTGTCATCGGGAAGTATCTTTCGCCTTCGCGGGGAGGCGCGATCGTGCACTCAACCACGTCGCCGGGCTTGAGGCCGTAGCTCTTGATCTGCGCCTGGGTGACATATATGTCATCCGGGGAGGCCAGGTAGTTGAAGTCGCTTGACCGGAGGAATCCGTAGCCTTCCGGCATAACCTCGAGCACACCGGATGCCTCTATGAAGTGGTCGAAATTATATAGCGGCATTCTCTGCTGCTGCGTCTTCTGTTTCTTTCCTTTTTTCCCCTTGGGTTCCTGAACCTGCTTCTGGGCGCCAGGTTCGCGTATGGTGATGGGTTCTGCCGGAAAGTCCTGAGCCTGCTGGTGCTGCTGGTTTTCGCGGTTGTCCCTGTTATTTCTCGGCATGAATCCGCGGCCGCCTCCCATGCGGGGGAAGAATGAGCCGAACGATTCGTCAACGTTGCGCCCGAACACCCCGGGAGGGTTCTGACGCGGACGCTGTTGTTCGGGGTTCTCGGCCTGGTGTTCGATTTCGCCGCGTGAGTCGTCGACATTTTCCGCAGAGGCCGGATTGTTCTCCTGCGCGGGCTGGGGTTGCTGCTGGTTCCGGGGGGTGAACACGCGCGGACCTCTTTGCTGGAACCTGTTCTGTTTGCCGTTCTGCTGCCGATCGTTAGCCTGGCGGTCTGCTGCTTGCTGAGTATCAGGCGCGCTTTCTGCTTTTTCTGTCTCGGCGGGGGTGCTGTTGGTGACCTCGGAAATCGCGGCCTCGGCTCGATTTTCGGGGGCCGGGTTGTCGGCCGGCTCGGCAGTTGCCGGTTCGTTGGAGACAGCTTCTTTTTGAGCCTTGGGTTTGCGTCCGCGTTTCTTGGGCTGCTTTTCCTGGGCTTGCGTCTCGGAACCCGAAGCCGGTGCCTCATCCTGTCTGTCGGCCGAGGCTGTTTCAGTTTCGGTGTCGGCAGCCTGTTTTTTGGGCTTGCGTCCGCGCTTTTTTTGCTGGTCGTCTCCTTTCTTTTCGTCGGGTTGAGACTGCTGCTCGCTCTTAGGTTTGCGCCCGCGTCGTTTTTTTTCAGCCGGTTCCGCGTTGGCCGACAGGGCGATCGCCTGCTGGTCGAGTATCTGGTAGATGAGTTGTTCCTTGTCGTCGAGACTGATTTTTTTCAATCCGACTTCTTTGGCCACGCCGGAGAGTTGGTCGTCGGCCATGCTTTGCAATTCCGAGATATTGTACATCTTGAGTTGTAGGGGTTCAGGGGGGGTATTCAGGCCCCTTGTTCGGGGAATATATCCAATGTTGGGGAAATTCAGTGCCTTCGGAGCGGCTGCCCCGAGCCAGCCTTGGCTGGCGTCGAGCGGGAATCCTTATTCTAAGCTTCTGATTTAATGTTTTGTCGTCCGGTCTTGGTTCTTGCTTCTGGTCGCTCGGCAGGGATGCCGGTCGCATGGAAACCGGGAGGCATTATTGCCTGTTCTGTATTCCAGATGGGTTCGTGACATCCGTCCGATAAGCTCCATATAGCTATTCGGAACTTTGATCGGTAGTGGCTTTGCGGCCAGACGCACGGTTTTCAAAGAGAGTGTCGGAGGAGGGGATGACGCGGAGAGGGACGGGGGGATGGAGTACCGCGGGAGCGGCCGATGAATTGATGGCGATGAGAGGTGGAAACCAGTCGCCGCTGTCGGTGGGTTTTAAGCGGCCTCAAATTCGCCGCAAAGTTACGCTATTCTATCGGATTAACCAAATTCCGTATGAAAAAGTTCGTCAGACACGGCGTTATTTATCTCCCGCGGCGCTTCGTTCCGGATTGTATGCCGATTGCCGGCGCTGGCCAAGCCGTGTCATTCCTCGGCCGGGAACGGGAGCGACAGGGAGGCGGCACGGGCTATGCGCCGGTTGCGCCAGCACTTTCGGCACACGGCTATATATCGGTCGTCGCCTCCGATTTCCACTTGCGCGCCTTCGTTTACGATGTCCCCGTTGCTGTCTATGCGTGCGTTGACTATTGTCTTGTGTCCGCAGGTGCAGGTTGATTTGATTTCGTCGATTGTGTCGGCTATCTCGAACAGGCGTTTGGATCCCTCGAAGAGGTGCGTCTGGAAGTCGGTGCGGAGCCCGTAGCAGATGACGTTTGAGCCGAAATCGTCGACGATTCGGGAGAGCTGGTCGACCTGCGGCGCGGATAGGAACTGGGCCTCGTCTATGAGAATCCAGTCGACAACCGCCCTCTCGCGGGTGAATTTCTCCTTGGCGAAAGCGTAGAGGTCTGTTTCTGGATATATCCAGGCACATTCGCGCTCGATGCCCAGGCGCGACCTGATGACATTGCGGGTGTCGCGGGTGTCGGTCGCCGGTTTCATGCAGATGTAACGCATCTTGCGTTCTTCGAAATTATAGGCCGTGGTAAGCAGAAGTGCGGTTTTGGCCGATCCCATTGTGCCGTAGCGGAAATACAGTTTGCCTTTGCGGTTCATTTTTCTATCGCTGGAAATCTTTTTGGCGAAGTTAGCTATTTTCCGCAAATACGGGGTATCGGCGGGGCTGAAAGTTTTCAACATCCCCATATGAAAAAGGCGCCGCGCGGGATTCCCGCGCGGCGCCTTTTTCATATGGGGACAGACTGTCGCAGCCCACCCACATCCCCCGGCTATTCGGGATAGTCGAGCGCCATGTAGTGCTGGTAGGGGTGGTCGCATGCCGGGCAGACCTTGGGTGGTTCAGTGCCTTCAAACACATATCCGCATACGAGACACTGCCACTTTATGGGTTTTTCTCGCTTCCACACAGTGCCGGCCTTGACCTGCTCCAGGTAGTGGACGAAGCGGTCGTGGTGGTGCTGCTCGATTTCGGCTATCGAGCGGAAGTGCTCCGCTATTTCCGGGAAACCCTCCTCGTCGGCAACTTTCGCCGCCTCAGTATAGAGTTTCACACCTTCTGTGAGTTCTTCTTCCGCAGCTGTTGCCAGGTTGGAGGCGGTATCGGCGATCACACCCGCATCGGCGTCCATCGGCACGTTTACAGATCCGCCTTCCAGGAATTTGAAGTAGACCTTGGCGTGGCGCATCTCGTTGTCGGCGGTGTCGCGGAAGACCTCACCGATGGGGAAGTATTCTTCTTTGTCGGCCTGTTGGGCGTAGAAGTTATATCGGGTGTACGCGCTCGATTCAGCCAGATAGGCGATCACAAGGTTTTTCTCGGTTTGTGTGCCTTTGATGCTTTTCTTGGATTTTGCCATAGTAGTATGTTTTGTCAGTTTTCTATCTTAGAAAACAAAGGACGCGGCCAATGGTTCATATATCCGCTGACGCAACAAAAGCTGGATGTTGGCCGCCGTTTGAGCTTTTTTGAGTAAATTCGCGGCTGAACTGATTGATATGGATACAGCTTTATTCGACAAATTCGACCGCGAGCATCTCTGGCACCCGTATACCTCGGCCATTGACCCGCTGCCGACCTACAAGGTCGCGGGAGCCCGGGGGAACCGCATAACGCTGGCCGACGGATGCGAACTTATCGACGGCATGTCGTCGTGGTGGTGCGTCATTCACGGCTACAACCATCCCGTGCTCAACGCGGCGGCTGCCGCCCAGATCGAGAAGATGAGCCATGTGATGTTCGGCGGCCTCACCCACGACCCTGCTATCGAGCTTGGCAAACTCCTGCTTGATATGTGCCCCCCGGAGATGAACAACATTTTTTTCGCCGATTCCGGCTCTGTCTCTGTCGAGGTGGCGCTGAAGGTCGCCATCCAGGCGGCGGTCAGCAGGAGCGGTTCGCACGAGAAAACTAATTTCGCGACGATACGTTCCGGCTATCACGGCGACACGTGGAACGCCATGAGCGTGTGCGACCCTGTGACAGGCATGCACGGCGCTTTCGGCGCGGCGCTTCCCAAGCGTTTTTTCCTGCCACAGCCGCGTTCGCGTTTCGACGGAGAGTGGGATCCTGCCGACATAGAGCCGTTGCGCGACCTTCTCGGGAAGCGCTCTTCGGAA
>ERZ777306.2812-NODE-2812-length-20525-cov-5.911236_pt1 | contig 20525 bp, 12 predicted proteins | sample MGYA00374966_ERZ777306 | MGnify/ENA primary metagenome ERZ777306 (study PRJEB29329, sample SAMN06343882) | mouse gut metagenome | isolation source: Mouse cecum | place: Austria: Vienna | collected 2014-11-15 ...
AAAAACGTGAAAATCGGTCTGAAAGTCAGAAGACTTTTAGACCGATACACTTGGTACGCCCGACAAGATTTGAACTTGCGACCCTCAGAATCGGAATCTGATACTCTATCCAGCTGAGCTACGGGCGCGGATTTTACCTATAGCTCATTTATCCGTATCGGTCACATTCGGAACCGACACTGACAGCCGAGCTACGGGCGCGGAAATTCCCCGTATTTCTACGGGAAATTATATTATAGCACGTTATATTATTTTTGTCGCGGTTTTTGACGCTGTTATTTTTTAGTTTTTACTTTTTTCTCGGGGAACACGGTATTTTTTGTGAGTTTTATCACTGCGGTCTCTTTATCCTCGACCGTGCCGCCAAACGGCTTATACGTGAACAGATCGGTATATTCGCCCTCTATACTCGGTTTATACGCTTTGCCGGAGTTATTGATTATTACAAGCGCTTCCTCGTTGTTCTCGAGTTTGCGCGCAAAGCACATCACGCCGTTTTCGGTATCTCTCGCGCAATATTTACCGTGCGCGAAAATTTCGCGTTCGTTCGTGCGGAGCTTGCCGAGTTTTTTATACCACTTGAGCAATTCTTTATCGCCGTTTTCCCAATCGTAGCAACGTCTGTTGAACGGATCTTCAAACCCTTCCATACCTATCTCGTCGCCGTAGAACACGCACGGTACGCCGGGCAAGGTATACTGAAGCGCCGACGCCATTTTTACGAGCTTAATTGCGTGCTCGCGGTTCTTAACGGTAGCTTTCGCTCTGTCCTTTTTGCTCTCTGTCTTGCCGTTCTCGCCGAGCACAGTCAAAAGTCTCGCCGTATCGTGGTTATCGAGCACGTTGACCAAGCAATCGACTGCGTGCTTTGGGTAGTTGTTAATCACGAACCCTATGGTGTTATTCAGTCTATTCCCGTCACCCGTTTTTACAAAGTTGAGAATATCCTCGCGGAACGGATAATTAGTCACCGAATCGAGCTTGCCGTCCGTCAAAAAGTTTCTGCGTTTGCCGTCGATTATCGGATTGGTCGCGTCAGCAAACACGTCGCCGAATACTACCGCGTCGGGATTTTCACGCTTTGCGGCTTTTACGCAATGCTCGATGAACCCGTCGGAGAGCTGCTCGCAGACGTCGAGCCGCCAACCGCTCAAACCGAGCCGCGTCCACTGTCTGATAACGCCCTCTTGCCCCGTCACGAACTCGTCGAACATGGCGTTGGTGTCGTCGACGTCGGGCATGATGTCGATATTGTATCTGCACTCGTAATCGTTGTTCCACTGTCTGAACTTATACCAACCGAAATACGGCGACTTTGCGGAACGGTACGCGCCCGCGCCGTCGTACGTGCCGTACTTATTGAAATAAATACTGTCGTCGCCCGTGTGCGAGAACACTCCGTCGATGATAATGCCGATACCGCGCTTTTTCGCCTTTTTGATCAAGTCCTTAAGATCGTCGACCGTGCCGAAATCGCTGTCTACGCGCATATAGTTGCCGACGTCGTACTTATGATTGGAATGCGCCTCGAATATAGGCGTTAGATAAATGCACGTCACGCCCAAGTTCTTCAAATACGTGAGTTTCTTTGTTATGCCTTTGAGATTGCCGCCGAAAAAGTCGGTGTTAGCCACTCTGCCGTCGCCGTCCGCGCGGTACTCGGGCACGCCGCCCCAATCGTCGCGGTACGTCGCGTAATCTTTTGTTTTGAGCCGCTCCCCGCCTATAAAGAATCTGTCGGGCATGATCTCGTACATGACCCCGCCGTCGAGCGGCGTGGGCTTATAAGCGTCGCTCGTGACGGTGAGCTGCCATTCGTGCCCTTTGCCGAGCAACGCATGCAGATCGTCGCCGCAACCTACGCGAAACTGCTGTTCCTCGTTCTGTATCTCGAAATGATAAAAATACAGACCCGACGTAGTTATCTTAATCGCAATCGCATATGTATACTCGCCGTCGACGTCCGCAGACTGATTCATGGGATAGTGTACGGGCGTTTCGCCGTCCTTGGTGAGAACGAGAAACACGTCCGACGGATTTTGCGGGCGCGTGAACTTAAGCGTAAAGCTTATAGGCTCATCCACCGCCGCAGCGCCCGTAGGCGTTTTGTACTTCTTACAATTCGGGAAAAAATCCACTGTCTTAGCCATAATAACACGATCCTCCTTTTTGAACCGACTTTGCGATCTGCGTCGATCGGGCGTCGATCCGTTTTATTTCTGTTTTTTGACTCGCTTGAGATTCCATATATTCTTTGCGTAATCGGATATGGAACGATCCGACGAGAATATGCCCGCTTGCGCAACGTTGACGAGCGCCATTCTGTTCCAATCGCGCGAACGCTTGTATACGTCGTCCATTTTTTTCGACGCCGCCACGTACGAATCGAAATCGAGCAAGCACATATACGGGTCTGCGACGTTATAACTGCCAGCAATGAGATAATCGGCAATATCCGAAAAGCTCTCGCCGTCGAACCCGACGCGCAATCTGTCCACAACGCGTTTGATCTCGTTGTTATGCGTATATATGGTGGAAGAATTGTAGCCCTTACGCCATGCGTCCTCTACCTCTTCCGTTTTCAAGCCGAATATGAATATATTATCGTCGCCCACGCGCTCGCCTATCTCCACGTTCGCGCCGTCGAGCGTGCCCAATGTCACCGCGCCGTTTATCATGAACTTCATGTTGGATGTGCCCGACGCTTCTTTGCCCGCGAGCGAGATCTGTTCGCTTACTTCCGACGCAGGGATAAGGTGTTCGGCTTGCGTGACGTTGTAGTTCTCCACGAACATCACGTCGAGCTTCTCCTTCATCTTAGGGTCTTTTTGTATTTCCGCCGACAAGCAGTTTATAAGCTGGATTATGCGCTTGGCGTGCATATAACTGCCCGCGGCTTTCGCGCCGAAAATAAACGTTTGCGGCGTGACGTTCTTATTGGGATCGTCCTTTAACTCGAGATAATAATGCACTATCTTGAGCACGTTCAAAAGCTGACGTTTATACTCGTGCAAACGCTTGATCTGAGTATCGAACCGCGAATGCGGGTTGAGCTTGAATCCCGTGCTCTTTTTGATATATTCGGCGTAATCGGTTTTGTTGCCGAGTTTGATCTCGCCTATCTTGTCGAGCACGGCGGCGTCGCTCGCATACTTGTTCAAAAGCTCGAGTTCCTCGGGTTTCGTATAAAAACCGTCGCCGACAAGCTCTTTTATAAACGCCGCAAGTCTCGGGTTGGACTGAATGAGCCAACGCCTATGCGTTATGCCGTTGGTCACGTTGGTGAACTTGCCGCGGTATATCTCGTTGAAATCGCCGAATATGGTCTGCTTGATTATTTCGCTGTGCAGAGCCGAAACGCCGTTTACGCGCTGCGAGCCTATTACGCACAGGTTAGCCATTTTCACCTGATTGTTGTTTATCACCTGCATGCCGGCTATCTTTCCGCCGTCTACGCCCATCGCGCTCATATCCGAAATAAATCTTCGGTTGATCTCGCATGTAATAGCGTAAATTCTGGGCAGTACCGTGCGGAACATGCCTTCGTCCCATTTTTCGAGCGCTTCCGCCATGACGGTATGGTTGGTATAATTGACCGTACGGCACGTAATATCCCAAGCATCGTCCCAAGAATAACCGTGCTCGTCCATGAGCAAACGCATAAGCTCGGGAATAGCGAGCGCGGGATGCGTATCGTTGGCATGTATCGCCGCTTTATCGGGCAGGTTATCCAAACTCTTATACAATCTCAAATGATCTTTGAGTATGCTCTGCAACGACGCCGAAACGAGGAAATACTCCTGCTGCAACCGCAATTGCTTGCCCTGACTGTGATCGTCGGACGGGTACAGAACTTTGGAAATAAGCGCGGCGTCGTGCTCGCGCTGCATTGCCTTTTCGTAATCGCCCTGCGAGAACGAACGCATATCGAACTGCGTAGTGGCGGTGCTCGACCAAAGCCGCAGCACGCTTACGCCCGCGGCGTCGCCGTAGCCGGAGATCATAACGTCGTAAGCAATGGCGTCGACGCTCTCGTTATCCACGTAGCGCACGTGCATTCTTCCGCCCTCGAGATATTCTTCCACTCTGCCGCCGAAGTTGACGGTAAACCGCTTATCCGAGCGCGGCATCATCCATACCTCGCCGCTCGGCAACCACATGTCGGGAAGTTCGACTTGCTGGTTATCGACTATGCGCTGACGGAAAAGCCCGTACTGATACTTTATGGTAAAACCCATCGCGGGATAATTGAGCGTTGCGAGACTGTCCATAAAGCACGACGCAAGTCTGCCGAGACCGCCGTTGCCGAGTCCCGCATCCGACTCAAGCTCGAATATATCGTCGAGCGAGAAATTCATGTCTTTGAGACATTCGTCGAACTGTTTCGTAAGCCCGAGGTTGAACAGATTGTTCTTTAACGATCTGCCTACCAAAAATTCCATACAAAGATAATACACCCGCTTATGCTTGCCGTCCGCAATGCGCGCATTGTTTTCCTGTTTCTTTTGGAGCAGCATGTCGCGAACTACGAGCGCCACGGCTTTGTAAATTTGCTCCTCCGTAGCGTTCTCGGGCGTTATTGCGAAGTAACGTGCGAGCTTGTCGAGCACGAGCGCCCGCACATCGTTTGTCGTTTTGTTCATAGTTAAGTAAAGTCCTCCGGTATGGGCCTCGGCTTTGCGCTTTCGGCTCGTTTGAGTGTTGGAACAATGTTGTTACAGATTATCGTAAAGTTCGCCGTATTTACCTGCGCAATTGCTCCATGCGAAATCGCTGTTCATGGCGCGGGCTTGCAAGCTCTTCCACTCGTCCTTATCGCGATAAAGCGATATTGCGCGGCGTATGGTCGCGTCGAGCACATCCGAATCGTATTCCTCGAATACAAACCCGTTTTCAAGGTCTTTGACCGAATCGGTAAGTCCGCCGGTAGCGCGCACGATAGGAACCGCGCCGAACAAGCATGCTTCCATTTGAGTCAATCCGCACGGCTCGGTGCGCGACGGCACAAGACACATGTCCGCGGCTGCAAGCACTTTTTTGGCGAGATCGCGGTTGTATGTGATGAGCGACACGACTCTGCGCGTATACATGCTTTGAACATGCGTAAAATAGCTTTCAATATCGGTATCGCCCGTACCCAAGATCACGAGCTGAATATTATCGTCGAGAATATTTTTAACGTCGCCAGTTGTCGGCTTGTTTATGGACTTTCTCAAAAGATCGAAACCTTTTTGCGGCGTCATGTGCGCTATCATGCACACGAGCGGCACGTCCTTGTCTTCGGGCAGATTGAACATGCGCTGCAATGCGAGCTTGTTGTTCTCTTTTTTGTCCAAGCATTTCGCGCAATAGTTTTCAAAAAGCGACGGCGATGCGGACGGATCGAATTCGTCCGTGTCCACGCCGTTGAGTATGCCGACTATTTTGCCGCGGTTTTCGGTGAGCACCCCGTCAAGCCCGCATGCATATTCGGGCAGGCGTATCTCCTTCGCATATTGCGGCGACATTACCGTTATCTTATCGCAAGCGAGTATCGCGCCCTTGACGAGATTTATGCAACCGCCGAACTCGATGAGCGGCACGTTTTCGTCCGCTATGCCGAACACGTCGCCCGCTATCACGAGCGGATACGTTCCCTGATAATTTATGTTGTGTATGGTAAAAACGTTCTTGATGCGACCGTAGCCCGGTTTGCTCTTGTATTCGAGCATATAATACACGGGAACGAGCGCCGTCAAGTGATCGTTTGATTGTATTATATCGGGCGTGAAATCGAGATACGGTATAAGCTCGAGCACCGCCTTTGAAAAGAATGCGAACCGCTCGGCGTCGTCGTAATAGCCGTAGATATTAGGACGCTTGAAGTAGTATTCGTTATCCACGAAATAGTACGTAGTACCGCCGCGCACGAGCTTGAACAAGCCGCAATACTGGTTGCGCCAAGACAGCGACACCGTTATATTGCATACGAACGTCATATCGGGTTTGAACCGCGACGCTTCCTCGTACAAAGGCATAATGACGCGTGCTTCGGCAAACCCGCCCGCATTGAGCGCACACGGCAACGCGCCGCACACCTCGCCCATGCCGCCCGTTGCCGCAAACGGCACAGCCTCGCTCGTAACGAACAGCACGCGCTTTGCTTTGGGCTTGATCGCGCGCGTTTTTTCGGGCGCAGCGACGGTCGCGGTTTTCGGTTTTTCGACCGCGATCGGTTTTTTTGCCTTTTGGGTTGCGGACTTTACGCCCGATTTTGCTGCGGACGATTTAGCCGCGGTTTTGGTCGCCGCGGTTTTTGCGCCGACGGCAGTCTTTTCAGTCGTCGCCGTTTTCGCCGCAGCGACGCTCGATTTGCTATTGGGCATGATGCCTCCCTCGCCGATAAATTTCTTTCTTATTTTGCTTGCGCGGCGCTTTTGGAGCTTGTTGCTCTTTTCGCCGCAGTCGGCTTTGACGTTGCCGATTTTTTTGCCGTCGGTTTTTCGGCGGCGGTCGCCGCGACTTTCTTCGCGGGTTTTTCCGCTTTTTCGGATTTTTCGGTTTTTACGGTTGATTTAGCCGTTTTGGCTGCGGGCTTTTTCGCCGATTTTTCAGACGCAGGGCAATACAATAGTATACCGCCCATAGGGGGCACGTCTATGCACAGCGAATCGTCTTTGCCGTGGCTTTCGACCTTTTCGGTACTGTACTTTTTGCCCGACTGTTCCCACTTGTATATCTCGGTGCGGATAAGCTCGGTATATTCGCCCTCGTGCGCGCCGAAACGATAGCCGTCGCGCGGCGCGGGCGAAAAGTTTATTACGGCGACCATGCGGTTGCCGTCGCTGTCGCGACGCTCGTAGACGAGAATGTTTTGCTGATAGTCGTCGGATACGAGCCACTCGAACCCGCGCCAATCGTAGTCTATCTCGTGCATCGCCTTGTAATTTTTATAAATGCCGTTGAGCGTGGACACAAACTTTTTCATGTCGGAGTGCGCGGGATAATCGAGCACGCTCCAATCAAGCTCTTTTGCGAAATTCCATTCGTTGAACTGTCCGATCTCCGCGCCTTGGAACAATAATTTTTTGCCCGGGTGCGAGAACATATAAACGAGGAAATTGCGCAAGCCCGCGAACTTCATATCGTAATCGCCGGGCATTTTGTTTATTAGCGAGCCTTTGCCGTATACAACCTCGTCGTGGGAGATAGGCAAAATGAAATTTTCGGTAAAAGCATAGATCATCGAAAAAGTGATCGTGTTGTGGTGGTACTTTCGGAAAACGGGATCGGTCTTGATATACCCGAGCGTATCGTTCATCCAGCCCATGTTCCACTTGAAGTTGAACCCAAGCCCGCCCATATCCACGGGTCGGGAAACACCGCCCCATGCCGTCGACTCCTCGGCTATCATGAGCGCTTTGGGGAACTTTGAAAACACCGCGGTATTGAGCCGACGCAAAAAGTCGACCGCCTCGAGATTTTCGTTTCCGCCGTAAATATTCGGACGCCATTCGTATCTGCCGTAATCGAGATACAGCATGCTCGCAACCGCGTCTACGCGCAGTCCGTCCACGTGGAATTTATCCAGCCAATAGAACGCGTTGGAAATCAAAAAGTTACGCACTTCGTTTCTGCCGTAATCGAAACAGCGCGTGCCCCATTCCTTATGCTCCATGCGCAACGGATCGCTGTGTTCATACAGCGGACCGCCGTCGAACTCGTAAAGTCCGTCGCCGTTTTTGGGGAAATGCCCCGGCACCCAATCGAGAATAACGCCTATTCCCTCGGAATGCATTTTGTCAACGAGATACGCAAAGTCCTCGGGCGTTCCGTAACGGCTCGTCGGCGCGAAATACCCCGTTACCTGATACCCCCAAGACCCGTCGAACGGATATTCCGCAACGCCCATGAGTTCGAGATGAGTATAGCCCAGCTCCTTGAGATAGTCGCACATCTCGTCGGCAAACTTGCGGTAATCGAACGTATTGCCGTCGGCATAGCGCCGCCACGATCCGATATGCGCTTCGTAAATGCTCATCGGCGCGGAATACGGCTCGGGCTTGTTCTTGATATAATCCGCATCGGTCCACTCGAAATGGTCTATATCAACGACCTTTGCGTTTGTGCCCTCGAACGTCTCGCGATGGAACGCAAACGGATCGCATTTGTATATAGGGTACGTAAAACCGTTTTCGATATAATATTTATAGTTATCGTAAGGCTTGACGTTTTGAACTCGCGCCTCCCAAAGTCCCGCCTCAGTGATCTTTTTCATCGGGTTTGCCTTAACGTCCCAACCGTTGAAATCGCCTATCACGGAAATAGATACCGCGCGCGTAGACCACACGCGAAAAACGGCGACGCCTGTCGCCTTATCGTAATGACAGCCCAGATACTTATAGGCGTCGAACATATCGCCGTGATGATATGAATCGAAAATCTTGTCCATTAGCGTATCTCCCATATGTATTTTGAAAAAGCCGTAAAGCAAATGGCTTTACGACTTTAATTATACATCATTACGAAAAAAAAATCAAGACTTTTATAAAATTATTTCGAGAATATAATAATTTAGTTGCGCCGCCGCAAAATCGGTCGCGCGGCGTCGACAAAAATCGATCTTTGTTCCCGCAACGGTTGCTTTTACTTTCGTATACCCCGTCGGCACAATGAATATATTAATTTTATCGTTTTATCATAAAAATAATTTTTTAGATAAAGGAATACTCTCGGCTTAAATCGAGAGTATTCTTCATTTTGCTTTTTAAGTTTCTTAAATCTTCAATTTAACCGAACAAAGAACTATTCCGACAATAGATGCTATTAGTATGATAGAAAACACTATAAGCAGAGTAATAGATAATTCCAACGACCAAAAGGAATCGATAGGTTTTGGATAAACTCTTACCATTTTTACAGCAAACATCTTGGTACGATTACTATAGCAGCGCTTATCACACATAAAAGTGACAAAAAAGCTATTAAGACAATATACGTATCTCTATTTCGGATAAAGTTTTGCATTTATTTCTCCGAATTTCATCGTCCGATCGTCAAGCGATTTACCGCCGCGCGACGCGTCAAAAAATTTATTCGTTCGTTCTTTCGTTTGTTTCGCTTTTTTCCGTTGAATCAGACTGCGGTTCGGCGCAAGCGGTTTCTACGATTTGCGCATTTGCATTGTCCGCGATCGCCGCTGTTTCGGCTGCGACGGCGGGCGCGGTTTTCCTGTTCTTTTTGCTGAACGCGCTCGACATAAAGTAATCGAACGTGCGCGACGACAGCAGCACAACGAGCGCGGCGACGGCTATCGCGCTGTCTGCAAGCCCGTATGCGTTATATCCGAAACTGTATGACAATTTGAACGCGAGCGATGCGTTCTCGCCGTAGTATAATTCGTAAAACACTACGCCCGACGTTACTTGCGATGCGTAGCGTATTAGCATATGTATGACTACGCCGACGAAAATCCCCCAATGCCCGCCGAGAGTGCGCGCCCAATATCCCATTGTGCCTTTTGCGCCGTCGCCGAGCTTCGCTTTGTTCTTATCCGCGATCTTATTGAACCGTTCGGGTTTATACGCAAACAATCCTACAATACACAGCGAACCGTACGGTATGATATAATCGAGCAAGGCGGACAGCGGCGTGACTATATACGGGTGTTGCGTAAACTGCAATAGCGTATACGCCGCGGTCACTATCATACCTTTGCGAAATCCGAAGTAGTAGCAGTAAATAAAGACGGGCACGAGCGACGCTATAGTTATCGTTCCGCCTGCCGGCAGCGTTATCCCTACCCAAGACAGCGCGTAAGCGAGCGCGAGACACACCGCGCCGTATGTAAGATCGCGCGTCTCGTACACGATCCGCCATTTTTTGACGAACAACGGCGCTACGTTGAAAAGCACGGCGGCAAGCACTATCGCCGCAAGCATCGAGATAAACACCGCAAGTCCCGCATTGTCGAGCATTACATTCTCGAACATCCCCGTTCCACATAAAAACATATTCGGTCTCCTCCGACAGTGATTTTCGGATACGGGAGCGCAAAAAACAAACCGCGCCCGAACCTCGAGCGCGAAACATAAAAAACGATTTTACGACGGCTCCCTACGCGAGTGTTAACTCACAGGTTCAAAGGTACTGTCATGATATAACGACATCTCAGCAGCTTACGGCTGCGCCCCTGCATCTGATGTATATATTATACGACTTTTACGCATACATGTCAAACGAATGGCATAGAAAAAACGACCGAATCATTCGATCGTTTTTTTGCTTTGCATTATTATTCGTTAAAACGGAATTATTTGATTATCTCGGAGATAACGCCCGAGCCGACGGTTCTGCCGCCTTCGCGGATAGCGAAGCGCAAGCCCTTTTCCGCCGCGATCGGGTGGATGAGCTTAACGGTCATCGTTACGTTGTCGCCGGGGGTAACCATTTCTACGTCCTTCGGAAGCTCTACCAAGCCGGTAACGTCCGTCGTGCGGAAGTAGAACTGCGGGCGATAGCCGTTAAAGAACGGGGTGTGGCGTCCGCCTTCCTCTTTCTTCAAGACGTAAACCTCTGCCTTGAATTCGGTGTGAGGGGTGATCGAACCGGGTTTGGCGATAACCTGTCCGCGCTCGATGTCCTTGCGGTCTACGCCACGGAGCAAGATACCCGCATTGTCGCCCGACTGTGCGAAGTCGAGGGATTTGCGGAACATTTCGATACCGGTAACGACCGAGCTCTTCGTGGCACGGATACCGACTATCTCGACGGGATCGCCGACTTTAACGGTGCCGCGCTCTACACGACCGGTAGCAACGGTGCCGCGGCCGGTGATCGTGAAGATGTCTTCTACGGGCATCAAGAACGGCTTGTCTACGTCGCGTTCCGGCGTAGGGATATACTCGTCGACTGCCGCCATGAGTTCCATGATGCATTTGCAAGCGGGATCGTCCGCTTTGCCTGCCTGAGCAGCCTCTAGCGCCTTGAGCGCGCTGCCTTTAATGATCGGGCAGTTGTCGCCGTCGAAGTCGTACTTGCTGAGGATCTCGCGAACTTCCATTTCGACAAGCTCGAGCATTTCTTCGTCGTCGACTTGATCGGTCTTGTTCATGAAAACAGCGATACGGGGAACGCCGACCTGACGCGCGAGAACGATGTGCTCGCGGGTCTGAGGCATAACGCCGTCGGTTGCGGCAACGACGAGGATAGCGCCGTCCATTTGCGCCGCGCCCGTGATCATGTTTTTAACATAGTCGGCGTGTCCCGGGCAGTCAACGTGCGCATAGTGGCGGTTCTCGGTCTGATACTCGACGTGCGAGGTATTGATGGTGATACCGCGGGCCTTCTCTTCGGGCGCTTTGTCGATTTGGTCGTAGCGCATTTGCTCCGCCAAACCTTTCGCAGCGAGCACCATTGTTATAGCAGCGGTAAGGGTGGTCTTGCCGTGGTCCACGTGACCGATCGTACCGATGTTCACGTGCGGCTTGCTTCTGTCAAATTTAGCCTTAGCCATGTTATTTCCTCCGGAAATTTTTTATGAATTTTATAAATTTGTACATCTTGATTAGGGTTGTACATCTTGATTATTATAATACATCTTTGAAAAAATCTCAACCGTTTTTATGTCGATTTTCAAAAGATTTTAATAGAGCGGCATTTTTGCACGCAACGGCAAATACTTTTTAGTTCTGCGCCTTGCTGCGCTCGCCGATTATCTTTTCGGCGATATTGCGCGGAACTTCGGCGTAGTGGTCGAACTGCATGCTGTAGTTGCCTCTGCCCTGAGTGCGCGAACGCAAGTCTGTCGCATAACCGAACATCTCGGACAGCGGGATCTCGGCATGGATTATCTGACTGCCGTTGTTGAGGTCGTTGCCCAAAAGATTGCCGCGGCGCGAACTTACGTTACCCATAACGTCGCCCAAGTATTCGTCGGGCAGCGTGATGTCGACTTTCATGATAGGCTCGAGCAAGTATGCGTCGCCCTTCTTCATGCCGTCCTTAAACGCCATAGAGCCTGCGATCTTAAACGCCATTTCGGACGAGTCGACTTCGTGATAACTTCCGTCGTAAAGCGTGACCTTAAAGTCGACGCACTCGTAGCCGGCGAGGATTCCGCTCATACGCGCTTCCTGTATACCGTTGTCGACGGCGGGGATATATTCTTTCGGAACGGATCCGCCGACGGTCTTGTCCTCGAATACATAGCCCGCGCCCTGCTCGAGCGGTTCCATGATGATCTTGGCGTGACCGTACTGACCTTTACCGCCGCTCTGACGGATATACTTGCCTTCCGCCTCGACCTTTTTGCGCACGGTCTCGCGGTACGCGACCTGAGGTTTACCTACGTTTGCCTCGACTTTGAACTCGCGCAGCAAGCGGTCTACTATTATATCCAAGTGCAACTCGCCCATACCCGCGATGATCGTTTGACCGGTCTCTTGATCGGTATACGTTTTGAACGTGGGGTCTTCCTCGGCGAGTTTTACGAGCGCCATCGTCATTTTTTCCTGACCGGCTTTGGTCTTGGGTTCGATAGCTACTCTTATGACCGGCTCGGGGAACTCCATGCTCTCGAGCACGATCGGATGCGACTGATCGCAAAGCGTGTCGCCCGTGGTCGTGTCCTTAAGACCGACTATAGCGCAGATGTCGCCCGCGCGGATCTCGTCGATATCGGTACGGGAGTTGGCGTGCATGAGCAGAACTCTGCCGACGCGCTCCTTCTTGCCTTTGGTCGAGTTGAGCACATACGAGCCGGCGGGGCATACGCCGCTGTAGCAACGGAAAAACGCGAGCTTACCCACGAACGGGTCCGCGGCGATCTTGAATGCAAGACCGGAGAACGGCTCGTTGTCGTCGGTCTTGCGCTCCTCTTCCACGTCCGAATCGGGCAGTTTGCCTTTTACGTGCGCAATGTCTACGGGGCTGGGCAGATAGTAAACTACCGCGTCGAGCATTTTCTGAACGCCCTTGTTCTTATACGAAGAACCGCATAACACGGGGTTCAAGGTCATTGCGATGGTAGCTTTGCGGATAGCGGCGCGTATCTCGTCTTCGGTAAAGTCCGCGCCGCCCGTCTCGAAGAACCGCTCCATGAGCGCGTCGTCGGTCTCTGCTACGGCTTCGAGAAGAAGTTGACGGTACTCTTCGGCTTGCGCCTTGTACTCGGCTGGAATTTCCTGCTCGTCGATCGTAGTGCCGAGGTCGTCCATATAAACATCCGCCTTCATCGTTATAAGGTCGATCATGCCCTTGAAGGTATCTTCCTTGCCGATAGGGATCTGCAACGCCACGGGGTTGGCGCCCAAACGGTCTTTCATCATCTTGATGACGTTGAAGAAGTTTGCGCCGTTGATGTCCATTTTGTTGACGTACGCAATGCGCGGCACGCCGTACTTGTCCGCCTGACGCCAGACGGTCTCGGACTGGGGCTCGACGCCGCCCTTTGCACAGAACACCGCCACCGCGCCGTCCAAAACTTTGAGCGAACGCTCGACCTCGACCGTAAAGTCGACGTGACCGGGGGTGTCGATTATGTTTATACGCGTCATCGGCGCATTGGGACCGGTGCGCCACTGCGTGGTGGTAGCGGCGGAGGTAATGGTTATACCGCGCTCCTGTTCCTGCACCATCCAGTCCATCGTCGCGCCGCCGTCGTGCGTCTCGCCTATCTTGTGCACCTTGCCGGTGTAAAACAAAATACGCTCGGTCGTCGTGGTCTTGCCCGCGTCGATATGCGCCATAATTCCTATGTTACGCGTATTTTCGAGTGAAAACGATCTTGCCATAATTTAATCTCCTCTAACGGAATGTTAGATAAATGAATGCAGTAATTTACTGCGTTATGAGTTATACGTATAACGGTGTAGGCGCGCCGTAGAGAAAGAAACCGAGCGCCAACCGACGGGAGTTTACACAGACGTAAATGACCGAGGGCGGCGCAAAGGTTGACGCACTATACGGCGATACATACGACGTTACCAGCGGAAATGCGCAAAAGCCTTATTAGCCTCGGCGACTCTGTGCATTTCTTCCTTACGCTTTACCGATGCGCCGGTATTGTTGTAAGCGTCCATAAGCTCGCCCGCAAGGCGTTCGTTCATGGTCTTTTCGCCGCGCTTTCTCGCAAACGCAACTATCCAACGGATAGCGAGCGTTTGTTGACGGTCCGCGCGGATCTCGAGCGGCACTTGATAAGTCGAGCCGCCCACGCGACGCGCTTTAACCTCGAGCTGCGGCTTTACGTTTGCCATGGCTTGATTGAACACGTCGACCGGTTCGAGCGACGTCTTTTCCTTTAATATAGCAAAAGCGTCGTAAACGATAGCTTGAGCCGTGCCCTTTTTGCCGTCTTGCATAATTTGATTGACAAGCTTTGTCACGACCTTGCTTTTATAGATTGGATCGGGTAATACGTCCCTTTTGGGAACCCCGCTTCTTCTCGGCATGGTTTATCTCCTTATTCGATTTTTTATGTCGAAACGTTTATACGGCGTTATGCCGTCATACGTTTCACGTCGGCATGCAAAAGCCGCCGACAGGAAACACGGCGATCAAACGACGCGAGCGCATTGCTCAGTCGATTTTGCGATCGCATACGATAGCGCGAAAATCTACTGCAATGACGCCGCGCGAACATGATCGGCGTTTCCGACAGAGCGTCGCGAAAACTATTTGGAACGTTTCGCGCCGTATTTCGAGCGAGCTTGCTTGCGTTTGTTCACGCCCGCAGTGTCTAACGCACCGCGGATGATGTGATACCTCACGCCGGGCAAATCCTTCACTCTGCCTCCACGGACAAGCACAACCGAGTGTTCTTGCAGGTTGTGTCCTATGCCGGGAATATAGACCGTACCTTCCATGTTGTTCACAAGGCGCACACGCGCGATCTTGCGCAACGCGGAGTTAGGCTTTTTAGGCGTGGTCGTCGTGACCGACAGGCAAACGCCGCGCTTTTGCGGGTTGTTGTCGAGAATAGGACTCATGGATTTGTAAGTCACTTTCTCGCGACCTTTCCTAACGAGCTGGTTGATCGTAGGCATTTGTTACTCTACCTCCCTTTAGTAGTATTGCCGCTCTCACTCAAAGACCGAACAAGAGCATAGCGCGGACTGAGCCACGCTACCTTTTATTATAACAATCAAACCCCGCCTTGTCAAGCGTTTGATTACTGCTTTTCCAAAAGATGTAAGCGCATGTTTTATCGACGTGTAAAGCGATATGTTCTTGCCAATCGACAACGCCCCGCCTACTCGCTATTTTTGTCCTACGCAGCAGCCATAGGGACTGAACAAACACATCGCGCGTTTTCTGCGCACCGAAGAATCTCAACGTTATAAAAAGAGTAAGCGCAATCCCCGACGCTTACTCCATAAAGAAAAGTAAAGATATTATCCGAATAATTCTTAATTCCGAATTCTTAATCCTTAATTGTCACAGTCCTATGTCTACGTCGGGCGGAGCTATATCGTCGCCATTGTCGATAAACGCGTTTTGAGACTTGCCCTGTCCGAAACGCGGGTCGTTGCCGTGGTTGTTGCTCACACATCTGAAAGTGACCGTGGACGGCACCCAAACGAGCCGCACCGCGCCCGTCTCACCGTTTCTGTGCTTGGCGATGTTCAGATATACAGTATTGCCGTCGACAGTGGTATCGGCTTCGGCGGGATTTTCGACCGATGCGGATTTCGCGCTGCGGTCGAGAAAGAAAACGATGTCCGCGTCCTGCTCTATTGCGCCCGAATCACGCAAGTCGGAAAGCTGAGGCGTAGGGTCTTTGCGCTTATCCACGTCGCGCGACATCTGCGAGAGCAGCAATATCGGCACGTCGAGTTCCTTTGCCGCGAGCTTGATAGCGCGAGTCATGTCTGCGATCTCGTGCACCACATTGTCTATTTTTTTGCCGCTCTGCATGAGCTGCAAGTAGTCTATCATAACGAAATCAAGCCCGACGGTGTGCTTGAGCCGTCTGCACTTGGACAGCATTTCCGCGGGCGTGATATTGCCCGACTCGTCCACGTACAGCTTTGTGCCTTTGAATCTGTCCTGCGCGCCGTATAGCTTTGCCCAGCCCATTTCGTCTATGACCGCACGATTGGCTTTTGACATATCGAAGTTTCCTACCGAGCACAGCATGCGTCGGGCGAGCTGTACCGCGCTCATTTCGAGCGAGAATACCGCGACCGAATACGGTTGTTTATTATCGGGTCGGCGCGCGAGCGCGGCGTTTACCGCACAGTTCATGGCAAAGCTCGTTTTTCCCTGACCGGGGCGCGCCGCGAGGATTATCAAGTCGCTGCGCTGAAATCCGCCGCCGAGCATCATGTCGAGATACGGGAAACCGCTCGGCACGCCGCGGTAAGCGTCGCGGTTTTCCTGACGCTGTCTGAGATCGTCGAGCGCCTCGTCGATAGCGCGATTTATCAGCTCGAGCTTGCCGCGTCTGCCCGTTTCGGACAGTTCGTAAAGCGCGGCTTCCGCATGCGTCAAAGCTTTATCGTCGGGATCGAGCGCGTACGCTTCGTCCGCCATTTCGCGCGCTATCCGTATGATAGAGCGCAGGCGCGAGGTCTTTTTCACTATGCCGAAATAATACTCGGAGTTTGCCACCGACGGTATAGCGTTGACGAGGTTGGACACATAGTCCACGCCGCCGCACATATCGAGAGTGCCGTTGTTTTCGAGCTGAGTCACCACCGTGACAAGGTCTATCGGCTGCGTGGCAGTGAACAGCGCGTTCATAGCCTCGAACAAAAACTTATGCGAGGGCGTATAGAAATCGTCCGCGACGAGCTGCGGCAAATAATTTACCGCCGTCGCGTTATCGATGAGCATGCCGCCCAAAAGCGCGGTCTCCGCCTCGTAATTATTGGGCATTTCCCGCGCGGTCACGTTCGGGTGTTTTTTGCGGAACTCCTCTTTTTCGCTTGTTTTCGCCATGATTTCTCCTTGGGTTTTTTATCACATACAACCGCCGAGTTTGCACATAGCCGATAAGTGACAGCGGCAATTACGCCGCATTAACTCATTCGGCGGTTATTACATCGGCAAATGATTTTCGTAATCTCTGTACTGTTCCGGATTGTACGGGAATCGGTCGAGCAGCGTCGGACCTTTATCTTTCTTTTTGCGCGTTACGGCAAACACGATACCTACCGCCGCACCGCCCGCAACGAGCGCGACTATATACCACCCGTACGACACGGGGCGATTGTACGAAAAGCCTATTTCCGCATCTATTCCGTCGAAGTACCGAGAAAAAATATACCCGCTCGTGCGCGAATCTATGCGGTAGCTGCTGCCCGTGGAACTCATGCGCCGCGATCCGCCGCGCACGTAATTCAACAGCAGTCCTTCGGGATTTTCGCCGCGCAGACACGGAAACGCGTCGGTCAGCGCGGGGAACAACACTACCGTCTCGCCGAACTCGTCGACGGCTTTCCTTCCGTTTTTGATCAGTTCGAGAACAGTGCCGGACTTGTTGCTTTCCACGTTGTCGAATGCTTCGCGCACGCCGTTGAACGGATTTTTCGCTACAAGTTCCACCTTGCGAATAAACGGGTTGTCTTTATACGACGCGGTAAACTCGACCGCCGTGCCTATAAGATCGAGATCGGACACGCCCGACGGGAACGCCTTGACGTATCTCGCCGAATATCCGCCGTCGCTCGTTGCCGCAAGTTCGAGCTCGTATCCGAACTCGTCGAACAATGCGTGAAGGTATTGCGACACGGTGAGCGCATCGTCGCCGTTTGCCTGAGCCGAGCTTTCCATGGCGGCAAGCGCGGTTTTGTCGATAGCGACTTCGACGGCGTTCATTCTTTCGTCGTTTGCCGAGTAGTAGTCGTATACCGTAACACTCGCGCCGCAACCCGTCAAAACGCAGCACAGCGCCGCGAGACACGCACACAGCGCGAACCGATAAATTTTTGTCTTGCGCAGCATATTACTTGCCGAAAAGCTTTTCGAGTTCGACGAGCGACTCGTTGAACAGCGCGAAAGCGTCATCGTACGGTTTATCGGTCGCAAGATCGACCTCGGTATCGCAGAGTATATCGTACGGGGACTTATGTCCGCCCGCCTTCAAAAACTTATTCTTGTAAACGTCCACGTAACCTTGACGCGTCAGTATATTGCGCGCTATGCTCGTAGCGGCGGTAAGACCGGTGGCGTACTTATACACATAAAACGCGTTATAGAAATGCGGTATGCGCGACCACTCGTAAGCAATAAGATCGTCGGAGACCTCTTCGCCGTAGTATTTTTTATTGAGATCGAGATACAACCCGTTGAGCGCCTCGACCGTGAGCGGCTTGCCATCGAGATCGGTCTTGTGCGCGAGGTACTCGAACTCGGCGAACATCGTCTGACGGAACAGCGTAGTACGGAAACGGTCGAGTCTATAGCTCAAAAGGTATTTCTTTATATTGTCGTCTTTGACGTTGTTCATGAGATAATGTTCGAGCAGCGTCTCGTTGCAAATCGACGCGACCTCCGCAACGAAAATGCGATAGTCCGCTTTTTCGCACGGCTGTCCTTCTTGAGAATAGTACGAATGGAGACAATGCCCAAGCTCGTGCGCCACTGTGAAAATATCGTTGGTCGTGGGCGCGTAGTTGAGCAAAACGTACGGATGCGCGCCGTAAGTGCCCCAGCTATACGCGCCGCCGCGCTTGCCGTCGTTGGGCATGACGTCTATCCAGCCCTCGGTCATAGCGCGGTTCAACAGCGCGACATACTCCTCGCCCATCGGCGCGAGCGCGGTCTTGACGAGTTCGCACGCTTCCTCGTACTTGAGTTTCATCTGCGCGTTTTCCACGATAGGCACGTACAGATCGTACATATGGATCTTATCCACGCCGAGTACTTTTTTGCGCAGTTCTATATAACGGTGCAGCGGCGCAAGGTTCTTGTCCACAGCGGATATGAGGTTTTCGTAAACCGCCGTCGGCACTCCGTCGGCGAACATTCCGCGCTCCAAGCAATCGCCGTAGCCGCGAACCTGCGCGCCGAAGTTATCGCTCTTTACGTTGCCCGCATAGTTGGCTGCGAGCGTGTTTATATGCGCGCGGTAGCCGTCGTACAAATTCTCGAACGCGGCTTTGCGCACCGCTCTGTTCTCGTCGGCAAGCAGCTCGCCGTACGACTCGTTGGTAAGCTCGCACAGCTTGCCGTCTTTTTCGACGGGCTTGAACTTGAGATCGACGTTCATGAGCATGGACGCGACGTTATCCGTTGCGGAAAGCGCCTCGCTCGCCATGGCGAGTATGCGCTCTTCCTTATCGGACAGAATGTGCGCTTTTTGACGCTTGGTCTCCTTGAGCGCGAAGTCGAAATCTACGAACGCGGGATCGGCAATATACCCGTCCAAAATCTTGTCGTCGAGCGCGCCGAGTTCGCTGTTTATAAACGACGTTGCGGTCATGATCTTGCCGACGAGCGTTTCGGTACGGTTTGCATAGCCGACGGCTTTGCTCTCGGACAAGTCCTCGTGCGAGCGCATGTGCGCGTAAACATACAGTATGCCGGCTTTTTGATTTACTTTGGAATCGAGCTTCAAGCATTCGAGCGCGAGCTTGCCGTTGCCGAGATTGCCTTTGTACTTATCGAACTCGGGCAGCATGCCGAGCACTTCTTTCATTCCCGCCTCGAACGCCGCGTCGTCTTTTACGAGCGCGGTGAGATCCCAACGGTACTTTTGAGGAACTTCGGTTCTTTTCATGATCTTATATCTCCGTGAATTTATTTTAATTTTTGTTTGCGTGTATGGGCGGAGGCACAACGCCGCCGCGCGCTATAAACGCGCTCGGATCGCCGCCGTTTACCGCCATGATCGGCGCAGTGCCGAACAGTCCGCCGAAATCGACCTCGTCGCCCACGGTCTTGCCGTAGACGGGCACAATGCGCACCGCGGTCGTTTTGTTGTTTATCATGCCTATAGCGCATTCGTCTGCTATCATTGCGGAAATAACGGCTGCGGACGTATCGCCGGGGACTGCTATCATATCCAATCCGACCGAACACACCGCGGTCATTGCCTCGAGTTTTTCTATATTGAGCGCGCCCGCGCGCACGGCGTCTATCATGCCGGCATCCTCGGAAACGGGAATGAACGCGCCCGACAGTCCGCCGACGCGGTTAGCCGCCATGACGCCGCCTTTTTTGACCGCATCGTTGAGCAATGCGAGCGCGGCGGTAGTGCCGCACGAACCGACGCGACTTAAGCCTATGCTCTCGAGCACGCGCGCTACCGAGTCGCCGACTGCGGGCGTGGGCGCAAGAGAAAGGTCCACGATGCCGCACGGAAGCCCCAATTCCTTAGCCGCCGCACTGCCTATGAGCTGACCGAGCCGCGTTATCTTGAACGCGGTGCGTTTTATAAGCTCGCACACCGACGTTATGTCGTAATCGGGATGCTTGTTTATTTCGTATTCCACGACGCCGGGACCGGACACGCCGACGTTGACCGAACAGTCGCCCTCGGAAATGCCCGTAAACGCGCCCGCCATAAACGGATTGTCTTCCACGGCGTTGCAAAAAAC
>ERZ777306.2814-NODE-2814-length-20510-cov-5.857639_pt1 | contig 20510 bp, 18 predicted proteins | sample MGYA00374966_ERZ777306 | MGnify/ENA primary metagenome ERZ777306 (study PRJEB29329, sample SAMN06343882) | mouse gut metagenome | isolation source: Mouse cecum | place: Austria: Vienna | collected 2014-11-15 ...
GTGTCCAAAAACGCGTTCTCGGCGGCGGTCGCGCTCTTGTGCACGAGCGCGGAATATCCGCCTATAAAGTCCACGCCAAGCTCGCGCCCCGCGCGGTCGAGCGTTTTGCAAAGCTCTGTATATCCGCCGCAAGACGCGCCGATTATAGAGATCGGCGTAACTGCTATGCGCTTATTTACTATCTCCACGCCGAACCGCTTGCTCAGGCTCTCGCATACGGGGACGAGCCGTTTGCACACGCGCGTAATTTTTTCGTACACCTTGTCGCAGCATTTCCCGACAGACGAGTCTATGCAATCGACGAGCGACAGCGACAGCGTGACCGTGCGCACGTCGAGATGACGGTTATCGAGCATGTCTATGGTTTCGATTATCTCGTTGTTCGTAAACATCACACCCTCTGCATGGCGTTGAACAGATCTTCGTGCTGGACGTGGACCGTCACGCCGAGATGTTCGACCGAGGCTTGGAGCATTGCGCCTATCTTGTCAAGCTCGAGCGCGGACGACGACGTATCTACGAGCATGATCATCACAAAGTTATTCTGCATGATCGTTTGCGATATGTCCTCGATATTGATTTGCCATTCGGCAAGCTTGCCCGATACCGCGGCGATTATGCCCGTTCTGTCTATTCCTATTACCGATACTACAGCTTTCATAATATATGCAGTATACCACATGCCCTTAGATTTTGCAACAAGCACAGCTTGATTTTTCGATTTCTTTGCTATTTATCGATACGTTACTATTCTTTAATTAGCAACCATACTTGTACAACCGCTCAAGCACAGCTTGATTTTTCGATTTCTTTGCTATTTATCGATACGTTATCATTCTTTAATTAGCAACCATACTTGTACGGCTACGTATCATATACGACAAAGCAGACGCGTTTATTTACGTCTGCTCCGCGTAAACCGTTAAACGGTTTGTTGTCTTTATATTCGATCCGAATTATTCAAGCTCCCAAGTGACGGTCACTGCGTCGGACGCTTTGACGTTTTCGGGAACGAAGTCAACGGGCGCGGCGGCGCGCAACGCGACGCAATTGTCCGAATACCGCGTTGCCGACATAACGTCAAGCTCGCGCCAATCGTATTCGACGCTCACTATAACGCCGAGTTTGACGCCGCTCGCCCGCGCGATTGTCGTCGCTTTGGATTTTGCGTCGCGTACGGCATCCTCGAGCAGTTTGTCGGCTACGGCGTTTTTGTCCTTGACCGCAAACGAAATATCTGTCTGCGGATGCGCCGAACAAGCGGACATCGCGCCGAGCGCATCGCCCAACCGCGCGGAGTCGAAATCGAATTCGAGCGCGAGATCATGTCGGCAGTCGTAACCCTCGAACACCGTTTTGTAATTGCCGTCTTTATCTCTTACGCTCTTGTTTTTGACCGTGACCGAAAAGTTTTTGGTTTTAAGCTCGGACTTGTCGAATCCCGCTCCGCCGAGCGCATCGCGCAATTCGGTAATTTGCGCATTTGCCTTTTCTACCGCTTTTGCGTAGTCTTTGTCTATCGCGTCGAGAGACAAAGACACGACAACGAGATCGGGCTTTACGCTCGTTTTGCCCACGCCTTTTATACAAATAGTTCTTTTCATAATACACCTCGCTATTGTCTATATACTGTTAAATTCTACCAAAATTCATTACGCATTGTCAATGGTTTTGCGCAACTCGAACCTCGATGTGTCGCATTGCGCTGTTTCGCGGCAAAGCCGACTGTAATATCATCATACGCACTTTTTCTTTTTGGAAGTTACACCGAAAAGCAGTCGACGTTATATCGGCTGCTTTGACGTTTGTTGTATTCGATTTTACAGTTTCGTTCCGCGCTCGGCAATCGTTATATAGACCGATTGCAAACAGTCGTCTACCTTTTGCGACTGCGCGTCGCCCGATTTGTTGAGCGCGATCTTGATATCGTCGAGTCTGTCGGCGATCTTTTCGTCGCATCTGATAACATCCTTGTCGGTGGACGGGATCAAGTACTTGAGCTTTTCCTGAAGCTCGCCGAGCTTGGCTTTGTACGTTTCGCCTCCGAGTACTTTGAGCGCCTCGACCGACTTGGCGTTGCGTTCTATTATCTCTCTGTCGTCGACGTTTCGTTCCGCTTCCGTCTTTTTATGAAAACAACACATATATTTACACTCTCCTTTATTTTCATTAAAACAATCTGAACAGCGCAATCGCACATCGGACAGTCAAAGACTGAATTTTCAGGCTGTCCGCACGTTTCCGTATCATACACACGACCAAGTTGCCGAGGACGCAGCCCGTATCATGTGATAAATGCGCTGTTTACAGTCTTTTGCCGCAGCCCGAGCAGAATGCCGCGCTCGGCTCGTTCATCTTGCCGCAGTCGGGGCACTTTCTCGGTTCTTTACTCACGCGCTGTCCGCAGTGCGGGCAAAACGGATCGCCGACGTTGTAGTTCATGCCGCAATTGGGGCATTTATCCTTACCGAGTTTTTTCTCGTTGTCCAAGCCCGTGATCTTGAGCACTTCGTAGTACGCGGCTTTATCGTCAAGCTCGAGTTTGCGCAAGTATTTTTCGCGTTCCCACTGCTTGTCGTCGAGCCGCTCTATTTCGGCGAGGTATTCCTTGAGCCGCTCGCGCTGTCTCGCCTCGGCGGCGAAATCCTCTATGGCGTTCATATCCTCGTCGAGAAGGTTGAAATCGGCGATCTTGAAGTTGAGCACCGACAAGCCCCACTCGCGCTCGAACTCGGGATTGAGTATTTCGCCCATGCGTTGACTTATCTCTTTTTTGTTCGCCGAGAACCGATCGTACGTAAGTTTCTTTTCCGCGACTATCTTTAAGAATATATCCGCAAACTCGCTCGCGACGGTCTCGCCGTAACGCTTGGAAAACTCGTCGAGATCGAACTCGCGTTTCGCGCCGACCACCTTGCGGAAAAACTGCTCGGGGTTGGTAACCGAAATATCGAACTCGCCGTGCGCGCCCACCGTTATAACCTTGTTGCTCGCCTCGTCGCGGTAACGCAAACGGTTGCGAGTGCCCCACTTTATGAGCACGCGCGTGTCTTTGGGTATGTACACGACCTCGACGGAAAGCCCGCGTTTCCAATCCTTTACCTCGGATCTGTTATCGAACACGTCGTAATTGCCGCTCTTGTAATATCTCACGTCGCCGCCGCCCTTGATTAAAATGGCGTTGTGCGTGAACGGCACTTCAACTATCGCATGCTTATCCGTAACGACGTCGCTCACGCGCACGAACAATACGGAATTGTCGTCTACGCTCGCATGACACAGATTTTGATCGAATTTAATTACTTGATTCTTACGTCCAAACACAATGATCTCCTCCGAGTTGTTTGTATATTATATAACTATTATAAATTACCTTCGACTTTTTGTCAACCGTTAGTGAAATGTTTTTCACATTAGCGCGATCTTTTCGGCGATCTCGTCGGCTTTTTCGTCGCCGACGAGCAGCCGCACAAGCTCTATCCCAAGCTCCAACGCCGCGCCGAGACCTTTAGCCGTGGTCACAAGCCCGTCGGTTACCACGCGTTCGCCCGTAAAATCCGCAGTATCGTTTTCAAAGCCCGAAAAACACGTCGCTCTTTTGCCGCGCAAAAATCCGTGCGCGCCGAGTACGACAGCCGGCGCGGCGCAGATCGCCGCTACGCGCTTACCGTTTTCGAGCTGTGTTTTTATGAGCGAAACGAGCGTTTCGCTGCTGCCGAGCGCCGCCGAACCGGGCATGCCTCCCGGCACGAAAATAAGGTCTGCATCTGTCTCATTGCCCGTTATCACGCCGTCGGCGACTATGCGCACGCCGTGCGAGCTTGTAAAAATTTCGCCGCTTACCGATATTATCTTAACTTCCACGTCCGCGCGCTTGAGCGCGTCGACTACGCATAACAGCTCGCTCTCTTCCGTGCCGTCTGCGACAAACGCGTACGCTTTTTTCATATCGTCTCCTTGTTAATAAATGCCGCAAAGCGGCTGAATAATTTTTATTTCCCGATCGCCGATTATTTTCCGGAAACGGCGATCTCGTTGATCATGACCGACGGGCATTTTATTCCGTAATACGTGAGTTTCATATCGTTGCCGATCGCGCCGATATTCGCAAAGTCTTTTATGACGTTGCCCGCTACGGTAATGAGCGAAACAGGCGACGTAATCTTGCCGCGCTCTATGCGATAGCCGCTCGCTTGCAACGAGTAATCGCCCGACTGCCCGTTAAGTCCCGTTCCCACGCCCGAAACGTCGGTAATATATATGCCGTCTCCTACGGTCTGCGCGAGACGTTCAAAAGAGCAATCCGCGTTCGGTTTTACTGTCATGAACGTGACCGCGGGGCGTATGTTCGTACCCATAAGTCTGCCGTTACCTGTGGATTTGCGTCCTTCCCCCGCACGCTCTGCGGTGGCAAGGTCGTACACATAATCGGTAACTACGCCTTTATCGATCAAAAGCTTATTGCTCGTCGCTACGCCCTCGTCGTCGAACGCACCGCAGAACGGCTCGCTGCCGATGCTCGTTTCTTCTACCGTCAAAAGCTCGGAAAAGACCTTTGTGCCGACCTTATCTTTGAGTAGCGACACGTTTTGCTCTACGTCGAAAGCCGAAAAGCCGTTCTTGACCGCTGTCAGCAACGCCGCCGCGACGTCGGACGAATAAACGACCTTGTACTTGCCGCTGGCGACCGTTTCGCCGCCGAGCCTGTCCACGGCGTCTGCGACGGCTTTTTCGGCAAACGCATTTGCGTCGAACCCGTCGAGCGCGGTCAGTATTTCGTAATACGAGCCGCTCTCCACTTTTTCGCCGTCGACGGCTTTTGTGCCGCAATATATCATGACGTAGTTTTCGGCGCCGCAAAGATCGAGCCCGTTGCTGTTTTTGAGTTCGCGCGAGCTTGAAACGTATTCCACTTGAACGCTTGCGCTCTCTATGCGTTTATCAAGCTCCGTCGCCTTTTTGCCTATTTCTTTCGCGAGCGCGGTAAAACGCGTCGCGGACACTGCGTCGAGCGCGGCGTTGAAAGTATCGACTTTCTCGTATTCGTAATCGCCCTTGCGAATAAAGTAATCGGGGTTCACGGGCTGACCGTATTCCGCCGCTTCCGCAACGGCGGCGACCGCAACGTCAATAACGTCGTCGGACGTGTTGTCGGATGAGAATGTGCCGCACTTGCCCCCGACAAGTCCGCGCACGCGCACGGACGCATCGTCGGCAACGGTGAGATTTTCCACCTGATCGTTGAACGTTGTGATCTGCAGCTTGCTGCCCGTGGAAATACGCACCTCGAACGGGGCTATTCCCGCCGCCTTCGCTTTTTGAAACAATAATTCAGTGTTCATTTTTAATTCTCCGTATTGATTAAATGCGCAAAATATTTACGCGTTAAAAGGGCTGTCGTTTCGACGAACCTATATAATCTCGCCTTTGCCGCCGACCGTCATTTCGGACACGCGCAGCGTGGGTTGACCGACAGCCGCCGCAACCATGCCGCTCGCCGCGCCGCAGTTGCCCGCGGACAGCTCGCAGTCGTTGCCGACCATATCGATCTTGGGCAGTATTTCGTAACCGAATCCCGTGAGCGTGGGCGCTTTGACAAGCTCGCATATCTTGCCGTCGCGGACTATATATGTTTCGGACGACGTAAAGTTGAATTTATCCGTGGTCGGATCGACAGAGCCGCCGTTAAAAGACACGCAGTACAGTCCGAATTCGGTATTTTTTATTATGTCCTCGGGAGCGCTCTCGCCCGCCGCGATGAACGTGTTTGTCATGCGCGTTGTGGGCAGATATTTATAGCTCTCGCGTCTGCACGCGCCCGTAGGTTTCATATCCATGCGCCGCCCGTCGAACGTGTCTACCATGTAGCTTTTAAGCACGCCGTTTTCTATAAGCACGTTGCGCGTGCACGGCTCGCCCTCGTCGTCGAAATTTGCGCTGCCCCAGCCATGCGATACCGTGCCGTCATCGATCGCGGTGACAAGCTCGGACGCTATCTTTTGCCCGAGTTTGCCCGCAAACGGCGAAGTATTATGCGATATGGCAGTGCCTTCGAGCGGGTGTCCGCACGCCTCGTGGAACAATACTCCGCCGCACTTGTTGCCTATGATAACGGGCAGTTTTCCCGACGGGCACTCGGGCGCGGTCAAAAGCGCGACCGCGGTTTCCGCGGCGCGTTTCGCGCCCGCGACGTAATCTATCTCGTCCATGATCTCGAGACCTTCTGAAAGCCCCGGACCGAAAAACGCGCTCTCGAACGATTTTCCGTCCGTTGCCACAGCCGCCGCGACAAGCCGCGTACGCACGCGTCTGTCCTCAATGCGCCGCGCGCCGCGCGCGTCCGCGGTGAATATCTCGACGCGCTCGTCGGACTCGGTGACCGCGCAATCCACGTTTACCACTTGCGGCGAAACTGCGTACGCCGCATCCTCGCCCGCTTTGAGATAATCTATTTTTTGCCGCGTGGTGAGCGCGTCGCCCGATTTTTCGGGGTCGTGCGCATGCGGGTTTTTCACATCCCGAAAGCTCTTGACGGAAAGCGCACGCTCGCCGTCGAACGACGCGCAAAGCTTTTCCGCGAGCGACACGAGCGATTTATCCGAAAGATCGGACGTGTACCCGTAAACCTGCGCGACGCCGCGCATCAAGCGCAAGCCCGCGCCGTATATTTGGCGCGTCATCACATTGTCGACGCGCTTATAGTTAAGCTCTACAACGTGCGTGACCTTGTTCTGTACGTAAAGTTCCGCGAAATCCGCGCCGGTCGACAACGCTTTATCGAGGACCTTTGCGGCAAGTTTTTTGTCCATAATATTACTCTCCTTTACGAAAAACGGCGACATGGAACTACCGACTAAGCGACGCGAACGTAATTGCGCCTGCTTCTCGCGGAAATCGCCGGCAAGGACGCCGCACGAACTTATTCGGTAGTTCCCTCATACGATCCGAGCCGCCGCAATGCGTTTATATTATAACACAAACCGCATCGAAAAGCAATTTATAATCCATTAAAATAGCGTTAAAATATATGCTATTCCGTCGACAAAAATTCGCGGTTGTTGTATAATATGCGTATGGACAACAACAAGCTTTGCATAATATTCGGCGCGGGCGACGTTTTCGCACCTGCGGTAAAATTCGATAAAAACGCGCTCGTTATCGCCGCGGACGGCGGATACGAAAAAACCGTGCGGCTCGGGTTGGAACCCGATATGATAATAGGCGATTTCGATTCGGGCACGCTCCCGAGCAAAACCGAAGCGTTCGTCGTAAAGCTCAGCCGCGACAAAAACGACACGGACATGCTCGCCGCAGTTAAAGCGGGCTTGCGCCGCGAGCGCCGCACGTTCGTGCTTTACGGCGGCGTCGGCGGACGGCTCGATCACACCGCGGCTAACTTCGCCGTGCTCAAGTACTTGAACGGTTTCGACGCGCAAGGTTATTTGATAGACGAGCGCACCGTAGCAACGGTAATAACGGACGATAAATTCACACTGCCGAAAAACGCCCGCGGCACGGTATCCGTGCTCGCATACGGCGGCGACGCCGAGGGGGTTTGCATCAAAGGCTTAAAATACGAATTGAAAGACGCGATTTTGACGCCGGATTTTCCGATCGGCGTGTCAAACGAAACATCGGACGCAAAAACGAATGTGCCGCGCGCGGAAATATCCGTCAAGCACGGTTCTTTATTGATATTTTTTCCGCGCGGCTAATCGGCGGCGGCGCGGCGCACGAGCTTTAATCCGTTTTGCGTCAGCTCGTAAACCGTGTCGCAATCCGCAATAAACTTACGGTCGTGCGACACGGCGATCACCGCGCCGCGAAAATCGCGTATGCTCTCGCGCACAACGGGCGCGGATAACGGACTGAAGTTTCGCGTCGGCTCGTCGAGCACGAGCACTTCGGCGCGGCGCAAGACCATTTCCAAAAACAGTATTTTTGCGCGCTGCCCGCCGCTCAAGCGATTTATGGGCTGCGTCATTTCGGTATGAGTGAACCGCATGCTGCCCATAAGCGTGCGCGCTTTGGTTATCTGCTCTTTGGTATAATTTTCGGCGAGATACTCGACGGGCGTCTTTTCCGCGTCGAGCGCACGCAAATAGTCCTGCGGCATATATGCGTGCACTACGTCTCGTCTTTTTTCGAGCGCGCAAACGATCGCGTCGAGCAGCGTGGACTTGCCCGCTCCGTTCGCGCCGGTTATACATATCTTTTCGCCGCCGCGGACAGTCAGCGCAACGTTTTGCGCCAAGACATTACCGCCCGCCTCGAGCTTATCCGCTTTGAAATCGAGTACGGTTTTGCCGCGCGGAACGCCGATGGCCTCGAACCGCGCTATAATAGCGTCCTCTGTGTTCGGGAAATCCAAAAACTCGTCCTTTTCACGCTCGAAACGACGTTTCATGGACTGCACCGCGTGCATTTTCTTTTTGAGCAGACGCGCGCCGGCGGGGTCGGCGCGAGATATCGTCTCCTGCTCGTGATCGACGCGATTGTAAACGCGCCGCCATTTTTCCATTTGCTTGTCGTAATCGTCGCGCTGTTTTTGCGCGAGCTTTTGCTGTTTGTCGAAAGCAAGAGCGCGCCGCTCGATATACTCGGCGTAACCGCAACGCGCAACGGTAACGCGGCATTCGGTCTTGCGTATAAGCTGTTCCATATGCACTATAGTATCGGCTACGTTTTCTATCAGCGTTTCGTCGTGCGAAATAAACAGCACGGGCAAACGGACGCTCCGCAAAAAGTTTTCCAACACCTCGAGCGTCGGTATGTCGAGATCGTTCGTCGGCTCGTCCAACAGCAAAACGTCCGGTTCGTCAATGAGCAGTCGCAACAACCGCGCGCGCACTTTTTCCCCGCCTGACAGCGTGCCGAACTTGCGCTCGGAAGTTATCAGCTCGAGCGAGCATAACTTTTCCACCCAATCTATATGCGAATAATAATCCGCGTCGAACATGTCCGCGAGCGTAACGTCGTCGAGCGACGGATCGTGCGTCTGCGCAAGATACGCCATGCGCCCGTCCGTCCTTACCGCGCCCGTAACGTCGCAATAATCGGACACGAGCGCGCGGTCGTAAATGCACTTGAGCAGCGTAGACTTGCCGTTGCCTTCCTCGCCTATTATGCACGCGCGCTCGGTCCTGCCGAGCGTAAAATCGAACCCGTCTACAAGCTTTCTGCCGTCGGCGGATAACGTTATACTTAAATTTTTTATCTCGAGCATTTCTTTTTTTCTCCTTTTCTTCTTTTTACCGAAGAACCGAGACGACGCCGAAAAAATCACGCGCAAAAAAATCATTCGTCATACGAACGATTTAATGAGCGATCCGATCCCGACAGCGTCAAACAACCGCATACTTTATGCGGCAAGCTAACTATCGAATCGAATTACGCCTTGTACATTTTCACCTCGCGGCAATTACTTACATGTAGTATACTGCGCCGCGCCGCAATTGTCAAATAAATTCACAACCGAGCCGCGATCTTTCCGCGCGCAAAGCCGCAGTTCGCTTTCAGAAAAATCTCAACAGCGCGCAACCTACTATACAGCCCGTATACGTAGCGACGAGCGCAACGGGGATCGCGTAGCGCAGTCTGCGCACGTGCGACTGCGAAAAATATATCGTGGAAATATAAAACACCGTTTCGCTCGAGCCGTAAATAACCGACGCGCATCTGCCGATATAGCTATCCGGTCCGTACGCGGTATATATGCCGTCGAGTATGGCGAGCGAACCCGCGCCCGACACGGGGCGCAAAAACATGAGTTCGGCGAGTTCTTTAGGCAAGCCGAACGCGCCGAGCACGGGTTCCATCGCGGTTGCGAGATAACCCGACGCGCCCGATACTCTGAACGCTTCCACGGCGACCATGACGGCGAGCAGATACGGAAAAACGTTTATAGTAAGATCGACAGCCTGACGCGCGCCGTCTATAAACCCGCCGTACGGCTCGCGGCGTTTTATAAACGACGCGGCGAGCACAAGCAAGAACAATACGGGAATAATATACGCGCTCAATTTTTTACCTCTGCCGCGTCCGCGCGTTTTTTCGTTTTGTCACGCCGAGCGGCTTTGCGTTCGAGCCGCGCCGCGCGGCGTTTTTCGCGCCGTTCGCGGCTTTTGGTTTTGTCTCTGTCGAATATCTTCGAGCACAGCTTTACGCCGATTATGCCTATAAGCGTGGACAGCACCGTGGCTACGAGCGACGGGAACAAAAAATCCGCGGGGTTTGCCGAGCCTGCCGTTGCGCGCATGCCTATCACCGTCGTGGGCAATATCTGCAAGCTTGTTGCGGAAAGCACGGTCAGCATTATCATATCCGTAGACGCTTTGCGACTGCCGTTGTCCATTCGATTTATTGCGTTTATCGCCATGGGCGTCGCGGCGTTGCCCAGCCCGAGTATGTTCGCCGAGATGTTCATTGTTATGAACTTTCGCGTTTCGGTATCGGCGGACGGAAACAGCCGAACTATCACGGGACGCAAAAGCCGCTCAAGCCCTCGAGACAAGCCGAGCTTTTCTATCAACGAAAAGAACCCGAGCCAGAACGCGTACAACGCCAAAAGATTGAGCGAAAGCTCGACCGCGCCGTGCGCGCCCGTCACCATCGAACTGACCGCAGCCGACGGATCGGTGAACAACATCAGTCCGAGCGACGCAGCCATCATGATCAACCAGATAATAGCCACGGTATATTATATGTGTCGCGTATGTCTCGTAAAACCGTTGACAAAACGTCTGAATTTTGTTATTCTTAAAGCGGTCGGAATCGCGACCGCACAATAAAAACGGAACACCGCTCGTCAACACACTCGATCACGGGCAAACGGTGTTTCCCATAACAAAAGGGAGTAGAAAGCGCACAGCGGGAATCACCGAATAAGTGCGTGCCCACCCCGTCATTTCGGCGAACATATCGCCCGGGGCGCTTAATTTTCGAGACTTTTGCCGATCATATCGGTAAGGGTCTCTTTACTTTTTTTACGGGCGAAGCGCATCGGAATATCGGTGCTCCTGCCTAATACAATAATACGGAAGTACGGAGATGTATTTATGAACGCCACACAAATAGCGACCGCTATACTGACGCTCGTTGCGGGCATAGGGATATTCCTTATCGCCTGCTCCATGATGAGTTCCAATCTCGAGGCGCTCGGCAGCAAACGGCTCAAAAGCCTATTCGCAAAAGCGTCCAAGAGCAAGCTTTTGGGCGTGTGCGTCGGCACGGTCACAACCGCCGCAATACAAAGCTCGAGCGCGACGAGCGTCATGGTGATAGGTTTCGTAAACGCCGGAATAATGACGCTCGCGCAAGCCGCCACAGTCATATTCGGCGCGAACATCGGCACGACGATCACAGGTCAGCTCGTTGCCTTGGGCATGTTCGGCGACGGCGGAATATCCACGTCTGTCATATTCGCCACATTCGCCGGCATAGGCGCGTTCATACTCGCGTTCGCCAAAAAGGACGCGGTGCAAAAAACGGGCGGTATAATGGCGGGCTTCGGCATGCTGTTCGTCGGTCTGTCAATGATGAGCGGCGCAATGAGCGCCATATCCGAGCTTGATTCGGTTAAAAATTTTCTCGCGGTTTTCAAAAACCCGATAGTGCTCGTGCTTATCGGCGCGCTCATGACGGCGATTGTTCAAAGCTCGTCGGTCATGACGTCGATGGCTATAACAATGGTACTGTCGGGGCTTATCTCGCTCAATCAGGGTATTTACCTCACAATGGGCTCGAACATCGGCACTTGCGTTACCGCGCTCATCGCGGGGCTTACGAGCACGAAAAACGCCAAGCGCACCGCGCTCATTCACCTTATATTCAACGTGAGCGGCGTTATCGTGTTCATGCTGATCGGCTTATTCATGAGTTTAGGCGGGATAAATTACGGCTGGCTTTTTGAAAAAATGTTCCCGCATGCGCCGCAAATGCAGCTCGCCATGTTCCACACGATTTTCAATCTTTTGACGGTCGTTATCGTTCTGCCGCTCACAAACCCGCTCGTCAAGCTCGTAACCAAAATCGTGCCCGACGGACCGCGCCGCAAAAAAAGCAAAAACGGCAATCCCGCAGATGCGGACATGCCCGAAACGATCGACGCAAAACCGAACGAGCCGCGGCTGTTCTACGCAGATACGCACATGCTCGCCACCCCGCCTATCGCCGTTGCGCAGGTCAAGCGCGAGATAATAAACATGGCGGACATCGCAATAAAGAACTTCGACGCGGCGTGCCGTATCGTTTGCTCGCTCGACTATGCGGGCGTCGACGAGTTCCGCAAAAACGAAGAAACGCTCGACTTTATAAACCGCGAGCTGTCAAAGTTTACCGCAAAATTGCTCAAAGCCGATCTCAACGAAAAAGACCGATTGTATCTGTCCACCGCGTTTCGCTCCGTTTCCGATCTCGAGCGTATCGGCGACTATGCCGAAAACATGATCGAATACGCCGACAAGCTGAAAGCCGCCGACGAACGCTTTACCGAAGATGCGATAGCGGAAATTACCGAACTGCAAAAGCTTATAGCCAAGCTCTACGAAAACGTTTGCAAAGCCTACGCCGACGGGGACCGCGACGCGCTCGCCGCCGCGCTCCGCATAGAGGAAAGCGTGGACTTTACAACAAACAAAATGACCGAGAGCCACATCGCGAGAATGACCGACGGCAAATGCTCGCCCGAAGTCGGCGCGCAGTTCCTCTCCCTGACTGCGGGCGCGGAACGCATAGCCGACCACCTGATAAACGTCGCAAAAACCATCAAGTCGTACTCGTAAATTCGATAAACGGATCTCGGTCGAATGTTTATTTAATACAACTATCGTTTACAAAATTTCTTGCAGGAATATCTCTATATTTTCCTTTGTTATAGGTGTGATTCCGCCTAACTCCCTCAACCTTATAAAATATTCGTAACCGTTACTATTGACCGCTACGTACGCTTCTGCGCCGTTATCCGCGATATCGTAGCTACACGTATCGCCGAATTTATATTGCAGAGACTCGAATTTTTCATGTTTCGTGAATAAGTATCCTTTATAACATCTTATTATTTGCGTTATCGTAAAAGCATACTGTTTACCGTTTTTATCGAATCCGTAAAGCAAATTTTGCAATTCATAGCCTAAAAGCAAATCCCTGTCTTTTGCTCTTGCTTTATAAATTGCTCCGTTATCCTCAACTTTTGTAAAGTCCAAAACCTGCGGTACATCCCAAGTCACAAACGTCTCGTATGTCACCGGCTCATATAAAATCATATCGCCGTGATAATTCTGAAAATTGTTTTTGGGAATAAACACGAACATTATCGCGATTATCGCGGCAATGCCCAAAACGCACAGCGACGTTACGCGCAATGCAAATACGTTCACCTTTTCGTTCGTGTTCGTTTGCGCAACGTAGTTTGCGGGCAATTCTATCCCGTGCTTTTCGCAGAACTCCTTGAACGTTATTCTCGGTTTCGTTTGTTCTGCTATCAGTTTCCTTAGTTTTCTGTCCCAAGACATCATATCACCTCCGTAATATATATATCGTCAACTATGCACAGCCGCGTTATATCGATCATAGCTAACGGCAAACTGCCGATACCTGTCGATACGTATAAGAACGTATCTCTCTGCTTTAATCGCGCATCCTCGTCATAGTAATAAATATCTTTGAATCCGTATACCACCATCGCGTGCGCGCCCGAGAAAGTACTATACTCTATAATATCATGTCCGACATTTTCCACGATGTCACCGAAAGACGTCACAGAGTAAGTATTTAGGAATATGACCGCAGGCTTTTCGGCTTTCAATTGCTTTTTCAATCCCTCAATGTTTATGTTGTGATAGCTGCCCGTAAACTGTGCGAGGTTTATGTCATGACTTCTGGATGCGGCATATGCTTTCATTCCTTTCTTGAACCCGGGTATATTCGTTCCGTCATTAGTAGTCCCCATCATATCGTATAACGTATCGAACATTTTGTTCACGCCTTCGGTTTGCGCACTGTATGTAAACACACCCCATACGTACTTATGCTTATAGTCGGGTACAAGCTCGTCGAATATGCGGTCGTAGTATACCATAACGTTCCCGCCTGCGTCCACAACGCAAGTATTAACCCTGCCCGCTTTGAAGGACGGGGCTTCATAAGGATTGACATAATCTTCTATGGTCTTGCTCGTATAATACACGTTGCGAGTTGCGTTTCCCTGCCTAGCGCCGTCGCTCACGAAATATTCGGCATAGCGACTGCCTTGCTGCGTCGCGAGCGCGCATACGCCAATTCCGAAACCGAGAACGGGTAAATATGCAAGGCTCAACACACTCATAGCTATGCATAAAAATCTTCTCATCTATCATTCTCCTTTGTAATTGTCGTATATCATATAGACGCTCGAGCGCGCCGTAAAGTTGGGGATTATGCCGAGTTTTTCAATTCTTTATCAAATACTTTTTCAAACGCACGCTTATGTCGTCCAGCTTTGACTTTAAGTCGGCAGTCGATACGTTTACGGTATTTGATATTTCGGTAATATTGCAATCGAACAGATAATACATGACTGCGATATTAAAATCGACCGTATCCAATCGCGCGAACGCATGTTCGTAGTTTGCTCCGTCGGCACGATCGAATTCGAGCGCGGCAGCCGTTTCAAACTCGCTCGCCGCACGGTTGCCGAGCATATGCGCAGCTATTTTTGTCACGGTGTCGTATAAGTACGCGCCGACGTTTTCTATATGCGGTCGATTGTGCGATCTCGCGTACCGCACGATTTCGAACAGCGTCTCGGACGCCGCATTATCCGCGGCAGTATCGCTGTTTAATATCCGTTTCGCCGTGATCTTCAGCGCTCCGTAGTACCCGTCGAAGATAGGTCGCAGACCGTTCATATTACCGTTGCGTATACGTTGCAAGCAGCGGTCGAATTGTATATTGTTCAATCTGAAGTTTTTCCCTTAACTGTCTCTGCCTATCAAATAATCCAAAGTTACGCCGAGATAATCGGAAAGTATGCCAAGGCTCGACAACCACGGTTCTGCGCCCTTTCGCCAACGATGATATTGCGACGGTTTTATATCCGTGTACTTATATAACGCATATGTGGAGCATTTGCATTCTTTTAATACCTGTACGATACGGTCTTTGAAAACAGGACATGATTGGGGTTGGTAATCCAGATATATCGTCGTCTTTCCACACAAAAATTCCAGTGAGCATTTGAAATAATCCGCAACTTTTAGGACAGTTTTCATTTTGTGATTTACGGGATTATTTTTCCACTCGGACACGACGCTCGGCAATGTACACAATTGTTTGCTGAATTCTTTTACGGTTAGTTCTTTGTCAATAAGCAAGTCGTTAAACGTATCTTTGAACCCTAACAATATATCCATATTTAGCCCATTGTCAGTATACCGACTTGATATTTCGATTGGCTACCGGTTCGGCTATTGTTAGTATATGGCATAATCCGCGAAAGCATTGCTTATATACGCATAATTTTCTATCTATATATCGATACTTTCCCCCTTAATATCAGCCGAATTTTTGCAACCGCAATAATCCCGAAACCAAAAGCCCGCCGATTAGCCTCAAGTAAAAAAAACGCCCCGATTGCTATGCAACCGAGACTTTTTCTTGCGGAACCGGTTCAACCGCTTCCCTTCTGGTGGACACAATTGACACATCGTTGAACCTTTGCGTTACTGAAAACTATATTTTATTGACAAAGGCTTTACCCGATAATAAACAAAGACCATCAAACTTATGAATTTTCCGTATACATATTATAGAGTGTTTTATTTACTTCCAATTTCCCGCTTTGACGATTTATAACAATCATCAACCCGATCTTATAACAAAATCCATAATCATTATCCGTCATTTTGCGCAACCGCTCCAAATCGGAATGAAACCGCGACTCTTTACCGAATATTTCATTTCAATACATATTAAGTTATCGAACCCGTAGTTTGCATCATAGCCGCGTTTATGCACGATCAAATCGACCACGATTATTCTATCTCTGCCCAAACGCTTTACCGAATACTCGTTCCCCTCGCATCCTCGGTTGTATTCAACATCTGTACTATATCCCGTAAATCCGGAACATTGTATTTCTCGATCTAAATACTGCGCGAACTTTGAACAAATACATCTCTCACTCAAATCGTGCGTAACAAGATAATTTTCGCATAGATTAAACGCATCTATAGCGCGCATAACGATCTGTTCTAATGTTATTTGCTGTTCCGTCATAATAAAAGTATATCATAAAATATACGGACAGTCAAGATTTTCACCGAGATAATACAGTATCGATGTAATGGCAAAAAAACTTAAAACTAAACATTGTGTTCAACACGAAACAGTTCAACACAAACAAAGAGCAATTAAATCCGTATACTAAAAAGAACTGCGCAATGTTTCGTTATGAAAAATAGTACTGTTCATAATTCATATAGCCCATTATAATGAATTAGCATATTCCCATAAAACATCATGGCTGTTTGTGAGATCTGATAATATTTTAAGCATTCTTGATGTATGCTTTAGATTTGGTGAATATATCCAACCATCATCACCTCTATGTTTATTCAATATATCTTCTTTAATCATCATATTCAAAATTTTATCGCAAATTCTGCTATCACCTTTTTCGCCTAACCCACGCAATAGCGCTTCCTCCTTTCTCCCGTTTCCTTTTGAAACAGTGGAAAATATCTTTTTGATAATAGTTATTAATATTGTTTGCGCCCTAGTTAGATTTGCCCTTTTGATTCGGCTTATAGTACTGATAGTTTGAAAATTATCATATTCACACTTTTGGAACACATTGGGCAAGCCAGAGCTGTTTGATACTCCGTAAATATTTGAAATTATACAGTTTTGAATAATTACTGTGTCATCAAAACCAACATTCGTTATATCTAAATCGTCTATTTCTGAATTACGTATATGTAAATTTTTAATTTTTTTATTTGAAAAATCCAATCGCGAAAACCTTGCTTCATTAACTTGAATATTATTAAAATCTATTTCTCCATCTACAACCATCGAAATTGCACTTACTATATCTGCGGCTAAAACATTATTACGCTTCCTACAACTACGCACAGCAAAACCAATCATTTGTTTAATACGTCTAATGTCGGAATTAACATAGTTTGATAGTATGCTTAACCCTTCAATATTAAGTGGCTGCGTCCAATTCTCTAGCATTATAGACTGCAAATCATTATTTACAGAATTAATAATATCTTCAGCCCTTAAACCATTAAGAATATATGAATCAATAAAATTTCTGTCAGTACTATCTGCATCAACACGTCCTAAACCTGGCAATCTATGTAGTATAATCGCGGATTCCTCAGTAGGACGCTCCCCTGTAACTTCCTCAAATGCTTGGTATAATTCTTCTATTGAAACAGGTCCATAATCTTTTGCTTTAATACGGGTTTTCCTTGCAACTCGTATCATTACATTTTTAATTGTTTCATCATCTAAAGCCACATTAATTTTAGCTTCGCGTTTAGCTAATAAATTTAAAAATAAATTCCAAAAATCACATTCATTATCAAACGCATTATTTGCTAAAAACAAATCTTGCATATATTTTAATGCGATATTAATTATTAGTGGACGTTTAGGCAACCAATGCGGTAAGTATTCCATCTGTGTATTTGATATTTTTGAAATATAGTCTTTAACTTGTTGCTCGTCAAATTCCTCCCTACATTCAAGAATAAGAACACGCTTGTCTTTAAGCCCCAAACAATCTATCATTTCTTTATCGGAGTTAAAATAATGTTCACGACCGGTTATTAAACAACCGCCTTGCGAACGCTGTATTAAGTCTCGAACACCAATCACTGCATGTTTGCGTATCATACGCAACTTATCAACATCAGAACTCCATGACTGCGTTCCCATTTCATCAAACCCATCTAATAAATATATAATATTAGGCTTATCGAAAACCTTATAGAAATTGTCCGATTCTATAGATAAATCATTCAAATGCCTATGAATTAATTCTCTATAGTCCTTTGCGCCCCAATGCTCTTTTAAATTTATCGCAAGAGTATATACAGATTTGACTTCATGAACCTGGGATAATATATCGAATAAATTTTTTACACACAAACTTTTTCCGGTGCCGAAGCCCCCCTTTAATATGATAATAGCGTTTTGCTGTAATTTCTTTGCTATATCATCAATAGTATACTTTGCTCCGGTGCTATCATAATAATATACCGGCACATAAATCGACGAACTCTCTGGCAATCCGGATTCAATATCTATAACGCTACCAAACGCGCATCCTTTACGCCTATAAATATAATCGTTATAATTAAACCACATTTTTTCAAAAGTCGTATACGAAATGACCTCAACCTGCATTGAGTACCCCGCCTCGTACATCGCTTTTGTGGGTTCTTTTTTTAATACAATAAATTTCTTAGAATATATATTCTGTGCTAATAATCCATGGCTAACTGTATCTAATTTAGTAATATCATTTCGGACTTTTTGTAAATCATATTCTTCCGTAACCTCTACTAGACAAACATAATCAGCTTGTATCTCGACAACACAATCTATTTGCACGCCACATAAAACTTTAGATTGTGCACTTCTATTCCAAAGCTTTTCTGCAACTTCACGCACATTTTTCTCTAGTTCTCTCCAGGGCATATTTAATCCTCCATTCTTTCATTATAGATAAAAAATGTAAGTTTGTCAAATTATATTGTTTCTTTATTTAATATTAACACCGCATACTTTTTCAACTAGTTAATAATAAATTGATATACTGCTTGCCTAGACAGCCGTTAGCCTCCCGTATTTTACCATTTTGTCACAAGTAATGTATTAAAATATCTTTTATAACAACCAATTTCGCAATAAACCGCGTTATTTTGCGCTATTATTATCTTAATAGATGGTTTTAATTGCATTCAAATAAAGATTATACTAACTTTACACCAATAATCTATTCTTTAATTTTTATATAACTGTCTGTTACATTTTAACCTATTTTTACTTTATATAGAATAACAGAATTAATAACACATCTTCATTGATTACTGTATTATTTTCTCAAACTTATAATATTACTTAAAAAATTATCGCTATAAAATCAGACGCAAACATGAGCTTGACATTATCTTGGGACACTATTTTTCGATCGAGAATTTCAATATAAATTCATGACGCGTTTCTTTCATAAATATAGTTATTTACTAATAGTGAGTCTTACAATAACTTGTAATTATTTGGAGAAAAAATGACCAAAATCAGCATTGTAGTTATATGCCACAATAATGATAGGCTTAATCTCGTTATTGATGCGTTATTAAGACAAAGAATAACTGGCGACGAAATAATTATAGTGAATGATAATTCGGATGAATCACATTTAAATATTCTTTTAAAATATAGCAACACCGACGATTTATTTATTCTTAATTCTGATCAGATAGGCAATCGCTCAAGAAATCGAAATATTGGGGCTACGCATGCCAAGAACCCGTTTCTTTTATTTGTGGACGGTGATATCGTTTTAATGGATAACTGTTTACATTTAATACGAATGACTCTTTCTAGTGGTTATGTTGGAGCTTTTGGGAATATCATACAAGGTGGAAATACTCCGGAACAAATGGATCTTCTGACCGGCTTTGATTACCTTCGTTTTTTAGAAAGTAATCCTACAATTGAAGATTTCTTTAAACATAATCTAGCATACGATAAACGAGCTGGACTAGTGCCGCAAAACATTCTGTCAAAATCCGAGTGGCAATATTATTATACAGGTTATTGCGCCGCTACGAAAAAAGCATATTTGGATTGCGGAAAATTCAATGAATCTTTTTTAGGCTGGGGAGCGGAGGATGTCGAATTCGGATACAGATTAGAAAAACACGGCGACATTAAATTTATATCGGGAGCATATGCTTACCATCTTTCACATCATCGAGACCTATATTCTATAATGCAAACAAATAAAAAAAATCTATATTATTTCTTTTATCAGCAAGCTTGCCATTATCTTGAAATATTTATAGCCTTCCACATGAGCAACGATATTTTGGAAACGTTAAAATATATAAAAGATAAAATGATAGCATTAGATTTGCCAGATTCTTTTGATTTAAATAATAAAGGCGAAATGTGTATTTTGCCTGTTTCCAAAAAAAATCCAGACGGATGTATTATATATTTAGATGGTGATTCACAAATTATCAAATTAGGTCTCATGGGATTTGCAATGCCGTTTAACAACCATCAGTTTGATTGCGTTTATTTAACTACGGATTTATTTTGCTATCCCGAAATAATATATGTAAAAATCATTCAAGAAAGCTACCGTATTGCTCGACAGGTTAAAATACGAAAACTGCCGTCGCGCCCCCGCATTAAATATTCGTCGATAATCAATTCTTTGAACTCGTCTCACTCGGGTACGGATCGAACTAATTATAGCGCATTTATGATAAACGATTTTACAT
>ERZ777306.2817-NODE-2817-length-20448-cov-8.795273_pt1 | contig 20448 bp, 20 predicted proteins | sample MGYA00374966_ERZ777306 | MGnify/ENA primary metagenome ERZ777306 (study PRJEB29329, sample SAMN06343882) | mouse gut metagenome | isolation source: Mouse cecum | place: Austria: Vienna | collected 2014-11-15 ...
AATCATTAGATATAAAAGATGAGAGACAAGATTTTGATAAAAATGATTTTACACAAGAAGATAATAATTTAAAAGTTTCTTTATATTCTTATAAAGGAAAAACAATAAAATTAGATTTTTATGTAGATAATGAATTAGCTTATGAACTATATGTTTTAAATAAAGATAATTCAAGTCATATTAAGATAAAGGAACACGATCCAAAAACAGAATATAATAAAGTTGCATCTGTTGATATAACAGAGATGAAAAATACTTTTGAAAATAATGTTGGAGAATTTTTATATGAAACACAAACTAAGTATAATGAAGATGATTTGAATGCATTAGAAACAGAAGACAATGCTGAAGAAGATAGTTATTCTAGTTTCTCTTCATACATGGATAAAGATTGGTATAAAGAAAGAGAAGAAAATAGTAAAACTTCTATGAAATTAACAACTAAAATCGAAAATGATGTTATAACCTCAAAACTTTCAAGTGATGATGAGATTTTATCAATTCCAAATGTTAATTTAAAAATTAGATTTGGTTCTGATATAAAGGTTCCAACATTAAGTTCAGATAAAATGATTGTTGTAAATGATTATACAGAAGAAGATTTTTCAAAATTGGGTGAGGAATTTACTCAAAATATTAAAAAAACTGCTGAAGAAAATCCAAATTCTTATATTGGATATATATATGAAATGATGAATTATAAAAATTCAATAGATAATATTGATTTAGATAATGACTTTTCAGGAGATTTAACAAGTGATATAACTACATCTGATAATTCTAGTGAAGATGAACTTTCTTACGAAAAAGACTTTGTTAATTCAGAAATAGAGTATGCAATAAATTCAGTATTAACTGATTATAAAAATGATTTAGAATCAGATGAAAATACTAATATAGGAGATTATCTAAATGGAGATAGAATTGCAAATCAAGTTTCAATGTTTGTAGAAAATTTAGAAATAATTGATGGTACAACAATAAGATGTAATTATCATGAAAAAACATTTTTTACAAAAATAAATATTAATGGAGAGAGTTTTGTGCTAGAAAATGCAGAAACATTATATTCAGAAGATGGAACATTAGAAAGTGCAAAATAAAATAAAAAAAGCTATTGTGAAATTATCACAGTAGCTTTTTCTGAATATTATATCCTGAGGTGATTTTATGAAATTAGGATTATGCCTTTCAGGAGGTGGCACAAAAGCATTTGCACATATAGGAGCTCTAAAAGCGCTAGAAGAAGAAAATATTAAATTTGACTATTTAGCTGGAACTTCTTCAGGTAGCATTGTTGCAACTTTATATGCACTGGGATATAACGTGAATGAAATCCATGATATTTTTCAAAAGTATGCAAATCAAATAAATTATGTGGATTTTAGAAATATTTTGAGGATACTAAAACACTTTGTTAAAACTGGAAAAATAAAGATTGATGGTCTAAATAGTGGGGAAAAGATTTATAAACTTATGAAAAAATTAGCTAGTGAAAAAGGAATAAGTAATATTTCTCAAATTGATAAGCCTTTATTAATACCAGCAGTAAATATTTGTAATGAAGATTTGTATATATTTTATTCAAAGAAAAATAATATACAGAAATTTCCTAATAATATTAAATATATTGGTAATGCTGATATTGCAGCTGTCGTTCAAGCAAGTTGTAGTTATCCAGGAATTTTCTCTCCATGCTCCAAAATACATAATTGTCTTCTTATTGATGGAGGAATCGAAGAAAATATTCCATGGAGAGAAGCCAAAAGAGTTGGTGCAGATAAAGTTTTGAGTATTGTGTTTACAAATACTCATCCTCAAAAATGTTGTAATAGTATAATAGAAATTTTAACAAAATCTTTTAATATTTTATGTCATGAATTAAGTAGATACGAATGGGATGGATCTGATTACTTACTTGAAATAAATCACAATAATTCAGGACTATTAAATAAAAAGGACTCTAAAAAATTATTTTATGAAGGATATATACAAACGAAAAAATTTATTAAAGAAAATAATTTAAAAAATATTTAATTTTTATAAGTAATAAAGTATAATATAAAAATAAATTAGAAAATTAAGGAAATTTTACTATGAAAATATATGAAGAAATTGAAAAAAGATTAATTGAGATTTCTGAGGAAAGTCAGAAAAAATTAAATGTTAAGTTATGCCAAGATACTAATAAAGAAATTTTGGGTATAAGAGTTCCAAAATTAAGAAAATTGGCAAAAGAGATTGTTAAAGAGGAAAAGTGGGAGCAATTTATAAAAGAATCACAAGATAAATATTTTGAAGAAGTTTTGTTACAAGGCTTGAGTATAGCATATTCAAAAAAATCTTTACAAGAAAAATATATTTATATGAAAGAATTTATTCCTAAAATGGATAGTTGGGCAATGACAGATACATTTGCACCAACACTTAAAGTAAAAGATAAAGATTTAGAAAACTATTGGAATTTTATTATTCCATTTACAAAATCTGATAAAGAATTTGAAGTTAGATTTGCTATTATAAGTATGTTAGATTATTATATTAGAGAAGAGTATGTGAATGAAGTTATAAAAATATTAGATAATATTAAACATGAAGGATATTATGTGAAAATGGCAATTGCATGGACTTTAGCAGAAATAGGAATTAAATTTAATAATATATTAATGACTTATTTAGAATCTGATAATAATTTAGATAAATTTACTTTTAATAAAACTCTTCAAAAAATGATAGAATCTTATAGAATATCAGATAATGAAAAATCTGTTTTAAGAAAAATGAAAATAAAATAGAGGTAGAAAATTATGGGATTTGTTAATTATATTGAAACATTAATTTTGCTTTTCTTTACTTATTCTTTTGCTGGATGGGTTATGGAATCTATTGGTGGCATTTTTGTGGTAAAGAAATTTATAAATAGAGGATTTATGATTGGGCCACTTTGTCCAGTATATGGAGTAGGAGTTGTTATTATAACAGTATTACTTGGGAAATATGTTAATGATTTTGTTGCTTTATTTGTTTTGGCAACAGTACTTTGTGGATTTTTAGAGTATATGACAAGTTATGTAATGGAAAAAATGTTTAATGCTAGATGGTGGGATTATACAAATAGAAGATTTAATATTAATGGAAGAGTATGTTTAGAAAATTTATGTGCTTTTGGAATTGCTGGTTCAATTATTTTACGCTATATAAATCCATTTTTTATAAATTTGTATGATAAAGTTCCAGAAAGAATTAGACATATAATAACAGGTATTTTATTTTTTACATTTATTATAGATTTTACTATTTCTTTTAGAATTATTTTTAGTTTTAAAGGTGAGACATATGCGAAAATGGATAATACAGAAGAAATATCATCTAAAGTTAAAGATAAAGCAGAAGATATAATAATGCAAGCTGAATCAGACGTAATACATTCAGTTAGAAAGATAAGATTAAAAAGAGAAAGAAGAACTAGATATAGAAGAAATAAAATATTTAATTCAAAAACATATACATTACGCGATTTAATAGATAGAATGAATGATGAGGGAAGTTTATTAAAAGAAAAAATCGCTTATGAAAAAGAGAAGATTGATAATTTAATAAAATCAAGAAAACTAGAATTTGAAGCTAAGCAAAAAGAATATATTAATAATAAAATTCAAAAAACAAGAACAGACTTTGAAAAAATACAAAAGAATTCTATTGAGAAGATTAATAATATAAAAATATCTTCAGAAGAAATTACAAAACAAATTAAAGAAAGATTTGGTAAACAGTCAAAATTAAAATATAGATTAATCAAGGCATTCCCAGATATGAAAATTAGTAATTCAAAGGAAAAGTCAAATAAAAAATAAAAGCCTAATTATTGAAAATTAAATATTTTTGTGCTAAGATAGATGAAGTAAAATTTTAAAGTGGAGGAATATATGAAAGAAGAAAATACAGATGAAAGTTATATAGGCTTAATTTGTAATGGTGAATTTAATGCAATTCATGATTTCAAAATAGGAGAATTGTTTGAATCTTTTTTTGATAATATAAATTATAATGTAGTAAGAGAAGAAAATTCTATATATGTTGATTTTACAGGTGAGGCAATATGTGATGATGAACCATGTACAATTCTAATTAGATTTAAAATTGATGATAGTGGAGATGAATTTGAAGTAAACAAAGTTAAAGTAAATGAAGATATTTTAGATGAAGAAGAGACTTTGGATTTATTAGATGATATTGCATTTGCAGGTGGGGCAATTTTAGATGATGAAGATTATTGCTATAATTGCGATGCAGAAAGTTGTGAACATTGCATGCATGGTTTAGAGGATGATAATGATGAAGATGAAGAAGATAATGACAATGATGATGAGAATAAATAGTGGTTATTAAAAAATAAGAATCTCAGAATTTTTTTCTGAGATTTTTATTTTTTTCACATAATTTATGTTTATTTAATATTATATAAACATAAAGGAGGAAGTAAAATGTTTTGGTGTAGATTTAGAAAAATAATTGCAGGGATTCTAATGGGGTTTGGTGTAGGTGTTCTTTTAGTATTATTTCTTCCTCCAGTTGCCTGGATTTGCATTATGGGAATCGGAATGCTTATTGGAGGTATAAAATTTTTATTTTCAAAATAAAGGGAGGATGAGAAATGACAATTGTTGTAAAAAAAGTTCCTAAATTCTTGAGAGGATTTGTTAAATTTATATTTGGAATAAAATCTACATAAATTTAGGCAAAAAAAGAGAGTAATTAGTTTTTAATTACTCTTTCTTTTTTATTTTAATTGTGTGTTTTTTACTAAACAGCTCTTTTAATTTTTCCAGAACGTAAGCATTTAGAACATACAGGAACTCTTTGAACTTTTCCATCAATAACGGCTTTAACTGTTCTTAAATTAGGTTTTACAGTTCTTGTTGTTCTTTTACTAATATGTGAACGAGTTATACTCAATTGTTTTCCAAAGCTTGTTTCTTTTCCACAACAAACACATTTTGCCATATCTAAAGCACCTCCATTTATTTTAATAAACTGACTAAATAATAGTCTAACATAGATTTTTCAAAAAAACAAGTGATTTTTTACATTTTTTTAATTTTTATAATGTAACTTAAATCACATAAATATTTTAAACTTTATTTTAAAATATTTCAAGATAATTATTTAATTTTATTTCAAAAAAGCTGATATTGACTTTTCTAAAAAATATAGTATAATATAAGTTGTAGTATAACTAGTGAAAGGAGATAAATATGTTAGCCAAGTTATGGAAAAAAGTATTATTAGCAGTTTGTATAATAGCTTGTATTTTTAATGTGATGTCTAAATTGGTAAACAGAAATTCTTTAGAAGTTAATTTAAAAAGTGCTAATGATGGAAACACAGTTTTTGATTTTACTAGAAAAGACGGCGAACAAAAAACTCCAGGAATAGTTGAAGGAGTAAAAGAGATTATTGATGTTACAACAAATCAAAATACTACTTCTCAAAATACAAAAGTGCAAAATTCAACAAATGAAGAAAATACAGTAGTAGAAAATATTGTACTAAATTCTGAAGATAATAATTCAGAGGCTGGTGAAGAAGAAAAAACAGAGGAAGAAACTGAGGAAAAATCTAATAGTATGAGATACCAAGATATTACACCATTTAATTTATTTTAAGAAATAACTTGCAATACGATAAATATTGTGTTATTATATAAAAGATTGTTTTAAAAATGTAAGAAAGAGGTGAATTACATGAAAAAAGAATTACATCCAAACTATGAAGCTTCTAAAATTATATGTGCTTGTGGTAATGTAATAGAAACAAATTCAACAAAACCAGAAATGAAAGTTGATGTTTGCTCTAAATGTCATCCATATTGGACAGGAAGCTTAAAACAAAACACTACAGGTGGTAGAGCAGATAAATTTAAGAAAAAATATGGTATTGCTTAAAATATTAAGTAATCTAATATATAAAATTTATTGCGCAATAGAAAATCTTAAGACATTAGTCTTAGGATTTTTTTATTTTAAATAATTATTGTAAAAAAAAATCTATATGATAAAATATTTATATAAAAACTAATGAAAAGAGGAAATCAAATGGATTTTGAAGATTTCGAAGGATTTAAAAGAATAAAAAATATAAAGAAATTAAATGTAGAACAATTAGTTTCAATTTTATCTGCTTATAAAGAAATTTTAGGCGAAATTTCATATGTTATAGGTCTAGATTATGCAAAAATATATATAGATTTTAAAGGCAGATATGGAGTAGAAATAAAAGTTGATGATAAAACTAGCCAAATAATAATTGAAAGAAAACTGGATGAAGGTTGTATTGAAGATTATGACTCTAATTTAGAAAATGGAAAAGATTTATCAGAAGCAAAAGCTGATAGACTTATAGAACAAATATATGATTTAATAAATGATTATATGAATAATGGTAAAATTACAGAACATATTACAGATGTAAAAAAAGTTATATATATGAGTGAAGTTGAGAGAACATTGTTAAAGGATCAAAAGCTTTTTGGTAAAGTGAATATTGGTGGAGCAATTTCTGCTGGAAATATGTTTGAAGTAAAAGATGAAAATAATCAGTTATTATATCAAGCTAAAGAATCACCTATAACAAAATTATATTCATTAAAAAATTGTATTACAAGTAGAACAGATACTACAATAAATTATTCAAATTATAAAAATCAATCTTATTCAATTGTATCACAGCCATTTGAAAATTTAGTATTTATTAAAGATGAAACAACAGTAAAAACTAGATTTATAGCCAAAACAACAAGTAAAGAATATAAAATTTCAGGGGATTATACAGATAACCATTATTTAATTGAATTAAATGAGCTTGTTATTGGTGCAATTGATTGTTTAGATCCAATGGTGAAAACAGAATATAGATTAGAAATAAATAACATAGATGAAATATCTAAGATTGTAGCTATTGCAATAATGCTAGATACTTATATAAGAAAAAATGAGGATATACAATATAAAAAAGAGATTATTGAAAATATTAAAAGAAAATTTTAAAAATTAAAGAAAGGTGCAAGTCACATTTGTGACTTGCACCTTTTGGTTGGAAAGCAATTGTACGAAAAGTCAAATAAAATTTCACTTTTTGTATAACCACTCTCTTATAGGTCTGATGTGTTAGAATAAAAACTTCGTATTGTTTTGAATTCTCTCAGGAATAGATGACCGATTTTTTTGAATGGAACTTTTAATGTCTTCTACAGTTTGATACATCTTTTCTGAGAAATGGTGTGTTCTCCAGTTCCAAGATTCGCCAGGGAGTCCATATTCTTCAGCAACTAATTGCCTTACATATTGCCTTGGAATATAAAGGTTTGGATTGTTATTGATTTTCCAATATTTATAATCAGGAGTTCTAAGCAAAAGATAAGAATGTTCCTGATATTTTTTGAGCTCATCTAAAGAGATGGTCTCAAAAGGAAAACCAGACATTTTTTCGATGTCGCATGAAGTTAAATTACTAGGGCAAATATGAACATGTGAATGAACGATTGAATCTTTTGCTTTGCCAATTCCACCATTACCGCTTCCATTTTCCCATACAAGAACGTTTTTTGCATTATATGTGAGTTTTAGCAGATATTCAATATCATGAAGAACATCTGTAAATTCTCCAAGAAGCATGGAGGGATTGAGCTCGGCATTAGACATTACATGATTAAATGGAATAATCAAAAAATATCCAGTAATAAACTGACCAACAGTAGGAAGTACAAAAAAGTTTTCACTACTATATACAGTCCGTTCATTATCAGCAGGATATCCAGCTAAATACCTGCAATATGCACAGTCGGCAATTGTAGGAGTACCATTTTGCCCAGAACTATTAGATTTGTGATCTCCAATATCAAGCATTAAATCATCTGCTATTTTAGCAAATTGCTCAGCAAAATGATTCTTAGCTATTATGATATATGGAGGTGGCTCTTCAAATAAACCTGAAGAATGGGAAACAACTTTAATGTTGATTGCATCTTTCAGCAATTTTCCAGTAATGTAGTCCCGTTTGGCACAGACAACACTTTTGTTGTTTTGGAATGATTCAGTAATAAGAGTATCTGTTACAGGATTCCCAAAGGGAAAAGTAATCAGCCCCTTAAAACGAAGATCATTAAGAACAAGAATAGTGTCATTAGGCATACCATTTAAGACAAATAAATTCCGTGTTCTTTTCATAAAGTATCAGTCCTTTCTAAAGTATAGTAACCATATATTAATACTTTTGTTTTAAAATATCAATATAAAAAGTAAATTTTTTGTAGAAAATTTGACTTTTTTGTAATTTATCTTAAAATGGTAAACCATGACTTTGTAATTTGTTTTAGCAAATTAAATGTAGTAATTTTTTCAATTTCGTTTTCAGCAATTAAATTAACAGAAGAAATAAGTTCGTTATCAACATAAAAATTTACTTTTCCAAGTACTTGATTTTGACTAATTGGCGCTTCAATATTGGGGGTCAATTCAACTTCTTGTTTTATTTCTGATAAATTAGATTTTTGTAAAATTACACCACTGTCGTTTTCAAACACAAGATTTACATTTTTTCCGAGTTCCTTTTTTTACTTCTACATTTTGAACAACAGCACTTTTAGTTGCAACTTTTTCAAAAGTATAATTACTGAATCCATAATCAAGTAATAGTTTTGCTTCTGAAAAACGAAGTTTAGTTGTTGGAGCTCTCATTATAACAGCAATTAAAGATAAATCGCTTCTAGTAGCACTTGCAGATAAATTGTATAATGCTAAACTTGTAGAACCAGTTTTTAATCCTGTTGCCCCATCATATGTACGAATTAATTTGTTGGTATTAACTAGTTCAGACTTTCCGTCACGAAGGCTATCCATCCAAATTGTTGTATATTCTTTGATATTAGGATGATTTTGTAAAAGTTCTCTAGACATTAAACTAATATCATAACTAGATGTAATGTGACCATCTTCATCAATACCATGGCAGTTTTTAAATGTAGTATCATTCATACCTAATTCTTTTGCACGTGCATTCATTTTTTGAACAAACATTTCTTCACTTCCAGCTAGAAACTCAGCCATTGCAACAGTACAGTCATTAGCACTTACAACACATATAGCTTTCAACATTTCATGTACAGTTAAACTTTCTTTGGTATCTAACCAAATTTGTGAGCCGCCCATAGATGATGCTTTTTCACTACAAGGTATCATGGTTTCTAATGTAATATCACCTCTGTCTAAAGCTTCCATAATTAAAAGTATTGTCATTACTTTTGTAACACTAGCAGGACGTAATTGCTTATGAGAATTTTTCTCATATAATACTTTTCCGAGTGGTTTGTTCTATTAAAATAGCACTTTCTGATTCTATATTCAAAAAGTTATCTGCAGTTTCTGCATTAACTTCAGTGGTGTCAGACATTTCGTTCCATATAGGAATAATTGAATATATTCCATAAGAACAAGTATTTAATAATATAATAAAAAAAACAAAGATACTTATAATTTTTAATTTCATAAAATCCTCCAAGAAGTTTAAGTTAGTAAATAGTATTCTAAAACTAAAATAATATAACCTTAAATATAAAATTTGTTAAAAAGGCTTGTATTATAAAAAAAAAGTGTATATAATATGAATTGATTGTGAAAAAATAAATTCGAAGTTAATCAGGAGGAAAATATTATGGAATCAAAAGTAAAGAAAGTTGCAATATTAACAAATGGTGGAGATGCTCCAGGGTTAAATGCTGTAATTAGAGCTATAGTAAAAACAGCAAGTACACATGGAGTAGAATGTTATGGATTTATAGAAGGATATAAAGGATTATTACACAACAACTATGTAAGATTAGATTTACAAGGGAATGCTTCTGGATTATTAACAAAAGGTGGAACAATAATTGGTACATCAAATGCTACAAATGTATTTAATTATAAAGTTGTTAATGAAGATGGAACAGTAGAATATAAAGATTTATCAGATGTCTGTGTTCAAAATATTAAAGATGATGGATTTGATTGTATATTCACATTAGGTGGAGATGGAACACAAAAATCTAGTAGAGATTTCTCATTAAAAGGTGTTAATTGTATAGGCGTTCCAAAAACAATAGATAATGATGTTGCTCATACAGATATGACTTTTGGATATAATACAGCAGTTTCAGTTGCAGCTGAAGCATTAGATAGACTTCATACTACAGCGGAAGCTCATCACAGAATAATGGTTTTAGAAGTAATGGGAAGATATGCTGGATGGCTTGCATTAGAATCTGCTATAGCAGGTGGTGCAGATGTTGCTTTAATTCCAGAAATTCCTTATGATATCAACAAAGTTATAGATAAAATAAAAGAAAGAAAAGCTGAAGGGAAAGATTTCACAATAGTTGTTACATCTGAAGGAGCAATGCCAAAGGATGGAACATTAACAGTAAGAAAAACATTAAACGATGGTGCAGGATTAGATAATATAAGATTAGGTGGTGTTGGAGAAAAACTAGCAAATGAACTTGAAGAACTAACTGGAATGGGAGCTAGAAACACAACATTAGGTTATGTTCAAAGAGGAGGAACCCCATCAGCATTTGATAGAATTCTTTCAACAAAATATGGAACTAAAGCAATGGAACTTGCAATGGAAGGTGTATTTAATGTTTTAGTTACTTATAAAAAAGGTGAAATGGGATATGTTACTTTAGAAGATGTTGTTGGAAACAATAAAGTTGTTGGAGCAGCTTCAGGTAACACTAAAGAAAGTAATATAAGAAAAATTACAATGGATGATGATTTAATCAGAGTTGCAAGAGACTTAGGAATATGTCTAGGTGATTAATTAAAATAACAATTTAAAGTTCAAAAATGGCTACCCAAAATTCTGGTAGCCATTTTTCCATAAAAAAGTAATTACTAATTTGTTTTATTAACGGTTTCTCTTACGATACTTAAATATTTTGCTGCTTTTGCATAATTATGTCTTGCCATAATGCCACGGCTATTCTTAGTATAGAAGTTTTTTGGTATATCTATGCTAAGAATTTTTACTTCGCCATTTACTGCGTACCACTTGAGTTCTTTTTCGTCATTAAATATTGCAATATCAAATGGTTTGAAACTTTCTCCCCATTCAATTGCTACCATTCCAAGGGTGTCATCAATTTCAATTTCACCATCTGAGGTTTTAAATAGTAGGGTGACTGATGAAGAACTCTTTTTTATAATCTCATATGTCGGCTTTTCTTCATATATCTCATCAATAAGAGATGTTATTTTGTCAATTCGTAATTGTTCCTCATAACTCTGAAGGCAATTTTTGTGACAGCTTTTTCCGTTAAGAGTACTTAATACCCGAGTGTGGAGATCATACATAGAAAATCTCCTGCCACAAATCGGACATATTGCTCCATTATTGGGAATAGTTATAGATGGACCATAGCATAAAATTTCATCCTTTTTTAAGAAATACCGCAAAGCATTTATTTCGCATACATCAGGTAATTTGCGAATTTCTTCAAGAAAAGGAATGATTTTAAATTTAATTTCTACTGTGTTTTTTATAGATCCCTCCCAATCATGTACTTTACCATACTTATCTAAAATGTATCTTCCCCAAATAATATATTCAGAGAGAGTTGCATTCTTACCAAATGCTTTTAAATAGCGCTGGCGATTGGTTAACATGTTGTTGAAACTTTCCAAAGATTCTAAAGCCTTTTGAATTCCGTTTACACTGTCAAAGTCCTCCTTAGGAATAGTAAATTCCATTGGTTCGTAATGAACACGAGCATAGATATCTTCAGTATAATTATCTTCATTACTTCTGCATTTTGCTTTTTGGATAGCTGTGAAATATTCTGTCATTTCTACTGAAAGTACTGGGTTGCCATATTCATCAAATGATTCAGGCTCTATTAAATGACCTTGCAAGTAAACTGTAATACTTCCAGGAATAGGAAGCTTACTTAGTTCTAAAATGCCATTTCTCTTCTGTGTAAAGATGTCAAACCGTTCAGTCATTTTGATACTTTCATAAACTCTGTTATCCATAAATTTGCCTCCTTGAAAAGTGTTATTAGTTACAATAAAACAAATAATTACTTAAAACGTTCTCTGTATAATATATAACAGAGAGTTTTATAAAATATAAAACATTATTAATATTTTAACACAGATTTACATAAAGTACAAGATACCACTATCAATAAGTCAAGGAAGGCAAGAAATTTGCCTAAAACACTTGATTTTTATTTTTCCTGTGATATAATATAAAAGCTATTTATGAGAAATAGGAAGAAAATGGAGGAAGTAAAATGAGTGTAAAAGTTGAAAATACTGAAAATAAGAACGAAGTAAAATTAGAAATTACAGTAGATGCAAAAGTTTTTGACGAAGGAATAGTAAAAGTATATAACAAAAATGCTAAATATTTTAATATACCTGGTTTTAGAAAAGGAAAGGCTCCAATGAATATAGTTGAAAGATATTATGGAGCAAGCATCTTTTATGAAGATGCATTTCAAGATGTTGCATCAATAGCATATGATGAGGCTATAAAATCAGAAAAAATTGAAGTTGCAAGCAGACCTGAAATAGATGTAATCCAAATGGAAAAAGGAAAAGATTTAATCTTCACAGCAGTAGTAGCTACAAAACCAGAAGTTAAACTTGGAAAATATAAAGGAATATCTTTAGAAAAAACAGAAGTTAAAGTTACAGATAAAGATGTTGAAGAAGAATTAAATCATATGGCAGAACATAACAGTAGAATGGTTACAGTAACAGATAGAGCAGCTAAAGATGGAGACGTAGCTGTTATCGATTATACAGGAGCTGTTGATGGTGTTGAATTTGAAGGTGGAAAAGCTGAAAATTATGAGTTAACATTAGGAAGTAACACATTTATACCAGGTTTTGAAGCTCAAGTAGTTGGGATGAAAACTGAAGAAACTAAAGATATAAATGTTAAATTCCCAGAAGAATATTTCTCAAAAGATTTAGCTGGAAAAGATGCTATATTTAAAGTTGTTTTACATGAAATTAAACAAAAAGAATTACCAAAAATAGATGATGAATTTGTAAAAGATGTTAGTGAATTTGATACTATAGCTGAATTAAAAGCTGATATCAAAGCTAAAAAAGAAAAACAAAATGAAGAAAGATCTAAAGCAGAATTAGAAGAAAAAGCAGTAAGAGCAGTTGCAGAAAGCTCAGAAGTAGAAATTCCAAATGGAATGGTAGAACTTGAATTAGATAATATGCAAGAAGATATGAATAGAAGATTATCATATCAAGGAATTAGTTTTGAACAATATTTACAAATGCTAGGAAAAACAGTTGCTGATTTTAGAAAAGAAAGTGTAGAACCAGCAAAAGATTCTATAAAAATGAGATTAGTTTTAGAAGCAGTTTATACTGATGCTAAAATAGAAGTTTCAGATGAAGAAGTTGAAGCTAAATTAAAAGAATTAGCACAAAGCTATGGAAGAAAAGAAGAAGAATTAAAAAATAATGAAGATTTAATAAATAGTATAAAAGTTAATATTAAATCTGAAAAAGGTATAGCTTTAATAGTAGATAATGCTAAAATAAAAGTTGTAGAACCAAAGGAAGAAAAAGAAGAGAAAACAGAAAAGAAAACAACAGCAAAAAAATCTACAAAGAAAACTGCTGAAAAAGAAGAAAAGGAAGAAAAAACAGAAAAGAAAACTACAAAAAAATCAACAAAAAAATAATAAAATAAGGTAAGCCTTCAATCTTAAGATTGAAGGCTTTTTGTTACTTAAATGTTATATTAAAATTATGAAAAAGAAATTTACATTTGCTATTTAAAAATATATAATAAACTAAAATATATATGTAAAAGGGATTTTTTTGATTATGAAGAGACTAAAGAAAATTTTTGAAATAGTAATAATTACAATAATTATGTGTAGTATGACAAATATAGCTTTTGCAATGGATTTTTCAGAATATTTATCTGATGAAGAACAATATTCTGAAGAATTTCTTGAATGGCAAGATTTGTCAGAGGAAGAAAAGGGACAAAGAATTCAACCAAGAACTTATGTTATTCCTAAAACAAAAGCTGAATCTACAAATCCAATAAATATTGTAGAAAATTTATCAGCAAAATATGAATCAAAATATGATTTAAGAGATGTTATACCTGAAAATATGGTTGTAAAAAATCAAGAAAAAACAAATTCTTGTTGGGCATTTTCTGCACTTGGTTCATTAGAATCAAATCTTGCAATGAGAGATTATAAAAATAATCTTCCTGCAAAGCAATATGATTATTCAGAAAGACATATGGTATATGCAACTTCAAGAACATTTTTAAATAATGTGAAAAATCCAATAGGATTTGGAAAAGAAGTGAATGCTGGTGGAAATGTATTTATTTCAACACCATATTTAACTAATGGTACAGGAGCTGTTTTAGAATCTGATATGCCATTTGAAAATAATGAAGATTTAATTGATATTAATCAATTAGATGGTAAAACAGTTCAAACACAAGTATATGATACTATGGAGTTTGATGATGAAAATAGCGAAGAATTAAGAAATGCAATGAAATATCATATAAAAAATTATGGCGCTATAAATGCTGGAATTCATGGTGCACAAATGTATTCAGAATATTATAATGATAAAACAGGTGCAATATATTGTGAAGATATCGAAAAAACACCTATGAATCATGCTGTTATTATAGTAGGCTGGGATGATGATTATAGTAGAGAAAACTTTAATGAAAAACATAGACCTTCGCAAAATGGAGCATGGATTATAAGAAATTCTTGGGGAACAAAAGAAGAAATTCCTATGGATATAGCTAAAGCAGAAGTTTGGAGAGTATATGAGGAAGAATGTAGACAAAATGGCTGGAATTCAGCAGAAGAAATACCTGAAGAACTTACACTAGAAATATTTGAAAAATCTGGATATACTATTGAAGAAGGAAAAATATGTAAATCAATTGGTGATAATGGATTTATGTATGTTTCATATCAAGATGCTGTAATATATTATGTGCTATATGGAATGATGCAAACAGATGATAAATTAAATTATGATAATTTATATCAATACAATTTTTATGGTGCGCCTAGAGCTTTAACATTTTTAACTTCAAAAATATATTTAGCAAATACTTTTGAAAAACAAACAGAAGGAAAAGAATATGTAAATCAAGTTTCTATTGATGCACCAGAAACATATACATGTAAAGTTTATATAAATCCAAATGGAAGTGGAAAAAATAAGAGTGATTTTATACCAGTTGAATTAAAAGCAGGAGCTTCAGAAACAGTTGATGCTGGATATCATACATTAGAATTTTTAAATCCAGTTGAAGTTACTGGAAAAGAATTTACAATTCTTGTTGAAATACAAGGAACAAGAGATAAGAAAATGTCAATAAATCTTGAAGCACCAATAGAAAATTCTTATTTTGATACAGTAAAAGTTGAAAGTAATAAATGTTTCTGGTCAATTGAAGGAGCATTCGAAGATGGAGTTTGGGAAGATCTTTCTAAAATAAATGAATTAAATAAGAATTATCCAAATTCAGATTCAACTATTAAAGCATTTACAGTATCAGAAGTAAAAGAGCAAGTTATAGAAAATATTGAAATAACAAAAGCACCTTCAAAAACAACATATATTGCAGGTCAAAACTTTGATTCAACAGGAATGGTAGTATCAGCTATATATAATGATGGTGAAAAGAAACAAATCACAGATTACAAAATTGAAAATGGTGAGAATTTAAAAGTAGGACAAACATCAGTAAAGATTACATATCAAGGAAAATCAGCAGAACAAGAAATAAGAGTTGAAGAAAAAACAATAGAGTCAATTTCTATTGGAAGTTTACCTACAAAAACAGAATATGTTCAAAATAAAGAAGAGTTAGATTTAACAGGAGGAACAATAAAAGCTGTATATTCAGATAACTCAAATGAAGAAATTTCTATGAAGTCAAGCTTAGTAAGAGTATCTGGATTTAATAATAAAGTGCTTGGAAAATCAACAATAACAGTTACATATTTAGAAAAAACAGCAACTTTTGCAGTTACAATAGTTGAAGAAAAAACAGAAAAACCTGATGATCCACCAGCAAAAGTTGAAGCAGAAAATTCAATTTTTGATAATATGAAGTCAAGTGTAGACAATGTAAAATCATATACTTTTACAGATAAAACTAAAAAAGCATATATTACTATGGATGTACAATTAAATAATATTACTAGAAGTACAAAAAATGATTCAATTGAGTATTATTACTATTTATCATCATCACCAAATAAAACTAATATTAAAGATTGGGTTAAAATAAAAGAAACACAAAATTCAACTTATAGATTAGCATTTTCTATAAATACAAACGATATTTCAAATTTCTCAGAAGTATCAAAATCAAATAAATTGTATTTATACATAAAAGAAGTTGCTAAAAAGTCTTCAGACACAAAAACATTAATAACTTCATCAGTTGAACTTAAGTATACAGAGAATCCAGAAATATATTTAGATGGTGTAAAAAAAGTAGATAATAACGGAAACAATAATAATAATAACAATAATAATAGCAATAATGATAATAAAAATAATAATAACAACAATAACAATAAAAATAATTCAAATAGTAATAAACAAAATACAAACACAAATACTAGAAGCTATGTAAACACTTCTGGTGAAGATAATACAGTATCAAATAAACAGTTACCAAAAGCTGGAACAGCATTTTTATTTACAACAATATTTGTAATTTCAATATTAGGAATATTGATGTATGTAAGATATGAAAAAATTGATAAATAACTGAAATAAAGGGACAGTCCAAAAATTTCACTTTTGACGAAAATTTTAGGATAGTCCTTTTTTGTTTGATTTTGAAAAATTGCTAAAAATAAATAATATTTGTTTTTATTGTTGAAAGTGAAATTTTTGGAGTGTCCCTAAATTTCACTTTTGGATTTCTAAATTTCATGTCGATTTATGAAATTTAAATTATTGTTTTTTTAAAACAAATGTATTGAAAAAAATTATCTTTTAGTATATAGTTAGTGAGTATTATAAAATTATACAAGAGAAAGGAAGATAGAAATGATTGAAAATAGTTTAGTACCTTATGTAATAGAGCAAACAAGTAGAGGAGAAAGATCTTATGATATCTTTTCAAGATTATTAAAAGATAGAATTATATTTTTAGCTGAAGATGTAAATGCTACATCAGCAAGCTTAGTTGTTGCACAACTTTTATTTTTGGAGTCTGAAGATCCAGATAAAGAAATAAATTTATATATTAATAGCCCAGGGGGATCTATAACAGATGGAATGGCTATAGTAGATACAATTAATTATATAAAATGCCCTGTATCAACAATTTGTGTTGGTATGGCTGCTAGTATGGGAGCAGTACTTCTTGCATCAGGTGCAAAAGGAAAAAGATATGCTACTCCTAATGCTGAAATACTAATACATCAACCATTAATTGGCGGTGGAGGTCTTTCAGGACAAACAACTGAAATAAAAATCCATGCAGATCATATGGTTAGAACTAGAGAAAAATTAAATAAATTATTAAGTGATAGAACAGGTCAAAGCTTAGAAACAATTGAAAAAGATACAGAAAGAGATAATTATATGACAGCACAGCAAGCATTAGAATACGGATTAATTGATGGAATATTAGATAAAAGAAACTAATTATTAATCCTAATTTTTAAGTATTTTGAAAGGAAGTTTAAATGTCTAACAATAAAAATCAAGATAGTAGAATAGTAAAATGTTCTTTTTGTGGAAAACCACAAGAAGTAGTCAAAAAAATAATAGCAGGTCCAGGAGTTTATATTTGTGATGAATGTATAGCTCTTTGTCAAGATATTATTGATGAAGAAGTTTTTGAAACAGAAGAAATTGTTGAACAAGTTGAAATGCTTACACCTGCTGAAATAAAGAAAACATTAGATGATTATGTAATAGGGCAAGAAGAAGCTAAAAGAACTTTATCTGTTGCTGTTTATAATCATTACAAAAGAATTAATAATTTAGAAAATTTAGATGATATTGAAATACAAAAAAGTAATATTTTATTATTAGGTCCTACTGGATGTGGAAAAACATTACTTGCACAAACACTTGCCAAAATATTAGATGTTCCTTTTGCTATTGCTGATGCAACAACATTAACAGAAGCAGGATATGTAGGAGAAGATGTTGAAAATATTCTTCTAAAACTAATCCAAGCAGCAGATTATGATGTTGAGAAAGCTCAAAAAGGAATCATATATATTGATGAGATTGATAAAATAACAAGAAAATCAGAAAATCCATCAATTACTAGAGATGTTAGTGGAGAGGGAGTTCAACAAGCTTTACTTAAAATTGTTGAAGGAACTGTTGCATCTGTTCCACCTCAAGGTGGAAGAAAACACCCTCATCAAGAGTTTATTCAAATTAATACATCAAATATATTATTTATATGTGGTGGAGCTTTTGAAGGTTTAGAGAATATCATAAATGATAGAACAGGTAAAAAATCTATGGGATTTGGAGCTGAAATTCAAAGTAAAAAAGATATTGATAAAACAGAAATATTTAAGCAATTATTACCTCAAGATTTATTAAAATTTGGTTTAATTCCAGAATTTGTAGGAAGACTACCAATTGTTGCAACATTAGAAGGACTAACAAAAGAGGCATTAATAGATATTGTTACAAAACCAAAGAATGCGTTAGTAAAACAATATAAAAAGCTTGTAGAATTAGATGGAGTTGAGCTTGAATTTAATAAAGATGCCTTAGAGGCAATTGTTGATAAGGCTCTTGAAAGAAATACTGGGGCTAGAGGTCTTAGATCTATAATTGAAGAAATTATGAGAGATATAATGTATGATATACCATCTAATGAAAAAATAGCAAAATGTATTATAACTAAAGATACTGTTTTAAATAAGAAAGAACCAGAGTTAGTTATTGATGAAAATAAAAAACGTGAAGTTCCAAAACAAGTAAAAAAAGTAAAATCTAAAAAACAAGAAACTGCATAAATTATAAAAGCTAGAAAGTTTAATTTCTAGCTTTTTTTTGACAAATAATATTCATTTATTAGACACGTTTTAGACATAAATAGATAGTATAATTTAAAAATCACATTTGATGTTAATTTGAAAAGGAGTGAACTACAAATGAAGATTGTCAAAATGAGCCTTCATAAGTTCAAAGATGTCTGCCGGACGATGTGGAAAAAGATTAAGCGTGTAGGGTGGAAGTGGATACTCAAATATGAGAAACGCCATGGACTTGCAAAACGATGCTTCTTTTGTGAGGAGAATATTTTTTGTGAGTACTGTGGTGGTTTGTGTGAAAACAAGCTTTTCCATCCAATGCGCTGTTCTGATTACTACAGCACAAGGTAAAATTATAGCACTGGAGATTTCGCATATGTATAAAGCGAAGCCTCCAGTGCTTCTTTATTTTAATATACAATTCATATCTTCGGGTAAAGGAATATCAAAAATTATTTTTTCTTTTGATATTGGATGTATAAATGAAACTTTGTAGCTATGAAGTGCTTGTCTAGAAATTAGATTTGAGGAATTTCCATAAAGTGAATCACCAAGTATAGGATGATTGATGTATTTTGAATGAACTCTTATTTGATGAGTTCTACCAGTTTCTAATTTAAAATGTACTAAGGATAATGATAAGTTAGAAAATACAAAATTTTTAATTAACTTGAAATGAGTTATTGCAAAATCTCCATTGGAATTTATTTCTCTTTCAATAATTGAACCTTCTTTTCTTGAAATAGGAGCATTAATTATTCCTGATTTTTCAGTTAAATTTCCTTCTAGTATAGCTAAGTATTCTTTACAAAATATTTTTGATTTCATTTGTTTTACTAAGCATTCTTGAACATATTCATTTTTAGCAAAAATAACAATTCCAGAAGTATCTTTATCTAATCTATTTACAGGTCTAATTTTTTTATGAATATTATTTTGTTTATAATAAAAAGCTAATCCGTTAGAAAGACTATTATCAAAATGTAAAATAGATGGATGAACTGCAATTCCAGCACATTTATTTATTATAATTAAAGATTCATCTTCAAAAATAATATCTAGATTTATTTTTGAAGGAACAATATTATCAAAAGTTTCTTCAAATTCTAAATCAATTTCAATTAAATCATTAATTTTTATTTCTTTATTTATATATATTGGCGTACCATTTAAAAATATATGATTGCTTTTTTTCAATTTTGTAAGTAATCTATCAGAAATTTGAAAATATGATTTTAATACATCTTTAATATTAAAATATTTATTATCTATAACTTTATAACTTAATTTCATAATACTCCTAAAGTGCTATTTTTAGGTTATTATAACATAATGATAAATATATT
>ERZ777306.2825-NODE-2825-length-20397-cov-4.640891_pt1 | contig 20397 bp, 20 predicted proteins | sample MGYA00374966_ERZ777306 | MGnify/ENA primary metagenome ERZ777306 (study PRJEB29329, sample SAMN06343882) | mouse gut metagenome | isolation source: Mouse cecum | place: Austria: Vienna | collected 2014-11-15 ...
ATATCGGTAAACGCCGGCACGATAAACTGCAAGCCTATCGCGGCGCTGCTGTACGGCGTGGCGCCCGACGCCAATATGAACGCGCCGTCAACGTCGATAAAGTAGTTCATCGCCATAGTAAACATGAGGATCGCGCCCGGATACATCATAACGAGCACGGTGGACGCGGCGTTTCCCCTGACGTATTTTTTAGACGACGCCGTAACTATCAGCGTAACGAGTATCATCACGACGAGCGCGACCATATAACCGGCGAGTCCCGCGGAATACGTTCTGAAAAAGTACTGCGCAAACCAAAACGCGCCGAACCCGACGCCGACGGCTGTCATGTTCAACGCAACGATATTGGGGCTCATCATCTTCGATACGGCGTTTCCCATCTCGTACGTGCCGAGCACGGCTACGGCGAGAATAAAGACATCCAAAAACAATGGGTGCACGTATGCCGAAAGCACCACGATCGCGATGTAGACCGCCGTTACCAATATTCCTGTGACTGCACGTGTATTTTTCATTGCGAAGTAAGCTCGTCCTATTTTCCGAACCTGCGCTGTCTGTGCGCAAATTCGTCGAGTATTCCCGTCAGTTCGTTTTCGTTAAAATCCGGCCACAACGTATCGGAAAAGAAAAGTTCGGCGTACGCGGCTTGGTACAATAAAAAATTGCTCAACCGCTTTTCGCCACCTGTTCTGATTATCATATCGAGCGGCGGCATGTCCGCGGTGTAAAGATAGCGCTCTATTCGCGCTCGAGTGACCTCGCCGCTCTCCGACGCAAGCCGCGCCGCGCGCGCTATCTCCTCGCGCCCGCCGTAATTCAAAGCTATATTTACGATTTGCGCGTTCTCGATATGACTGTTTTCCGCTGCGATCTCGCACAAAATATTTTGTACGTCGTTCGGGAAATATTCGATATCGCCGATAAACCCTACTCGCGAGCCGCGCGCGATCAGATCGCGAGTCATAGGGCGCATTTGTTTTCTGATAAGATCGATCAGTCCGTCGACCTCGTCTTTGGCTCTCCCCTTGTTCTCGGTGGAGAACGCATAAAGAGTAACGACCGACACGCCGCGGTCGAACGCGGCGGTTACGACGGGAACGATATTTTTGACGCCTGCGCGGTGACCCGCAGTGCGCGGCAAAAGCCGCCGCGTCGCCCATCTGCCGTTGCCGTCCATAATTATTCCTATATGCGCGGGAATATCAGATCTCAAGAAGGTCGGCTTCCTTGTCCTTTATAAGCTTTTCGACTTTTTCGATCGCTCCGTCGAGCTTTTTCTGTATAAGCTTTTCAAATTCGGAGATCTCGTCTTCCGAAACTTCTTTTTTAAGCTTTTTCGCAACGTCGAGAGCGTCTCTACGTTCGTTGCGAAGCGCGACTTTGCTGTCCTCGCCCGTTTTTTTGGCTTGCTTTATAAGCTCTCTGCGGCGATCCTCCGTGAGCTGCGGGAACGAAAGTCTTATCACTTTGCCGTCGTCTACGGGATTAAGCCCGAGATCGGCTGCCGTTATAGCTTTTTTGGCTTCCTTGAGCGCCGACACGTCGTAAAGCGACACCGTGAGAGTGCGCGCATCCGTAACGGAAATGTTCGCCATTTGATTGAGCGGAGTTTGCGTGCCGTAATAATCGACAAGCACACGGCTCAAAACCACGGGATTGGCGCGACCTGCGCGCATGGAATTGAGTTCCGTTTTGAGATGATCCAATACCTTATTGAGCTTTTCGTCGATCTTGTTCGACTGCGCGATCAATGTTTCGTTTTGCATTATTTTACCATGACCTCCTTGTCATAAAATGTTTTGAAAGTGTAGTCGCGCGTCGTGCGGACAAACAGTCAAACGTTTCGCGAACTATCGTATTTCGCCGGCATATATTTGCCGCAAATCAGTATGTGTCGGCGCGATGAATGCACTTTCCGACTTTTTAACATCCGTTCTGGTGTTGTTTTTAATGAATGATCGTTCCGATGCGTTCGCCCGACGCCGCGCGGACTATACTGTCCTTTTCCGCGAGACCGAACGCTACGATCGGTACTTTGTTTTCCATGCACATCGTCACGGACGTAAAGTCCATGACCGCAATGTTTTTGTTGAGAACTTCCATATACGAAAGTTCGTCGAGTTTTTTCGCGTTCTTATTCACCTTGGGATCGCTGTCGTATACGCCGTCGACGTTTTTTGCCATGAGCAGTACGTCGGCTTTGATCTCCGCCGCGCGCAACGCCGCGCCGGAATCGGTTGTAAAGTAAGGATTTCCCGTGCCGCATGCGAATATAACTATTCGTCCGCACTCGAAATGCCTGAGCGCCTTGCGCAATATGAACGGCTCGGCAACATCCGGAATGGACAGCGCCGTTTGCACGCGAGTGGGCACGCCTTTCTTTTCGATCGCGTCCTGCAATGCGAGCGCGTTCATGACGGTAGCAATCATACCCATGTGATCGGCTGTCACCTTATTCATGGCGACGCCCTGTCTGCCGCGCCAAAAATTGCCGCCGCCGACTACTATTGCTACCTCTACGCCGCGCTTATTCAGCTCGACGAGTTGGCATACTACGCCTTCGACGGTATCGGGATCTATACCCGTGCCCGAGTTTCCGCCGAGCGCCTCGCCGCTCAATTTGAGAAGAACTCTCTTGTACATAAGTACTCCTTTATCGATGCCGACCTCGGCAGAGAACGTTTAACTTCGCGCCAAACATTCGTAGATCTCGTCAAAGCCGCGTATGCCTGCTCCGGCTGTACTTTGGCTTTTACTCAAACAAGATTGAAATTACCGTTCCGAATGTTCGCTGTCTGTTAAAGTCGTTATACTGTTTTTCGCATTTCCGAGCAAAAGTTACGACCTTGCACGATTACGAACAAACGACAGAACCGCACGCATGTTACCGTGTTATATCGCCGCATAAGCAACTTAATAATACACGGTGTCGGCGTGATGAGTCGTTTGAAAAAGTCGGCTTATCGAATTACGGTAAGCCGACGTAACTGTTTTATTTTGCGGAAAGCTTTGCGATTTCCTCTGCGAGATTATCGGTGCGTTTTTCGATACCTTCGCCCATGACAAACTTGACAAAACGCACGACAGTAAGCTTTGCTCCGACTTTTTTGGCGGTTTGCGCCACATATTGCTCAACCGTGACCGACGGATCTTTGACAAACTCTTGATAAAGCAAGCAGTTTTCCTCGAAGAATTTGCCGAGCTTGTTTTCGGCGATCATCTGCAATACCTTTTCGGGCTTTTTGCTGTTTTTCTCGTCGTTGAGCAGCTGCTGGTGGATTATGGCGCGCTCATGCTCGACGGTCTCCGAAGGCACTTCGTCCTTATTAACATAGTTTACCTGACTTGCCGCGACGTGCATGGCAACGTCGTGAGCCATCGTGACGACTTCGCCCGTTTTATCGGCGGAAAGTCCTTCGCAAGCTATCTCTACGAGCGTGCCCATTTTGCCGCCCATGTGGATATACGTTTCCTCTATAGCGTTTGCTGCGGACTGTATAGCGACTCTGCGCAAAGAGATCTTCTCGCCCGTTTTTGCGGTAGCCGCAGTGACAAGCTCGCTGACAGTGCCTTCGTCGGTCTTGACCGCGCCGAGCGCCTCGACGGTTTCGCACTTAGCTGCGGCTGCGGCTTTTGCCACTTTGTCGCAAAGCGCGACGAACACGTCGCTTTTGGCGACGAAATCCGATTCGCAGTTTATCTCTACGAGCGCGCCCGTATGCTTATCGTCGGACACTGCCGATTTAACCGCACCCTCGGCGGCTATTCTCGACGCCTTTTTGGCAACTATCGACATGCCCTGCTCGCGCAGATATTCGCAAGCTTTATCTATATCTCCGTTCGTCTCGATAAGCGCTTTTTTGCACGCCATCATACCGACACCGGTGATGTCTCTCAGTTTTGCAACGTCCTTAGCCGTTATCTCCATAATTTACCTCTGAATTTATATATTTGTTTTTTTTCGTTTTGTACTTTATACCGAATTACGCCTCGGCGGGAGCTTCGACCGATTCGACGAGGTTTTCGAGCTGCTCGGGAGTAGCCTCGCTCTCGATCACCTTAACCGCAGCATTGGCAACTTCGGTCTCGGCTTGCATTTGCGCTTCCACTGCGCGGCGTGCAGCCAAACCCTCTTCGCCTTCGCGCGCCTCGATAACGGCATCCGCCATTGCGCCCGCTATGAGCTTGATAGCGCGGATAGCGTCGTCGTTGCCGGGGATAACGTAGTCTATCTCGTCGGGATCGCAGTTGGTATCGACTATTGCCACAATGGGAATATGCAGCTTGCGCGCTTCCAAAACGGCGTTGTGCTCTTTCTTGGGGTCGACGATAAACAACGCGCCGGGGAGCGAACGCATATCTTTTATGCCGCCGAGATTGGTCTCCAATTTGTCGCGTTCCGCTTTAAGCTCGAGCACCTCTTTTTTGGGAAGGAGAGAAAACTCGTTCATTTTTTCCATGAGGTTGAGCTTGTTGAGACGCTCTATGCGCGAACGAATGGTCGAGAAATTAGTGAGCGTGCCGCCCAGCCAACGGGAATTGACATAGTACATGCCGCACTTGGTCGCTTCCTGCATGACCGCTTCCTGCGCTTGCTTTTTGGTGCCGACGAAAAGTATCGACTTACCCTCGGCTGCGGTGTCTTTGACAAAGGTATACGCCTTGTCGATCATTTCCACCGTTTTCTCGAGGTTGACGATATGAATGTCGTTACGCGCGACATAAATATACTTTTTCATTTTGGGATTCCACTTGCGCGTGGGATGTCCAAAGTGAACGCCCGCTTCCAAAAGCTGTTTCATCGTGATAATATTAGCCATAATATATCTCCTGTTTACCGCCTCGGCAAGAACGCAACATGAAAAGATTTATTGCGCACAGAAAATATGCCGAGTGAGTAATAGCCGTAACGGAACGCAAAGTTCCGCAAACAACCTCATACATTTTATCACAGCGCGAAAAATTTAGCAAATCTTTTTAGACCGCTTTTCGCACGTTTATGATATTTTCTTTGTAATTCCGTACGTCAATCGTGTTTATGGTGTTCGCAACCGCATTTTTCGCCGCAACCGTCGCGGTCGCATTCGCCGTCATGATCGCATTTACCGTCGCAATCGTGATCGCAATCGCATTCGCCGCCACAGCAATCGCACTCGGCGTCGGCTACGCACTTGAGGTACTCGTTGAAAACGGCGTCGAGCGTGCGCTCGTCGGTGACAGGCTCGAATGCGTCCGTCTCCTCGTCCTCTTCGATTATCTTGAAAATAAGCGCCTCGTCTTCCGCCAAACCTTCCATGGGCTTAACGGGCGTGAGCAACGCGTAAAAATCGCCCTCGTATTCCACGACCGCTTCTTCGTTGAAATCGACGGGATTGTTGTCGTCGTCGTAAAGCGTGATAACTTCGTCGTCGATAAGCTCGGCGATGTTTTGTTCTTCTGCCATGATTTTACTCTCCGTTTTGTCTTTTTCGAGAAAGCTTTGAAGTATTACCGCAGCCGACATACTGTCTATCAGCTTGTCACGCTCGGTTTTGCGCTTTACGCCCGCCTCGGTCAAAAGCTCGTCCGCCTCGACGGTAGTCAGCCGCTCGTCGATAAGCTCGGTCGGCAAGCCCGTCACGCGTTCGAGATTGCGCGCAAACGCACGCACCCGCCCCGACGCTTCCGATTCCGTTCCGTCGAGATTGAGCGGCAAGCCGATCACGATCCCGCACGCGCCGCGATCGTTTGCGACTGCGGCTACGCGATCGATGGTGTCTCGCATGGACGTAGTTTTGTATACGGGCAACGGCGTTGCGAGTATGCGGTTGGCGTCGCACACCGCAAGCCCTACGCGTTTCAATCCGAAATCGACGCCCAACAATACTCCTTTAGCTTCCACTTTGTCATTATATCATTTAACCGCGATAATTGCAAGCATTTGAAAACGTCAATGCCACGGCATTGACGCATAAAATCAAAATTTCTGCGGATAATAGAAACATGAAAAACAAATCCAAAACCGGAGACAACATGAAGAAAATTATTATTGGTCTTGCGCTCGGCGCGGTTGCCGGCGCGTACGTAATGAGAAAGCTCGACGATAACCAAATACCCGAGCGAATAATGCAACAAGCGCACGAAAAACTCGGCGGCAAAGATTGAAGGAATGTCGAAACGATAGTTTATTTATATTAAACGTTGTTTCGACTTCGAGCAAGTTCCGCACTCATTTATCGTCGGAATGCGCTTTCTTCCATTCTTTGATGGATTCGAGCCGCGTCTTGAATCTGCCCTCAAGCCCTTCCTCGGTCGGTCTGTAGTAGGTTCTGTTTTTTAAGGAATCGGGCAAGCACTGCATTGCGGTGAGCTTATCCTTATAATCGTGAACGTACTTGTAGCCCTTGCCGTATTCGAGTTCGCGCATCAGCTTAGTCGGCGCGTTGCAAATTGCAAGCGGCACCGGTTCTGCGAGCATATTTACCGCATCGTCTTGAGCGGTATTGTACGCAACTTCCATTGCGTTCGACTTGGGCGCAAGCGAGAGATACACAACGAGCTGCGTAAGATTTACGCTGCATTCGGGCATGCCTATAAAATGACACGCCTGATACACGGCAACGGCAAGCTCCACCGCGCGAGGATCGGCAAGACCGACGTCTTCGCTCGAAAACCTTATAAGCCGACGCGCGATATACAACGGCTCTTCGCCCGCCTCGAGCATGCGAGCGAGCCAATACACTGCAGCGTCGGGATCGGAATTGCGCATGGACTTATGCAATGCCGATATCAGATTATAATGCTGTTCTCCGGATTTATCGTAGAGCAGCGATTTTCGTTGCGTGCATTGCTCGACGGTCTCTGCGGTCACTATCGTTTTTTCTCCGTCGAATTCACCGTTAAGCACAGCCATTTCGAGCGTGGACAGCGCGCTCCTCGCGTCGCCGTTGGCTTTGTTTGCTATCGCTTCCACAAGCTCGGGCGCGATCTCGACTTTCATTTCGCCGAATCCGCGTTCGTCTTTTAACGCACGCGTCAAAAGCTCGGTAAGTTCCTCCGACGACAGCGCCTTGAGAACAAACACTTTACAACGCGACAAAAGCGCGCCGTTTACCTCGAATCCCGCTTGCGTAAAACCCTCTTTAGGCGTGACGGGCGGCAACGGCTGTCCCGTCTGCGCAGAGCCTTTTCCGCCGTATGCGGGATCGACCGAAGACGTACCGAAAAGGCTGATTTTCTTTTCGCCGCCGTCAACGTCGAGCGGCAACGCGCCGTTGTCGTTCTTTAGCAATACCGCGCCCTCCGCCTCGATAAGCTCGGCGTTGTCCTTGCCTGCCGCAATCAGATCGGCGAGATTGTCGTACTTGCTCTTGAAGTACTCTTTGTCTAAATCCTTCGTGCTCTCAGGCTCGACAATGGAAAACTCTTTGACGTTGAGATAGTTATTTACCGCCGTTCTGTTCTCGTTGGTTATCGCCGTTACGCACATCATGAACCCGAACAAGAACGTCGTGACCACGACCGCTATCTTTATCAACAATATACGCGTCTTTGATTTAAGCATCTTGCACCGCCTCGTCCGCAACCGCGGTCTTTTCTTTTTCCTGCCGCAAAAATACGTTGGCAATGCTTACGCCCAATGCCAAAACGAAAAATATCACGCAAACGATAAATTCGGGATCGAAGTGATCGAGATCGATACCGACGGCAACTACCGAAACGTAATAGTATATTCCGTAAATAAAGAAAAGCAACGACAGGAATATAAGCAAAGCCTGCGCATACGGCAAATATTTTACAAACTTATCGAGCGGAATAAGTACCGCCGAAACAATAAACGCCGCGAGCATAAGCGCAAACGACACCCAATTCATATTGTCCGTTCCCGCATAGCACGCAACGTAGACCACGGCGGTCACAAGCGCGAACGCGCCTATACCTACCGAAAACCAAAACCCTAAGGGCTTGTTCTTGAATGCTTCTCTGTTCATCATAACTCCCTTGAATTATTCCTTTACAATAGTTTTTCTATTACTTGTTAAGTAATAGAAAATGAGGGGCGCCCCTCATTGCAAACAAATAATTTCGCAACAAAAAGCGGCGCGCTTACTATATCGATATAATTATATCATACATTATTTAATTATACAATTGCATTTTTGTCACAAATAAGCAAAAATTATATAAAACTTTGCGTTTTTATCAGTTATCGACAAACATAAAAAAAGATGCGCTTTATAACGCATCTTTAAGTACGGTATATACGTTTGATCATATTTTCGACAGCCAATCGCAAAATTTGTCGAACGGGTTGGTATGCGGTTTGGCGTCGGGGTATTTTATCTTATCCACGCGATCCGCCGTTGCGCCGCCTTCGGCGTAAACCATGCCGGCGTTAATCGCCTCGTCGCGGATCGTAGCCTCGTCGGTGAGTTCCGCGATCGTGTTTTGCTGATTTACGATCAATTCTTGTTTTTGAGCTATCGAACTTGCGAGCGCCGCGGAATCGGCGTTTGCGGTCGATATAGATATGCCCGTTGCGATGACGGCTACGGCAAGCGCGAGAGCTACGGCTATGTACACGCAAAGCAAAACCTTCGTTTTGCCGTCCATACGCGTGCGCTTGCTCTTTTGCGGGATCGCGTCGAGATCGGCGCGCTTATCCGCATACTTGAGCGTTTGAAGCGTGGGCATTACGTCCGAATGATCGAGCTTTGCGCTTTCGCGTTCGGAGCTTTTGCCGAGCGTTTCGCGGGTGGTATAGAATCCGTCCGCTTGGGGCTTATCCGCCGTCGGCTTTTCTTGCTTTTTCTCGGTCTTTTCGTCGTATCCTATCTTATTGCTCGGCGCGCCGTATACAAGCTCGTTGAGAACGTCGCGCTTGGCGTTTTGGGGCGTTTGCACTTCGGTCTTAATTTCGGAAAGCGTATCGGAGCGCCCTATGTTAAGCTCGCTCGTTTCGGCAAATCCGCCGTAGCGGTCGTCTTGTGTTTTGATTTGACGTTTGGTGTAAATCATGATTCACCTTCCTAAAGTTTTTCGATGACCCGAAGCGTTGCGCTTTCGCTGCGCGGGTTATGCTTGATTTCCTCGTCCGAGGGTTTGATACGTGATATCTGCTTGCCTGTAGCGCGGTGATTGCACACGCATACGGGGAACGACGGAGGACAAACGCAGTCGGTCGCAAATTCCTTAAACGCGGCTTTTACTATCCTGTCCTCGAGCGAATGAAAGCTTATTACCGCGAGCCGTCCGCCTTTTTCTATCAGACCGAATACGCCGCATATCGCGTCGTACAGTCCTTTAAGCTCGCCGTTGACCTCTATGCGTATCGCTTGAAAAGTCTTTTTTGCGGGATGTCCGCTCTTGCGGTACGGTACGCTGTCGCAAACGATCTTGCCGAGTTCGCCCGTCGTTTCGATCTTGGCTTTCTCGCGCCGACGCACTATCGCGTCCGCTATTCGCTTTGCAAAACTTTCCTCGCCGTACTTGCGCAAAATGTCCGCAAGCTCGCGCGGTCCGTAACCGTTTACCACGTCCGCCGCCGTGAGCTTTTGGTTCTTATCCATGCGCATATCGAGCGGACTGTCGAACCGATAAGAGAATCCGCGCGACGGATCGTCCAACTGCTTTGACGACACGCCGAGGTCCATCATTGCGCCCGCAATGCGCTCTATGCCCGCTCCGCGCAACAATGATACCGCGTTTTCGTATTGACCTTTAATGTACGTGACGTTGCCAGTGATATGCGATTTGCAGTAATCTATCGCGTCGCTGTCGCGATCTATGGCTACGACGTTGCCGCCGAGCGCGATCACCGCGCCCGTGTGCCCGCCGCCGCCGAGCGTACAGTCGAGATATGTTTTGTCCCTTTCCACTCTCAACGCGCCGACGGTTTCGTCCTTCATAACGGGTATGTGATACATGGCTATTTCTTTTTGGTTCGCCCGATCCGTTCGTCGAGTTCCGCCATGTATTTGTCGAACGTCGCCTCGTCCCATATTTCCACGTGATCCATAGCCCCGATCGAAACTATGTTGCGCTCTATGCCGACGAGCTTGGCGAGATTGGTGTTTAGCAAAACTCTGCCCTGCTTGTCCACCTCGCCGTCTTGCGTGCGCGAAAAGATCAGGCGGCGCTGCTCTTCCATGTCGAGGTCAAGTATATCTATATCCTTGAACCGCTTTTCGACCACGTTGGCATAGTCCTTTTCGGGATACACCATGAGACAGTCCGCAACGTGCACGTACATCTTTACGTTCGCGCCCAATTCTTTGCGAAAACCGACGGGTATTCTTACCCGTCCCTTTTCGTCTAATTGATGTCTGAACGTACCGGTGAACATTTGCGCTCCTTTGCATACTCTTTAGCGTTCGATATTTCCATTATACACCATTTGCTGACCACTTTCAACCCTTTTTGCCCATTTTTTGAAAAAATTTTAATATTTTTTTACATATTCGTGTTCGAGACGCTCAAAATCTGTACTTTACTCGACGCGAGCGTCAAAGCATTGACATTTTCGCGGCTACAATATATAATATGTTAATGGAAATTAACGAGATAAAAAAAGCACGCGAGCGGCTGCTCGGCACTGTGCATCATACGCCTTTGGAACGGTCGGACACATTTTCGAGACTGACCGGAGGCGACGTATATCTTAAGTGCGAAAATCTGCAAAAGACGGGATCGTTCAAGGTGCGCGGCGCGTTCAATAAAATATCGAAGCTCGAGCTTAAAGAGGGCTGCAAAGTTTTCAGTTGCTCGGCGGGCAATCACGCGCAGGGCGTGGCGTACTCGGCGACGCGGCGCGGAATCGAGTCGGTTATATATATGCCGCTGTCCACGCCTATCGCCAAAATTTCCGCTACCGAAGGTTACGGCGCAAAAGTCGTGCTGCACGGCGACGTATTCGACGACGCGCAAGCGCGCGCAATATCCGATTGCAAAGCGCAGGGCGGCGTTTTTATCCCGCCTTTCGACGACGAGGATATCATTGCCGGTCAAGGCACGGTCGGGCTTGAATTGTTCGACGACCTGCCCGACGCCGACGCAGTGCTTGTTCCCGCGGGCGGCGGCGGACTTTTGGCGGGCGTCGCGCTTGCGGTAAAAAGCGTTATGCCGCACGCCAAAGTATACGGAGTGCAAGCGGAAGGCGCGGCGGCGATAGCTCGTTCGTTCAAGCGCGAAACGACCGAGCTAAACAAAATATTCACGATCGCCGACGGCATTGCCGTAAAACGCCCCGGCGATATAACCATGAAATATATAAACAAGTATGTCGACGATATGCTTACCGTTTCGGATAACGAGATAGCCTCGGCAATCATCGCGCTTATCGAGCGCGCAAAAGAGATAGTCGAACCCGCAGGCGCGGCGGGGCTTGCGGCGGCGATTTGCGGAAGGTACGATTTTACGGGCAAAAAAACGATATGCGTGCTATCCGGCGGAAACATAGACGTCAGTTTTATCCACAAGATAATAGAAAAAGGTCTTATCAGCCGAGGCAGACAGATACGACTGTCGGTCGTGCTTTCCGATAAACCCGGCTCGCTCGAGGACGTCAGCCGCATACTCGCCCGCAACGGTGCGAACGTTATAGCCATACAGTACGACCGCGTAAACGCAGAACTCTCTCTCAACGAGACCATACTGCATATCACATGCGAAGTATCGGGAGCAGAACACGGAGCGCGCGTATTCGACGCGTTCAAGACCGCGGGATATATTTTGTTGTAATTAAGAATCCCGAATTGAAAAGAGATAAAGCGTTTGGGGCTTTATCTCTTTTTATTTGTTGAGCTTTATTTCCACTGCTTTATTCTTGATTTGATCGCACGAAGTCAGATAATACGGTATTCCGTTCTTATACACTATCGGCGTAGAGCGCACGTCCTTGCCGTGAATATGTCCGTAAACCACGGCGTTGACGTCGTATCGTTTGAACAGTGCGGTCACTTCGCTATCCTCGTACCGCGCGTTGAACGGCGGATAGTGGATCATGAATATCACGCTGTCGGCATCGAGTCGCTGTTTTTGCGCGCACGCGAGCGACATTTCCATGCGGATCAGTTCTCGGGCGAACAAGCGTTTGCCGTCCTCGCTCTTGTCGTCCGCGCTCCAACCGCGGCTGCCGCAAACGAGCACGTCGCCGAAACGTATACAGTCGTTTTGCACTGCGAAAACGCCTTTCGGCAATACCTGACGCACCGCGCCTATTCCCTTCCACCAATAATCGTGGTTTCCGCGAATGATCACTTTTTTACCGGGCAATCGCCCTATGTATTCGAGATCGGGCACGGCGGCGTCGAGCGTCATCGCCCAGCTCGTATCGCCCGCCGAAAGCACAAGATCGTCATCGCTCAAGTCCGCAAGCGAATTTTCTATATCGTCCAAGTAATTATCCCAAACCGCACCGAAAACGTTCATCGGCTTAGGATTATTGATCGACAAATGCAGATCGGAAACGGCGTAAATTTTCATAGTCCGCACGTCTCCAACACGCTTTCTATTCTGTCGAGCAATTGCTGTTTGCCACCGCCGTTGTGCGAACTCGTTACTATGAGATTATCTCGCGCAAGCCCGAGCGCGGCGGCTATGCTCAAGCGCGCGGCAGCGGCTTTGGATTTGCTCAGTTTATCCGATTTGGTAAGTACGACCGTGAACGGCAGTCCGAGTTCGCGTAAAAAGTTTATCAGCGTTTTATCGAGTTCGGACGGATCGCGGCGAATATCCATTAAGCACAGTACTTGCGCTATATCGTTGCACACATGAAAATATTTTTCGGTACGCGCGCCGAACTCGTCGCCTATCGATTTTTGCGCGGCGTGAAACCCGTAGCCGGGAAGGTCTACGAAATAGAATGTTTTTTCGGCTATCACCGAAAAAACATTGATCAATCGGGTACGCCCGGGCGTTTGCGACGTTTTGCACAGCTTTGCACCCATGAGCATATTCAATAGCGACGATTTGCCGCAGTTCGATCTGCCCGCGACGCAAATCTGCGGCGCGTACCCTTCGAGCATATCCGCATTTTGAAAGCTCTTTACAAAGCTTGCCGATTTAACGATCATATCAATGCCGCCGCAAACACCTCGTCGATCGTGCCGACGGGGATTATTGCGAGTTTTTCCTTTACTTCCGCAGGAATGTCGGGAAGGTCTTTTTCGTTTTCGCGCGGAATGATCAAACGCTTAAATCCGGCACGGAACGCCGCAAGCGATTTTTCCTTAAGTCCTCCTATCGCGAGCACTTTGCCGCGCAAAGTGACCTCGCCCGTCATAGTGACGTCGTGCGCAACCTTTTTGCCCGAGAACGCAGACATCAACGCCGTAGCTACCGTAATGCCCGCGCTCGGTCCGTCCTTGGGCGTAGCGCCCTCGGGAAAATGCAAGTGCATATCGCTTTTGGTAAATACCTCGGGATCGATGCCGTATTCGTCGGCGCGCGAACGCACGAGCGTAAGCGCTGTCATGCACGATTCTTTCATAACGTCGCCGAGACTGCCCGTTAGCTTTATCTCGCCCTTGCCGTCTTTTATGATAGCCGCTTCAATGCTCAGCGTAACGCCGCCTACGCTCGTCCATGCAAGCCCCGTAGCCACGCCCACTTCGTCGTTTTCCACGACCGAAACGTCTTTGAATTTGGGCGGGCCCAAAAATTCCGCAACTTCTTTTTTCGTGACTTTGAACGAGGACATAGGCTCTTTTTGCTCTACCGCTTTCAATGCGATCTTGCGCATGACCGTAGCGATCTCCCGTTCGAGGTTACGCACGCCGCTCTCGCGCGTGTATGCGGATATTATATTCATGATCACGGCGTCGCTCATTTCCACTTTAACGCCGCCAAGCCCGTTCGCCTCGATCTCTTTGGGTTTTAAGTAGCGCTTCGCTATCTGCAATTTTTCGCCGTAGGTATAACCCGAACGTTCTATCACCTCGAGCCTGTCCAACAACGCGGGGTGTATGGGATCGAGCGAGTTTGCCGTGGTAACGAACATGACGTTGCTCAGATCGAACGGCATGTCGAGATAGTTGTCTTTGAAATTATAGTTCTGATTCGGATCGAGAACCTCGAGCATCGCGCTCGACGGATCGCCGTGGATGTCGCTCGTCATCTTGTCTATTTCGTCGAGCAAGAACACGGGATTATTTACGCCGGCTTGACGTATGCCGTTTATTATTCTGCCCGGCATAGCCGCGACGTACGTTCTGCGGTGTCCGCGTATTTCCGCCTCGTCGTGTATGCCGCCGAGCGACATGGTGACGAGTTCTTTGCCGACGGCGCGCGCGATCGACCGCACTATCGACGTTTTACCTACGCCCGGAGGTCCGACAAAACAGAGTATCGGCGCTTTGAAATTGCGCGTCAGTTTGTAAACGGCAAGATACTCGAGTATACGCTCTTTAACTTTCTCAAGCCCGTAATGATCCTCGTTGAGGACCTTGCGCGCCTTGTCGAGCGCAATGTCGTCATCGGTCGATTTTTTCCACGGCATTTCGAGAATAAGCTCGATGTACGCGCGCGCGACGGTCGCCTCGGGCGTAGACGGGTTCATTTTCTCGAGCCGCGCTATTTCTTTTTCGGCTTTGGAATAAGCAAGCTCCGGCATGTCGGACTGCGCCGCTTTGAGCTTTTCGCGAAGCTCGGCTATCTCGTCGACGTCCTCGCCTATCTCTTGCTTTAACGCTTTGATCTGCTCGCGTACGTAGTATTCGCGCTGGTTCTTGTCTATGTTTTGACGCACCTTTGCCGAGACGCGTTTTTCTATTGCGCGGATCTCGCTCTCGTTTACGAGCACTTCGAGTATTTTTTCAAACTGCTCGGACAGCTTGCGCATTTGCAATACGTTTTGCTTTTCGGCGTCGGACGATATCACGTAATTAGCTATGGTCGATACGAACCGTTCGCCGTCGTCTACGGAAAGCGTGCTCAGCACATCGCCCGGCATCTTCATATCGATGCGGCGAAATTCCTTGTACTGTTCTTCCAAACGCCGCTTGACCGCCTCGAAATACAACGGATCGTCCGGTTCGTAGCCGTACTCGCGCAGCGTTACCTCGAAATACGGATTGAGCGACACGTATCTGTCTATTTCCATGCGCCTATCCGCTACGAACACAACGCGCAACGCGTCGCCCGGAAGCCGCTGCGCCTGCTTGATCGTGGCGAGCACGCCCACGCGATAAATATCCTGCGGCGCGGGGTTGGTCGCTGTGGCGCGCTTTTGCGAAACCAAAAACACGCTCTCGCCCGTTTCTATAGCTTGAGTGATGGCATTGTACGACTTATCGCGTGACAGATCGAAATGCACCGATTGTCCCGGGAATACGACGTTTCCGCGAAACGCTATCATTTTGTACGTTTTGACCGAACGAACGTCTTTACCTTCGTCGGGATTTGTAAATGCGCTGTTATCCATATTCATTCTCTTATTATCGACAGATCGGCAACCGATCTTTTCTGCTATCTATTATAGCACATTTGCGGAAAATTTTCAACTGTTTTAACCGTGAGTAGTTCCGATCGATAAAACGGCTTTTGTCGTTTAATCGCGCATAACGCATTACTTTCTCGCAACGCCGCTTTCGTGCGCGGCTTGCTCGACCGCCGCCGACACCGTGCTTACCACGCGCTTATCGAGCGGCGAAGGCAAAATGTAATCCGCATTCAGCTCCGCGTCCGTCACAAGCCCCGCAAGCGCATGCGCCGCCGCGCGCTGCATTTGCGCGTTGATGTCGCTCGCGCGCGCATCGAGCGCGCCGCGGAATATTCCGGGGAACATGAGCACGTTGTTTATCTGGTTGGGCTGATTGGACGCGCCCGTACCCACTACCGCCGCGCCCGCCTCTATCGCCTCCGCACGCGTTATCTCGGGAACGGGGTTTGCGAGCGGGAATACTATCGGATCTTTCGCCATCGAGCGTATCATGTCTTTCGTGACTATTTTCGGCGCGGAAACGCCCAAAAACACGTCCGCGCCGCGAATTGCGTCGGCGAGCGTGCCGCAGATCTTCGTCTTATTGGTAACCGCGGCTATTTCCTCATGCGCATGATTGGCGTAATTCTCGCCCGCGACGAGCACTCCGCATTTATCGACGCACACAACGTCGCCCGCGCCCATTTCCATAAAGAACTTGGCTATGGCTATGCCTGCGCTGCCCGCGCCGTTTATAACGACGCGTACGTCGCCTATGTTCTTTTTAACAACGCGCAACGCATTCAAAAGCGCAGCCGCCGCCACTATAGCCGTGCCGTGCTGATCGTCGTGGAATACGGGAATATCGCATTTTTCCTTGAGTCTGCGCTCTATCTCGAAGCAGCGCGGCGCGGATATATCCTCGAGATTTATACCGCCGTAACTTTTCGAGACCGCCGCGACTATGTTTACTATCTCGTCGGCGTCCTTGGTGTCGAGACAGAGCGGTACCGCATCGATGCCCGCAAACGCCTTGAACAGCGCGCACTTGCCTTCCATAACCGGCATCGCCGCTTCCGGTCCTATATCGCCCAAACCGAGCACCGCCGTACCGTCCGTAACGACGGCAACGGAATTGTGTCTGCCGGTGAGTTCGTACGACTTCGTTTTATCCTTGGCTATCTCGGTACAAGCGCGCGACACGCCGGGGGTATAGCATAACGCGAGATCGTCGAGAGAGTTTACGGGCGCGCGAAGCGTGACTTCGAGCTTGCCCGCCCATTCGTAATGCTTTTGCAGTGATTTTTCGTAAACGTCCATAGTATTTCCTCATAATATAGCGTGTTTTAATTTTCGTAAAAAACACGGTTTTGCTCAAACTTCGCTCTGTCGAGAACAGTGAAATGCTCGGTAACTATCTTGCCCGTAGCCTCCCACAGTTTGTCGTATTCGGTATGGCTGTATATAAAGCCGCACTTTTCCGAGACGCGCCGCGAATTGACGTTGCCGTCGAAATATCCGCAATACAATTTGTTTGCGCCGAGCACGTCGAACACGTACACGGCAACGCGTCTAACGGCTTCGGGGATCAGTCCCTGTCCCCAAAACGGCTTACCGAGCCAATACCCTATTTCGGGGGTTCCGTCATGGTTGATAAGCCCTATACTGCCTATCGCTTTGCCGTCCTTAAGACACACGGCACGGTTGTACTCGCACATAAGTCCTTTGCGCAGCAATACCTCGATAGTGTCTTCCACACTTTTATGCGGTACAAAACCCGTGCGCTCGCCGATAACGGGATCTTTTGCGTACTCGTATAAATCTTCGGCGTCGCTCTCGCGCCACGGTCGTAATATGAGCCGTTCCGTGACGAGAGTTTCTTTACCGAAACCTTTGAAACCGTTTTTGATCGAGTATTCCGACATATTAACATTATAACACTTAACCGCGCCCAATGTCAAAGAGATTATCGGGCGCGCCGATGATTTTCGCAAACAACAAATCTATATTTTACTCAACCGTTCGCGCAAATTTTTTATGCGCAGATCGCTTTTGCAAAACACGTCGCTCATAAAATCAACCCGATCACATTCGTTCCAAGCATAACAGCGTCTCGACGTTTGTGCTGTTATTCAAAAAGATTTCCCGTACCTCTTTCCCGTCTTTGTACACGGGAAAGTTGAATTTCATAGATTTTAAGGGCATTTCGCTCTCCCCTTCGGGATAAATCTGAATTTCTTTTACCAAAGCCGCAATCAGCTCTTTCTTTTCCTCATCACTGATTATATCATATAATTCGTTAAAATGCTCTAAAATTTTATAAATATTTTCCATTGTGATGAATTCCGCTTCCACAGACTTTCTTCTCGTTCTCGCATCCTCGATATTTGCTTCTATATCGGCAATCGTGTCGTACAGTCCGTCAAGCCTTAAAGTCATATCGTGTAATTTCCTTTCACGATGCGCAATATCTATCGGCAGCGAATCGATTTCACGCTCCAACCGCGCTTTGTTTAGTTCCACCTCTTTCAGTTTGGTTTCGTAGTTGTGTATTTCCGTATCGATTTTCGCCGTATCGACTTGCAATCCTATTTTCTTTTTTATCTCGGCGGCAAAGTGTTCGTCTTTTACCAACTCTTTTATAAACTCTATAACAAGCGGCTCAATGTCCGTCTTTTTGAGATTTGCGCTATAATCGCAAGACCGTCCCCGTTCCTGCTTATTCCGACTGCAAGCATAATACATAACTTCTTTATATGTGCCGTCTTTCTTCGTCCAGCAAACTCTGTTGGCATACATCCCGCTACCGCACTTCGGGCATTTTATAATGCCCGTAAGCAAATGAGCGCGCTCTTTGCCGTATTTGGATTCGGATTTAACTCCCGTTTCCTGTCTTTTCGCGTGCGCTTTTGCCCAAAGCTCTTCATCGACAATTCCTTCGTGCAAACCGTCAACCAAACAAAAATCTTGCTTGTTCACAACTTTGTAATCGGCTTTTGTGCCTTTCACTTTTTCCCGCGCTCTTCTCCCGTAAGCAATCTTGCCACAGTAAACGGGATTATCCAAAAGTATCTTAATGAAATGCGCGCTGAATTCTTCAATATCGGTTTTCTTGCGCGGCATCTTTTTAATACCCTGTAAGTTAAGATATTTTGCTATTCCCGTATAGCCCATATTCGTATGAACGAACTTGTCGAAGATTGTCCGCACAATTTCCGCTTCATCTTTTTCTATGACCAACGTATCGTCTTTCAAGCTATACCCGTACGGAGCGGGACCGCCGTTCCACTTACCTTGCCGAGCTTTTTCTCTGCGCCCGTTCATTGTCTGTTCCGTTTCCGCAAAAAATTTTTTACTTTTTGTCTTTTCGACCTTCCGTAAGCAATCTCGAATTGCTTTGTTGCAATACTCGCAACTGCGATTTAGCCATATTGTTTAGCTGTACAAGCCGCTCGCTTTGTTGTACATTCTGCTCAATTAGAATCGCGTTATAACTCTCCATATTGGCAATCACAAGCAACTGTTCGATTGTCGCATAGTCGCGGATATTACCTTTAAGCGTAGGATTTCCTCTACGCCATTGCGCCGCCGTTTTACCGAATAAAGCAACGTTCAGTAAATCTGCCTCATCCGCATAAACATACTTCAACTGCTCGTCCGTAAGCGTCGGAACAATATTTTCTTTGATTGCGTCAGTATGTATTCGGTAATTGACTTTTGCAAGCTCGCGCTTCGCCGACCACTCCAAAACCTTTTGTTCTTGCGCTTTCAGACGCTGGAATTCCGTAACCAAATATAACTTGAATTCGGGGCTCAACCAACTTGCAAATTCAAACGCAATATCTCTATGAGCATACGTTCCGCCGTTGTTACCGGACTTTGAAATAATACCGATTGCATTAGTGCTTTCTATCCATTTTTGCGGTGAAAGATAAAAACTGTGTCTGCCCGCCGCACTCTCAAAGGTCTCGAATTCGTGTCCTTTGAAATCGGGATTATGCAGTCTTTCCCAAAGTCCGAGATATGAAATAACGTCCTTGTTCCGCATCCAAGTCGCTATCGGCACTTTCGGCTCGGACGGATTTGCATACCGAGCTAAATCGGTTAACGAAATATAGTCGTCTTTGTTGATTTTCTTAAAACGGACGTCTATCCCGTTTACCGTAAATTCATTGTTTGCCATTTTGTCTCCTTTTGCATTTACTTTTTCCGTTTCTACTTATCAAGCGAATAGAACGCCTTAATTATTCCATTTTAGCAAAAATTTTTGAAACTATTTTTTCTTGCGGAATTCGGGATTGCTGAAATGCGGCACAGGACCTTCTCCGAATATGTCTATTATCTGCTCGCGTATCGGGCGCGGATCGTCTTCGTCCACAACAACGATATTCTGATACTTTCTACGAAAATCTTTGTACCGTTTCTCCAACCGTGCCCTTTGCTTTGGCAAGAATCTCTTTTGAATAAAATCTTCGGCGGTCATATCCAAACGCTTGCATATCTTTTCCGCTTCCAAAAATAACTTTTCTAAATTCGTAGGCTTCGGCTTTTCTTTTAGCATTTTCTTTCGATACTCCACTTCCTCGCACAAAGCAAGATATACCCACCGCAACTCGTCTATTTGTCCATCAAATATATCATAGTAAATCTCTCGGCTATGATACGGCAACTCGTTCATTCGATTTCCGAACTCAAACTCCGCTTCTTCCTGCGATTTATATTTCGCAAACGGACGAATAATCAGGTATGTAAGCCCGAACTTAAAATACTCGCGATAACTGTAAAACCAACTGATAATTTCCGCTTGCTCTTCTTCGGGCATAATAAATCGAAACATATCCCAAAAAATATCTTCGTCATCGTCAGTGCGGAACTTATCTAAAAACTTTTCCCACTGCGCTTCCGCTCTCGCCTCGTCGCTTTCGTTAGCGCCGCTTATAACCTCATCTATTTTTGCAAGACGCTTTGCGACATAACTTTGCGTTTTGCCGAGTTCTTCC
>ERZ777306.2826-NODE-2826-length-20385-cov-8.663650_pt1 | contig 20385 bp, 15 predicted proteins | sample MGYA00374966_ERZ777306 | MGnify/ENA primary metagenome ERZ777306 (study PRJEB29329, sample SAMN06343882) | mouse gut metagenome | isolation source: Mouse cecum | place: Austria: Vienna | collected 2014-11-15 ...
TTCTTCATCTTGCGGTGTATAGAAAGTTTCCGTCTTGTGTACAGGCTCAAATTCAGTAAAGTCAACTTCCGGATAGAGGGCTTTGGTCGTTTCGTAAAGTTTCGTATGGTACCTCGGAACACGCCAAGTGCTGAATCGCTTTCCATTTTCCCTTTTCCATTGCTTTTCAAAAAGGATGTAGGTACTGGGAAGTTTGCAGATAGTAGATACAGCATAGGCTATCACTTTCAGTTGTATCGGCTTCGTTTGCGGTTCCGGCTGATAGTGTTCATCCAAGAGACCGGCACATATGGCTCTTTGTAATAATGTAGCCACCTGTTCATTGGCCAAAGGCTCTATCAAATCTTTATATTCGCCTTTCAACTCTTCTTCTTGTCTTTCGCAAAGCGACAGCAAAGATTGCATATTTTCCGCATAACAGTCCACTATCTTGACGTATGCAGAATCGATTTCCTGTCTGTGGCTTTGTACATAGTTTACCACCGGGGTAGTAAATTCGTTGTTTGCGATAAGGTCGGCCAAAAGAGGAGAGGGGGCTTGTTCCATATATTGACAAATCTCTTCCGCCCATTTCCCGATATTCATCCACGAAGAGTCAAGTGCTTCAAATTCTATTTCATCATCCAGATCCAGCTGGCTTTTCATTTCGCCTACGATTCGGGTAATCTTCGTTATCTTTATAACGGTTTCTTGTCTTGTCATAAGCACAGGATTTAATCAATGTCAGGAATCAACGATACAGCATTCTGCTTGTTTTTGTCAAGCACCTTCGCGTAAATTTGTGTTGTGGCCAGTTCTTTGTGTCCTAAAAGTTTTGATACGGTGTAGATGTCTGCACCCAAGTCAAGCATAAGCACGGCGAAGGTATGGCGGCCACAGTGGAAGGTTAAATTCTTATTGATATTGGCAGCCATACTCCAACGCTGTAATTCCAATGAAGTCCAAGCTCCGTATGTAAATCCGGTAAAGACAGGATCTTCCGGGTTACCTCTTTCGCCAAGGTATTTTTCTGCTTGTGGGGAGATGTCAAGATACTCCTGTCCGCCTGTCTTTTTCTGCTTGAATACGATTCGCGTATAGTCTCCGAATTTTTGAACTTCGTTCCACGTGAGCTTCTGGATATCGCTTTTACGAAGTCCTGTCAGGCACGAAAAGAGAAAGGCTCTTTTAAGAATGGGATAACGGCATGGGGTGGCAGCCAACTGTTTTACCTCTTCCAAAGTCAGGTAGTCCCGTTTGACTTCCGCTGCTTTGAATCCCTCGATCCCACGCAGGGGATTTACTGGTATAATCCTTTCATCGTATGCCTGGTTGATACAGGCACGGAGCTTGTTGAAATAAGAGACCTTTGAATTTTGGGACAAACCTTGGAACACGTCTCTTTCCCTACGTGGACCGGTTCGCTTGTGAGTGTCTTTCTCCACGTTGTTCAAAAAATCCTTGAAGCCGTTTATAAACTCCGGAGTAATGTCTTTGAATGTGGTTTTCTCATCACAATATATCTCAAGATAACGCAAGCAACTTCTCCAGTTACCCCAGTTGCCCTCAGATTCCGGATTCTTGTGTCTGTCTTCAACCATTTTGCGATAGTATTCCAAAAAAGGAGTGTCCTCTTTGAATTGGTGGGTAAAAGAATACTCACCGTTCTGCATTTCAATAAGCCGTTTGGATTTGATTGCCTGTGCAGTTGCCAATGTTTGTTTGTTCTGCTCACGCTCCATGGGAGTAGTGGCTTCGATCAGATAAAGTTTCAAATACTCTTTCTGACGTTTCCCATTCCTGTAGATGTCGAGATACAAGCTCACGTTACCGTTTGCCAACTTCTTTTCCCGTAGTTTTACAGGTTCTTTTTGGATTGTTGTTTTTTTAGTCATAGCCTGTTCCTATTTTAATGAGAAATGTGATTTATTGTCTCCGGGGGACAGAATTTTGTCCCTCGTGTCCCTTACGGGGGACAATCTGGGGACAAAAATACAAAAAAAATATGAAAGCAGGCAGAAAATACGGAGAGAAAGAGAAAATATAAATTCTCTGAAAGTTATTGATTTTACGCACTTTACAACTTTATATTTTCTCTTTTTATGCTTTTCTTTTCTCTGGGTTATTTCCCGATGCAGAACTTCGAGAAGATGTTGCCGAGGATCTCGTCCGTGGTGATCTCTCCGGTGATGGTGCCCAGGTGGTGGAGGACGTGGCGGAGCTCCTCGCTCAGCAGGTCGGCGGGGCGGCCGGCGCATAGCGCCGCGAGGGCGCGGTCGAGTGCCGCACGGGCCGAGGCGAGGGCGTCGTAGTGACGGGCCGTGGAGACCACCGTGTCGCCGTGGTAGAGTGCTTCCGTATCGACCGCGTCGCGGAGCGCGCGCCGCAGCGCGTCGATGCCGATGCCGTCGCGTGCCGAGATGCCCAGCGCACCCGCGGGAAGCGTGAGGTGGGGACAACGGTCGATTTTGTTGATCGCCTCGATCAGGCGCTGGTCGTCGCGGAGCGGGGGCAGCAGGGGGGGCGAGGCTGTGGCGTCATTCGCGGCGTCGGTCACGCGGAGTATGATCCGTGCCCGGGCCGCGGCGGCAAGGGTCCGTTCGATGCCCATGCGTTCCAGCCGGTCGTCGGTGCGGCGCAGGCCTGCGGTGTCGATGAAGCGGAAGAGCACGCCGTCGATGTCCAGGGTCTCCTCGATGGCGTCGCGCGTGGTGCCGGCAATGTCGGAAACCATGGCGCGTTCCTCGCCCAGAAGCCGGTTCAGCAGCGTGGACTTGCCGGCATTGGGTGCGCCGACGATCGCCACGCCCACGCCCTGCTTCAGGGCATTGCCCAGCGAGAAGCTGCGGCACAGGGTGTCGAGCTCGGCGCCGATTTCCTCCATGACGCCGCGCAGCTGCGTGCGGTCGGCGAACTCCACGTCCTCCTCCGAGAAGTCGAGTTCGAGTTCGAGCAGCGAGGCCAGGTGCAGCAGGCGGTCGCGCAATGCGTGCAGCGCGTCGGAGAATCCGCCGCGCATCTGGGCCGTGGCGAGGGCATGGGATGCGCGCGACGACGAGGCGATCAGGTCGGCGACCGCCTCGGCCTGCGCAAGGTCCATCTTGCCTGCGAGAAATGCCCGGGCGGTGAATTCGCCCGGTTCGGCGGTGCGGGCTCCCGCGGCGTGGAGCAGGCGCAGAATCTCGGCCACGACGTAGGAGGAGCCGTGGCAGGAGAGTTCCACCGAGTCTTCGCCCGTGTAGGAGCGGGGGGCGCGGAAGACGGTGGCGAGCACTTCGTCCACCGTGCGGCCGCCGTCCGTGATGCGGCCGAAGCGTACGGTGTATGCGGGGGTGTCGGCGAGGCGCGCCGAGCCCCGGAAGATGCGGTCGCAGACGGCGATGGCCTCCGGGCCGCTGATGCGGATCATGGCCACGGCGCCGCCCGAGGCGGTGGCCGGTGCGGCGATGGTGTCGTGCGTGTCGAACATGGCGTTATCGGCCTTCGATGCGGATTCTCTGTCCCAGACTCAGCTTGTGGGCGTTCTTGATGCCGTTCCAGCGCATGAGCTGCGCCGTGGTCACGCGGTAGCGGCGGGCGATGGCGCCCAGGGTGTCGCCCTTTTTCACGATGTAGACCGTGCCGCCGCGCTCCTGGCGCTTCTTGTCGATGTTCGCCGGGTCGATGTACTCCTTCAGATAGAGCGAGTCCTTCGCATGGATCGAATCGAGCCGTTCGATGAATTGCACGACGTTGCGCTGCGGCAGCACCAAGGTGTAGGCGCGGGCCGTGGCCGGCACGATGTCGAGTTTGTACTGCGGATTGAGCTGGCGCAGGGTTTCGACCGGCACGTCGATCGTCGAGGCGACCTGGCCGAAGTGGAGCAGCCGATCGACGCGCACGGTGTCCGTGGCGAGCGGAATCGGCGGCCGCGAGCATTCGATGTCGTGGAGGCGGTGGTAGGCGTAGGCATAGGTGGCGCCGATGAAAGCCGGCACGTAGCCGCGGGTTTCGCGCGGCAGGTGGTCGTAGACGGCCCAGAAGTTCCGCCGCTCGCTGCCCGCGCGGGCGAGGGCCTTGTTCACGTTGCCCGGACCGCAGTTGTAGGCGGCGATGGCCAGCGACCAGTCGTGGTAGAGGGCGTAGAGGTCCTTGAGGTAGCGGCATGCGGCGCGCGTGGAGAGCACGGGATCGCGCCGTTCGTCGATCAGCGAGTTGATCTCCAGGCCGTATACCTTGCCCGTGCGGGGCATGAACTGCCACATGCCGGCGGCGCCCATGCGCGATACGGCCGAGGGTGAGAGGGCCGATTCGATGATGGCCATGGCGCGCAGCTCCACCGGAAGACCCGCACGGAGCAGCTCCTCCTCGATCAGCGGGAAGTAGTATTGCGAGAGGCTTAGGATGCGGCCGATGGTGCCGTGGCGCGGGTTGGTGTAGCGTTCGATGTACTCCTTGACGATGGGGTTGTAGGGCAGCTGCACGGGGGAGACGAGCCGGCGGAGCCGCTCGGCGTAGAGCGAGTCGGTACAGGAGGCGGAGGCGGTGCGGAGCGTGTCGGGCCGGATGTATTCGTCGAAGTAGCGGTCGAACGATTCGAGGGTGAGGCGTTCGTGCCACTCGGCGGTCAGCGAGTCGATCTGCTCCGGCGTCCAGTCGTACGACAGCTCTTCGGGGGTGTAGAGCGGTTCGGGCGCCGGTTGCGGTGCGGGTGTCGCGGGCTCGGGGGCGGTCGGGACGACTGCGGGCGCCTCGGGCTGCGGTGCGGCCGGTGCGGGTGCGGCCGTCTCGGCGGCGACCCGCTTTTTGCGGGGGCGGCGGGCGGCGGCATCGGCCGGCGACCAGGCGACGACGAGCGACAGCGCCAGGAATAAAAGTCGGGTCATGGCTAAAAATTGAAGTTCAGGTTGAATCCGAAGACGGGGCGGTGGCCGCCGGCTCCGGGTACGTAGGGGTAATCGACCATCGGTTCGAGGTCCATCGAGAGGTCATCCGAGATGTCGTAGTCCTTGAGGTGGGCATCCACGTGCGCATCGACGATCTGGAGCACGTAGAGGCCGGCCGTGAGGATGATGCAGAGGTCGCGGTTGCGGCGGTAGCTGTCCTTGTAGGTCTTGAGCGTCTTGGCTTGTATGCTCATGTCGCCGGTCAGCGGCCCCGTGTAGCTGGTCGGGTCGTTTTCGTAGCGCGCACGGCGGGCGTAGGCCGTCTTGAAACGCTGGTAGCCGCGGTTGTTCCAGTCGATGCAGTAGATCATGGCGGCGAATCCGCCGACCACGAAAGGCACCTTCCAGTAGCTTTTGTTGTATATCTGGCCGGCGCCGGGGCAGATGCAGGCCAGCGTGGTGGCTTTTTTCACGTCGGAGACGTCGTTGGTGGCGTAGCTCACCGCGGCGTCGCCGATGAAATAGAGGTACGAAGCCACGGCGCCCCCGAGGTAGAGCTGGCGCCGCGTGTTGCTGCGGATCATCCGCTCCTGGATGGTCTCGAAGGCGGGCGAACGGCCGAGGCCGCGGTCCACCATCTCGTCGTAGGCCCGCTTGAGGGGGCGGTAGGTGTTGTTCTCGTGGATGAAGAGTCCGATTCCGGCGCCCAGCGTGCCGTAGAGAATGGGCAGCTTCCAGTACTGCTTGTTGTAGATCTGGCCGTAGCCGGGCAGTACGGCCGTTGTCCAGCACACCTTCGACAGCGACATGGAGTCGCTGAACAGACGGCCCCGGCGGTTCGGCTCGGTGCGTGCGACCTGCGGCGGCACGGCGCTCAGCGAGTCGAGTCGTGCCGGGTCGATCGGCACCAGCTCGTCGTCTCCGGGCACGGCGGGCGGTGCGTCCGCCGTGCGGCTCACGGTGCGCAGCGAGTCGAGGAGGGTGCGTGCGGCCTCCTTTTCGGCGGGCAGCGTCCCGCGCAGCGACTCGTAGGCCGCGGAGTCGGGGGAGGCGAGGAGCCGTCCGAGCGAGTCGGGGGCGATGCGGCTTGCGGAGTCGGCGGCCAGCATGCGGGCGAGCGAGTCGAGAAGCGGGCCGGACGGTGCGGCACCTGCGGCGGGCGTGTCCGTCGGCTGAGGAGCGCGCGCGAGGGTGTCGGGACGCGTCAGGGTGCCTCCGCGCACGAGGGTGCGGGGGCCGCGGCGGATCTGCACGCCGCCTTGTGCGGCGCAGGTCAGTGCGGTGCAGAGCATCAGCAGGAGTAGCGACAGCCTTCGTTTCATCGGATGCGGCATCAGCGTGCGGTGAAACGTCGGAGGAACTGTTCGATCTGGGCGTCGTCCGTGAACCCGATGACGATGCGGCCGCCGCCGTTTTTGGTGCGGCGGATGGCGATCTGGTCCGAGAAGACCCGTTCGAGCTGCTCGACCAGGCGGGTGTAGGATTCGGGATATTCCTCCTCCTCGCCTGCCGCCGCGGGGTCGGCCGCCGCTTCGGCCAGGGCGCACATGCGGCGGGCCAGCTCCTCGGTCTGACGCACCGAGAGCCCTTTGCGCACGCAGCGCTTGAGCACACGCAGCCGGTGCTCCTCGGGTGCCGCGGCGATGGCCTTGGCGTGCCCCATCGAGATCAGCCCCTCCTTGAGGGCGTACTGCACCTCGTCGGGGAGCTTCAGCAGACGGATGTAGTTGGCCACGGTGGAGCGCTTCTTGCCCATCTTCTCCGAGAGGGCGTCCTGCGTGAGGTGGCATTCGTCGATCAGGCGCTGCATGCCGAGCGCGATCTCTATGGCGTTGAGGTCCTCGCGCTGGATGTTCTCCACGAGGGCCATGGCGTGGAGGTTTTCGTCGTCGGCCTCGCGGATGTAGGCCGGCAGGTGGCGCAGGTCGGCACGCTGCGCCGCGCGCCAGCGGCGTTCGCCGCTGATGATGGTATAGCGTCCGTCGCCGTTGCGCCGCACGGTGATGGGCTGGATGAGCCCCAGCTGGCGGATCGAGTCGGCCAGCTCGTCGAGCGCCTCCTCGTCGAACGAGGTGCGCGGCTGCGCGGGGTTGGGGAGGATGTCTTCCACGGCGATTTCGGTCATCTCGCTCATCGGCGCGAGTCTGGCCTCGGGTGCCGCTGTGCCGAATATGGCGTCCAATCCCCGTCCTAATCCCTTCTGTTTCATATTGTGTTCGATTACTTTCGGTTGCGTTTGAGGAACTCCTTGGCCAGCGTCAGGTAGTTGGCCGCACCCACGGCCGAGGCGTCGTAAAGCATGACCGGTTTGCCGTGCGAGGGTGCTTCGCCCAAACGGATGTTGCGCTGGATTATTGTGTCGTAGACCAGCTCGCCGAAGTGGTCGCGGACCTCGGCGGCCACCTGGTTGTTGAGGCGGTTGCGCATGTACATGGTCAGCAGGAAGCCCTCGATGGCGAGCGACGGGTTGAGGCCGCTGCGCACGATGCGCAGGGTGTTCAGCAGCTTCGAGAGCCCTTCGAGCGCGAGGTATTCGCACTGCACGGGGATGAGCACCGAGTCGGCCGCCGTGAGGATATTGACCGTGGTGTAGCCCAGCGACGGCGAGCAGTCGATGAACACGTAGTCGTAGTCGTCGCGCACGCGGTCGATCAGTCGCTTCATCACGTGGTGGGCGTTCTCCATCTTCGGCAGCTCGGTGTCGGCCGCCACCAGGTCGATCGACGAGGGCAGCAGCCACAGGTTCTTCACGTCGGCGCTGTGCCGGATCGCTTCGCGGGGGTCTTTCGCGCCGGTGAGGCATTCGTAGATTCCCTCCAGGTCGATGTCGAATCCGAGGCCCGACGTGGCGTTGGCCTGGGGGTCGGCGTCCACGAGCAGTACCTTTTTCCCCAGCAGCGCGATCGACGCCGCGAGGTTGATGGCCGTGGTGGTCTTGCCCACGCCCCCTTTCTGATTGGCTAATGCGATAACCTTTGCCATTTTTCCGTTTCCCGTATTGTAAGCAGGCAAATTTACGCAAATTCCGCGGGTTGTGCAAATCGTGCTCCGAAATTCGGCCGTGCGGCGGCATCCGTCGGGCGGGAGGCGCGCGTCTGCGACGGGCGCGGATTTCGCTCCCGCGGACTGCGGAAACGGAAAAAAATAAGTATCTTTGGCCGCGTAAAACAGACGAACGATGATAACGGAACGATCGACGGAGGAGCGCATGCGGGAGCGTGCGGCCGAGGCCGGGGCCGATGCCCCGGAGGTGTCGGGGCGCGGCGGTGCCGGGAGTGCGGCGGACGCCGGACCCGGGGAGGTGCCCGGCGATGCGGGGACGCGGAGCCCCGGGGGGTGTGCGGCGCGGCCCGATGGCGCGGTGTGCGCGGCGCCCGCCGCGGAGACGGAGCCCCGGCGCGGCAGGTTTCCGGGAGTCGTCGATCTGCTCGCGCTGCTGGGTGTCTTTTTCCTGGCGCTGTTCTGCGGCGGTGTGGCGTCGGTCGCGGCGGGTGGAGTGCCCGACGGCGAAGCGTCGCCCGAGCGGCAGGGTTTCGTGCTGGCCGTGAGCAGCCTCACGACCTATGTCGTGGCGCTGTTCGGCATGCTCGCCTACCGCCGTGCGCGCGGCGGCAGGGGGCGCATCGCCCGGTTCTCGGCGCGGGGTTTCGACCCGGCGCTGCTGCTCTGGGGCCTGGTGTTCCTGGTGGCGCTGGGCGTGGTGCTCGAACCGCTGCTCGTGCTCCTTCCGCCCGCACCCGTGGAGGGGATAGGGGCGGGCAGCTGGTCGATGCTCGCCCTCGTGGTGCTGGCTCCTCTGTTCGAGGAGCTGATCTGCCGCGGCCTGGTGCTCGAATCGCTGCGTGCGCGCTACGGCGTGTTCGTGGCGTGGTTCGGGTCGTCGCTCTTTTTCGGGGTGATGCACATCCAGCCCCAGCTCGCCGTCAATGCCTTTTTCGTGGGTCTCGTGCTGGCGTTCCTCTACCTGCGGACCGACTCGCTGTGGGTCGCGGTGCTGCTCCATGCGTTCAATAATGCGATCGCCTACCTGCTGCTGCGGGTGAGCGGCGGTACGGTGTTCGTGTCGGAGCTCACGGGCGGCGGCGCGGTGTACTATGCGGCATATGCCGTGTCGGCGGTGGTCTGCGCCGTGTCGGCACGGGGCGTGTGGCGCACGCTCGTGCGGCACACGCGTGCGGCGAAAAACGGGGCCGGAGCGTAATAATCCGGGGTGCGGCTGCGTTATTTGGGGTAAAAAACATATCTTTGCAGTTCGAAACGATGGATTTACGGAAAGTTATGGCCGCTGCGGCGCTGGTGCTCGCGGTCGGATGTCAGGAGTTGCCCAACTATTTCGTGGGCGACGAAACCCTTGCGCGCGTGGGCCGCACGGAACTTACGGTGCGGGATGTGCTGTCGGCGGTGCCTGCGGGCATGAACGAGGCCGACAGTACGGCGTTCGTCGATCTGTACGTCGATCGGTGGGTGCGCAAGCAGCTCAAGCTGGGCGAGGCCGAGCGCCTCTTCACGGCTTCGGCCGAAGACATAGACCGCATGGTGGAGGAGTACCGCCAGGGGCTGCTGATCCGCAAGCTCGACCGCTTCTGGGTGGACCGCAGCATCGATACGACCTTCACCGACGACGAGATCGCCGCCTACTACCGCGAACACTTGGACGACTTCCGTCTCGACCGCACCCTCGTCAAGGGGCGCGTGCTGCGTTTCGACGAGGGCTTCCGCCAGGCCAAGCGCCTGTTCGAATGGATGGGGTCGCCCTCGGCCGAGCGGCAGAAGGACTTCGCCGACCTGTGCGCCAAGCACAACTTCCCGCTGACCGACTTCGGGGGCGCGTGGGTCGATTTCCAGGAGTTTCTGAGCTATCTTCCGGCCCTCAGGTCGCAGAATTACGACTCGGTGCTCGACCGGCGCGGGGTGCAGCAGATGCGCGACAGCAGGTCGCACTACTACTACCGGATCGACGCCGCGCTGCGGCCCGGCGATCCCGTGCCGCTGGAGACGGTGCGCGGTCAGATCCGCCGCATCCTCTTTACGCAGCGGCAGAACGAACTGATCCGCGCCCGCGAGCAGGAGCTCTACGATGCGGCGGCCGTGGAGGGCGGATTCAGGATTTACGGACATGACAAAACAGAGAGATAAAATGTGGATGAAAGGTTGCATCGCGGCGGTCGTGCTCGCGTGTGCGGCGGGTGATGCTTGCGCCCAGCGCCAGGTGATGCTCGACAGGGTGGTGGCCGTGGTGGGCGGCTCGTCGGTACTCTACTCCGACGTGGCGGACTACGCGCAGCGGCTCACGGCACGGCGCCGTGCCGAGGGATACACTTCGGACCGCGATCCGATGAACGAGGCGCTTGAGGCGCTCATGACCCAGAAACTGCTCTACAACCAGGCGCTCATCGACTCGGTGGAGGTCAATCTCTCCGACATCGCGGTGCGCGTGGAGGAGCAGGTGGCGCTCATGGCCGAGGAGGCCGGCGGCATCGCGCAGCTGGAGGAGCGCGAGCACATGGCCGTGTTCAACATACGCGATGCGATGCGCCGCCGCTACGAGGAGCAGGCCTATGCGGGCTCGATGCAGAACGAGGTGGTGGGCAAGGTGCGGATCATTCCCGGCGAGGTGGACCGCTTCTACCGCCGCATCGACAAGGACAGCCTGCCCATCATCCCCGAGCAGTACGTCTATGCGCAGATCACGCGCTTCCCGAAGTCGATGGTGCAGGCCAAGCAGCGGGCCCGCGAGCGGCTGCTGGAGATGCGCGAGCGCATCATCAAGGGCGACGCCCGCTTCGAGACGCTGGCCCGCATGTATTCGCAGGACGGCACGGCGCTGCGCGGCGGCGAAATGCCGCAGCCGATGGCGCTCAACGAGCTCGACGCCGCCGTGGCGGGGGCGCTCGAAAAACTGCGCCCGGGGCAGATCTCGGAGGTGGTGGAGTCGCAGTTCGGATTCCACATCGTACAGCTGATCGAGAAGCGCGGTGCGATGTACCGCTTCCGGCACATCCTGCTCCACCCGACCTATACGGACGACGAGCTGGTCGAGGCGATGCGTACGCTCGACAGCCTGGTGCGCCTGGTGCGTGCCGACTCGATCACGTTCGACCGGGCGGCGCTCGAATATTCGGACGATCCGCATTCGAAGATGAACGGCGGCGTGGTCTCGAACCACGACATCCTGGAGCGCTATGCGGGCGACGTGAAGCTCACGCAGACCGCGTTCTTCAAGGAGGATTTCGGCCACTTCGGAAAACTCGACGACTACAACGCCCTGCGCAGCCTGAAGCCCGGCCAGATTTCGTCGGCCTTCCTCACGCAGGACATGGCCGGCAACCAGATGGCCAAGGTAGTCAAGCTGGTGCGCATCATCCCCACGCACCGCGCCTCGCTCAACGAGGACTACCTGCGTCTGGAGGAGCTGGCCCTGCGTGCGAAGCAGGAGCGCGTGTTCGACGAGTGGCTGGCGCGGAAGATCGACGCCATGTATGTGTTCATCGATCCCGAATTCCGCTCGGGAGAGTTTCGTAACCCGCACTGGGTCAAATAGTCGGTCGTGGTGCGTCGGATTTTTGCCATAGTCATCGTGGTGTGTGCCGTGTGGAGCGTGGTGTCCGCACCCGCGGCGCTTCCCGTGCCGCAGACGGACGGGGACGGGGAGAACAGGGACATCGACCTGAAGGCCGACCTGATGGGGCCTGTGGCGCCGGGCGATTCGGCGATCTTCCTCGTGGGCAACTTCGCCGCGCAGCACAACGGCGCGGTCATCACGTGCGACAGCGCCGTGCGCTACTCCTCCGACCGGATGGAGTTCTTCGGCAACGTGCTCATCAACCAGTATACGACCTATATTTACGGCGACCGCGCCGAGTACGACCGGCTGCGCAACGAGGCGCGCGTCTATTCGGACATCATCAAGGTCGTGGACGGTGACGCCACGCTCTACACCTACGAGTTCGTGTTCGACACGCGCACCAATACGGGGCGTTTCGGCATGGGCGGCGTGCTGGTGAACCGCGACAACCTGATGGAGGCGCAGCGCGGCTATTATCACGCCGATACGAAGGATCTTATCTGCGTGGGCGCCGTGCAGATGCGCAACGAGGAGTACGACATGACGGGCGATTCGGTGGTCTACAACCTCGCGACCGATCATGCCTACTATTTCGACCGTACCAACATCTGGAATTCGAACGGCGACTATCTTTATGCCGACCGGGGCGAGTACGAGAAGGCCGACACCCTCTACAAGGTGACGCGCAACGGGTACATCCTCACTCCGAATCAGGAGGTGTGGAGCGATTCGATCGACTACCGCCGTGCGTCGGCGCATGCCGTGCTGCGGCGCGGAATCCAGATCGACGATACGGAGCACAAGACGCTGCTCTTCGGCGATTACGGCGAGTATTGGCGCGAGCCCGGCGATGCGCTGCTCACGCGGCGGCCCTCGGCGGTGAATTACGACCCCCAGCAGGGCGATTCGCTCTTCATGCGGGCCGATACGATGTATCTGTACACCATGCTGCCGGGGCGTCCGGTGCCGGGCGTGCCCCGGGAGCCGGAACTTGCGGCGGCCGATACCATGGAGGTTGCAGCGGCCGACACTGAGGTGCCGGAGACCCGCGATGCGGCCGGGGTCGAGACGTCCGCGCCAGGCGCGGAGGAGACTTTCGCGGGCGCCGGGGGCGACCGCGGGGAGCGCATGCCGCAGATGCGGAGCGACTCGGAGCGGCGCCGCGGAGTGCAAAGCGCGGCCGATACGGAGCGCTCGGGGGCCGACTCGGTCGCCACGACCGAAAGCGCTATGGCGGATGCGCCGGCAGCCGAGGGGGCGGAACTTGCGGACAGCACCTCCGTGCAGCGGCCAGAACCCACGGAGGCGGAGCGGAAAGCGCTGTTGCGCGAGGCCGCACGCAAGGCGAAGGAGGAGGCGAAGGCCGCGCGTGCCGCGGCCCGGAAACACCGGCTCGACTCGATCGGCGAGCAGCGTCAGGCCAAACTCACGGCGCGTCTGCTGGCGCAGAAGGAGCGCGAGGAGGGCCGGCTGGAGCGACAGCGCACGCGGGCCGCGGAGCGGTTGCAGCTGCGCCGGGCCCGGGCGTTGCGCAAGGGCCGCGAGCTGCCCGACTCGTCGCGGCTCGAAATGCTCGACGGCCTGTTGGAGGACAATTTGTCGGCGCGCGACTCGTTGCAGTCCGTGCTGGCCGATACGACGCAGAGGGACAGCATGACGCTCATCCCGGTGCAGGCGGATTCGGCCGACTCCGCGGAGGAGGAGCGTGCGTACCGCATGGTTAGGGCCTACCGCAACGTGCGGACGTTCCGCACCGATTTCCAGTCGGTGTGCGATTCGCTCGTGGCCGTGGGGCGCGACTCGACGATTCATTTGTATGTGGATCCGGTGCTGTGGAATGAGTCCAACCAGATCACTTCCGACGTCATGGACGTGTATACTGCGCGGCAGCAGATCGAGCGGGCCGAATTCATCGGCGCGCCCATGATGGTGAGCGAGATCGACACCGTGCACTACAACCAGGTGGCGGGCAAGGAGATGACGGCCTATTTCGCGCAGAACAGGATCTTCCGCAACGACGTGAACGGCAATGCGCAGACCATCTATTACATGCAGGAGAGCGACTCCCCGGAGGTGGGCGGCGTCATGACCCTGGAGAGCGGCAACATATCGTTTTACATCGACGGCGAAAACCGGATTTACCGCATCGTCTACCGCAACGACGTGAACTGGACGGCCTATCCGATGGACAAGATTCCGGAGGACATGGAGTTGTTCCTCAAGGGATTCCGCTGGGAGGCCGATCGCCGGCCCGACCGGAGCGACGTGTTCGACCGTCGGATCCGCCCCTCGGAGCGTGCGCGCCGCGAGCGGCTGCCGCGTCCGACGTTCCCCATTGCCGAGCGCATGGAGCTGAACAGGGAGCGTTTCGCCGAACTGAACGGCTGGGTCGATCGCGACGACACGGTGCCCCCCGAGGCCGAAGAGTGGATGCGCTCGCTGGGATATACCACGGGGCAGCCGCGGCCGGACGGCATGAAACTCTGAGCTCGACGGCAGACGCTTCTGGAGCGTGGCGAAGTTGCCTGGGGCGTGGGCACGGGGGGCTCACGCCCGATTTCGCACGTGAAATGGCGTTGCTTTTCGGATAAATTGCGTATCTTTAGCCCCTCGGGAATCCGTATTCCGCAGCCCCGGGCGCGGTAATTGGAGTGTCCTCCCGATGTGAAAACCGTGCAGAAAGTAGTTTTGGAGTGGATCGACGTGTTGCTGCGTCGTTCGGGAGTCGATCCTTCGCGCATCGACGGCGCCGACCAGTGGGTGGCGTTTTTCTTGATCGTGCTGCTGGCGCTGGCGCTGGATGCGGTGCTGCGTTTCGTGCTCCTGCGCGGGGTGAAACGCCTCGTGCTCCGAACCCGGGCCAAGTGGGACGACGTGCTGTTCAGCGACCGCGTCCTGCGGCGCATGAGCCATATCCTCACGCCCATGTTGATCTACGTGCTGCTGCCCGTCGCCTTTCCGCGCGAGTCGGAGGCGCTGTACATCCTCGTGCGGCTGACGCAGATCGCCATCGTGGTCGTCATCTTCCGTTTCGTGAGCGCACTGATCTATACGGCGTTCGAATTCGTGTCGGAGCGTCCGGCGTGGGAGGGCAAGCCCATCAAGGGCCTGCGTCAGACGGGTCAGGGCATCGCGCTGCTGATCTGCACGATTCTGGTCGTCTCGATCCTGCTGGGCAAGTCGCCCGCATTCCTGCTGACGGGTCTGGGTGCTTCGGCCGCCGTAATCATGCTGATCTTCCGCGACAGCATCCTCGGCTTCGTGTCGGGCATACAGTTGTCGGCCAACAACATGCTGCGCGTGGGCGACTGGATCGCCATGCCCAAGTACGACGCCGACGGTGCGGTGGAGGAGGTGTCGCTGACCACCGTGAAGATCCGCAACTGGGACAATACCGTAACGACGGTGCCGCCCTACCTGCTGGTGAGCGAGTCGTTTCAGAACTGGCGGGCCATGCAGCTCACGGGCGGCCGCCGCGTGAAGCGCTCGATCAGCATCGACATGACCAGCGTGCGGTTCTGCACGCCCGAGATGATCGCCCGCTACCGCGGCAGCGGGCTGCTGCGCAACTACATCGAGACGGAGTTGCAGCACAACGACGCATTCAACGCCTCGCGCAATCCCGAGCCCGGCATGGAGGGCATCGACGGCCGGCGCCTGACCAATCTGGGCGTTTTCCGCGCCTATCTGGTGGAGTACCTGCGCACCTCGGTGCGCGTGAACAAGGGCATGACGCTCATGGTGCGTCAGTTGCAGCCCACATCGTCGGGTATTCCCATCGAGCTCTATTTCTTTACCGACACCGTGAACTGGATCGAGTACGAGGGGATTCAGTCCGATGTGTTCGACCATGTGCTGGCCGTGATCCCCGAATTCGACCTGAGGGTGTTTCAGAATCCTTCGGGCAGCGACGTGCAGGAACTCAAGGCGTAGGCCTGGGTACGGAGGCCGCTGCCTGAGCGTGCGGCGGTCCGTATGCGCAGCGGGCGCACCGGTTTCGGTGCGCCCGCTGCGTGTCTGCGTATGGCGGCATGCGCCGCGGGTCACCTGCGGGTGAAGCGCCCGGTGAGGTCGGTGCGCGAGCCGTCGGCCTCCAGGCGGTAGAGTCGCTGGTTGGTCGTGGGGGAGCGCAGGCCGCCCAGTGCCGCGACGTAGGGCCCGAGCTTCACGTAGTCGAGGGTGCCGGCAGGGAAGTGCGGCGGCAGCTCGGCGCAGCCCGAGTACCATGCGGTGCGGAGGCCGCGGCGGAGCGTGCGTGCCGCTGCGGCCAGGCGCGCCACCTCGGCCGGGTCGCCGTCGCCGCCCATCAGGCAGAGGCAGGTGACCGCATCGCCGTAGCGTTCGAGCAGCTCCGCGAGGACGGCGGGCGTGAGCGGTTCGCCGATCTCCTGCTGCAACTGGGGGCTGTGGCATCCCGGGCAGCGGTTGGGGCAGCCCGCGATGTTCACGGCGAGCGTCACCTCGTCCGGAATCTCCTGGAATACGACGTCGTAGTCGGTGTACTTCAGCATCGGAGTGCGTTTTATGCCGTGCGGGCCCTGAGGTCGTCGCGGAACTCCGCCGAGGCCTCGGCCGCAGGGTTGTAGTGGCGTCGTGCGGCCTCCTGCTGGCGGGCCTGGGAAAAGTTGCTCACGCGCTTCATGTAGCCGATCACGCGGGTCAGGTAGTCGGTGTTGCGGCTGCGGCATACGGGGCATTCGTGCAGGTAGCGCTTGTCGATGTGTCCGCAGTCGTTGCACACCGTGTTGGGGATGTTGAACGTGAAGTAGTTGCATCCCTCGCGCGCCGCAACGCGCAGGAGCTGGCGGTATTGCGCCTCGCTCAGGTGCTCCTCCAGGTTGAGGTGGAGGGCCGAGCCGCCGGTGAGGTGCTCGATGTAGCGGCGGCCGTGGAGCCGGAACTTGTCGAGGATGTTGAGCCGCGAATCCTCCACGGCGTAGAAGTAGCTGTTGTAGCAGTCGCGCGGCACCGCGTAACCGTCCTCGCGGTCCCACTTGGCGTGTTTCACGCCCACGTTCTCCGCGGGGATCATCTCGCAGTTGAACATCACCTCCTTCGTGCGGTATTTTCTGTTGTAGCGTTCGATCAGCCCCAGGATCTCCTGCACGAAGCGCTGGTAGTCCGCATTGTCGTCGATCCTGAGTCCGAGCGATTCGGCGGCCTCGACCAGACCGTTCACGCCGATGGTCAGGTATTGGCGCGCGAGGTTGATGTATCCCGCGTCGAAGAGCGGAAGCATGCCCCGGGCGTGGAGGTCGCGCAGGTTCTCGTTGTAGGCCAGCTGCACTTTGTGCACCAGGTCTACGACCTCTTCGAGCAGCTCCATGTAGGGGGTGCCGACGCGTCGCGCATGCTGGATGCAGCGGTTGAGGTTGATCGTAAGCACGCTTTTCGAGCCGGTCGATACGCCGCCCGCCCCCAGCGTGTAGCTGAAGCCGTTGTCCTGTATCTCGTTGCGCAGGCGGCAGCAGCTCGACAGCGAGTCGGCGTTGTCGCTCATGTAGGTGAAGAAGGAGTGCCCCTCGGCGTACATGCGGGCCGTGAAGTCGCCCCACTCGCGGTCGATCACGTCGCCGTCGCGCGTGAGCAGCGCCATGGTCTCTACGGGGAAGGTCAGCACGGTCTTCGTGCGCTCGGCGTTGAACCACCGCATGAAGCGCTTCTGCAACCAGCTCAGCGACTCCCAGTGGGGGCGCGAGCCGTCGGGGAAGCGGAATTCGCCGAACAGGCTCTCGAAGTAGGGGCGGTCGTAGTAGGCGATGTTCCAGAAGACGGCCTGGAAGTTGCGGGCGCCCGTCGGCTGGTTGATCGAGTAGACGATCTGCTCGAAGCAGTCGGTCACCACCTTGTCGAGCGTGCGGCGGCGGCGCGAGAGATCGACCACCTCGTCCGCACGCAGGTGGTAGTCCTCGCCGTACTCCTGCTCCACGAAATAGTTGAGATACATGAGGAATTCGGGCGTGGCGCAGGCGCCGCTCAGCATGCTCGACACGATGAAGACCATATTGACGAAGCCGCCGCAGAACGACTTGAGGTTGGTGGGTGCCGTGGAGTTGCCGCCGATGGATTTCGTGCCGCCCAGCAGCCACGGGTACATCGTGATCGAGGCGCAGTAGTTGGCCAGCGAGGTCTCGTCGTTCTTGTAGATGAAGTGGCGGTTGAGCAGCTCGACGTAGCGGTCCGAGAGCTCCTTGCCGTACATCTCCTTCAGCCGGTCGGTGAGCAGCCGGCGGTTCAGCCGGATGAAACCCGCCTTGGGCAGCTCGCCGATCAGGGTGGCGATGTTCTTGTTCTCGACGTTGGCGTTGGCGTCGTATTTCGATCCGGTGGCCGGGTTCTTCGCGTCGCAGTAGTCGAGCAGGAAGTGGAGCTTGTCGCGCACCTCGCGGTCTTCGAGGTGGCTCTGGCGGTAGAGCATGAACGATTTGGCTGCGCGGTAGTACTTCTCGGCCATGAGCGCCGTCTCCACCTGGTTCTGTATCTCTTCCACGGTCATGTCGCCGCAGATGCGGATGCGTCCGAGGATGGCGGTCATCGTCTCCTCGTCGGCATAGGTGCCAACCGAAAGGAAGGCTTTGGCTACGGCGTTGCGGATCTTTCCGATGGAGAAAGGCTCCCTCTTGCCGTCGCGTTTCGTGATGTACAGTTCTCTTTCCATAGTATCTCTTTGCATTTCGTTCGCTGGGTCGGAGGCGGGTTCGGGCGTGTGCGGGGAAAGGGGCAGGCGGTGCCTGCGGCCGATCTTCCGCTCTTTCACCCGAAAGCTCCGGATCCTCGGACGACGGCAGGTCTTCTGGCTCGCTCCGGCCTGCACGCCTTCCCGGCGCGCGGAGGCGCCAGTGGCTCTATCGTGCGGCTTTACTGGAACTTACAGCTACGGGGATAGCTCCTGATTCGCACAGGATTCCCTTTTGATCCCCGACCGCCGAGGCGGTGCGCGGGGAACCGTGTCCGGAACAAATGTACGCAAAATATCCGGGGCCGCACAATTCAGGAGCGGGATTTTTATCCCCATTTTATGAACATCGGGGCCGCTGCGCAGCTAAGGGGCTGGGGCACTCCGGATTCGGTGTCGGGAAATTTTTTCGGGCCTCCCGGGGCGCATCGGGTCTCCTCGGGCCGGTCGGTTGCCGTGGGCGGCCGGGGAGTGTTGGGGGCTGGCGGGGCGCTTCGGTCGCGGCCTGGAGAAGGCAGCTCGGATCGCCTGCGGGGGAGCCGGGGCGGAGGCTGCCCGGGGCTGCGGTGTGGGCGCCGGGGCGGAAGCGCGTGCGGCAGGTGCGGATTTTGCGGATGCGAAATGCGGCGCATTCCGACGTTTTTGCTATATTTGTATGGGAGGCCGGCCGGTGCGCAGTCGCCGGCGGGAGTGCTCGGGGGCATTCTGCGTTGCGGGGTGATGGCCTCCGGTCCGAAAAAAAGCGTTTATGCGATCTGCCGGCGCGGATCGAAAGGTGTAGTGATATGACTTGGACTTTTATTCTCAGACTTCTGCTGGCAGGGGTCTTCGGGCTCGTGATCGGGCTCGATCGCGAGTACCGCGTGAAAGAGGCGGGATTCCGTACGCACTTTCTCGTCTCGATGGGCAGTGCGCTGCTGATGATCGTGTCGCAGTACGGCTTTTCGGCCGTGTTGGAGCAGCCGGGACTGAGGCTCGATCCGAGCCGCATTGCGGCGCAGGTCGTGAGCGGCATCGGTTTCATCGGGGCCGGAACGATCATTTTCCATCGCCAGATCGTGCGCGGACTGACCACGGCGGCCAGTCTGTGGGCTACGGCGGGAATCGGACTGGCGGTCGGTGCCGGCATGTACGGCACGGCGGCCGCGGCGACGGTGCTGGCGCTCGTTGCGCTCGAAGGCTTGTCGCTCGTATTCCGGGGTCTGGGGGCCCGGCGCATGGCCGTGTCGTTCACGGCATCGGACCGTGAGGCGGTAGGGCGGGCCATCGACGGGATACGTTCCGAGGTGCGGTCCATCGTCTCGTGCGAAATGTCTTCGCAGATGAGCGCCACGGGGCTCGTGTATCGCGTGTCGCTCGTGGTGACGCTCGCCCCCAAGAGCAACGGCGACCGCCTCACGACGCTGCTGTGCGGAAATCCGGACGTGCTCGTAGAGAAGATTTCGTGACGACGGGCATCCTGCCCGGGGAAGATCAGAAGTAGCGGTGCACCTCCTGGAGTTGCGGATCGCGCGACAGTTCGTCGGGGTTGGTGCCGGGGACGCCCTCCGGTACGGCTTCGCCCTGCTTTGCGAACAGCTCGACCCAGAACGCGGGCAGGGTTCCGTCCGGAGCGCGGAAATTCATGGGTCGTGCGGGGAAGATGCGGCGCCCCTCCCGGCGAAAACTCTCCCAGACCAGTTCGCTGCAATAGAATTTGCCGTTGTCGGGCAGAAAGGAGTAGTCGTAGGGGGCGCCGAGATGGCTGCGGGCGCGTGTCACGGCGTCGGACGCGATGCCCGACGTGTCGCGCAGGCGCATGACGGCAACGGCCGGTGCGCCGTCGATTCGTGCGGATCCTTTCAGAAACTCGTCGAGCGCGACGATTCGTACGCCGCCCTTCGAGGTGGCTTCGATGACCGAATCGGCGCTTTCGTGCCGGATTGCGATGGCGACATGGGTATATCCCGGCAGGTTTTTACGGGCCGTGGCGTCGGTGATCGCATCGCTCATGGGCGACGAAGGGGTGATCTGAAACAGCAGGTCGCCGGTTGCCGGGCGAAATCTTTCGGGAGTGCACGAAAGGGCTCCGAAGAGCATACCTATATATATTAAGTAACGTTTCATCGTTCGTGTCGTTTGTCCGCACAAATGTAATCAAAAAATCGGATTTGTAATACATTGAATGGTAGTATAATATAAAAACGATAGCAAAAAAGGTGAAAAATACTTTCCGAAATATTTGGATCGTAACCGATAAATGCCATATCTTTGCCACCGCAAATCAGGGTTGATTGCCGATGATTAGCAGAGGTTCTTGA
>ERZ777306.2830-NODE-2830-length-20314-cov-4.563552_pt1 | contig 20314 bp, 17 predicted proteins | sample MGYA00374966_ERZ777306 | MGnify/ENA primary metagenome ERZ777306 (study PRJEB29329, sample SAMN06343882) | mouse gut metagenome | isolation source: Mouse cecum | place: Austria: Vienna | collected 2014-11-15 ...
CCGACCTGACGGTCAACATGCCTTCCGGAGGCAATTACACCTGGAACCAGAAGCTGGCCAAACCAGCGGGGCTGGGAATCGGCAGCCACACTCTCCGCGTTTTCCCCGTCCAGGCCGACGGAGTTGAAATCCAGTCGAGCGACGAGAATTCGCGAATGGTAAACATAGCGATCTACGAATCAACCGTACCCCGTTCAGCCGTACTCTTCGAGGCATACATAAACTCGGCAAATACCGCGTCACTCGGCCTCACCAGCATCATCAACCAGTGCGGCAACATGGAGGGGAAGGCGATTTTCGCCCAGCACCACTCCCCCGGCACCCCGCTCGCTACCCCGGAAAGCGCCGCATTTTTCGAGCGCTACGCCTACGCTCCATCGGTATTCACCATCAACAGAGCCTATTACCCCGGCGAGAACTACATCGCGTACAGCGCCAGCGACTTCATCGGGTTGCTCCCCGACGATCTCATCGTAAGCATGTTCCAGGATATGGTTACCCAGGATCTGGGATCGCCAAACTTCGCGACCCTCGGCGCCACCGGCAAGTGCAACGCCGACAACAGCCTCCTCAGCCTCGAGGTGAACATCGACGCGCTCCCCGAAGCCCAGGCAATCTACGGCACTATGGCAGCCCATGTGATGATCATCGAGGATAACGTCAAGAGCGCCCAGGCAGCCACCGGTATAGGAGGACGTCCCATCACGAACAACAACTACATCCATCACAACGTGGTGCGCCTCAACCACACGGGAGTGAAAGGGCAACCCGTCACCCTGGATGGCAACAACTCGGCGAAACTCAACTTCGAGATTCCACTTGACGCCTCCTGGAAACCGGCCGACATGCGCGCCGTGGTCTACATCACCAAGTATTTCGACGAGGAGATTCCCGCCGACCTCCGCGATGCCGACATCACCAACGCTATCGCCATCCCCCTGGCCGGAATCGCCTCTGTTGACGAAATAGGCACCGACGCCGCGGTAGAAGGCCCCTCAGCGTTCTACACCATCGGCGGCGTGGAAGTCGACGGCGACAACCTTGCCCCCGGCCTCTACATCGAGCGCCGCGCCGACGGCTCCGCCCGCAAGATTCTCGTGAAATAACACCGCCGCCGTTCCCCGCGCGGGGAACGGCCAACAAACCCACGCAAAAAGACCCCGAAACCACATCGGGGTCTTTTTTTAACGCCCTTTATGAAAAAGTGCGCAATGAAAACGCGTACTTTCACCAAATCCGCTTGTTTTGCGTTTTATAAACGCGTACTTCTGCAAAAAATCAGCGCTCGTGCTTCATCTTTTCGGGCTCGCCGGGGTAGTACCAGCCATAGCCGAGGTCGGAGTAGGTGCCGGTGTCGGGGCGGTACTCGTAGCGGCGGTCGTATTCAAATTCCAGGCAGTTATCGAAATATTCGGGAATCTCGCCGCCGATGCGGTTCCCCTGGCACCAGAGGCGTATATACCGGTAGTCGGTGAGGCATTTCACCTCGCGCAGGCGGTTGAAAGAGCAGTCGAGGCGCTCGAAGTGCTTGTAGAGGTCGGTCAGATCGAGGGTCTCGAGGCGGTTGTAGCTGCAATACAGCCAACGCATATTCCGCGAGCCGGCCACGATGAGCGAGGTCATGCCGTTGTCGGAGCAGTGGAGCTCCGAAAGGTTGCGGTAGCCGGTCATATCCAGGGTAGTTATCCTGTTTGAGAAGCAATAGTAATTTTCCAGCACATCCTTCTGGTCTGACGTATCGACTTCCGTAAGGCGGTTGTTGTAGCAATAAATCCAGTTAAGACGCGGGCACCCTTTGACGTTCAGCGACTCGATCTCGTTGTCGCCGCAGTTCAGGGTTCCGAGCACGGGGGAATCGCTCACGTCGAGCGAGCGCAGCTCGTTCTCATAGCAGAAACAGTCGTAGAGGAGCTGGCGGTGGGGAATCTCGAGCGTTTTCAGCCGGTTGTTGTTACAGCCTAACGATTTGAGGTTGACACATTCCGACAGGTCGAGGCTCTCCAACTGGTTGTGGCTGACAACCAGGCGCCACAGCGTCTTGCTCCACCCTATGTCGAGGGAGCGCAGGTTGTTGTAGTCGATCGAGATCTCGCTGAGGGAAAGGCATCCCGAGAGGTTGATTTCCTCCAGACCCGTGTTAGTGCAACTGACATAGGAGAGCAGCGGGCAGCCGGACACATCGATTTTCTTTATCTGGTTTTTGGAGCATTTCAGGCTGATAAGCGCCTTGCAGCCGGAGAGGTCGATATTGCCGTTCAGCCCGCGTTCATTAAAATTCAACGTCAGGAGACCATTTTCGTATCTCACTTCCGGTCCCCACTGGCTAACGGGCTTATCGAGGTTCCATTTGAAACGCCTGTCGGGGCCGTCGGTGGTTTCATAGAGCCGCACCAGGTATGCCCTGACCTCGTCCTCGGTTGGGAGCTGGATGTCGACCGGCTCCTGCCTGACCACCACCTCAGCCGAAGCGCGACCGGCGGTAATCTTTATAGTCGTCGTGCGGGATGTGCCTTTCGTGTTGGGGCGCGCCACATATTTTGCAATGATTTTCCCCGCCCTACCCTTTCGCTCGCAAATCAGGCCGTTGAAATGCTCCGAGGTGTTGGGCACCTCCATGGACCAGTCGGTGTTGGCGGTGAACGGAATCTCGACCGTACCCCCTTCGGGAAGCGCGGTGAACGACGTGTTCGCTATTGTCACCGCATCCGGTTCCTTCGGCTTGGGAGCCTCCTCGGCGTCATCGGAACACGCGGCCAGCGAAACAGCCAGCAATATGAAAAACGGGAATAAACGTAGTCGCATAGCCATACTTTTTTTGCATCTGAAATCAGAACGGCAGATTATCAAAGCGGCTGGCGGGCAGCCGGCGATAAGCCCACCGCATCGCAAATATACGGTTATCCCGCGGCAAGATCCGGGACATATGTCACAAAACGCTGTTTTACCGCAAATTAAAAATCAGAGGTAAAAAAAGCGTTGTGTCAGCAATTCGACACAACGCCTCCGTACGCCACCTCGGGCAATATGGTAGTACCACGTTCTAAGAAATCAGCGACTCAGCCACATTGGCAGACTTTGACAAAGCCTCCCACGAACAACGGCTCATGCCGAAGGTCAGCCTTACGGGAAGCCCGAGCCTTTCTCCGACCCCCCTGAGGGCTGCCCCCAACTCGGCGCGGGCAGAGGCATAGGAGCGCACCCATTTGCGCCGCAGTATTGGAAAGAGAAATTCACTATCGGAACCGGAGTATTTCGCGACAATGGCCATTGCCTTGCCACCAAGGGGGACGGCGCGCGACGAGCCGTTGCCGCGACGCCGATATGTCAGAACCTCGCGGCACACGTCCGAGACTTTCAGACAAGCAAGGTCGACAAGCTCCATCCCGCGGGCATAGAAACCGAACATGAACATATCGCGGGCAAGATCCAGCAACGGAAACTCCGACAGATCCATCCGCTCTATACGGCGCAAAGTCGGTATGTCAACCGGGCTCCCGGCAGACAGGCCGCGCGCCTCCGGCGCTTCCGGCCCACATCCTTCTGGCCACTGGAACGAACCGGGCAGCAACCCCTCCGAACCAGCCTTGTTGACCACATTGCGCAGCACAGCGAGGTAAAACGAGACCGTGGCTGGGGAGACCCTCTCGCGAAGGTATGAGGCATACCGGGATATGAAATACCGGTCCATAGCGCCCAAAGCGACATCGGCACCCCCCGTAAACTTACGCAGGCTCTGCCGCCCGCTGCGCAGGGATCTGGCATAGGGACGGCCATCCGACTCATAAGCGGCAATACAATGCGAGAAATATTCCAACAAGCCCGCGGGGACGGTCTCAGAGACCGTCTCTCGCCCGCGCCTGACGTCGAACCGGCCGGCAACCGTTTTCGCTATAACGGCCACATCAGCGCGAACGGGATACTTTCCTCCGTAGGAACGGATTCGCTCCGCGTAAGGGTTCGCGCCTGACAACGCGCGCCGGCCGGCGGCCGCGATGTCGTCAATGGTCGCATCCTCGGCCGAGAGCGAGGACTCGACAACGCAATAAAGCGTCATCAGGTCAAACGCGACGCGGTCCTCCTCCCTGGCGATCACACTCCCGTCAAAGCCCTTTATGCCGCTGGCGATATTCCGCTCCACCCTGTCGCCGTCGGCGACTCGGCAAACCACATAGCTCACCGATCCGAGGGCTGCGGAGGCTCTCGGCTTCCGGAATCTCGCCGACAGATAGTATCTCACCTTACCCACCTGATCTACCGAACGCCGCGGCCAGCATACCGCCGCGGCCAGCCCGTATGCCAGGGCTATGAAACGACGGAACCGGCGCTCCTGGAAACACGCCACTCGCGATACAGTATCGCGGGAAGCGTACGCAAGATTCCGTAGCAGCGACGGAACTGCTTCCCGGGCTCCTGGCACAGACGGTGTATGAATTCAAGGTGATGGCGCACCATCCACCCGGGAGCGCGCTTTGTCTCCACCCCGCTGAAAAACTTGAAGGCCGCCCCCACGGCGATGATCACGCCCCGGCCAAGGCGCGGCTTCAGCATCGACATGAACACCTCCTGTTTGGGCGCGCCGAGGGCTACCCACACTATGTCGGCTCCGTCCGCCTCGATCATCTCTGCGATTCCGGCGTAGTCAAACTCACCAACCTCGCAAAACGGCAGCTCCACGAACCTCATCGATCCTACATCGGGATTCAGTTTCCGCAGGTTCTCTCTGAGCCCGTCGAGAACCGGCTGCTGGGTTCCAAGGAAAATCATACGGTATTTACGGCTCGACACTATATCGCGGAATATCTCGCTCCCGCAATACTGGCGCACGCTCCTGCCGTATATCCAGTCTATATACAGGGGCACATAGCTGCTGTCGCAAATCGAGAACATCCCCCCGTTTACCACGCGCCGGTACTCGTCGTCGCGGGTGGCGGCGGTCAGAATGACCCCGTCAGCCACACACACATAGTCGGCTCCCGGCTCCCGCAGCCTACGGTCAATCGCCTCCCGTACGCTGTCCCTGTCAAACTCGTAGCGGATGTTGAAATACGTCTCCAAGTTGGTGTCTGCTAAGATAGAGTGTCACAAATCCGTTCACGCGTATGGCAGCACAGGCTATTACCTGCCGGCATACATCTCGTCATAATATTTCTCGTAGGCTCCCGAGGTGATGTGGTCCATCCATTCCTGATTGTCAAGATACCAACGCACTGTCTTCTCGATGCCCTCCTCGAACTGCAACGAAGGCTCCCATCCGAGTTCCGCCTGGAGTTTCCGGGAGTCAATGGCATAGCGCATATCGTGGCCGAGGCGGTCGGTCACATATGTCACGAGGTGGTCGGAATGGCCTTCGGGATTACCGAGCAGGCGGTCGACGGTACGGATGACGACCTTTATCAGGTCGATGTTCTTCCACTCGTTGAAACCGCCGATGTTGTATGTCTCGGCGACCTTGCCTTTGTGGAAAATCAGGTCGATGGCGCGCACATGATCCTCGACATAGAGCCAGTCGCGCACATTATCTCCCCTGCCATATACAGGCAAAGGCTTGCCGTGGCGGATGTTATTGATAAACAGCGGTATCAGCTTCTCAGGGAACTGGTAAGGGCCGTAGTTGTTCGAGCAATTGGTCACGATCGTCGGCATGCCGTATGTGTCGTGGTACGCGCGGACGAAATGGTCGGACGACGCTTTTGACGCGGAATATGGCGAATGAGGATTATACTTGGTGGTTTCCAGGAAGAAATCGGCGCCATATGCCTCGTGGGATCCGGCGGAAGCTTTCGTGGTGAACGGGGCCGGAATCCCTTCTGGATGCGTGAGCTCGAGCGCGCCGTAAACCTCATCAGTCGAGATGTGGTAGAAGCGCTTGCCCTCGAACCGCTCCGGCAGAGTCTCCCAGTATTCCTTCGCGGCCTGCAACAGGGCGAGCGTCCCCATGACGTTGGTGCGGGCGAACGTGAACGGATCCTTGATCGAACGGTCGACATGGCTCTCGGCCGCGAGGTGGATTATGCCGTCAACGCGGTGTTCCTTGATAATCCGGCGCATCTCGTCAAGATCAGCTATATCGGCTTTTACAAAGGTATAGTTGGGAGCCGTCTCGACATCCTTGAGATTGGCCAGATTCCCGGCATAAGTCAGCTTGTCGAGGTTGACAATGCCGTATTCGGGATATTTGGTCACGAACAGGCGGACGACATGCGAGCCGATGAAACCGGCGCCGCCGGTGATCAGTATGTTACGCTTCATTTGCTTTGAGATTGTTGATACATTTTCTGAGAGAGTCGGTCCAATAAGGCACCCGCAGGCCGAATGTCGCCTTGAACCTGGCCTTGTCGAGCACGGAGTAGGACGGCCGGACGACCTTGGAGGGGTATTCGTCGGAACGGCAGGGCTGTATGTCGCAATCCTCGTTGCCGGCGAACGCGGCTATCATCTTGGCGAAGTCAAACCATGAGCAGACCCCCTCGTTGGAATAATGGTATATCCCCTCGTTGCCGTCAATCAGGCGGTTCTCAACTATGTGGAATATTGCGGCTGCGAGGTCGCGGGCGTAGGTCGGAGTACCGCACTGGTCCATCACGACGTTAAGCCCGGGCTTTTCGGCTGTCAGTGAAAGCATCGTCTTGGCGAAATTCCTGCCATATTCGGAATAAAGCCACGCGGTGCGCAATATCACGGCCTTCACACCCGATTCGGCAATCTGCCGCTCGCCGTTCAGCTTCGTGACGCCGTAGACCCCGGTGGGATTGGCGGGTTCGTCCTCGCCCCGCGGCGTGTTGCCCGTGTTTCCTCCGAAAACGTAATCGGTGGATATGTGGATGAGCGCCGCGCCATTGACCCTGGCCGCGTCAGCGAGATTGCGCACGGCGTCGGAATTGATCCGGCCGGCGAGCTCGGCGTCATCCTCGGCCTTGTCGACGTTGGTGTATGCCGCGCAGTTGATGATAACGCCAACATTATTCCTGGCCACGAAATCAGAGACCGCGGCCGCATCGGTTATGTCGAGCTCGGCGACATCGGTAAAGAGGTAGGTATCTTTGGATCCAACGGCCACATCGCGCAGACAGCTGCCGAGCTGGCCATTGGAGCCTGTCACAAGGATATTCATAGGTGATGAACTGCTCAGGTTAATATTCAAAGGGGGTATCGAAGTCCTTCAGGAGCGGATGGTGCCTGTCTTTGTCCGAGAGGATGGCCTCGTCAAGGTCAAGGCGCCAGTCGATGCCGAGCGACGGGTCGACAATGGAGATTCCGCCATCGGCCTTGGGGTGATAGAGGTTGTCGCATTTGTACTGGAACACGGCTGTATCAGACAACACGGCGAATCCGTGGGCGAATCCCCTGGGAATGAAGAACTGGCGGTGGTTGTGCTCGGTCAGCAGGCATGACGCGTGCCTTCCGTATGTCGGGGACCCGCGGCGTATGTCGACGGCGACATCAAGCACGGAGCCCCGCACGCAGCGCACGAGTTTCGCCTGGGCGTATGGAGGTCGCTGGAAATGCAGCCCGCGCATCACCCCGCGCGACGAGCACGACTCGTTGTCCTGCACGAAATCCACCTTTCCGACAAGCTCGTTGAACACCTTTTCGCTGTAACTCTCGAAGAAATATCCGCGCGCGTCGGTGAACACGCGGGGTTCGAGGATCAGCACACCTTCTATGTCTGTCTTTATTACTTCCATGTCAATCAAGATTTTCGTTTCCCGTGCGGTCTATCTCGTCAATGACCTTCATAAGGTACTGCCCGTACTGGTTTTTCAACATAGGTCTCGCGATATCCGTCATCCTGTCGCGGGAGATCCAGCCATGGCGGTAGGCGATTCCCTCGAGACACGCGATTTTCAGCCCCTGCCGCTTTTCCAAGACCTCGACATAGATCGAGGCCTCGGCCAGGGAATCGTGGGTGCCTGTGTCGAGCCATGCGAATCCTCGAGGAAGGGTCTGGACCCTTAGGTCCCCGTCGTTGAGGAACTCCTGGTTTACGGTTGTGATCTCGAGCTCTCCGCGGGCCGAAGGCTTGATGCGTGAGGCCACGTCGACCACCCTGTTGGGATAGAAGTACAGGCCCACGACGGCATAGTTCGACTTCGGACGGGCGGGTTTCTCCTCGATCGACAGGCAGTTGCCATTCCTGTCGAACTCAGCCACGCCGTAGCGCTCGGGATCGTCGACCCAATAGCCGAACACGCTGGCCTTGCCGTCCTCCTCGGCCGCGCGCACAGCCTCTTTGAGGACCGCGGAGAAACCGGCACCATGGAAGATGTTGTCGCCCAGAACGAGACACGCACAATCGTCGCCGATAAACTCGCGCCCGATTATGAACGCCTGTGCCAGCCCGTCGGGCGAAGGCTGCTCCGCGTATGAGAAATTCACGCCGTAGTCAGACCCGTCGCCAAGCAGACGCCTGAACCCCGGCAAATCCTGCGGCGTGGATATGATCAGGATATCCCTGATTCCCGCGAGCATAAGCGTCGAGATCGGGTAGTAAACCATCGGTTTGTCATAGACCGGCAGCAACTGCTTGCTGACACCCTTGGTGATGGGGTAAAGCCGGGTGCCGGAACCACCGGCGAGCACTATACCTTTCATTATAACGAGTCGGTTTTACTTAAACCTGATTATCAGGTCTAATCGCTTCCTTATATAATTTCACGACTTCTTTGGCTTTCGAGTCCCATGTCAACATATGACGTTTTTCAACAATCAATTCAGAGACACGGTCCAATATCGCCCTATTCTCCTCTAATTTCATCAATTCCCTGGCAAAATCCTGGACAGATCGATCAGGATCAGAAACCTCTATCGTTATACCCGCAAAGTTTTTGACAAGGGGGCCGAACCCACAAGTATTGAAGGACAATATCGGCAATCCGACTGAAATCGCTTCAAGCACAACAGTCGATGTGGCTTCCATAATCGAAGTGAAGAACAGGAGATCGGATTGCGCCATCATTCCCAGAATTTTATCATGAGACACATTTCCGTGCCAATAGCACTGAGTGCCTATTCCCCCGGCTTCCGCTATTGCTTTCATTTTTGCCATAACGCTTTCGCTCCCTATGCCGCAAATGTGCAGCTCTATGTTTTTTCGCCCCGTCGCGATTAACGTCCTTAAAGCTATGGCCAGTTGCTTTCTAAAATCAAATTTCCCCACCCACAAAACTTTAAGCGGCGTATCCTGCCTGCCACACGCTCTTGTTATTGTATCATCAATCGTACTGCCGGTTTCGTTTATAAGAACACTTTCTCTGTTGTAAATATCGGAAAGGACATCCTTTACTCCTTTAACCGCAGCGATCAAAACCGCGGAACGTTCAATCGCATAACGTACTCTGGCGGAATGGGTGTATTGATACCTGTTGACAATATTCTTTATTCTATTGAACAATATTTGCTTCCTTGAGGCTCCTCGCAAATAAGACATAGGCATCAGTTCCATCCCACCTATCGGCCCCCAAACGAACGGAATGTCTTTAATACTCCAAAGATATCCCGGTTCCCTAAACCCAATCATATTTAACTGGTGAATAATGTCGATGCGCTGGTCCTCACAAATCACCTTTGCCAGTTCCAACGCCCTCCTCTGCCACCTCTGATAATGCCAATAGAACCGCCAATCGCCTTGATTCCAACACATTTTTCTAATCCTCGCTGAAACTGGCAAATAATGAAATCTCAGATTCTTTTTTTGGGGCAGATTTTTAAGCGAGTCTTCAATCTCATCCTTCCATTCCCCCTCGGTAATCACATCCACATGACAATATTTAGCGATGTTGGTAACCCAATGCCATCCCATACCTTGCTCGCTGCCCCAATTCGGAGATACGGCATAAGCGTTTATCAGGACATTTAGTTCTCTATCAGCTCCATTCATTGGCAGAAATGTTAAAACGATGCGCTATTTTCAAAAGCAAATACAGCAATCGGTACTGACGGATTTTAAGCAGCCACACAGGTAGCAACCGCCGTATTATCCCCCCCCCATATCTTATTGATATACAATCAATTGCATCCGCAAGCCTGACTTCATCCGCATACGATTTCCACACCTTGTACTGATGAGTGTCACATATACTGTTTGCGACTTGAATGGCACCTATCACTATCGAACCCGCATAGCAATCCAAAAAAGACCTTCCATAAGCCGTTTCAAATTCTGATGCGATGCGGATTTGTTCTTTTTGAAGAATCAGTTTGTTTTTCAATATGTTTTCCGGCTTAAGCGTAGTCGCTATCGCACCTTGTTTAAGCGGTTCATATTTATATGGGCATGATTGAATTGTCGCTAATGAATTAGCATATCTCATGCACTCATATATAAATACCGAGTCTTCACCGACCTTGAGATTCTTGAATTTCAAGTCATTCGACCTAATCAAATCTTTTCTGAACATAAACCGGCATGCCGCTGGCAATTCCTTTCCATTTTGCCAGGTTGGATCGCCGGACATCCATTTCTCCAACCTCTCGGAAGACATTCCGAAAAAACGAGGAAACACCCCGGATATGATTTCGGCATTGGAGCCACACTCGTAATTTTCTATCGGATAATAATCTTTCCAAATCGGAGGAATCGTAAACCAAGGAGTCGAATAGCCCATTAACAACATGTCACACTGGGATTCTTCTGCTTTGGCAACAGCGGCACATATGTAATCAGATGTCACATAATCATCCGGATCAACGAACATTATGTATTTACCGCATGCGACATCGAGTCCGACATTTCTTGCAGAGGCAACACCACCGTTTGGTTTGTAAATACCTCTTACACATGGATATCTCGAGCTGTAATCACATATCAGACCGGACGTTGAATCCGAGGAACCATCATCGACAAGAATGATTTCCTTATTCTCATACTCATTCGCCAATAATGCGTCGACACTTCGACAAAGAAACTTCTCCATGTTGTAACATGGCATTATTATGGATACCAATGGTTGTGTGTTCATCGTGTTCGTCTGAAATAATCGCAATTGTCATCAAATATATCCATACCGTATAGGATAATAAATGCCATTCCATATAAAACGCTGAGCCATATAAGGTCATGTCGCAGGAGAAACCGGCTTGGATTGATAGCAAAATCGCTTCTCAACAAATTCATCTACCACGGGAAGCATACTCGCGGTCGGATTTATTCCGCCCGAACGGGAAAGACATCCCGTTGTCACGAGCAACATGTTGCTCCATCTTGAAAAATAATCCTCAACACTGTCAAAACGGAACATGCCGTATGGATGATATATGTCTTCGCAGGTTTGAACATCAATCTTCGCCGTTATGGTTTCATAGTCGGCGCCGCATGCGTCAAGATACCGGATTGCCACATTCTTGGCCTTTTCATATATTGCTGCGGCCTGCTCTCCCACATGATAATGGACATCCAGCCCGGCGACCCCGAAAGAGTCTTTTTCTTTTGAAAGGCACACATAACTGTTTTTTGATGGATTCTCTATATCTATATACAAGAACCACTCGTCGTTCATCACATACATCTTTCTTTTAACGAGAACAGACCATGCGAAACCCATTACGTTCGGGATATCCCTGAATACATTCATCAGATATTTCCATTCAAAATGACGTTTGAACAGAATCTGCTTCACACTCTCAAAAAAAGGAAATTTGAGATTGAAAACAGGATGCACATAATATGAGCAGTTGTCGATTTCTCCAACCATCCGCTTTGTAATGAGAGACGTCCCGCGCATTCGGAACACAAAATCTTCATCACCTATCACGGTCGTCTTCTTTATTTTGAACACTTTTTGCGAAAGATGATCAGAAAAGAACACCTTATCCCCGTCAACCAATTCCGAACAAAGCAAAATGCGGGCACATTCAAAGGCGCCGGCCGTCAGAAAATAAAAATCAAATGCCTCTCTCTCTTCTTTCCCTTCTTTAAGATATATTATGGCATCGATCTCTTTCCCGTTCCGAGACTATAAGCGCACAACCCTATGATTGGCTTTGATTGTAACCTGCTTGCGTTTATTGATTTTGAACCACTTGAAAAAATCATGATGCAGAGCGCTCAGCCAAACACCGGTCTTGGTGAACAAGCCGTCCGAAATATGCTTTTCAGGGAATTTATTCTCAATATCAAACTTGGCAAGCATCCGGTCCTTGTATTTCCCGTCAAGCGCCGTCACATCTCTCATGAATTGATCGGGGTGTCTGAAATCGTTATCCGTAAAGGTCAACAATTGGCCGCCCCATTTAACCGACGCTCCACCGAATCCGAAGAACCGGCCGTCCGTCAGTCCTTTGTAAAGAGAGTTCTTCAAGGACGAATAGTAGCCTATCTCTGACTCGCTTTTACAGTTTTTGTCTCCGACGTCGAATAAAGTTATATCCGCGTCCGGATACTTCTCCAGCAATGAATTGATCACATAACTACCGTAAGTTCCAGCTCCTAATACAGCGATTTTCATATTAGCTAAATTTAATCTTTAATTTTTTCTCTGTTTCCGCAGACCGATAATTAATCTGTGTGAACATACCCTCGAACCTGCTGTATAATGCCCCGGGCATTACATGGATTCCAGCCATTAGACGGGGAATCCCCTCGAATACAGGTTTGGGCAATGTTATCAATATGCCTCCAACGGTTTTCCTCGCATATGCGAACTTTGTCATACCATCGTCGGGATACAACATGTAAACCGGCAAGTTGTCCTCCGTCTCAATAATACGCAGTAAAGCTTTATGGACCTCTTCCCGCTTAACTATCGGCATCGTGCTTTTCTTGTTGCCAAGTATCACAGAAAACGGGCCGACAAGACGCTTTATAAACGGACAAGCCATACCGGGTGCCAGGATAAATCCCGGACGCACCCTGACTATTTCAACATCGTACGCGGGGGCCATTTTTGTAAGATACTCATCTGTCGCTATTTTTATCAGTCCATATCCCTTCATAATCGTTTTTTCCGAACTTTCAATCGGAGTAAGCTCAGAAACGACCTTGTTTTCCCGGTTATAGACCATTATGCTGCTGAAATGAATAAGTTTCTTGACTTTCCGCGCGGCACACATCTTCAAAAGCGAATCGATATAGCGTATGTTATCGTCAATGCTTTGATCTTTTAAAACGGCAAAATTAATGACCTCGTCGTATTCTCCGGCAAGACAAGGATTATCAGCGATTTCAAGATACGCGCCCCTTATACGGAATCCGTCTCTCTCAGGTCGGCATCCGCGTGAAAATTCTTCAACCTCAAAACCTTTGCGGACCAGCAACTCTTTAAATCCGCAAGCGACAAAACTATTTGCTCCGCAAATAAGGATTCTTTTCATTTCCGCAGTAGGTCTCTATATAATTCACCAATCTGGCGGTTAATCTCATCTATGTTAAACAGGCTCTCGGCCAACCGAATAGACGCGCCAGATATTTCTTTTCTGAGATTTTCATCAGACATTAATTTGTCTAATTTTTCCGACAGCATGACGTCGTCCCCGTATTCGAACATCAAAGCGTTTAATCCATCGTCAACAATATCGGGCAAACCGCCGGCAGGTGTTACCACGCATGGCAGGCCATAGGCCCATGCGTCTAATACCGCCATAGGGAATCCCTCCCGATAACTGGCAAGACAAAATATCGAGGCTTCTTTAAACAGCTTGTCTTTCTCGTCGCCCGAAACCCATCCGGGAAATATGATCTGACTTTCGATGCCCAACTCTCTCGGGAGTGTTTTCATTGTTTTCTCATCCTGATTTTCTTTAGGATTACCTGCTAAAACAACCGACCATTCCGGATATTTGCGCGCTATTCGGCCAAAAGCCTTTATCAAAGTTTCAAAACCCTTTCTATGGCACAATGTCCCTGCGAATAAAATATATTTCATTCGTTTTTGCGCCGTAGGGCAGTCTTTAACCCTTGCCGACGGATTATATATTACCTGAATCTTATCTAACAGCTCCACCCCAAATATTTTATCCACAGAATACGATTTCCCATCTTTCGCATTCCCGATGTGATAAATTTCCAAATCCCTATGGTCTATCAGGGCCTCTTTGATCCACCGCTTCCATTGAGGCGACAAAACAACCACCCTATTGACTGCGGAAAAGAACTCAATATAATCCTTCTGGTGCTCCTTATCAAATATGATTTCCGGCTTATGGGGGTGAAAATGCGCGATTGTTTTCTTTTTCCAAAATTTTGCCAATCGCAGAAATGGCTTTTTCCGTTTTAACGAGCCGTACGACGCCACATGGATATGGACCAGATCGCAAAATGGCACTAAAAAAAAGAACTGCGAATAAGCGGTGACAAAATATGCGATTTTCCGCCAAGAGGGACCGTCGCGATGTGTCTGAACCCAGTGGCAATGATATTTCTTCCAGTGCGTGCCTTTTTCATGGGCTTTCACAACACTGGTAATGCCACCCCGCGTCTTACGCGAAGTTGCCACAACTAACACTTTCGGCATCATAACGTTAAATCTTATGCTCTTCTATTTTAACGACTTATTCCCCTGACAACTCTTTCCGCGGTGAGCATGGCCCACACGGCAAAGAAACCGCGCTTAACCAGCGACTTGAAAACCAGCCGATGTGAGAGCGGCATAAGGTTGACAGGATATGTCTCGCCGATCTCCCGCCATACAGGCGATTCCGCGATAGCCATAAACTCCCGGCGCTTCTGCCCCCAAGAAAGTTTTTTGTTGCCGACAAGCTGTCTCAGTATGGTGCGCGCATATCCGGCAACCATTCGGTCGGCACGCGTTTTCAACTCCTCTCCCAGCCAGCCGTAGCGTCTAAGCAATTCTCCGCGCATGGCCATTGACTTGCTGAAACGGTCGGCGCGATAGCTCTGCGTGAGCGACAGGGAATTGAAGAAATAATTGTAGAATGTCTTCGGAAGCTCCACAACCCGCCGCGCATGCCGCAGGCAGTCAAGGTTAAAGAAAAGGTCTTCGGAAATTATCTCGCGCTCGCTGTTGAAACGAAGACGGTTTCCGGCGATCATATCGCCACGGTAAAGCACCACCTTCGCCGACATCATCACCTGCCGTTCGACCGCCACGCCCGGAGCCGAAGCAATCATACCCAGCCCGAACCCGCGCACCTGCTCAGGAGTATCATAAACGCGCAGTTCGGATGCCTGTGCCATCGGATAGACATTCCCGGCCTCATCGACCCGGCGCAGACCGGTGAACACCATCTGGGCGTCATATTCCTCAGCACTGTAAACCATTGTCCTATACATCTCAGGGGCAACCCAGTCATCCGAATCGCAAAAGGCGATGTATTTTCCCGCGGCCGCCTCGATTCCCGAGTTGCATGCCATGCCGAGCCCCTCGTTCCGCTTATGGATTACCTTTATGCGGGAATCCACGCGGGCATACCCGTCGCACAGCTCCGGGCAGCGGTCGGGGCTGCCGTCATCGACCAGTATGATTTCCATATCCTTGATGGTCTGCGCGAGGAGGCTGCGGACGCAGCGGTCAAGATATGGCTCAACCTTATACACGGGAACGATAATTGAAATATCAGGTACGTTCATCTTCCAAAAGCGAGTTTGCCCATTACGGGTATATGCTTAACCAGCACCGCGATCAATACGGAGGCGGCGCATATCAACACCGCAACCGATCCGACAATGAGGAATTCAGGGAAGCTCAATGACTTATGCGAAGCGGACAACATCGTTAGATAGTTTCCACAAAACGCAGGAAGCGGAAAAAGCAGAAAATAATGGACGAGATAGATTTCAAGAGAGTTTTTACCAAACAGAACACCCGTATTCCATATCGCACGCATATAATTGGGAGGGATAATATAACCGGGACTGAACATATTACGCGCCACACCGAAAAACAGCGCCACAATTGACACACCGGTGACGGACAACGGGACCTGGAAACAGAACGAACCACCGACCAAAAGCGCGCAGACAGGAAGAAACCATTTCGAGTCCAAAAGCCGGTTTTCAAAGAAACCGGAAAACTTCCGGCACAACGCCCCCAACACAAACATAGGAAGATAATTCAGAAGACTCCCCAAAGAGAGCAGGCGCGCGGCCGCTGATGACAGGTCGAAAAATCTGAATCCCCAAAACGCGAAAGCGGCGATACCTATCAAAAACAGCGTTTCCGCCCGAAGCGCGTTAATTCTTTGAATAAGCCACAAGCCTCCCGCTGTGAGAAGCATCATAAGATAGAGCGTAAACGTGAACCAATAACCCATCTTCGCATCATCATAAATGACTGGAATCAGTTCCATCCCGCGTGAGATCATGAACACAGCCCCCACCACTAATGTCGGTATCAGAATTTGATATGTTTTCTTCCAGGCAAATTCGCAAAAGAATGAATTATTGAAGCGGGACGCTGGTTTATAGAACAGATAACCTGATATGAAGAAGAAACCATTCAGATAGAACAGTCTGAGCAAGTCAATTATGAACGATGAAGGATATGGCGGAAGGCAGAACAGAAGCAAATGGCTGTAAACCACCGTGAACATAGCCAAACCTTTCAGCGCATCGATATATTCAATCCTACGCATAGTTCCCGACACCATATAAAAAGTTCAATTAATCTGCCAACAGCTATCTGAGCCACCAGAAACCGTTTGTCAAAACCGTTTTATAAGTCGCAAACTCTCGAAGCTGCCCAGATGACTTGGTAACATCCCACGCGGTGTTAAGCGATATGACCACGCAGAATATGACACACGCTATTTGATAATTAGAGTTCTCTCTGTACCGATCAACGAGATATTTGAGCAGCAGCGCCGCCATAAACATCTGCGGTAGCAGAAAGTAAAGGAAAGGCCGGATAAAAATGTGGCTGATGTTGCAGACAAGGAAATAGCCGCAGGCGTAGAAAAGCGCCATATTGTACCAAAGGTAAAACTCAGGAATCTTGTCGGCATACTCCTCCTCGAGACGCGGACCATACCATATGATAAACAGGGGGATCAGAAGATAGGACAGCATCATCGGCCCGAAGGACAATTTCTCGCTGGAATAGCCTTCCGTAAGCATCGTTGAGAATGTGGTGGCATAATTGTCATACCCCATAAACATTGACAACGACTCCACATAACTACCCAGCGCGGCGAAAGCCGGTGTCTGACCAATAACGCAGCACGCGATAACTATGGCGCACAGCAGGACGCGGCGATCAAGCAACCGCAGTCCGACCGGCAGGAAATAGACCGGGATAAGAAGCAGCGAGGAGTGATGAATGAAATAGCACACGGCAATGCAGGCCATATAACGAGCTAACTGGCGGCTTATTATGAAGCGTATGGCCCACATGAAGACACAGGCTGCCATCATCTGACGACAGGCCCCCATAAGGTTAGCCCAATAGCATCCTCCGAACAAAACAAACGGCACGAATACGAGCATCCATTTATAGCGTTGGAGTGCCTTAGTTAGGAAAAAAATCTGGATAAACGCCATCGCCGCGAGACCGAAAGATGGATGCAGACTAAGCGCGCCAACCACATATTTGAGCGCCGCGAATATCAGCTCTGTCTGGTTGCCACTCTGTGCCGGTCCTCCGTGCTCGGGTAGGGTAAACAGATACGCGTACGCCAGTGAGTCAGACCCCACATTCCAGCGGAGGCCGCCGACGATGGTGAAAAATAGCACATAAAGGGTCAGATATGAGTTCCAACGCCCAAAGCAGGGGGACTGGACCACATCATCACCATCCGCGTCGTCGTACAGCCGCCTGCAATCGTTCTCTTCCGCAAGCCATGCGTTCCGCGCCAACCATGACATTATGAACGCGAAAGACGCGTATATGAGAATTTCAAAAAGGAACTGCATCAGAACATTATTTTTCGCATATGGCTATATGCTGCTTCAATCGAAGGCGAGTCAGCCGCCCCCTGTTCCATCGGCCGTATTTCATTAATCGCCTCAATCCAATCTTCGACCGAGCCGAGCTGACGGAACCGCCCCATCCTTTCGGCGTCATGATATGGGTTGCGGGTGATCAGCAACGGCTTGCCCAGCCCCTCCGCGTCGGCTATCGTGGAGAGTCCGACACAGTAGTTCATCCGGTCGGGCAGCAGGGGGCACACAAGCGCCCGCGCCGTTGCCATTTCCTTGACCATCAACGGATAATTCGATGGCGAATTATCCAGGATCGAGACCTCTATATTGGGGATACCAGCACATTTGGCCGACAGGGATTCATAATTGGCACCGTTATGGCTCTTGGCCGTAATGATCCGCAACGGGGCTCCGGTTCCACGGAATGCCTCTATGAGAGTGTCGAAATCGCGGTTCTCCTTGCCCGTGGAGACGAACCATCCATTATCCGACTTCTCAACCTCTTTGTAAAAAGCCATATCAGGCCCCCATCCCGGAACGGAGGCCTTGGATCGCCGCACAAGTCCGGCTTTCACAGTCTCTTCCATAGTCAGCCGCGACAGGAAGAAAACATGGCTTACCGCTCCGAGCAGGAGTTTGTAAACAAGCGACGTTATACCTTTCTTCACCCTGGGCTCGCGATGGAGATACGCGTAAATCGGCTTACGATAAAGGCCGAAAGAAGCAAGTAGCAGAAGCAGCAGGTGGTTATGCAGGTTCAGGTTGGGGATAAACACCATGTCGGGACGGCACGAGCGGATATGCCTGATGTCGTCCAGCAGCCCGCCACCCTCACGCGCCCACACCACGTCATGGCCGTCGCGCTCCATCTCGACCGCCCCATAAAACCAATGGGAAGGCACGTTGCCTTTGAGATATTGCCCGCGGGTATTGGTCTCGCCGATATATAGGACTCTCATTTGCGCTTTATTCCCAAGAGTTTGCGGACCTTGTTGGCGTAATAGCCTTTCAGCATCTTCAGCCTGTCGGTCCGGGACATCCACGTCGCGGTATAATGATGGATAGTCCGGGTGTTCTCCGTGATTTCAAGCTTGCTGCTAAGGAACTCGACCGGGCAGAAATAATCCCACGGATATATGGTGATTCCCTCAACCTCCACCGGTCGGTCGGAGGATGCGAGCCCGTGCCTCTTCAAAATGTCCGTGACTATTCTGACTATGGTCACCTGTTCCATTCTTCCATCCGGATAAATATAATGGTGGCTTTCATAATAATCCAAAGCCTCACGAATAATCTGATTTCCAGGCTCGACTGCGAAACCCAGTCCGACCGCGACATTCAACAGGCCGCCATCAGTCGCGGCTGTGTTCTTTTCAAAAGCCATAAAAGCTCCTTTCGCAAGGATGTCGTCAATAGGCTTGATGACTTCGACATCAGTATCAAAATATACCCCCCCGTGCTCATAAAGTATTTTCAGGCGGGCGTAATCGCTGACGTAGGCGTACTTTCCAGCATCATACGCTTCGGAAGAGAACGGGACGCAATGCACATCATAGTTGGATTCATCCCAACGTTTAACCTCATAACCAGGCATAAACCGCCCCCAGCTATCCATATACTTCTGATACTGCTTCGGAATCGGCTTCTGCCCGAACCAGCAGTAATGTATGACTTTGGGTATCATAATTCGGACGCCATACGACGTTTGACATTCAAAGAGCCCTTGCCAAGAACCCATCTCATATACCTGGTGTTCAGCAGAGCTGCGCAAAGAGACGCAATAGCGATGGTCGCGACGTATATTGCCACGACAAGGATTAATGAAATATATGGGTGACACATTAAAATGCTCGATTACCACACCCATTAAAATTTCATATAGTGTGAAGTGTAGCAGATATATCACCAACGAATTCCGCCCCAGGTATTCCAGCAGGGGATTTGACCCTATTTTCCGGGAAATCCAAAATATCCCCAGAATACCGGATATCGAAATCATCAAAGAAAGGGATATTTCATAAAACCCTATTTCAATTCTATTGGTGAAATACGGCACATGCGCGTCAAGAGCGATAAGCGACATAATAACCACCAAATAAAGGCACAGGGACAGGAAATACACTCCGTCCTTTATCCGCCTGGCGCTCAATACATTTCCCAGCACCATAAATACCATAGCCATCAATGAATGCTTGAAATACCAGACATCCGGCAAGCCCGGCTGTTCGTTATACAGATACAGCCCCAGGCAAAAGGACATAAGGGAGACAAACAGCCGAAGCCATAAGCGACGAACTTTGGCGAGCGCCCAGACTCCAATACGGCAAAGGAAGAGAGTCGGAATAAACCATTCGCCAGTAAGTCTGAATCCTACATCCTTCACCATTGTCTTCACAATCCAGATGAATGAAGGCGCCCACGTCAGATACTTGACCAGGGTTATCGACACACATATTATAAGTGCCGGGAGCAGCGTGGTACGGAATGACTGAATCACGAATT
>ERZ777306.2832-NODE-2832-length-20301-cov-17.998913_pt1 | contig 20301 bp, 25 predicted proteins | sample MGYA00374966_ERZ777306 | MGnify/ENA primary metagenome ERZ777306 (study PRJEB29329, sample SAMN06343882) | mouse gut metagenome | isolation source: Mouse cecum | place: Austria: Vienna | collected 2014-11-15 ...
CCACCAGCAGGTCCGCCGCGGCCGCGCCGTCAAAAGCGCAGGTACAGTGGTAGCCCTCCTTGGTCAGACTGAGCCGGATCAGGTTAGAGATGGGCTTTTCATCCTCTACAATCAAAACTTGGAGCAAGATAAATCCTCCTTTGTCAAATATATGAGATGCTCACAAAAACGCAAAGCAACATAACCGCTGCATTTCCCCTTTTTCTCTTATGTGGGATTTTATCGCTTGGAGGTTACATACTGAAAGGGCATTCGGTGTCATGTTACCGGATGACTGTATAAACTACATCTCAACCACATATGGATTGTGTATAAATTGACGTTTCGATAGGATTATCAGCTAACCGGCCTTGAACTGAATTTGAAAAACCGCTATAATCTTCACATCTCATGCACAGTTTACTTTTGAAGAATGGAGATGCCTGCGGATATGGATGGATATACGCTGCTAATGTGCGATGATTTTGATGAAAAACAGTTGAATACGGACTACTGGCTGCCGACCTACCTGCCTCAATGGAGTTCACGGAAGAATACCATACCCAGCTATACAATTCAAAACAGCATTCTGTCTCTATATATTGCTGATACACAGGAGCCATGGTGTCCCGAATGGAACGGCAGCGTGCGGGTGTCCAACCTGCAGACCGGAGTTTTCTCTGGAGAGATTGGGAGCAGTGTTGGCCAGCACCATTTTACAGAGGGCTTGATTGTCCGGGAGTTTCAGCCGAGGGAATTGAAAATCACCCCACTGTACGGCTATATTGAGTGCAGGGTGCGCTGCCATATCTCAAAAGAAAATGTAGCGGCACTATGGATGATCGGAGTCGAAGAGACACCTGAGCAATCGTCGGAGATCTGTCTGTTTGAATTAAAAGGCTGGCAGGCGGCGGAAAAGTCCGCAGTAATCGGATATGGCATACATTCCTTTGGGGACCCTAATCTTGTGGATGAATTTTACGAGCATCATTTTGATATCTGTGTCAGTGACTGGAACGTGTACTCCGTAAAGTGGGAGGAACAGCAAATAGCGTTTTATCTGAATGGAGAAAAAATACGGGTTATTCACCAGAGTCCAAACTATCCAATGCAGCTTATGCTCAACCTGTATGACCTGAAAAATATCAAAAATGAACGTAACCGCATCGAAGTGGATTATGTGAATGTGTATCAGCAAGATATATATCGGAGACACCAATCATGCACAGAATTTTGATGATAGATGATGACAAGGAACTTTGCGCAATCGTCAAGCAGAGTGTTCTACAGGAAAAAATTGAGACAGATTATTGTCATTCCGGAATCTCTGGGTTAGAGGCAGTAAAAAAGCGGGAATACCAGCTCGTTATATTGGATGTTATGATGTCGGGGCTGGATGGCTTTGGAACGCTTGAGCAGATCAGACAGCTGAGCAGCCTTCCTGTTTTGATGCTTACTGCCAAAAATGATAATGTATCGAAGGTTCGAGGGCTTCGGGCAGGTGCGGACGACTACTTGACGAAGCCTTTCAATATGGATGAGTTGGTTGCCCGGGTCATTTCTTTAATACGCCGTTATACACGGTTTAATCAGCCAGCCGAAGCACAGCAGCTCCACTTCGACGGCTTGACCATCGATCTGGACACCCGCTCTATCACTTCAGCTAACGGAACTTTTGGACTTCATCCCAAAGAGTTTGACCTTCTCCTGTTTTGTGCCAGACATCAGGGGAAGATTCTGACCAAGCAGCAAATATATGAAGAAGTATGGGGCGCGGAATATGTCTATGATGACAGTAACATCATGGCAGTCATCAGCCGGTTGCGGAAAAAGCTGGAGGAAGATCCCGGAACCCCCAGGTATCTTCAAACGATCAAGGGAATCGGCTACCGTTTCAATAAAGAGGTGTGATCTTGGATATGAATTTAATCGCCGTTCTCTCTATCGCTGCTGCTGTAATAGCAATTTCCATTTCTTGCTTTGTCATTTGGAAAACCCAAAAACAGATCGCCTTGATTTCTGAGGCTTTAGCGGACATCAAAGCGGGGAACGGAAATAGACGGATATTAGCCGGAGAGCATGAACTCACCGCATCTCTCGCATTTGAAATCAACGAGGTTGTAATATCCTACGAAAACAAACTCGCCCTGCTCCGGCGGGCTGATGAAGCTAACAGGCAACTCATGACCAGTCTCTCTCACGATGTCCGGACCCCGCTTACCACCCTGATTGGATATCTGGACGCTGTGCATAAAGGAATTGTTACTGGAGCGGATCGAAACAGCTATATTGAGTCCGCTCACCGGAAGGCCTACGATTTGAAAGAATATGTCGATATATTGTTTGATTGGTTCAAGCTGAATTCCAACGAATTTGCTATGGATGTCCATACAGTAGAGGCAGTTGCACTGACAAGGAGTATCCTGATTGATTGGATTCCGATCCTTGAGGAAAAACACATTAACTATACATTTGATATTCCAGAGCAGCCTTTTCAAGTAGACCTGGATTCAGACGGCTATATGCGCATTATAAACAACCTCATGCAAAATGCGGTTACACATAGCCGCGCAGATAAAATCAGTCTCGCCCTGTCGGAGCAGCAGGGCAATATGAGAATTCTTTTAGCAGACAATGGGATCGGTATGGAAAACAGGGATTTAGAACACATCTTTGATCGGCTTTATAAGTGCGACAAAGGCCGCACCAGCAAGGGGAACGGACTCGGTCTGTCAATCGTGCAGCAGCTCGTTGAAAAACTGAATGGAACCATCACGGCAGAAAGTGAGCCTGGAAAAGGAACCAGTTTCATCCTGCAGTTCCCTTTGACCAGTTGAAGGCCCCCGCCACTTTTGTGGCAGGGGCCTTGTACTTTATCCGTTTGCTGGAAACTATTAAGAGATGACTCAAAATGCAAGGTTAATACAAGGTTCCCGTAAGACTATCGCAATATTCACACGATATAATATAGCCTAAGGAGGTTGTACTATGGGTAACTACATCATTGAAACACATAATCTCACCAAATGCTATGGCCCACAAAAAAGCGTCGCGGATCTGAATCTTCATGTTCAAAAAGGACGGATTTACGGCCTGCTGGGAAGAAATGGAGCCGGCAAGACTACTACGATGAAAATGCTTCTGGGACTGACCCAGCCCACATCCGGCGAAGTCTATATTGGGGGAAAACCGCTATGTGGCAATGAGAAAAAGCTGCTGCCCCGTATCGGCAGCTTAATTGAATCACCCGGTTTCTATCCCAACCTGACCGCAACGGAAAATCTAAAAATATTTGCCACATTACGAGGCGTACCCAACCGGCACGCAATCAAGGACGCTCTGAGTTTAGTGGGGCTGCCATACCAGGACAAAAAGCTCTTTTCTCAGTATTCACTGGGGATGAAACAGCGGCTGGCCATTGCCCTGGCGGTCATGCACGACCCAGAACTCCTGATTCTGGACGAACCAATCAACGGACTGGACCCTATCGGCATTGCGGAAGTCCGTTCATTTATCCGGCGGCTTTGCGATGAACGGGGGAAAACAATCCTGCTATCCAGTCACATCCTTTCTGAGATCGCACTGTTAGCAGACGATATCGGAATCATTGATCATGGCACTCTTCTGGATGAGGAAAGTCTTGCAGACCTGGAGTCCAAGAACAGCCGGCACATCCATTTTACTCTCTCCGATACGGCACAAGCGGCGAGAATCCTTGAGCACAAGTTTCATGAGAACCACTTTACCATCCAGGACGACCACAATCTGCAAGTAGACAATCTGAATATCTCTGTAGCAAAACTCGTGACAGCTTTTGTGACAAGCGGACTGGAAGTCTCGGATGCCCATACTTGTGAGGAAAGTCTGGAGGACTATTTCAAGAGAGTAACAGGGGGCGAGGGAATTGCTTAAACTTACCTACTGTGAATTTCTGAAGCTGAAACGAAAAGGGGCATATAAGCTGGCCCTTTTTACTTCCGTTCTATTCCCGCTCTTCAACGCCGCCCTTTTATCTGATGGGAACTTGGAAGACATTATGAGCGGCGTTCGTGAGGAAAGTGGATTTTTGCTTCTCATTCCAGTATTGGTGATTATGGCCGCCAGCTTGTTTTTTGAAGAGCACGACAACGATACGTTAAAGAATCTTCTTTGTATCCCTGTTTCAAAGCGCCGGTTAGTTATGGCAAAAGTCTTCCTTCTCTTTCTCTTTTCGGTTTTCTATGAGTTGGCCGGCTTCGCAATCTCAATCTCGCTCGCCCTCACACAGGGCATCGCCATAAACGGCTGGAGTCTGGAACTATTTCTCACCTTTTGTACCGGAATTTTGCTGTGGGCCGCAGCTTTGCCCTGTATTATCTTGGTCATCTGGTGTAACAAATCCTATATTATTTCCGTCATTATCGCATTCTTTTACACCCTGTTGGGATATGCGCTGCATCTCAGTGATACGATTATGATGAAACCGCTGGGGCCTAATTTTGCTACGTTTATTCCGGTTCCGATGATTTTCAGATGGCTATATCAGTTCAAAGTACCGCAAGGGAAAATCATGACCGATTTTTATAACCGTCTGAGCCCTTATTTTGTGTCAACGCCTATCATCTTTATGATCCTGTTTGCAGAAGCGGCGGTCTGCGTTTTCATTGTTATCAGAATATATCAGAAGCAAGAAACATAGGAGGTTCCCAATGTTGTCAATCGTCTCTAGCGAGTTTCAAAAAATAAAGCGATACCACGTTCTGCTTATCGGCATTATTGGGCTGGCTCTTTCGCCTGTGCTTGGCCTTATCACACAGAGCGTCTCCATTGAGGAAGCCAGAAACCCTAATTTTGACCTCGGCGCTCTAATCAATAGTACAATTTGGAATAACGCCACGATATTTATGCCTGTAGTTTTTACTCTAATCGGCGGATACCTGATAAACAGAGAATACGCAGACGGCACGTTGAAAAATATTTTTGTCATTCCTGTTCCATTTTCTAAGCTACTAGCCGGAAAATTGCTCTTCCTTGGCCTGCTTTCTCTTATTTGGGGTCTATATAGCTTTACAACCACCATCATCGTTGGCGTATGTACTGGACTCCAGGGTTTGAGTATATCTGTATTGGCTACCGGCCTGCTTCAAATGGCAGGCTTATCAATTTGCGTCTATATTGCTGTTCTCCCAATCATTGCGCTTTGCGGAAAAACTTCAGGACTCTTTATGATCGGTTCTATTATCGCTTTTGTATTGGGATATTGCAGTATGTTTTTCAAAAGCGGTGTGCTTAGAGAGGTTTACCCATTTTTAGCGTCACTGACTGTAATAGGATTTGATACAGCCTCATATATCAATGCGGAAAGCCAATCAAGTACCTTGATGGGAATGCTCTCGCTTGGAGCGATTCTGCTGATTTCCGCTCTTCTGATCGCATCCGCTAAAACACCGGGCGAAACAAAAGCACGGTATGGGAAAGGAAATATCTCTTTGCGTCCCGCCCAGCGCAAACGCCTGGAAAGAAATACGCATTAAAAGGAGTCTGTTATGATAAAAGAAAATATTCTGAGCAAAATCGCATTCCTTACAATTTTTGTACCCCTGACGGTGGCCTTTGTCTGGAAGCCAACATCATTTCATATAAATTGTATATAATTTTTACTCAAATTGTCTTGAACTGTCCCGATGTGGATATACACCAGTGGTCCCCTGTGTTGGATAGAAGAACAGCGGCCCTGATTTCTCAAAGCCGCCGTAGTATAGACGCATGAAAATTGCTATCTGCTCAATACGGTCCCTCCATGGAGCACAAGTGCATAATCTTACTTATGCGGGTATCGATCTCATATTCTATAAACCGATCTTGATTTAGCTACCTCTCCGATATGCTCACGGCGTCCACCGCAACACTCCCGCCCCTTACAATCTCAATTCTGTTTGAAAATTTCCTGCTCAGCAGAGAGATTAAGTCATTATTCCAGTTTTCGGTCTGGATACATTCCAAAAGGACGGTAGTGCTGTCATAATCAATAATAGGAACATCGAACACGTTTGAAATCCGAAACAGCTCGGTTATATCCGAATCTGAGCAGCCGTTTACTCTCACAAATAATATTTCCTTCATGTGGATGGGCCTGTCCGTATAATCCACCAACTTGATTACTTCCACGCTCCGGTTTATCTGCTTTTTTATCTGCTCAAAGGTCTTGTCGTCACTCGTTAAACTGATAGTCATCCTTGATATAGTATTGTCCTCAGTAATCCCAACTGTCAAGCTGTCTAAATTGTAGGACTTGGCAGAAAACAAGCCTGCAATGCGGGCAAGTACACCTATTTCATTTTCTACAAACAAGCATATCCATCTTTTTTTCATTCTCCATATCCCTCGCTCTCCAGAATCATATCGTTAAGGGAGTTCCCCGGGGGAACTATGGGCATGACATTGATTTCCCTGTCTATGATAAACTCAATAACCGTAGGCCCAATCCTATTCTGTTTCGCGCTCAATAAAGCATCTTTAATATCCGCAGGATTGGTTACACGAATCCCTTTTGCCCCATAGCTCTCTGAAAGACTGATAAAATCGGGCGTATACTGTGGGCAGTTGTGATCTGGCGTATTGCAGCCTATCTGGCAACTTTTCCGGTAGCGCATACAGGTACTTGAATATCGCCTATCATAAAACATTTCCTGCCATTGCCGCACATTCCCCAGATATCCGTTATTGAGTATGCAGATAATGATGGGCAGCTCGTAAACGACTGCCGTAGCCATTTCCTGTATATTCATCTGCATACCACCGTCCCCAGTGATAACGATCACATCCTTATCGGGATTACCAAGCCTTGCTCCGATTGCCGCAGGAAAGCCGTAGCCCATCGTGCCCAAACCTCCGGATGTCAGCATCTGCCTGTTTTCGTCAAGCTCAAGAAACTGTGTTGTCCACAATTGGTTCTGTCCTACATCGGTAGCGATCACTGCATCCGTAAATATTTCATTGATTGCTTGTACCACCATTTGCGGGGTCAGTCCAGACCTTCCCATATCAGTGGGATATTCCTTTTTCCAGTGATTGATTTCATTTACCCATTCCGAAATGGAAAGCGGCTCTGCCTTTTCAAGCAGGGAGCAAATTGCTTCCTTTGCATCCGCCACAATAGGAACGTCAACCACAATGTTTCTTGATATGGATGCTGCATCAATGTCAATATGGATAATTTTTGCACCCACAGCAAATTCCTCTATCTTTCCCGTGATACGGTCGTTGAACCTGGTTCCTATGGAAAATAGGACATCGCAGTTACTGATGGCCCAATTAGCTGTGTAGCTTCCGTGAATTCCGATGTTGCCGACATACAGTCTGTGTGTTGTGGGGATTGCTCCTTTTCCCATAATAGTCGTAATAACTGGAACGTTCGTCTGCTCTGCAAGTTGTGTCATCTCTTTATTTGCATGAGCAATATTTACGCCACCGCCTATGAGAAAGACGGGCCGTTTCGCATGGCATAAAATATCCAATGCCTTAATTAGCTGCCCCATATGTACAGAAGTGCTGGGTTTATAACCTCGGACGGATATTTCTTTCGGATAAAAATCGTCGCCATATGCCTGCTGGATGTCCTTTGGCAAATCAACAACGACTACGCCCGCTTTTCCCGTTCTGGCAATATAGAACGCTTTTTTGATTATTTCTGCCAAAACTTCCCTTTTCCGTACTGTAACCGCATATTTGCAGACGCTCCTTGTAATGCCGACAATATCCACCTCTTGGAATGCGTCATTGCCAATCAGGTTTGTCGGTACTTGCCCCGTAAAGCATACCAACGGAACGCTGTCATAATTTGCAGTGGCAATTCCCGTAACAAGGTTCGTAGCACCGGGGCCGCTGGTCACAAGACAGACGCCCACCCTTCCCGTGGAACGGGCATACCCGTCTGCCGCATGGATTAAGCCCTGCTCATGGCGTGGCAGGATGACATCTATGTCCTTTTCCCCATATAAAGCGTTAAACAGATCTATCGCCTGTCCTCCTGGATACGCAAATAGGGTTGTAACGGCTTCTTCCTTTAGCGCCTTTACAAATAATTCTGCACCTGTTATCTCCACATTAGTAACCTCCTTCTGTATGCGTGTACTTGCTTGCATAGTGTTTGTTTTTTCGGTACTGCCATAGGGCAGTACCGATTTTTTACTGTTGCAATCCATTCACGAACATCTTTACACTGTTTTTTATGTATTCCTCTTTTTCCACCTTAGATAGTTTGTTCCCAAAGGAAGCAGTCAAAAATGTATATCCAAATGTGGACGAAAGAACCGTCATCGCAAGAGCGTTAAAGTCCATCTCAGGAATTTTCCCCATATCATACATCTTTCCAAGGTACTCCGTCAGCGCAGACAAAAATGCCTGCGGTACCTTCATAATCAAAGGGGCTGTTTCCTCGTATAACTGCGGCGCTCTTAAACCTATGGAGAGATTTACATAATCCGGGGTCATATTTTCTATGTATACCCTCATGAACATTTCTATATCCGACCGCAAATCCCACGTCACGCCTTTGAAAAGTTCCGGCGTGACATTTGCCCTCCATTTTACTTGATTTGCACCATGCAGGACTATATCCTTTTTACTTTTGAATTTACGGAACAGGGTACATTCATTTACTCCTGCGTTTTTGGCAATTTCTTTTGTAGTGGTGGCAACATATCCTTTATCTCTTATGAGTGTCATCGCCGCATCAATGATCTTCTGGCTTGTATCATCCAAAGTAATCACCTCCTATGCAAGTGAGCACTCTCATTATATCGTAATTAGTCTCCTCTTTCAAGTCGAAAATTGCTATTTGCTATTTTTGACCCACGTACCAATTCCAGAAGACCTTATCATACCAGGACGCATATAGAAGATCAGGTCCGAAAGCACAATCGCCCTTTTTGCTCATCGCCTTTTGGCACAGTTTACTGCCCGAGTACCGCTTCTCAAAGCCTTCCTTTACAAGCAGGTTACAAAATGCTATATCGCTTAGGTTTGCTTTTATGACGGCAGTATCCGTTTCCTTATTGATCACATATCCAATCATCTGCCGCAGAAAACATTCATCCGATATTGATTGTAGAACGTACCACCTATCCTCGAAGTCTGTGTCATACATTACCATGCCAACAAGGTTGCCGCCTTTGTCCTTAAACAGGGCATTTTCCGGCAGCCTTTCCACATTAAGATACAAATGCGCCATCATCCAATCCAGGCGTCCCCAGCGAAAAATGCTCATGAAAGCCGGTGTCAGCATTTTTTGAAGAAAATTGCGGATTTCATTGAACTGCACATTAAATCTGGTATTGCTGTAGTTTTCAACTGAGTACATCACAGCCGTTCCTTCCCCTCAGCATAACAAACCTATCTCCAACTGCCACAATCAGGGCAGCACCTTAATCAGCAGCAGCCGCCCGCTGCCCACAGAAACCTCCGCCGTCATCCCCGGCAGTATCTCGTTGCTGATACCATACTGATACTCACAGGTAATCTCCGCATTGGATAAGGGAAATTTCGCATTTCGGATGGTAATGCCCTTGGCCTGGCCGCTGATATTCAGCAGGGAGAAAAACGGATACCGGTCCTCAATGCGTACCGGCCTGCTTGAAACAATCTCCATCTCAGAGTAATCATCCAGGGCTGTGGCATGTTTCCCCTGGGTATCCAGCATCAGCAGCAGGGATATGTTTCCCAGCGTGTGATCCAGCCGCCCGCCAATGACCCCGACCAGCAGGAAGTCCTGAAAGCCGCGCTTCAGGGCCTCCTTTACCGCAAAGACCGTGTCGGTATCGTCCTTCTCGCAGGGAAGCACAATGGTCTCCGTGTCCAAATGCGGGTTTGCATGGGAATCAAAGTCACCCACAGTCAGGTCCGGGGTAATACCCAGTCCGGGCCGATGCTTTAGGCCACTGTCACAGCAGACGTAGAAGTCATCCGCACGCAGCTGAGCGCGGATTCGGTCGTACCGCCCTATATCAGCCCCGCCGATGATCACACACCGCCTCATACTCGGCCTCCCCCCCTTAATTGCTCATGTTCCAGGCCATCTCCCAGAAGGCCAGCTCATAACGGGAACAGGCAAGGAAGATATCTGTGAGGTGCCGGAGCTGCTCTTCGGTGTAGCGGCTGGTCAAATGGTTGAGCGTATCCAGCAGCACAACATTCCCATCACAGAACTCGGTTCCGGCATAGCCCTTGATCCAATTCCCGTAGAAGGGATGCTCCGACGCACTGGGATTATTTTTGAGGATGGTCTTGGCAATCACCTCATAGCTGTAGGCGCAGGACAGGATAGCGGCCAGGATCTCCGCCTCTCCCTCCTCATAAGCCACCCGGAGCATATAAGAGGTGTAGGACAAATTATCCAGGGCGCGAGGCGTCGCGGCCAGTTCTTCCTGCGATACAGTAAAGGCCCCTATATACCCCCGATGGATGTCCATTTCCCCTTCGGTCAGGAAATTCACCTGCCTGGAGAAAAGGCGCATGGTGTCCAGCCTCTTCGCCTTGGCAATCCCAATGGCGAACACCTTGGCGTACTCCTCCAAGTAGAGGTAATCCTGGATGATGTAATACTTGAACTTCTCCCGGGCTAATATGCCGTCCTGGATGCCCAATACAAATGGATGCTCGTTATAGGCTGCCCAAATGTCTTTCGCTGCAGCTAAAAGCCGCTCCGTGGTCTTCATTGCTCCGCCTCCTTTGCGTATTCGCCGGTTAAACTAAAATTGTGCTGCATGGGACCCCGTCCTTTCCCCAGATCCAGCATGGCTCCCAAGGCACCAGAGAGATAATTCTTCGACCGCCGGATGGATGTGGGCAGGTCAAAACCCTTGGCCAGGTTGGCCGCGATGGCGCTGGACAGGGTACAGCCGGTACCGTGGGTATTGGGGTTATCAATATGCGTTCCGTAGAACCACGTTCCCAAACCGTCCGCATAGAGGTAATCGTTGGCGTCGCTGATATTGTGACCGCCCTTGAGCAGGACCGCGCAGCCGTAGGAATCGCTGATCTGTTTGGCGGCGGCTTCAATGCTCTCTGGGCTTCGGATGTCCATGCCAGCCAAGATTTCCGCCTCCGGGATATTGGGCGTGGCCACAGCCGCCAGAGGGAGCAGGCAGGTCTTCAGCGTGTCCACCGCTGCTTCCGAGATCAGCCGGTCGCCGCTGGTAGCCACCATCACTGGGTCCACCACGATATTCTTCGCCCGATAGAAGCGCAGCCGCTCCGCAATTTTCTCGATCAGGCCGCAGGAGGCCACCATCCCGATCTTCACCGCATCGGGCGGAATATCCTCAAATACCGCATCGATCTGCTGCCCGAGAAATTCAGGCGTCATCTCTACAATCTCCCGCACGCCGGTGGTGTTTTGGGCCACCAGCGCCGTGATGGCGCTCATGGCGAAAACACCGTTCATGGTCATCGTTTTCAGATCGGCCTGAATCCCGGCGCCTCCGCTGGGGTCGGTCCCAGCGATTGATAATGCTGTTTTCATCTATTCCATCTCCTCCAGCTTCAAATAGATATCCGCCAGTAAGCGGACTTTGTCCTGTTCTTTTTCATGGCTGTCATATACCGCCGCTACCGGGAATCCGGCCTCTTTCGCCGTCCGGACGGCATAGAGCGCATCGTCAAATACGAGGGTTTCCTCCCTTCTGGTTCCCAAGAATCGAAGGGCCGCCTCAAAAATATCCGGCTCGTCCTTGCCATGCCCCACCTCATTGCAGGTGAAAATCTCACCGAAACAGGACAGCACTCCGCACCGGTCCAGCGCGGCCTCCACCAGATGCCGGTCGGTAGCGGTGGCAATACACAGCCTGACGCCGTCCTGCCGAAGCCGCTCCAGGAGTTCTGCCACGCCTGGTTTCAACGGGACCTCAAAGCGGTAATACCGCTCCAGCATAGCGTTGACTCCGTCCATAATCTCGTCGATGCTCCGTGTCACGCCATACTCGGTCTGGTAGTAGCGGGCCGCCTGGTGCAGACTCATATTCTTGAATGTCTCGTTCAAATTCTCTTTCGGCTGATACCCGATGGAGCGAAGATAGGTCTCTCCAATGGTGTCCCAGATGAACATAGAGTCCAACAGCGTGCCGTCCACATCAAAAATCGCGCCGCGAATCCTCATAGGCCCACCATTTCCTTTGACATCGCCCGCAGCTCCCGGCAGGCCCCCTCAATGTCCTCCGCCGAGAAGATGGCCGACACCAGAGCCACGCCGTCCACGCCGCTGCCGGCCAGCTTGAGGATGTTGCCCCGGTTGATGCCGCCGATGGCCACAATGGGCACATCCACCGCGTCGCAGATGGCCCGCAAGGTTTCGTTGGACATCTGCTCCACATCGGTCTTGGTGCTGGTGGGGAACACCGCCCCCAGGCCCAGATAGTCCGCGCCGTCCCGGACAGCCTGGCAGGCCTCCTCCACCGTGTGGACGGAGACGCCCAGGATCATATTGTCCCCTACCCTGCGGCGGACCTCGCCTGCCGCCAGGTCCTCCTGGCCCACATGGATGCCGTCCGCCCCGCAGGCGATGGCGATTTCCACGTTGTCATTTACAAGGAAGGGGACGCCATACCGGCGGCACAGGGCGCACAGCTCCTTCGCCTCCTGGAGGAAGGTCGTTTCGTCCAGTTCCTTCTCCCGCAGCTGCACACAGGTTACGCCGCCCTTCAGCGCCGCCTCCACCTGCTCATACAAGGTCTGTTTCCCGGTCCAGGCCCGGTCGGTGACGGCGTAGAGCAGCATATGTCGCTTATCGCACTTCATACTTGGCTCCCTTCTCCAGCTCCGCCGGGGTGAGGCGGTACATGGCGTCGATGATGTAGTTCCGATAGGAGGAATTGCCGTCCAACTCGGTCAGCCGCCGGTGGGCGATCTCCCCGCACAGGCCCATGGCGCACACGGCGGCAGCCGTGGCCTCCAGGGGAGAATCCGGATTGGCGGTGACGAAGGCCGCCGTCAGGGCGGAGAGCTGACAGCCGGTGCCGGTGATGGAGGCCATCTCCGGACGGCCGTTGCGGATGCAGAAGGTCCGCTCCCCGTCCGTTATAATGTCAATGGCCCCAGTGACAGCAACCACCGCTCCGATCCGCCGGGCAAAGTCTTTGGCGAAGGCGACCGCCGCGTCCATATTTTCCTCTGTTACCCTGTCCGCCACATCGGCATCTACGCCCTTGGTGGTGCCGCTGCCCAGTGCCAGGGTCTTAATCTCCGAGATGTTGCCCCGGAGCGCAGCAAACCTTACCTCCTTCAGCAGCCGGAGGGCTGTGTCAGTCCGCAATGTAGAGGCCCCCGCCCCCACCGGGTCCAGCACCACAGGATGGCCCAACTCATTAGCCCGCTTCCCGGCGGTTAGCATGGCCGGGATGGTGCGCTGGTTCAGGGTTCCAATGTTGATGTTCAGTCCACCGCAGATGGCGGTGATCTCCACGGCATCCTCCGGGTCGTCCGCCATAATGGGCGAGCCGCCGCAGGCCAGCAGCATATTGGCGCAGTCGTTCACGGTGACATAGTTGGTGATGTTGTGAATCAGGGGGGATTTCTGGCGGACATTCTCAAAAATCGGTTCAAACATGGTTTTTTACTCCCTTTCTCTGATTGGCAACAAAAAACAGGGGGCATCTGAATATGATGCCCCCTGAAAAAAGTAGCGTTTCCTACGACTTCCTCCGGCGGCATTATCCGCATCAGGTTCAAGGGTCGAAGGTCTACCTTCCTCTCAGCCTGTCACACAAGCTCCCCTGCTATGTTGTCGCTCCCATTCTAATGCAATTTATTTCCTGTGTCAATCCTATTCTTAGTGAATCACAGTCAGATTTTAATAACCATCCATCAACAATACTACTATGAAATATTGGGGCAGCTTGAAACTCGATGTCGGCCCCTATTTGCCTGAGGACACTGACGGGAACCGACTCCAGGCAGATTTGCTGACGTACCTTAAAGAATCTCAATATTTGGGTCGAGAAACAGCAAAAGAGATTGGCGCAATTGCTATGAGAACGGGTTTGCAAAGAACCTTCAGGAAATCCGTTCCTCTATCAGTATAGCGGATCGATAATATGTTTTCCTATGTGCAAACACAGTATTTCCGGGGACCACAAATTCCCTTTACCGATGCTTTCGGGGAAGTCCTCCATGATGCCGTGACAGATTGCATTCAGCAGTTTGTCGATTCCCGGTGTGTGGTTGTCTATTGATCAGCTTTTGCATCTCATTCACCAGGCACACCGAACAACAACGAAACGGGCTGCCCATCCGTAGGAGCAGTCCGCTTCTATTTGCTATACATACTCGATGTTAGGCAATGAGGACCTTTTGAGCTTAACGACAGTCCACCAAAGACAAATGCGGAGCATCATCATTATAGATGCCTTCACATTTTACGTTCTGCCCGTCTTTTCATACCTGCTCTTCAAAAATTCCATGTAATCCGTAAGGCTCTCCTGTGCCTTTGCCGAAAAACCAGCCGGGAGCTGAAGCACATTGCGCTGGCCGCCGTACGGATTTGGATTGTCCGTCAGTCCCAGCAGATAGTCAACGGAAACCTTAAAATATCTCGCAATTTCAATCTTGATCGCATCTGGCGGCTCACTTTTGTCCCTCTCATATGATGAAATGGAGTGCTTGTTTATCTTCAGTATCGCCGCCAAGTCATCCTGCGTCAGTCCCGCATCCTTCCGCAGATCCAATAATCTCTCCCCTATCATCTGGAATCCCTCCTTCATGGCCTCATTATAGAATAATACGTCCTCGCCGCTTTCATTATTGACAAAATAAACCCAACCTGATATATTATAGATAATTATTCGATTTTATTGAGAAAAATAGAAAATTATTCTTTTCTGTAGGAGCTGGAAGGGGTGCGGCATACAATGGATCATATCGCGGAACTGTTTGAGCTGGAGAACGAACTAGGCCTGCTTCTGCTGACGGAACAAGAATGCACAGGTGTTTATTATCTGGTCGCTCAGCGCGAGGATGAAGCCATCGCAACAGAGTATTACGCAGTCACGGATACGCCCATCATATCGCAGGAAGCGAGAGAGTATGGGAAAAAGCACTCCATCTTTTGGTTGTTCTCCAAGGCGGAGGACTCAGGCGGCTGGCGGATCATTGACTATGAGCTTGGGAAATACCGGGTTCAGAATTGCTTCGATCAAGCGTGTAGTCTACATGAAATCGCGCTCAACGCAGCCGAATTCCACCCGGAGTATTTTGGTACATACCCAGTTCCCTTTTCTTCACCGCGAGGGTACACCACTCGGTACTGGATTTTGGAGAATGGGATCTACTGGGTCGAGACAGACCAGTGTGAAGAATTTCTTACAGTATGTTACCCTGTTTGGTCCACAGAACTATCCGGCCTGGCCATGCAGGTCGGCGAACAACTGGAGCATGACAAAACGCACGGCATTCATCAGACTCTGGGCTACATATTTTTCTCCTCCAGTGTCAGCTGCATTCCCATCCACGAACTGATGCAGACACGCTCTAAGTGGGACGGAGCCGTGATAGACAAACGGGCCTTAATGAATGTGATATGGAGACGTATGCCTGAGTACGCCGTCCTAGCAAACAGGTGGGAACAGACCGGGCAGAATAGTATCCTCTCCGTGATCCTGTCGCAGTTGGAGTTTGAACAAGAGCGGGTCATACAGAACGACCAAATGATCACCATGTTCCCGGATGCCGGTGAAGATTATCAGCTATTCAAAAAAGCGGGAACTGCTGCACAATCTGCCCTAAATAAGTGATCGTACATCGACAGAATAACAATGAAGCGGGCTGCCCATTTGTGGGGACAGCCCGCTTCTAATCTCTATACATATCCGGCATAAGGTGATAAAATAGAGTTACGCCTAAGAAATCGGAGGTCTGCAATGAAAACAAGTGAGGAACTGCGCGCCAGCCTGCGTGCCATCGACCGCAGAAGCTACCCTGCCTATAAATCTCTGGCGGGAAGCTGGTCTTTCGGTAAATACATTTTGAATATCGAACACGTCCAGGGCGATCCCTTCGCCGCACCGTCTCAACTCAGTGTGACGGTGGATAGCCGGACAGCGGGTTTCCCTGCCGTCTGCTGGGAGGCATCCTGGAACCGCACCGCCTTGGAGGATTACCTGCTCCGGCGCTTTGGCCGCCAGGCGGGGCGGTTCTCCCGCCAGGCCAAGGGCTCCGGGAAGAGCGGGGTGCTGGCAGTGACCGTCCCCGGCCAGGAGGTACTGGAGCGGACGGACTGTGAGGTGCGCTCCGGGCGCGTCACCCTGCGCTTTGAGGTGGGATTTCCTGCCAACGGGCGGACGATCAACGCCCGGGAATTGGAGAAGATCCTGTTTGATTTCCTCCCCGTCTGTGTGGAACAGGGCCTCCTGTACGCCAGCACACCGAAGGAGGAGGTTGCGAAAGTCATTGCCCTGGCGGAGGACCAGCACTTTATCCGTACGGAGCTGGCAAAGCAGGGGCTGGCGGCCTTCGTGGCAGACGGTTCCATTCTCCCCAGAGAGAGCGGAGCCTCAGACCGGCCTATGAAAGACGCTGTGCCCTTCCGGGCGCCGGACGAGCTGGCGGTGACACTGAAGCTGCCCCACCGGGGACCGCTCCGGGGCATGGGCATCCGCCGGGGGATCACCCTGATCGCCGGCGGGGGCTATCATGGCAAGTCCACCCTGCTGAAAGCGCTGGAGCGGGGCGTCTACGACCACATCGCCGGGGACGGCCGGGAGTATGTCATCACCGACGCCACCGCCGTAAAAATCCGGGCGGAGGACGGCCGGAAGGTGACGGATACGGATATCTCCCTGTTCATCAATCATCTGCCCAGTGGGCGGGACACTGCCAAATTCTCCACGCTGGATGCCAGCGGCAGCACCTCCCAGGCGGCCAACATCGCTGAGGCGTTGGAGGCCGGGAGCCGGCTGCTATTGATGGATGAGGACACCTCCGCCTCCAACTTCATGGTCCGTGACGAGCTGATGCAGGCGGTAATCGCCCGGGAGCAGGAACCTATCACTCCCTTCCTGGAACGGGCGCTGGACCTGTGGGAGAAAGCGGGGGTATCCCTGATCCTGGTAGTGGGAAGCTGCGGAGCCTACTTCCATATCGCCAGCCGGGTCATCCAGATGGATGCCTACCACGCCAGGGACATCACCGCCCAAGCTAAGGCGGCACTGGTGGGCCGGCCTGTCCCCAGCCTGTCCGCACCGAGGTTTCATCTGCCCAGTGGCGGACGGGTTGTTGACCTGTCTGGCACTCACCAGACGCGAAAGAACTACCGGGGTGATGGCTGCCGGCAAGAGCGGCTGAAGGTGAAGCGGTTCGGGAAGACCGCCTTCTCCGTAGGGGACCGTGAACTGGATCTGCGCTATGTGGAGCAGCTGGTGGATGCCGGGCAGACCCAGGCCCTGGCCTACATGGTGCGCTACGCCCGGGAGCATCTGGCGGGACAGTCTGTGGAAGAAATTTCAGCAGCGCTGCTGCGGCTGATGGAGTCAGAGGGCCTGGGGGCCGTCTGCGGCAATGCGGTTGTCCCCGCCGGCCTGACGCTGCCCCGGCTCCAGGAGATTTCTGCGTGCTTCAATCGGTACTGATACAGGCGGCAGCAAATTTCACGTTGAAAACCATACAATCGCTGGCAGGTATTTTCCACCATGAGCACTTCCGGCAAGAACTCTCTTCGGTCGTTCGTCACAGTGATTTCTCTGCACAGTAACAGCCAGCCTGCATACGTCATCAGACAAAGGATATGCTGAATCCTTTCTGCAATCTCCACAAGGCCGGCCTCACTTACAAACCCAGTAATACAGAACCCAGTATAAACAACAAGGGGCTGCCGCACTAAGTACGACAGCCCCTTGTTATGGGATAAATATGTGATTAAGTTCAAATCAATCGAAACATGTTTTTATGATAATCAATGATTCCATCGCGCTTCATATAGGACAACTCCCGTGATAGAGCGCTGCGCTCCACATTGAGATATTCAGCCATAGCGTTCCTATTCATCGGAATAGTAAAGGTCCTTTTTTGCTGATCGCGTGACACGCACCATAAATAGGTCAGTATTTTTTCCCGTATTGTCGGACGCAGCAGACAATCAATACGTTCATGCAGCACAAGCCCTTTTTCAGCGACAATATTTATATAGTTGCGCAACAACCGGTCATGCCGGGGACATCCCCTTTCGCACCGGGCCAAAACCCGTTCAAACGGGATCTGTAATACCAAAACATCCTCTTGCGCCTGTACGGTGACAGGACTTTTGTGGTCTAAACTTGCCGCCAAGATAACGCCAATCTCGCTTCCCGCTTTGAGCAGAGAAATAATAATCAGCCTGCCGGATGAATCCCACTTAATAGCGCGTCCATGCCCTGATAATATAATTCCAAAATCGTATACCTTGTCTCCTTCCTCAATGATGTAGCCGCCTTTGGCATATTGGACATGCCTTGTGGAGAGGCACTTTAGCAGCCCGTCAATCTCTTGCGGTTCGATACCAGAAAACAGGCTGGTATCCTTCAAAGTATCTATGTATTCATTCATCGCTATAGCCTCGCATTTTGTTGCGTGCGCAACAAAAAATTCATCCCGATTATACTATAATAAAAGCTGAATAACAAGAGGAAAGGAAATGGAACATTATGAATCAGGAAAAAACGCTTTGGATTACCCGCACAGCAATTTTTGTCGCGTTGCTTGTTGTATTGCAAGCGGCTACCGCAGCATTAGGGAATACCATTATTACGGGGGCGGTTGTGAATATGCTGCTGGTTGTTTCCGTTATGACCTGTGGTATGATGTCTGGGCTTTGTGTCGCCGTCATTTCGCCCATTATGGCGAAGCTGATTGGAATAGGTCCGCTTTGGAGCTTAATACCTTTTATTGTGGCAGGAAACATTACCCTCGTATTGATTTGGCACTTCATAGGCAACAGACACTGGGGACAGAAATATACCTCGCTGATTATTGCGTTGGCAGTTGCGGCTGCCGCTAAATTTTTGGCCCTATACATCGGGATTGTACAAATAGCTGTGCCGCTGCTATTAAAACTGCCGGAACCGCAGGCAGCGGTCATTTCCAGTATGTTCTCCACACCGCAGCTGATAACAGCCCTGCTGGGCGGCGGTATGGCGCTGTTGGTACTCACACCGTTGAAGAGGGCGATTGAAGGGGGACAGAAGTAGCGGTGAACATAGTTTTTACCTACTCGTTCTATGGTTTAGCAGCAGTTTCACTGATGGTTTCTTTTGTCAAGGACAGATATAAAACGCTGTTATCCTTAAAAAAGGCATGGAAATTGTTCGCAGGCGTTTTTCCGCAATTTGTAGCCATTCTCCTTTTTGCGGGTGTGGTGCTTGCGGTGCTTTCGCCGGAAACAATAAAACGTGTGATCGGCGAGGAAACGGGGTTTACTGGTATGCTCCTGACCTCATTCGTTGGTGCGATTACAGTAGTCCCCGTTATGATTGCATTTCCCATCGTGGCGGAACTGATGAAGAATGGCGCGGGGATCGTACAAATGGCGGTATTCGTATCCACACTTACCACAGTTGGGATTATCACGATCCCGATGGAGATAAAGTATCTGGGCAAGAAAATTGCCATTCTTCGGAATGTGTTTGCGTTTATATTTTCCTTTATCACCGCTTATCTGGTGGGGGTTTTACTCAGATGAAGGCTATGTTGCAAAAATACTGGTTTCTATTTGTAATGATGCTCTGTAATTGCATCATTTGGCTTCATGATCCGCAGGTTGGAAAAACAGCGTTGTCTTTCGGCGGGAATATTTTTGCCAACTTCATATTCATACTGACGCCCGTTTTTATCTGTGTTGGCTTGATGGACGTATGGATTGAGCGGGAGAAAATAATACACACCATGGGGTCCAATTCCGGTATAAAGGGAATTGTCATCGCCGTATTGTCGGGCACGATAACGGCTGTTCCCCTATACGCGCTGCTGCCCATCGCTGGGGTGCTATTGAAAAAGGGGAGCAGGATCTCAAATGTACTGCTTTTCCTTTGCGCAAGCGTTAGTATCCGTATCCCGCTGCTTCTTTTTGAAATATCCTCTTTGGGCGTGTCATTTACCCTGATAAGATTTGGCCTTAATCTGTTTGCCGTCTTTGTGATTGCCTTCATCATTGAAAAACTGTTGTCTGATAAAGACAAAATGGCAATTTATAAAAATGCGGACAAGCTATAACACAGCATTGACAGCTAGACAAGCAGGCGTGTCAAGATTCTCGATCTTAACACGCCTGTTTGCTTATGAAATATATGATTTAACGCATACCGGTCTTAATGAATTCAATCAACT